>Ga0134127_10002943_pt1 | contig 12201 bp, 9 predicted proteins | sample KB31753_FD_96459 | JGI IMG/M metagenome (GOLD analysis project Ga0134127, IMG submission 96459) | Terrestrial soil microbial communities with excess Nitrogen fertilizer from Kellogg Biological Station, Michigan, USA - KB3-175-3 | ecosystem: Environmental > Terrestrial > Soil > Unclassified ...
CCTTGCTGTCGAGCGGGCAATAGAAAGGACCGACCGCGGCCGACGCCAGCCCGCACGCCGAGGACACGCGCCCCTCGAAGAGCACGAGCCGCGGCTCGGTGTACCGCTTGCCGGTCTTCTGGAAGACCGCGTTCCAGGTGTTCTCGGTGTCCTTCAGGACCACGCCGATGAACTGCGCCTGCGGATCGTCGGCCCGGGCCTGGCCCGCGGGCGCTTCCTGCTGGGTCGGCTCGGGCGCCATCTGCTGCACGAGCCCGAGGATGCCGAGCAGCTGCCGCGGGTCGGCTCCAGTCAACAGGGAGATGACGATCACGACCACGAGCCCGATGCACCCGAACCCGGCGCCGCGGCCGCCGGGCATCCCCATCCCGCGGCGGTCCTCGATGTTGCTGCTGCCTTCCCGACCTTCCCAGCGCATGCCGACCTCCGGCCGCTCTTTTTTCGGTGAGGCGCGTCGGCCGAAAAGGCCAACTCGCGGCGATCATACATCAGGCATTCGGGGCAGGAGCCGGTGCGTTTGACACGCCGCGGCGTGCCGGATAGCGTGCCCTCACTCGCCCTGGAGGGTTTCCGAAGATGTCCCTGCGCCGCCTTCCCGCGCGTCCCCGCACCGCCGTCGCCGCCCTCTCGCTCGTCCTGTTGGCGCTCGTCGCCTGCGGCAAAGGCGAGGGCCCGCGCGGCAGCAAGGAGCACCCTTACCGGATCGCGGTGATCCCGAAGGGCCAGACCCACGAGTTCTGGCGCACGATCCACGCGGGCGCAAACCGCGCCCAGCGCGACCTCGCCGCGAAAGGCGTCCACGTCGAGCTCACCTGGAAGGGCCCGTTGCGGGAGGACGACCGCGAGCAGCAGGTCCAGGTGGTCGAGTCGTTCGCGACCCAGGGCATGGACGGCATCGTGCTCGCGCCGCTCGACGACAAGGCGCTCGTGCGGCCCGTCGAGGAGGCCCTTAGGCGCAAGCTACCGTCCCTCATCTGCGACTCCGCGCTCGTCTCCGAGCAGATCGTGAGCTCCGCCGCCACCGACAACTACAAGGGCGGCGTCCTCGCCGCCGACGCGCTCGGCCAGGCGATGAACGGCAAGGGGCGCACGCTGCTGCTGCGCTACGCCGAGGGCTCGGCCAGCACCGCGGACCGCGAGCGCGGCTTCCTGGACCGGCTCAAGGAGAAGTGGCCCGGGCTCGAGCTGGTCTCCTCCGACCAGTACGCGGGCGCCACGCGCGACACCGCCAAGCGCGCGTCGGAGAACCTGCTGAACCGCTTCGGCCGCGATCTCGACGGACTCTTCGCCTGCAACGAGTCGGCCGCGTCGGGCATGCTGCTGGCGCTGCAGGACGCAGGCCTCGCGGGCAAGGTGAAGTTCGTCGGCTTCGACTCGAACCAGTCCTTCGTGGACGCGATGCGCGCCGGCCAGCTGCAGGCCTTCGTGCTCCAGAATCCGTTCCACATGGGCGGGCTCGCAGTGGAGACCCTGGTGGACCACCTCCAGGGCAAGCCCGTGGCGAAGGTCATCGACACCGGCGTGTCGATCGCCACGCCCGAGAACCTCGACTCGAAGGAAGTGCAGACGCTGCTCAAGCCGCCGCTCGCCCAGTACCTCGCCCCCGGCGAATGACGGCCGTCCTCCGGATCTCCGGCATCGACAAGCGCTTCGGCGCCACCGTCGCGCTGTCCGGAGCCTCGCTCGAAGTGCAGCCCGGCGAGGTGCACGCGCTCCTCGGCGAGAACGGCGCCGGCAAGAGCACGCTGCTCTCCATCGTGTCCGGGCTGGAGCGCCCCGACGCCGGCACGATGCACGTGCACGGCGAGCCCTACGCCCCGCGCTCGCCGCGCGACGCGCGCGCCGCGGGGATCGCCCTCATCCATCAAGAGCTGTCGCTCTTCCCGCACCTGACGGTGGCCGAGAACGTGCTGATGGGCGTCGAGCCGCGGCGCCACGGCCTCTGGGACGCGGAGAGCGCGCGGCGGACGACGCGCGAGGTGCTGGCCGAGTTCGGCCACGGGGACATCGATCCGGACGCGCGGCTCGGCCGGCTGCCGATCGGAGCCCAGCAAGTGGTCGAGATCTGCCGCGCGATCGCGACCCGCGCCCGCGTGGTGCTGATGGACGAGCCTACCAGCAGCCTCCCGCGCGGCGACACCGAGCGGCTCTTCGCGCTCATCCACCGGCTCTCGGCCTCCGGCGTGGCCGTGGTCTACATCAGCCACTTCCTCGAGGAGACGCGCGCGGTCGCCTCCGCGTATACCGTCCTGCGCGACGGCCGCTCCGTCGGGTCGGGGTCGCTCGGAACGGTCACCAACGAGGAGCTGATCGCCCAGATGGTCGGCCGGACCGTGAGCGAGCTGTTCCCGAAGCGCGACCGGCCGGCGCCCTCCGAGCCGGTGCTCGAGGTCGAGGGCCTCGCGGCGCCGGGCCTGCACCAGGCTTCGCTCAGCCTGAGGCGCGGCGAGGTGCTCGGGATCTTCGGCCTCATGGGCTCCGGCCGGACGGAGATGGTGCGCGCGCTCTTCGGGCTGGCGCGGCCGCGGGCCGGGAGCGTGCGCGTGCACGGGCGCGACCGCGCGCTCGCGGCACGCCCGTCGGGTCGGCTCGCCGACGGCCTCGGCTACCTGAGCGAGGACCGGAAGGGCGAAGGGCTGGCGCTGCCGCTCTCGGTCGCGGACAACGTCACGCTGACGCGGCTCTCGTCCTGCTCGAGCGGCGGCGTGCTCGATCCCGCCCGGCAGCGCGCGCAGGCGGCCGAGCGCGCGCGCGAGCTCGACGTGCGCCTGCGCGGCACCGGCCAGCCGGTGCGGACGCTCTCGGGCGGCAACCAGCAGAAGGTGGCCTTCGCGCGCATCCTGCACCAGCAGGCCGACGTGCTGCTGCTCGACGAGCCGACGCGGGGCATCGACGTCGCGAGCAAGGCGCAGCTCTACGAGGCGGTGGCGCGCGCCGCCGCCGCGGGCAAGGCCGTGCTGATGGTGAGCTCCTACCTGCCCGAGCTCCTGGGCGTGTGCGACCGGGTGGCGGTGATGTGCCGCGGCCGGCTGGGCGCGGCGCGGCCGGTGGCCGAGTGGACGCCCGAGAGCATGCTCGAGGCGGCGATCGCGGGATGAGCGCGCCGCCCACGCCGAAGGGGGCGAGCGAGCTGCGCCAGCGGCTCGTGAAGGCGGGGCCCTTCCTGGGGCTCCTGGCGGTCGTCCTGTTCTTCGCGATCGCCAGCGGGGCGCCCGAGCGTTACCTTTCGGCCAACAACCTGCGCGTGGTGCTGGCGCAGACGGTGATCGTGGCGCTCGGCGCGATCGGCATGACGCTCGTGATCGTCGGCGGCGGCATCGACCTCGCCGTCGGCTCGACGATCGCGCTCACGGGCGTGCTGTGCGCGCTCGCGATCCGCGACGGCTGGTCGCCCATTCTCGCCGTGCTGGCCTCGGTGCTGCTCGGCGGCGCCATCGGCCTCGTGAACGGCCTCGCGATCACGCGCCTGCGCGTCGTGCCGTTCATCGCCACGCTCGGCATGCTCGGGGTCGCGCGCGGCACCGCCAAGTGGCTCGCGAACCAGACCACCGTCAACCCGCCCGAGACCTGGGTCAACCAGCTCGCGGTCACCTTCCCGCCCGTGCCGTGGATGGTGTTCGCGCCGGGGGTCTGGATCGCGCTCGTGCTGGCGGCGGCGATGGCCTTCGTGCTGCGGCGCACGGTCTTCGGACGCCGGGTCTTCGCGCTCGGCTCGAGCGAAGCCGCGGCCCGTGCCTGCGGCATCGACACGGGACGTCTCAAGCTCGCCGTCTATGGCACCGCGGGCCTGCTGTTCGGCCTCGCGGGCGTGATGCAGATGTCGCGCCTGCGCCAGGGGGATCCGACGGTCGCCGCGGGCACCGAGCTCGACGTGATCGCCGCGGTCGTCATCGGCGGCGGCAGCCTGAACGGCGGCGAGGGCACCGTGCTCGGCTCGATGGTGGGGGCGCTCGTGATGGCCTTCCTCCGGAACGGCAGCCAGCAGATGGGCTGGCCGAGCTACGTGCAGGAGATCCTGATCGGCGTGATCATCGTCGTCGCGGTCGCGATCGACCGCTGGCGCCACTCGCAACGGGAGGACGTGGAATGAAGCTCATCCGTTTCGGACCGCCGGGCCGCGAGAAGCCCGGGCTGCAGCTCGGCGACGGGACGCGCGTCGACGCCTCGGCCTTCGGCGAGGACTGGGGCGAGCGCTTCCTGGATACCGACGGCCTCGCACGGCTCTCGCGCTGGGTCGGCCTGCACTCCGCGGCGGCTCCCCGCGTGCCGGCCTCCGAGCGCCTGGGTCCGCCGATCACGCGGCCGAGCAAGATCGTCTGCATCGGCCTCAACTACGCCGACCACGCGCGCGAAACGAACGCGAAGACGCCCGAGGAGCCGGTCATCTTCTTCAAGGCCACGACCGCGCTCGCCGGCCCGGACGACGACCTGCCGCTGCCACGCGGCTCGGTCAAGACCGACTGGGAGGTGGAGCTCGCGGTCGTGATCGGAAAGCGAACCCGCTACGTCGCGAAGCAGGACGCGCTCGCGTACGTCGCCGGCTATGCCCTTCACAACGACTACTCAGAGCGCCAGGACCAGCTCGAGCGCGGCGGCCAGTGGTCGAAGGGCAAGAGCCAGGACGGCTACGCGCCGCTCGGCCCCTTCCTCGCCACCCCTGACGAGCTCGGCGACACGCACGCGCTGCCGATGTGGCTGACCGTCAACGGCCAGAGCCGCCAGAAGAGCAGCACGAAGGAGATGATCTTCGACGTCGCCGTGCTGGTCTCCTACCTGAGCCGCTTCATGACGCTCTTGCCGGGCGACGTGATCAGCACCGGCACGCCGGCCGGCGTCGGCCTCGGCATGACCCCGCCCACCTTCCTGAAGCCCGGCGACGTCGTCGAGCTCGGCATCGAAGGCCTCGGCACCCAACGCCAGAAGATCCTGCCCTCATGAAGCGCTTCGGCCAGCTGATCGGCCTGCGGCCCGAGCGGCTCGAGGAGTACAAGCGGTACCACGCCGCGGTGTGGCCGGAGATCCTCGGGGCGCTCCGCAAGGCCGAGATCCGCAACTACTCGATCTTCCATTTCGACGGAAAGCTGTTCGCCTACTTCGAATACCACGGGCCCGAGGCCGAGTTCGCGGAGCGGATGCGCGAGCTCGCGCGCGCGCCGCGCATGCGCGAGTGGTGGGACGTCATGGACCCGATGCAGGCCCCGGTCGAAGGACGCGATCCGGGCGGCTGGTGGGCCAACATGGAAGAGGTCTTCCACACGGAATGAGCGAGCGCTTTCGCGAGAGAGTCGTGATCGTGACCGGCGCGGGCTCCGGGATCGGGCGCGCGACGGCGCTCGCGTTCGCGCGCGAGGGCGCCGCGGTCGGAGTGGCCGACCGCACCCGCGACAAGGCCGAGGCGGTCGCGGGCGAGGCGACCGCCGCGGGAGGCCGCGCGCTGGCCCTCGTTTGCGACGTGTCGCAGGCGGGAGACTGCGAAGCCGCGGTGCGCGCCACCGAAGCGGCCTTCGGCCCGCTCGAGATCCTGGTCAACAACGCCGGCATCGGCACCACGGGCACCGTGCTCACAACGGGTGAGGCCGACTTCGACAGGCTGCTCGCAGTGAACGTCAAAGGGACCTACCTGATGTCGCGAGCGGCCCTCGCCGTGATGGTGCCCAGGAAACGTGGCGTGATCGTGAACGCCGGCTCGATCGCAGGGCTGCGCGCCGTGGCGGATCGCGCGGCCTACGTCACGACCAAGGCCGCAGTCGTCGGGCTCACCAGGGCCATGGCGCTCGACCACGTCAAGGACGGCATCCGCGTGAACGCCGTCTGCCCCGGCACGACGCTCACCCCCTGGATCGACGAGCGGCTCGCGGAGGCCAAGGATCGCGACGCGGCGATGGCGGCGCTCGTCGCCCGCCAGCCGATGGGCCGGCTGGGGACGGCGGAGGAGATGGCCGCCGCCTATCTGTTCCTCGCCTCCGACGAGTCCTCGTTCACGACCGGCACCACGCTCGTCGTGGACGGCGGCTTCATGTGCTAGACGCCCGCGGCGCCTAGCCGGCGCGCCGCGCGCCGCCCTCGAGCGCGGCCGCGATCCGCCGGCGCTCCCCCGCCGTGCGGCCGAGCGGGAGCGGGTGCCGCGCCAGGAGCTCGACGAAGTCGAGGAGCGAAGGCGGCGGGTCGCGGCGGCGCCAGGCGGCGCTCCAGCTGCGGAAGCGGCCGGCTCGCGTCAGCGAGCGCGCGACGAGCTCGCCGCGCTCGAGCTGGGGCGCCACCGACCAGCGCGGCAGCACGCTCACCGCGAGGCCCGCCTTCACCATCTCCACGATCGCCTCGGTCAGCTGGATGTGCGTGACGCGCTTCGGCCGGACTCCGGCCGGGACCAGCACCTCGCGGAACACCAGGTTCGCCTCCGGCGGGATCGAGTAGAGGATCAGGTGCTCGGGGCCGAGGTCCTGGGCCGACACGAACCGGACCCGGCGCAGCCGGTGCCGCGGCGGCATCACCACCACCATCTCGTCGCGGAAGAGCGGCCGCAGGCTCACGCGCGGCTCGCGCACCGGCCGGAACACGATCGCCAGGTCGATCGCTCCCGAGACGAGCGCCGGGATCGGATCGCTCGTGGCGCCCGCGACCACCTCCAGGTCCACCTCGGGATGCGGCCGCTGGAAGCGCCGCAGCAGCGGCGGCAGCCAGTGGTAGACGGTGTTGCACTGGGTCGTCAGGCGGATCAGCGAGCGGGCCGTGCCCTTGCGGCCGACCTCCTCTTCCGCCCGCTCGAGCTCCTCGAGCACCGTGCGCGCGGAGCGCAGCAGCCGCTCGCCCGCGGGCGCCAGCAGCAGCCGGCGTCCGACGCGCTCGAACAGGCGCACGCCGAGCCGCTCCTCCGCGTCCCGGAGCTGATGGCTGAGCGCCGACTGCGTGAGGTGCAGCCGCAGCCCCGCCCGCGTCACGCTGCCCTCCTCCGCGATCGCCCGCACCAGCTGCAGGTGGCGCAGGTCCAGCTTCGGCATACTCATGACGATAGCTCACGTATTCGATGAGAACAATGCGCTATTGCCATGAGCCATCCGGGAGCTAGCCTGTGCCACCCACGGAGGCCCGATGACCGACCTCGCCCAGGACCTGCGCAAAGCGCTCCGCCGCCTCGCCCTCACGCCCGGCTTCACGCTGCTCGCGCTCGTGACGCTGGCGCTCGGGATCGGCGCCAACACGGCGCTCTTCAGCGTGCTGTACGCGGTGCTGCTGAAGCCGCTTCCCTTCCCGGAGCCGGAGCGGCTCTACTGGGTCTACTCCCGCCACGCCTCGACCGACCGCTACCCCTTCTCGCTGCCCGAGTTCTGCGACTACCGCGATCGCGCCCGCACGCTCGAGGCCTTCTCGGCCTTCACGAACTGGAGCGGCAACCTGGGCGGCGAGGAGAACACGGAGCGGATTCCGGGGCTGCGCGTCTCGGGCGGGCTGTTCGCGACGCTCGGAGCGCCGGCCGCGCTCGGGCGCACGCTCCAGCCCGACGACGACGTCCCGGGGCGCGAGAAGGTCGTCGTGATGTCGCACGGGCTCTGGCAGCGACGCTTCGGCGGCGATCCGGCGGTCGTGGGACGGCCGATCACGCTCAACGGCGAGCCCTTCACGGTGGTGGGCGTGATGGGCCCGGACTTCCTGTTCCCGATCCGCGACATCGACCTCGCGATCCCGCTCGCCCCGGAGCAGGACCCGTGGCGCCACGACCGGAATTCGATGAACTTCCTTCGCGTCATCGCACGCGCCCGGCCGGACGCGACGCGCGAGCAGGTGGCCGGCGAGCTCGACGGGATCAACCGCCAGATCCAGGAGGAGTTCCCCGGCGACTACGTTCGCAAGAAGGGCGTGCTGGTCGCGCCGTACCAGCAGGAGCTGACGCGCAGCTTCAGCGGAGCGCTCTGGATGCTGATGGCGGCCGTGGCGCTGCTGCTGCTGATCGCGTGCGCCAACCTCGCGAACCTGATGCTGGTCCGGGCCACCACGCGGCGCCAGGAGCTGGCGATCAGGCGGGCGCTCGGCGCGCGGCCGTCGCTGCTCGTGCGGCAGCTGCTGCTGGAGAGCGGCCTGCTGGCCATCGCGGGCGCGCTCGTCGGCGTGCTGCTCGCCTACTGGGCGGTGCCGCTGCTCGTCGCCATGAGCCCGACCGCGATGCCGAGAGCGCGGGAGATCGGGGTCAGCCTCCCGGTCCTGGGCTTCGCGGTCGCGGCTGCGCTCGTCGCCGGGCTGGGCTTCGGGCTCGCGCCGGCGTGGCGCGCCGTCCGCGTCGACCCGAACAAGGACCTGAAGGCCGAGAGCCGCGGCGGCTCGGGCGACCGCAGCCGCGCGCGCGGGCTGATCGTCGTCGCCCAGATGGCCGTCATGGTGGTGCTGCTGACGGGCGCCGCGCTCCTCTTCAAGAGCTTCGAGGCGGTCCTCGGGGTCGAGCCTGGGTTCGACGCCGGCCTGCTGACGCTGCGGCTGTCCCTGCCCCGAAGGGACTACGACGAGATCGGCCGGATGCGCCGCTTCTTCGAGCAGCTCGAGGCCCGCGTCTCGCGGCTGCCGGGCGTCGGCTCGGTCGCCGCGGTCAACCAGTTCCCGTTGAACGGCGCGCTCGCGAGCGCGGACTACAAGCTCGAGGATCGCCCGCCGGCTTCCGACAGCCAGCTGCCGACGGCCAACTACCGGATGGTGACGCCCCGGTTCTTCGAGACGATGGGGATCCCGCTCGTCTCCGGCCGCGTCTTCGCGGAGACCGACGGCGCGGGCACGCCGAACGTCGGCGTGATCAGCCAGGCGCTCGCGCGCCAGAGCTTCGGCGAGCTCGACCCCGTGGGGCGGCGGCTGCTCGTCCGGGACGCCGGAGAGTTCCGGCCGATCGAGATCGTGGGGGTCGTCGGCGACGTCCGTCACACGAGCCTGGAGGCGCCAGCCGAGCCGCACCTCTACGTTCCCTACTACCAGACGCATCCGAAGCTCCTCGTGTGGCTGGCGCTCAACCAGTTCCTCGTCGTCCGCGCCTCGGGAGATCCGCTCGCCCTTGGACCGGTCGTGAGGCGCGAGCTACGCGCCGTCGATCCCGGCGTGGCGTCCCTCGGGGGGCGGCTGAGCGGCGACTTCGTGGACACGGCGGCGGCCGCGCGGCGCTTCACGCTCGTGCTGCTCGCCGTCTTCGCCGCCGTGGCGCTGCTGTTGGCCACGGTGGGGATCTACGGCGTCGTCGCCTACGCCGTCGCCCAGCGCACGCGCGAGACGGGCCTGCGCCTCGCCCTCGGCGCCTCGGCAGCGGACATCCTGAGGCTCGTCCTCGGCGAGGGGCTTCGGCGCAGCGCCGTCGGAATCGCGCTGGGCCTGGCGGCGGCGTTCGCAGCGGCCCACGCCTCCAGGAGCCTGCTTTTCGGCGTCGGCGAGGCCGATCCGGCGGCCTACGCGGTCGTGGTCGTCCTGCTGCTGACCGTCACGCTCGCGGCCTGCCTGCTTCCGGCCTGGCGGGCCGCGCGGCTCGACCCGGTCCGCGCCCTGCGGCACGACTGACGGAGCGAGTGATCCGCGGCACACCAGTGAGGCTTGTCACGCTCGGCCGCCGGCGGGCGACGTATCGTCCCCGGCGCCGCTCGCGCGCGGCGCTCCGCCTGGCCTGCGTGCGAGAGAGGGCTCCCATCGACGCGTGATCGACCGCGCCGCCCCCGGCGGCGTGAGAAGGAGTCGAGCCGATGCGAGCCCTCCGCCTGCCGCTGCTCCTTGCCGGCGTCTGCCTCGCGGCATCCCCAGCTCGCCCCCAGGGCCTCGGCGACAAGGCCGCCCAGGCGAAGGCGGCGCGAACACAGAAGGCTCGTTCGGCCGAGAGCCGGGTCTACACCTCCGAGGACCTCGTCGAGACCAAGACGGCGGTTCCCGCGGCCGCCGCGACGGAGTCCGCCGTGGGCGGGGTCCGAACGACCGGTGCCGCGACCGGCGCGGCCACCACCGGCATGGGCGGGCTCGCCGCTCGGGTCGGCATGGGCCGCAGCGGCGGCGCGTCGGACCACGTCGGCCGCTTCCGCGTCCACGATGCGAACAGCCTGCTCCTGACCCGGGAGAGGCGGCCGAGAGGACGCGGCACGATCTCGTTCCCGGGCGGCGTGGACCCGGCGCCCGTTCCCGCTCCGACGCCGGCGCCGGCCCCGATGCCGGGCCCAGGGCCGAGGCCCGTGCCGACGCCTGCTCCCAGCCCGGCCCCGACGCCCGGCCCGAGCCCCGCTCCCACGCCGACTCCCGCTCCAACGCCGACTCCCGGCCCCACGCCTCGGCCCACGCCGAGTCCGACGCCTTCGCCGAGTCCCTCGCCCACTCCCTCGCCGAGCCCCTCCCCCACGCCCACTCCCTCGCCGAGCCCGAGCCCGAGCCCATCGCCCGGACCCGGCCCGCGGCAGTACTTCCCGGGCAACACGCCGTGGTACGAGGACGTCTCGAACGCGCCTCTCGACCCCGACTCGGCGAAGGTGATCGCGTTCCTGAGCCGCGTGGGCTGGGGCCTCGGCCGGATGCAGATCGACTTCTCGATCGAGGTGATGGACCGGACCGCCTCGACCCCCGACCTGAGCTTCCAGAGGACGGGCGACTTCTTCGAGCCCGACTGCGATTTCGCGCCGGTCCCCGTGCCGCCGGGCGGCGCCCTCGAGGGCGAGAACGGCTACCAGTGCGCGAGCGACGGCGACTGCCACCTGATCGTGGCGGACTGGCAGCGGCTGCGGCTCTACGAGATGTGGCGGGCGAACATCGTGGGCAGCAGCTTCGACGGCGGCTGCCTCGCCGTCTGGGACATGACGCGCGTCTATCCCGGCAGCGGCCGCGGCGAGCAGTGCACGAGCGCCGACGCGGCCGGCTACCCGATCGCGCCGCTGCTCTTCAGCGCGGACGAGGTCCAGGCCGGAGCGATCCAGCACGCGATCCGCTTCATCCTGCCGAACGCCCGCATCCGGCGGGGCGAGTACGTCCATCCCGCGACCCACGGCACCGGCGCGGCCAGCGGGCCGTCCGACGCTCCCCCGTACGGGACCCGGCTGCGCCTGCGCAAGGACTTCCCGGTCGACACGCTGCCGCCCGGCGCCCGCGTCGTGGCGCGCGCGATGCAGCGCTTCGGCATGCTCCTCGCGGACGGCGGCAACGTGGCGCTCACCGCGCAGAGCGACCGCTTCACGCAGGCGAAGTGGGCCGGGCTGCTGGGGCCGCTCGACCTGAACGCGCTCAAGCCTTCGGACTTCGAGATGGTGGCCGCCGGCCCGCGCATCCCGCTCACGCTCGACTGCGTCCGCAACCCCTGAGCCGGGGCCGCCCGGCCTAGCGCGCGGCCTTCGGGACGATGTCGGTCTGGAGCCGCGCGTCGGCCGCGGGCACGCGCGTCTCGGGCAGCCCCAGCTCGCGCCGCACGAGGTTCGCGCCCTGCGCGATCGCGGCGGTCTTGAAGAAGGCGATGTCGCGGTTGACGCCCTGGCGGCCGAAGCCGCAGTCGCTGGAGACGATCAGCTGCTCGGGAGCGACGTGCTCGAGCGCCCTGCGGATGCGTGCGGCCACGTCCTCGGGCCGGTCGCACTGCAGCGTGCGATGGCTGACGACGCCCACCGCGATCTTCTTCGGAAGCCGGCCCTTCATCGCGCCGAACAGCTCGATCTCGGCGAAGTCGCGGTCGGTCATCTCCAGCGTCCAGACGTCGCCGCGCAGCGCGTGCAGGTAGAGCTCGAACGACTCGCGGTAGCTCGTGTTGTCGATCACCCGCTGCATGTTGGGGTTGCCCCAGCAGGTGTGGATCCAGAGCTCGACGTCGTCGAGGCCCTGCACCTCGCGGTTGTAGCACTCGACCATGAACTTCACCTCGTCGCTCTTGGCGCCGTAGGTGTTCGCCCAGAAGTGGAGCGTCGGCTCCTCGATCTGGATCGAGCGGCAGCCGGCGTCGCGCAGCGCGAGCAGTTCCTTGTTCATCGCCTCGGCCATGTCCCAGATCACCTGGCGGTGATCGGTGTACTTCGCCGTGTGGATGTCGAGGAACAGGCCCATCACCTGCGAGCAGCAGGTGCCGAAGCGCACCGGCTTGCTGGCCCGAGCCTGCGCCAGGCGCCAGATCTTGGCGTAGTCGAGCGGCCGGTGCTCGACCTTGTCCACGACGCGCGGCCAGCGCCAGCCCGTGTAGATCTCGTTCAGCAGCGTGCCCGGCGGGTAGCGCAGCCACGGCGAGCG
>Ga0134127_10002945_pt1 | contig 12200 bp, 7 predicted proteins | sample KB31753_FD_96459 | JGI IMG/M metagenome (GOLD analysis project Ga0134127, IMG submission 96459) | Terrestrial soil microbial communities with excess Nitrogen fertilizer from Kellogg Biological Station, Michigan, USA - KB3-175-3 | ecosystem: Environmental > Terrestrial > Soil > Unclassified ...
GTAACGGTGATTCGTTGAAAATGCGCGGGCGAAGGTTCCGGACGAGTGAACTTGTAGATAGCGAAACTGCCTGCGGCGATCGCAGCCAGAGCCAGCGTTGCGAGTCCCAAGCGCAACGACCAATGACGTGTGGGCACCAAGGGCTCGCCAACTGTCGTCGCCCTTAAGGCCTGCAGTTGATCTGTAGCAAGTGCTCGATCAGTTCCCGTCGCTACACCTGCATGCCCACCGGAAGCAGTTCTTGTCGCAGTTGGCGGCGACGGCGCAAGCGATCGATCCAATTGCGAGTCAGCTTCCAAATCTTTTCGCAGGCTTCGTAAATCGATAGCCATCTCTTTGACTATCTGGTAGCGCTGGTCCGGGTCTTTACGCAGCGCCTTTCTGACAATACGTTCCAGTTCAGCTGGGGCGGCGGCAAAGTAGTGGGAAAGGGTGGGTGGATCCTTTTCAACAACTGCGATAACAACATCAGTCGGAGTTTGACCGGAAAATGGTGGGCGTCCCGAGGCCATTTCATAGAGCACGACTCCCAAACTCCATATGTCGGTTCGTTCGTCGACAGAAACGCCACGGGCCTGTTCGGGCGACATGTACGCGGCGGTGCCCATCACGGTCCCAGGTGAGGACTTCACCAGCAACGTGGACCTGGTTGCATTGCCGACGTGTTCGCGTTGTTCGGTTAGCTTGGCGAGTCCAAAGTCAAACACTTTCACGTAGCCGTCGCGCCGGATCATTATGTTTTCCGGTTTGATGTCGCGGTGAACAATCCCAGCTTCGTGTGCGGCAGCGAGCGCATCGGCAACCTCGATCGCCATATCCAATGCTTCGCCGAGATTAAGCGTCCCTTCGTTCATTCGCTGTCGCAGAGTCACACCGTCAATGTGCTCCATAGCGATGAACGGCCGTCCATCCTCGGTTTCCCCAATCTCGTGGATCACGCACACATTCGGATGGTTCAGTGTTGACGCACTGCGTGCCTCCTGCTTAAAACGTCGCAAGCGTTCCGGATCTTTACCAACGAAGTCGGGCAAGACTTTCAACGCTACCCGGCGCCCGAGGATCGTATCCTTTGCGAGATATACCTCGCCCATACCACCTTCGCCGATTGGACCAATAATCTGGTAATGCTTCACAACCTGGTCCATGGTCAACTTCTTCTGCTCACCAAGAAATGACTTTGCCGCCATTGCAACGGCAGGAGCTTCCATGAAACTGCCTGCTTCGCCATACGAGCGAAGCAATGACTCGACTTCGTGACGCAGCGCGACATCGCTGGCGCATGCGCTATCAAGAAACGCTTTGCGTTCAGCGTCGTCACGCTCCAGTGCTCCTTCGAACACTTCCTTTACCTGCTGCCAGCGTTTTTTGTTGATGTCGCTCATGCTTCCACTGCGCCACTAATCTCGCGGTGCAACCACGCCTTCGCCATACTCCAATCGCGTTTGACTGTCGCCGGGGAGATCGACAGCACTTCTGCCGTCTCTTCCACAGTCAGCCCGCTAAAGAATCTGAGTTCTACAATTCTACTCTGCTGCTCATCGACCTCAGCCAGTCGCGCGAGGGCTTCATCCAGCGCAACGATGTCCAGATCCTGAACAGGCGCAAGGGCGTTGGCTTCATTGAATGAAACTCGGATATCGGATCCCCCACGCTTGGCCCGCTTTTTTGAGCGCGCGTGATCCACGAGAATTCGTCGCATCAATTGCGCCGCGATACCGAAGAAGTGTGCCCGGTTTTGCCAGTGAACGTTCTTCTGATCGACGAGCTTTAGGTACGCTTCATGAATTAGCGCGGTCGTTTGCAGCGTATGTCCAACACGCTCGCGTCGTAAATAGCGCGATGCCTGCTGACGGAGCTCTTCGTACACCAGAGGCAGTAATGCATCGAGGGCTTCCTTGTCGCCTTTGCTCCATCCGATTAGTAGCTGGGTTACGTTTTGCGACCTCTGCGGCATTCTTGTGTAACGCAAACGGTCAGTTTGCGTAACGCCTGGTTACCCAAAAACAGAATGCAAACTAACTGTTTGCGTTACATACAAAATCAATAACCCATTGTACGCCGGGGCGCGAAATTCCGTTCGCCAAGCGCGACGGCGGTCAAACAGATCTCCACTTACTAACGCGAGCTACGACCCCTTTTCGGCTCATTTCAAAATAATTGTCCTCGCGTGAGCCCGTTTGAATCGATCTGTCGCGTTAGTAGGTGAAGGCGGCAATAGGGCCAGCCTTAAAGAGTGAGATCGTTAAGGAGATCGTATGAAAAACCAGATTCTAAAAAGTTTCGCAATATTCGGCCTCTTCTTCATGCTGGCCATGACGAGCGTCAGCGCGCAGACGGCTGGCCGAGTGGAAGTAACGGTTCCGTTTGATTTCGCGATCGGAAAGGTGCTGTTCAAGGCGGGAACCTACAGCATCAAGAACGCATCCGATAATACGCTGGCAATTCGGAACATTGAGGGGAAAACCACTAAGATTGTTGCCGCGCCCCTTACCATCGGCTCACGGGATTTCAAGGCCGGTGAACGCCTGGTCTTCAACCAGTATGGAAACCAATATTTCCTTTCCCAAGTCTGGTTGAGCAGCGAGAACGGCAGGCAATTGTTCTCGGGCGCGGAAACAAAGGCCGCACGCGAATATAAACTCGCGCACAACGATGCGAAGCCAAAACGCGTAGAGATCGTGGCAAGCAGATAGATGAGTCGCTGACGAACTCAGTGAAGTGGAGGGCGGACACCTTGTCCGCCCTTTCCAAGTTTCCTGGTTGGCTGAACGCATCAGCGTGATTTGAGCAGGGTCAGATGGCAAATTTCGACGCAGAGAAGTCGCAGATTTTAGCCGGCCTTTCTCAGCGGTTCGGCTTTGCCGCCGGGCTAACATCAATTCACGCAGAGCATCGACCTCGTGACAAAACCCAGTGCCTCTCGTTGTCTACTTTTCGACGCACGATTACTCTGTCATCAATATGAAACCTGTTAGAAAAAGAGTGGGCCTTCTCAGGGCGGTGATGAGTCTCGCAGCTTCACTTTTTTTCGGCATCACCGCGGCCGGGCAACAACCACACACGCTCACCGGAGATATTCGTGTCCATAAGAATTTTCATTCTCAGTTTCTAACGAAGGATCGTGACGTGTTGGTCTACCTGCCACCGGGCTACGAGTCAGCGAAACGCTCGCACTATCCAGTCATCTATTTTCACGACGGACAGAATCTGTTCGATGGGGCCACCTCATTTATAGCCGGAAAGGAATGGCGAGTAGACGAGACGGCTCAAGCGCTAATCACGGCTGGCAAGATTGAGCCGCTGATCATTGTTGGCGTCTACAATGCCGGCGCAGACCGGATCAATGAGTACACCCCGGCCGAAGATTCCAAGTACAAGCAAGGCGGGAAGGCAGACTTGTACGGTCGCATGCTCGTCGAGGAGTTGAAACCGTTCATCGATAAGACCTACAGAACCCGGCGCAGCGCAAAAGATACTGGTGTGGGTGGTTCCTCACTTGGCGGCCTCGTCTCTCTTTACTTGAGTTTGAAGTACCCGCAGGTCTTTGGTCGTGTGGCTGTGATCTCGCCTTCAGTTTGGTTTGCAAACCAGCACATCGTCGGCTTTGTCGCCGCGCTGCCCAGGAAACCCAGGGTCCGAATTTGGATGGACATCGGAACCAGGGAAGGCAATCAGGAAGGCGCTCAGCAGACTGTGAAGGGTGCCAGGCTTCTGTATGAAACACTTGTAAAGAAAGGATGGCAGCCGGGACGGGATCTCAGTTATCTTGAAGCGGAAGGCGCGCAACATAATGAAGAGGCATGGGCACAACGAGTCGAGCCCATTCTCAAATTCCTTTTCCCGCGAGGAATGTAGATAATCCGTCTCGAATAGATTTTGATAGATTTTGAATTCGGTTAGAGGGGAACTTTATGACGAGTCGAGTCCCGTCTGTGATCCTGGCAATTATGCTGGTAGCTATCGTTTGTACCCTTCCGCTATCAAGTAGCGCCCAACGGCGTCCTTACCGGATGACTGATCAACAAGTGGCCCGGATTGTGCCGGCCGCGTTCTACTTTCAGGGTCAATCTGCTCCCACCCAGATGCGAAACGCAGCTGCGATGCGACTTGGTGAAGACCGGCATGTGATCGCCGGGCTCGTCGACACCACGGGCTACGCCGCAGACGTCCGCGCGAAGTATGAGGGATTCCTGATAACGGATCTGCCGATTACAATTAACGGTGAGGCGCTTGAAATCGGAGCCTATGGTTTTGGGTTCAGTAACGATGGAAAGTTTAGCGTTATGAATATTGCCGGAGACCAGCTGTTGTCGGTTGCGACAACCAAAGATAACGCATTGAGACGCCCGCGACCCCTTATGATGGCTGAGTCAGATAACAGCATTCGGCTTTATAGCGGGAAGGACTACGTGGTGATTGCGGCTAAGTAAGCTCTGCCGATTCTGATTTACCAGCTTTGCAATACTAAGAAACTCCTGCTGTCGTCTCCTCCCACTCTCGGGTTTGCTGACAACATTAATAAAAATGATTTCTCAAGCGTCTTGTAGAGGTTTATCGTACGGGTCACTGCTCCTGTTTCTGCTTATAGGAGGGGTCGTTTTTGTGTTCGCGCAGAGTCCTCCGAAGAAACCCGGGGGTATGTCGGGCGTTTCCACCGGGACGCCAGTCAACTATTCCTCGCGTCGCACTGTCAACGTTACCGACCCGAAAGCTCCAATGGTGTTTGAGGACGTAACCGACAAGACGGCGCTAACCAATTTCAAACATCGGTCCGGCAGCCAACAGAAGAACTACATTTTTGAAACAACGTCCGGCGGTGTAGCTACCTTCGACTACGACGGTGATGGGCAGGTCGATATTTATCTTCTCAATGGCTCAACTACCGCAGCGCTGGAAGGCAAGGAAAAGTCGCCTCGAGCTGCGCTTTATCGCAATCTAGGTAATTGGAAGTTTGAAGATGTGACTGACAAAGCAGGCGTGGCTAATGAACGTTGGGGCTCAGGTGTGGCTGTTGGCGACTACGACAACGATGGTCGTCCCGATATGTACGTCACCAACTTCGGCGTATCTCGTCTTTATCATAACAACGGCAATGGAACCTTTTCAGATCTCGCTGAAAAACTTGGAGTAGCTCGCAAGGGGTGGAGTACCGGGCCAACCTGGGGAGATTACGATGGGGATGGTCGCCTTGACCTGTTCGTACCAGGATACGTCGATATTGATCTGGACAACTTGCCGCCAAATCCAACTGAGGCTGGTAAGCCCGGCGGAGTTGGACAAAACTTTTGTCAGTTTCGAGGAGTGCCCGTGATGTGCGGCCCCAGAGGTCTCACTGGAGAGGGCGATACTCTTTACCGGCAGAAGACTGACGGGAGTTTTGAAGATGTTAGTGCTCGTGCCGGGGTAAGCGATCCCCAGAAATACTACGGTTTCACTGCGGCCTTCGTTCATGCCGACGACGACAAGCTGCTCGATCTGATTGTCGTTAACGACTCCACTCCTAAACAGCTCTACATAAATAAAGGAGATGGAACGTTTGAAGAGGTTGGTTACCCTTCTGGCGTTGCGCTCAACGAGAACGGACGTGAACAAGCAGGTATGGGCTTGGCAATCGGAGATTACAATAATGATGGCCGAGTGGATTTCCACATTACTAATTTTTCTGACGACTCAAATGTCCTCTATCACAACGATGGGGAAGGAAATTTCACCGACGTTACGTTTCAAGCCGGTCTCGGCGAACCTACTATTCCATTTCTGGGTTGGGGAACGAGCTTCATCGATTATGACAACGATGCCTGGTTGGATCTCTTTGTCGTAAATGGGCATGTCTATCCGGTAGTCGATAACCATCAATGGGGGACAAGTTTTGCCGAGCAGCCCTTGCTGTTTCGGAATCTGGGAACTGGAAAATTTGAACGTGTCGGCGCGGCCCCGGCGAGCGGTCTGGCAAGCGCCTGGCCCAGTCGCGGCCTGGCTGTCGCCGATCTGGATGGGGACGGGCGGGTGGATGCGGTTATCAATAATATGGACGCTAAACCATCCATCTTGCGCAACGTCACTTCACCGGCCGGGCATTGGGTTAATTTGCGTTTAGCGGGAGATGTCGCTGGGAAAACGCCGAAGGATGCCATCGGCAGCATTGTCTACCTCACCACAGGGAAGATAAGACAAAGACTCGACGTGATTAGCGGCGCAGTTTATTGTTCCCAAAACGACTTAACGCTACATGTCGGATTAGGCGCGGCGACCAAGGCGGATAAGCTCGAGGTGCAATGGGCCAATGGTGCTGTCGAAGCCTTTGAAGTTCCCGCGATAGATAAGACCATCACAATTGTGCAGGGTAAGGGAATACGTAAATGATGACTGCGGCTGTTTCCAACCGGCAATCCCGATAGTGGAGCCTAATCCTTGCGACGACTTGATCTAAGAAAGACGCAGGCAGCCCGCCTCAACACAATCCGCGATATCAATCGACAGATTGTCTTGAATTACGTGCGCGAGCGCGAGCCAATTTCGAGGGCCGAAATCGCTCGCGAGACAGACTTGCAACGCTCCACTATCTCGGCGATTGTTGAAGCGTTGACTGCGGAGGGGCTTGTAGAACAGGTTGGCGAAGGCGAATCGACGGGTGGCCGCAGACCGACGATGCTCAGACTTCGTACCAAAGAAGCAATAGCCGTAGGCGTTGCCATTACTCCTAGCTGCACTACTGTTGCGACCAGCGATTTAGCCGGACGCATCGTTGAGCAGGAAGAGTTTCCAACTGATCAGGATCTCGAAAAGACTCTGGGGCAGGTAATATCTCTGATCAAGGAGTTATCAGTCAGGAACGGCGGCACGATCGAAGCTGTAGGTGTCAGTCTCCCAGGCCTGGTTGACCCATCCACCGGTCATGCTGTGTATGTTCCTTATTTCAAGTGGCGTGACATTCCCATCACTCAGACAATCTCCTCGGCAGTTGGCTTGCCCGTGGTCATCGACAATGATGCGAATGCCGTCGCACTTGCAGAGCTTTGGTTTGGCCGGCCTGAAGTAGGCGACGCCAGAGATTTCATCCTCGTGCTTGTCGCCGAAGGCGTGGGCACGGGAATAATCTTTGATGGGCAGGTATATCGTGGTCAACGTGGGGCAGCCGGCGAATTCGGACACATGGTAATTGGGACCGAAGCGCCAGTGCCATGCTCGTGCGGAAATCTGGATTGCTGGGAAGCGTTCGCGTCCGAAGGTGCCGCCGTAGCGCGTTACTTGAAATCGGCTGGTGAATCTCCGCGCGAACACTTTGGTTTTCGGGAGTTGGTCGACCAATCTCTTCGTGGAGAGCCTAATGCCTCGGCCGCCCTGGTTGAGACTGCGCATTATCTGGGAGTTGGGATCTCAAATCTGGTTGTTGGTTTTAGCCCCGAGGCTGTCGTAGTCGGGGGCGAAATCGTCAGGGCGTGGCCGCTAGTAAAAGATGCCTTGATGGAAACAATTGAGCACAGCGTTCGCCGCGGGCTGGCCTCCGCTCAAATCATGCCTTCAACGCTGGGAGAGAAGCCGGAGTTGAGGGGAGCGCTAAGTCTGGTACTGGCGGGTAAGTTTGCTGCGGCCTTCGCCGCATAAGATCCTTTTGGGGTCGGGCACTTGGGGGTGTCATTAAATATCCCGAAAAAGTATTGACAGTCTTAGGGAACTATATTAAAAACTTCGTTCGTTAAGACAACAAACTGTCGAAACCCGATTCTGACAGTTTTCACACCGTAAACGTTCACGGCCAGGGGTCTTATTCCCGGGCCACGCCTTCAACGTAAATATTTTTGCAGCGCATTTCACGCCCGAAATGTTCGGGCCGAGATGCGTAGCTTCCTTTTTAGCTGCCACCGAGGACAAGCCATGTTTATCCGCCCAGCCGCAAAACGCATTTTCTTGTTGTCATTGTTTGTCGGGGCTCTCGCCATCTCGGCGCTGGGTCAAAGCAACAAGGCGACAATTGTCGGTACTACTAAGGATCCAAATGACGCGCTGGTCACTGGGGCGAAAGTCACGGTTATCAACAACGCCACGGGCGTGGTTCGGGAAGCAGACAGCGGTGAAGACGGAACTTTTACGATAACGAATCTTGAACCGGGAGCTTACACGGTTACTGTCAACGCCTCAGGTTTTCAAACGGTGACTTATGAAAACGTTCAGGTAGAGACAAACGCTCGTCTTCCTCTAGACGTGAAGTTCTCTACCATCACCGGTGGTACGGGAAGCGTGACCGTAACTGCTGACACTGCACCACTGACCGAAAGTGAGACCAGCGTAAGAGGCGATGTCATCTCCGGAAGGCAGGTCACTGACCTACCTATTCCCCAAAGAAATTTCACCTTGCTGGCGGCACTGTCTCCAGGTGTTACCCGTCCTAATCTTGGCTTGCTCGGAGGCGGCGGCAATTTCGTATCGGGCGGTGGCGGACAAAACAACACTGAATCAACTCGCTTCCGTGAGTCTGGCGGCTCAGTCCTGGTGATTAACGGAGCGCGCGCCACAAACAACAACTTCCGTCTTGATGGCGTAGACAACAACGAGTCCCAGTTTGGCCAAATTGCTATCTACCCTCAACCGGACTTTGTTTCTGAATTCAAAGTAGAGAGTAGTGTGCCGACTGCGGAGTCGGGCCGCGCCGGAGGTGGTGTTATTTCCGTGACCACCAAATCAGGTGGAAACGACGTGCACGGCACGGTTGGTGAGATTTATCAAGGTCGATTTCTCAGCGCGGCGGCCGCCAGATTCGATGACAATCCCGCTAACATCGTCGGTGGTGTGCCGCGGGAGTCGCCCAATTACGTGACCCATAACTATTTCGGTACTGTCGGTGGTCCCATATTCCTGCCGCGAATGCAGGAAGGTGGTAGCCCACTCTATGATGGACGTAACCGATCGTTTTTCTTCTTCTCTCTCAATGGCCAACGCAACAGCACTCCAATTTTTGGTGGCGGCGGCGACCCGCTAAGTGTTCCGGTGCCTACCGCCAGAATGCGTGTTGGGGACTTTAGTGAATTGATTCGTCCCGGAACCTCGCGAACTTACACTCTGGCCGGCGGTGGTACGGTTGTGGCGCCTATTGGAACGATCTTCGCCCCGAATGGAACTCCAATTCCCGGCAATGATCTTCGCAACTGTCCCAGCTGCGGAGCGTTCTCGCCATTCGCTCAAAATTACATAAATGCTTTTCCGCTGCCTAACCTGCCAGGGATCGGACGAAACTACGGCACCAATCGCAAAGAACACGCGAATGTAGATAGCTACGATATTCGTATCGACCACCGAATCACGGACAACAATTCCTTCTTCGCTCGCTACAGCAAATCGGACTCTGCTCGCAGTCGCGATAACTTTTTCCTCCTTGGCACTTCTCCTACCAATAACGATCTCCCGGCTGGGCCTTCAGCGGGCGACGAATTCGGAGACAGCCAGGGGTTTACGATGGGAGACACCCATACGTTTTCACCAACTGTGATTAACGATGCCCGGTTCGGTGTGACTCGCGTGAAGATTGGAATTTTTAATACTGGCGTCAACGGCACTGGCGGTTTTTCTCCCGACATTTCCGCTCAATTGGGAGCGAGAAACATCAACCAGGGACCAAACAGCAGCGGCATAGTGCTCCTCGGAATCGTTGATGAGTTAGCGCCTGGTTCGGATCGAGCGACGGAGTTCACCGGTGATGGCGGCCCCTTTTATTTCCTTTCAAATAACTGGAACTTCGTTGACAGTTTGACGGTGGTGCGTGGCGCCCACACTCTCAAAGGCGGTGGCGATCTCCGCATTCGGCAAAACAGTAACTATGACGGTGGACGAAACGGCGGCACCAAAGGCAATACGCAGTATGGAACGACCGGGAGTGGTTTTGTGTCCGGCAACTACAACGGGATTGGCCCGAATGATACCGGCTCGTCGTTGGCAAATTTCCTGCTCGGATATCGGCCAGGATTTGTAACTCGTGGAGATCCGGGTGGCCCCTACTTCCTGTCAAACAAAGAGATCGCTTTCTTTGTTCAGGATGATTGGAAGGCGCGTTCGGATCTCACGTTGAACCTCGGTTTGCGCTATGACATTTTTACCGCACCAAGCGAGCGATTCGATCGGCAGTCCAATTTTGAGCCCGCCACCAGAACCATTGTCATGGCTGGAGAATCGGCACCTGGCGGTCGCGATCTTGCCAACACCGACAAGAATAATTTCGGACCCCGAATTGGCTTTGCTTACTCCGGACTTAGATCCGACGGCAGGATGGTTATCAGGGGCGGCTACGGGATCATGTATTCAACGGATATCAGCGCCGCTCAGCCTCTTACCGCAAACCCGGGTACGGGATCCGCGAGTTACAGTTGCAACCCGATCACAAACGCTGCTGGATGCTCGTTCCCCGTTCTGCTCGGACGAAATCCATTTGACGTCGGCCTTCCCACTCCGGTCATTTCTGTAGCGGCACCCGGCACCCGTTTCCCTGCACCGACAACAGGGGGACTAATCCTCTTTAATGATCCCGATCGCAAGGATGCTCTTTACCACCAGTACAATTTGACTGCCCAATATGAATTCGCGGAGAACTGGCTGGCCGAAGTTGCTTACGTTGGTTCCTTGGGCCGCAATCTCCTGACGCTCACCAACATCGGTACAGGGAATGATGAGGGTGGCCCTGGCTCACGCGAAGTCGTGGGGAACAACGCTATCACCGCAACTCGCTACACCGGGAGTTCGAACTACAACGCCTTCCAAAGTAAGTTGGAACGACGTTTCACACGCGGCTTCTCACTTCTGGCCACTTACACCTGGGCACACGCGATTGATACCTCACCCGGTGGGATTTGTTCCAACGGCGCGAGCGCACGCGATTGTGGCCCCGACGATCCCACGCGCCCTGAACTTGAGCGTGGTAATTCCGACACAGACATACGACACCGGTTCACGGCTGCAAGTGTCTACGATCTGCCGCTGGGACGAGGGCGGCGATTCGGTACTGATATGCCGCGGGCGCTTGATTTTTTTGTCGGTGGCTTCCAATTGAACAACATCATTACGGTGCAAAGCGGGCCGGTCTACAATGTGACGTGCAATGGCGGCCGCGTTGACTTGATCGGCGATCCGACACCAACCGCGTCGGATGAATCTCAGGGTAGACAACTTAATCGAAACGCATTCAGATGCGCGGTAACACCTATCTTCCCGGGCCTCGCGGGCAGCGCCCACATCGGAAGCCTCGGACGGAATGTCTTCCGTGGCCAAAAGCAATTCTATTGGGACGCCTCGGTATTCAAGAACTTCGGCGTAACTAAGATTAGCGAAGACTTCAAAGTCCAGATTCGCATTTCAGCTTACAACGTGTTAAATCGAGTAAATCGTTCTTTCCCCACCGGCGATTTCAACAACACGAACGACTTTGGTAAGGATTTGAGCGAACAGAGACGCCGACAGCTGGAATTCGCTCTGAAGCTTATTTTCTAAGCCAGGCCAACCGCTTTAACCCCTAATCGAGTGGTGCGTGTCTGTTTTCGCGCGCCGCTCGATTATCATTAGGGGCACCGAATAGATTCAGAAATTTACTGACGGCTTAGAACTAGAACAATAGTGGTCTTCATGAAGTCTTTCTCGAGAAGTTTGGTAATGCCGGCATTGGCCTTGGCCGTTAGCTTCGCTGCGCTGCCGCCGAATGCGAAGCCCGCCCAGAGATCTGCACGCCAAGGCGCGAAAACAAACACGAAAGAATTGAGTGAAGCCGCTGCGCTTCTCGAGTCAGGCAGGCTGAAAGAGGCCGAGGCAGCCGCGCGAAAACTAGTGACTGCGAGACCGCGCGATCCGGACGCCTACATTTTGCTCGGCGTGATACTCGATCAACTAGGTCTCAGCGCGGAAGCAGAGGGTGCGTATCATTCCGCTCTAAAACTTCAACCCACTTCGGTGCCGGCGCTCTCCAATCTGGGTGTTCTACTCGCGCGGACGGATCGTAAAGAAGAGGCAATCAAGAAATTTGAGCAAGTGTTGCGGTTGGATCCGAACCATGCAAAAGCGGTGTTCAACCTGGGCGCGCTATATGCCGCCCGCGGAAATTACGAACGCGCGATTCCTTTACTGGAACGCGCTGCTGGTGTAAGCGGCGGAAATATCAACAACCGGGAAAAATCTGATCCGGCGCTTCTGCTCACGCTCGTTAATGCATATGCACATGCCAGGCA
>Ga0134127_10002947_pt1 | contig 12196 bp, 12 predicted proteins | sample KB31753_FD_96459 | JGI IMG/M metagenome (GOLD analysis project Ga0134127, IMG submission 96459) | Terrestrial soil microbial communities with excess Nitrogen fertilizer from Kellogg Biological Station, Michigan, USA - KB3-175-3 | ecosystem: Environmental > Terrestrial > Soil > Unclassified ...
ATGTCGATCTGCGAGAAGCGCTACGCCGCAACGCAGTTCGCGCTGCTGTCGGCGCTGCTCGCGATCACGCGCGCGGTGGCGGGAGAGTTCTCCGGCGGGCTGGCCGAGGGGCTGGGGTACGGACCGTACTTTCTGTTGACGTTTGCGCTTGCGTTTCCGGCATATGCGCTTTTCCCGGTGATTCGAAAAGTGACGGTGCCTGACAGCGTGGGCGGTGAACAGAAACAGCGTGAACCGTGAACGCTTTTCCAACCATCACCCCGTCCTGGCTGCAATCCATCTCGCTCCCGCCTCCTGCATCAACCTCTGCCGATGCCACGCGAGCAGGGCCGGAGCGGAGCCTGGCACCTCGGCCAGCAGTCGCGGATGGGCGAACAACACTACCAAATCCGCGGTAGGTGCCTCACGACCGAGCGCGGCGCGAGCTTCCGCTCCGAATCCGGCCCGCCCCTTCCACGCCCGCGGCTCGGCAAAGGCCAACACGATCCGCGAGCCGCCCAGCCCCAGCGCGCCGCGCTCATCCAGCCGCCGCGCGAGGTAGTCGCCGGGGCTCGGCGGATAGGGGCCGCCTACGTCGTCGTCAATGGTCACCAGTTCGATGGGCCGTTTCAGCCGCCGAAGCGCGCCTCGGAGAAGGCCGCGATCGAGCAGTGCGTCGGCCACCTCCTCCGGCGTTCCGTAGGGACCCGCTGACGCACCAGCTGCCGGACGGGCGGCCCTAGCCAGGGCCTGTTGGTAGCGGCGGTGCGCCTGAGCCAGCCGCTCGGCCGGCAGGCGCCCGCTCCGCTCGGCCTCGCTCAATGCTGCTGCCACGACCGGCGGATCGTCCGGATACAACAGCAGATCAACGCCTGCCCGCAGCGCCTCGACCGCGCCTTCCCCTGCTCCTCGTGAACGCGCGCCCTCCATCACCAACGCATCGGTGACGACGACGCCCTCGAAGCCGAGTCGCCGCAGACGGTCAATGATTGGGGGTGAGAACGTGGCCGGCCTGCCCTCGGGATCGAGCGCCGGAAATGCCACGTGCGCGGTCATTACGCTCGCGACGCCTGCGGCGACGGCGGTGGCAAACGGGCGCTCGTCGGCTGCCAGCGTTGCCTCCGTCGCGTCCACCGACGGAAGCGCGACGTGGGAGTCCACCGCGGTCCTCCCGTGACCGGGATAATGCTTAGCGCAGGCCAGAGCGCCTGCGGTCTCGCATCCCTCGATCCAACTTCGTACACACGCCGCGACCGCCACCGGATCGGCGCCAAAGGCCCGAGTCTGAACGATAGGATTCGCGGCCAACACGTCGAGATCGGCAACGGGAGCGAAGACCCAATTGATCCCAACCGAACGGGCTGCTGTGGCGGTAAGCGCACCGGCCCACCGAATGACGTCGAGATCACCCAGCCAGCCGAGCGCACCCGGAGGGGGCAGCTCGGAAAGGCCCGCGATCTGCTGGCCGGCCCCGCGCTCGAGATCGGAGGCGATGAGGAGTGGCCGCCCCGCGCGACGCACCAGCTCAGCCGTCAGCGCCAGCACCGAGTCGGCCCGGCCGCCGAACAGTATGAACCCGCCGACACCAAGCGCGAGCGCGCTCGCGATGGCAGAGGCTTCGTGTGCGAAGCTCCCGTCGGAATCGGCTCGGAGGGCGGGGAGTATCAGTCGTGCGGGATCAGTCACGCCGGCGCGACCATCCCGAGCACGCGGGGACCGGCTGCACCAGTGGCAGCTACGAGGTTGCCGGGTTGACCGTGCAGCGTGAGGTACCCAAGGAGAGCAAAGGCAACGGCCTCCTTCGCATCTCCCGGAAAGAACAGCTCGTCGAACCGGCGAAGTCGGGTCTCGCGACGAAGGGCACCGAGGTGGCGCGCGAGCCCGGCCATGAGACCGGGGTGGTGCACCCCGCCGCCGGAAGCAACGATTTCCGGCGCCGGCGGAACCCACGTTGTCACCGCGTGAGCGATCGAGCGGGCTGTGAGCTCGACCGCTGTCGCAACGCCGTCGGGGCCAGGCACACGCTGGTGAAGCGCCCGGGCGAACTGTTCGCCGAAACGCTCCCGGCCGGTGCTCTTGGGAGGAGGAAGCGAGAAGAAGGGATCCGCCATGAGCTCGGTGATCACGCGCTCGTCCGCCTGGCCGCGCGCTGCCAGCGCCCCGTCCCGATCATAGGACAGCCCGGGTTGTACCAGGCGCGCGAGCGCATCGATCACCGCAACACCCGGCCCGGTGTCGAAGGCGAGCGCGCCATGATCCTGAGCTCGGCGCTCGACGTACGTCAGGTTGGCCATGCCGCCGAGGTTGAGCAGTATCCTGGGCGCGTCAGGTGCACCGAAGAGCAGCACGTCGGCTACCGGCACGAGGGGAGCGCCCTGCCCACCAGCCGCCACATCGCGTGCCCGGAAGTTGCTGACCACCCGCACGCCAAACCGCTCGGCGAGGAGAGCACCCTCGCCGAGCTGCCAGCTCACCAGCGGAGGCTCGTGCCAGATGGTCTGTCCGTGAAACGCGATGAAGGCGAGGTCGGACGCCGGCGCGGGAGCGGCGTCGAGCACCAACTGCACAGCGTCACATGCCCACTCGGCGAGGCGCAGGTGGAGCCGGGCGAAGTCCCGCGGAGCGCCGCCCTGAAGGGCCGCGCGAATGGCATCACGCTCGGCATCGGCGTAGGGACGGGTCGCGAAGGCGAGCAGCTCGGCGTGGGTCGGACCGTGAAACCTGACCAACGCCGCATCCATCCCATCGAGCGAGGTACCAGACATCAGCCCGACGCCGATGGACGGGCGCTCGGTCACACCGACCTCACCGGCGGCGGGTCGCCCACGATGACACGGAGGTGGCCCTTGTGCTCTGCCAGCAGCCGCTCCGCCTCGCCCTTGGAAACGCCGCGCCGTGCCATGACGATCGCGACCTTCACACTTCCTTCGGCTGCGTCGATGAACTCGCGGGCCCGCGCTCGCTCGACGCCGGTCGTCTCCATGATGATTCGCTCGCTCCGGTCTACCAGCTTCTCGTTCCAGGCCTTGAGGTCTACCATGAGGTTGCCGTAGATCTTGCCCAGGCGGATCATGGCACCGGTGGTGAGCGTGTTGAGCACGAGCTTGGTCGCCGTGCCCGCTTTCATCCGAGTAGAGCCGGTGACCACCTCCGGACCCACCGGCACGAAGATCACGACGTCGCAAGTTTCGCGAAGGACTGCCGGCGGCTCGGCACAGGTGACGAGCACCGTTCGCGCGTCGAGTGCCTGGGCCCGGCCCAGCGCGGCACGCACGAACGGCGTCGTGCCGCTGGCCGCAATGCCGATGACCACATCGTTGCGATTGACCCTCCGTTCGTCCATCGCTGCGATGCCCGCGTTGACGTCGTCTTCCGCCCCCTCGATCGACCGGACCAGGGCCTGCGCCCCACCAGCGATCACGGCAATCACCATGTCGGGAGGGGTGCCGAAGGTGGGAGGACACTCCGCCGCATCAAGCACGCCCAGTCTGCCGCTGGTTCCCGCACCGACATAGACCAGCCGGCCCCCGGCGCGGAACGCCTCCTCCAGCAGCTCGATGGTGCGGCCCAGGTCCTTGCGGGCACCGGCAACCGCCGGCGGTACGCCGGCGTCTTCTGCGCCGATGATGTCCACGATTTCGATCGGCGCCGCGACATCGATGGTCGCAGTGCGGGGGTTCCGACGCTCGGTGAGCCGCGCGTCGAGGAAGCTCTCAGCCATGGGTCAATTCAAGCGGACCCCTGGCCTCGGGGCAACCTCCTACGCCCGGGCGCGATGGTGGCTGGATTACAAGAAAGGGCACCGGAACCCTCGCGGGCCCGGTGCCCCTGCTTGTGTTGACTTACGAGGTGACGACGAGCTTCGACTGCAACTTCAGGCGAACGGCGTTGCCGGGGGCTACCACGACGTCGCGGTCGGCAGTCTCGACCGCGCGTTGCGTGCCCACTGCCCCGCCAACAACGCCGCCGATGATTGCGCCCGTCCCGCCGCCGATGATCTTTCCCGCGATCGCGCCGATGCCGGCACCTGCCGCGCCTTTGCCGATATCGCCGGCGCCAACGCCGCGGCCTTTCAGGATGTACTGCACTGAGTCGACGGTCGCATCCAGCGGATAGCTCTTTCCACCAATGCTCACGCTGGTGGGGGTCAGCTTGAGTTTGCCGGTCTTGTCGCTCTTCCGCTCCGACTCATGTAGCTCGGCGATCGTCATCGAGATGGTTGAGCCGGCGGGAATGACGACGCGACCGGTGGCATCCTTCACGTCGATTGCCACCTTGGCTGTAACCGTCTCGCCCGCCTTGTTCGACTTCGAATTGATCGAGTCGATCATGGCAGCTGCGATCACGGACCCGGCATCGAGGGTCGCCGGGCCGAGCGGCGCCGGTGTCGGCGCCGCGGAATCTTTCGCGGCGGTCGCGGTAGACGGTTTGGCAGCCGGCTTGGGCTTCGGCTTGGGCTTCGGCGCAGGCGCCGGAGGGTCGGGCGCCGGGGCCGGAGCCGCAGCCGGTGCGTCCGCGAGAGGCTTGGAGGTGTCCACCGGTGCAAGCTGGAGATCGCGGCTCATGCTATCGGTGTTGGCCGCCGCTTGCTTCGGCTCACCCCCACGGCAGGCTCCGGCCGCAAGGAGAGCCACTGCGATAAGCATTGTCCTTGTCATGTCAGATCCTCCATCGGCCGCCGGAGCCAGTGGGTGGGTGGAACTGTTCCCTGCGTCGAAAACCTACACCTCAGCTCGTCAGAACCAGCTTCGATTTGAGGGTCATCCTGACCGCGTCGCCGGGAAGGACGACGACATCCTTCTTTGCGGTCTTTGCGGCGACCCCAGCTCCTGCGGCGCCACCTACAACCGCACCGACTGCGGCCCCAGTTCCGCCGCCGATGATCTTTCCGATAATCGCCCCGACTCCAACACCCGCCGCCGTTTTGCCGATCTCCGCGCCACCCACCCCGCGACCAGACACCTTGAATTGCACCGAGTCCACGGTCGCGTCGAGCGGATAGCTCTTACCACCGATCATGACGTCGGTCGGAGTGAGTTGGATCGATCCATTCTTGCCACCCTGGAGCGATGCGATCGTCAGGTTGACCGTGGACCCGGCGGGAATGACGACCTTCCCCGTCGCGTCGGCGATGTCGGCTCCCACTTTCGCCCTGACCTTGTCACCCGCCTTGCTGTTCCGCGAGTTGATCGTGTCGAGGATCGTCGCGCTGACGGCGGTGCCGGCATCGAGTGCCGCCGGAGCCGCCGCTGCCGGGGCAGCCGCAGGGGCCGCTGCCGCGGAATCTTTGGCTGCGGGCGCCGCAGCCGGCTTCGCAGCAGGCTTCGGCTTCGGCTTGGGTTTCGGAGTCGGCGCGGGCGGCGGTGGAGTGGGCTCGGGCGCCGGCGCGGGAGCCGCCGCCGGCGCGTCTGCCAGGGGCTTCGAGGTGTCCACCGGTGCGAGCTGGAGATTGCGGTTCAGGCTGTCGGCGTTGGCCGCCGTCTGCTTCGGCTCACCCCCGCGGCAGGCTCCGGCCGCGAGCAGAGCCACTGCGATGAGCATCGTCCTTCTCATATGAGCATCCTCCATCGGCCGTAACTTGCCGAGGTTTGCCGGCGCGATGACATTGCAGCTCTATGCGCGAGCTGCGGGCGCTATTGCCCTTCATGCGGCCCTACCGCGGCATCCTGGCCGTCGGTCTGGCCATGGTTCTCATCTCCAATCGCTTCGCCGTGCTCGGGCCCCGCTATCTGCAACAGGGCATCGACGCACTCCGCGCCGGCGCCGCGTTCGGGGACGTTTCCCATTTCGCATTGCTGCTCGTAGGCGTGGCGCTGATTGGGGGCGTGGCGCGCTACTTCATGCGCGACATTCTCAATAGCGCCAGCCGCCGAGTGGAATTCGACCTGCGTAATGTTCTCTACGACCACGTCCAGCAGATGCCCGCGGAGTTCTACGACCGGTTCGCCACCGGCGATATCATGGCGCGGGCGACCAACGATCTCCTAGCTGTGCGTATGGTGGCTGGACCGGCAATGATGTACCTCATAGATACAATAATACGCGCGATGCTGATCGTTCCAGCTATGCTGCACATCAGCCCGCTGCTCACCGGGATCGCGCTCCTCCCCCTGCTGGGACTTCCGCTCGCCATGGTGGTCCTGGGGCAGAAGATTCACCACCGTACGCTCGATATCCAGAACCAGTTCGGCGAGCTCACCAATTTCGTGCACGAGAACCTCTCGGGCGTGCGCGTGGTGCGCGCCTATCGGCAGGAGCGGGCCGAAACCGACGCGTTCAGGCGTCTCAACGAGGACTACCGGCGACGCAATCTCGCGCTGGCCAAGGTCCAAGGCGTCTTCTACCCCGTCCTGACTCTGTTCGGTGGGTTGGGGGCTGCTGCGGTGCTCTACGTCGGTGGCGGGCTGGTGCTCCAGGGCCAGGTAAGCGTCGGTGCGTTTATCGCGTTCGGCGTTTATCTCGCGATGCTGGTCTGGCCGATGATCGCGCTGGGATGGGCGATCAACCTGTTTCAGCGGGGCGCCGCGTCGATGGCGCGGATCAACCAACTCCTGCGCGAGCGGCCGAGCATCGTTTCACCGTCCAGTGCCGCGGGGTTGCCTCCGGCCCAAGGAGCGCGCGCGCTCACAGTGGACGGCGTGTGGTTCAGGTATCCCAACGCGCCCGGGCGGGGCTGGGTATTGCAGGACGTCTCGTTTTACGTTGCGCCCGGCCGGTCGCTTGCGGTCGTAGGGGCGACCGGGGCCGGCAAGAGCACACTGGTGGACCTTCTAGTCCGGACCTACGATCCGGATCGAGGGCGGATCCTGATCGACGGCGTGGATATCCGCACCATCTCCCTGGCTGATCTGCATCAGGCAATCGGCTTCGTTCCGCAGGAGACATTCCTCTTCAGCCAGACGCTCCGGGACAACGTGCTGCTCGGTGCCCCTGACGACGGGCGGCTTGAGCGGGTGGCGGAGACCTCGCAGCTGGCCGCTGCCCTGAGCGACCTGCCTTCGGGCTTCGACACGATGCTCGGCGAGCGGGGCATCAACCTCTCTGGTGGCCAAAAGCAGCGGGCAGCGATCGCGCGGGCGCTGGCGCAAGACCCGCCTATCTTCGTGCTCGATGACGCGCTAAGCGCGGTTGACGCACAGACCGAGGCCAAGATTCTCGCCGGGCTGCGAGGCGCGTTGGCCGGGCGCACCAGCGTGATCGTGTCCCACCGGCTGACGGCGGTGCGCGAGGCGGACTGGATCCTGGTCCTCGATAGCGGTCGCCTGGTCGAGCAGGGAACCCACGAGGAGCTGGTGGCGCGCGGCGGCCGCTACTGGGAGTTGCTGCGGCGACAGCAGTTGGAAGAAGAGCTGGAAGAAGCGAGTGACAAAACAGCGTGAACGCTTTTCAGATGAGGTTCCGTATCGCATCGGGGGTCAAAGCCTGCAGCCAACCTGCAAGCCGGGTGAACTGCCCCGTCGCCATGAGCAGGCCCACCAGAACGAGTAGCGCCCCGCTCACCCGCATCACCCACGGCAGGAAACGGCGGAAGCGTTGAAACCACTCGAGAAATGACTCGACGGCAACGGCCGCGATGAGAAAAGGCACGGCCAACCCGGCTGAGTAGACCCCCAACAACAGCATGCCCCGGCTGACGCTCTCGGTCGTTGCCGCGAGGCTCAGGATCCCGCCCAGTACTGGGCCGATGCACGGCGTCCATCCCGCGCCGAACGCCATGCCGACCAGTGCCGACCCGAGGTACCCGACGGGCTTGTGCTGGAACTGCAACCGGCGCTCCTGCTCCAGCCACCCGATCCGAATCACGCCGAGACACACCAGGCCGAACAGAATGATGAGAACGCCGCCGATGCGCGCGATCCAGAGCTGGTAGTACTTGAGAGCTCCGCCGAGCGCGGTCGCGCTGGCGCCGAGCAGCACGAAGATGAGCGAGAAGCCGGCGACAAAGAGCAGCGCATGCAGCGCGGCGACCCGCCGGCGGTCCGACAGCTCCGGCAACGTCATCCCGGTGAGAAAGCCGACGTACGAGGGGACTAGTGGGAGGACGCAAGGGGACAGAAAGCTCAGGAGCCCCGCCGCAAATGCAACCAGAAGGCCCAGGCTCGCGGGTTCCCTCACGCTTCACCAGTCAGCGGGCCGAGGTCGCGCCGCCGGCAATCACGGCAGAGTCCGTAGACCTCGACATGATGGCGCTGGTGCTGGAACTCATGCTCGTCGGCAATGATGGGCAGCATGCGCTCGAGACGCTCGTTCTGGAACTCGACCACCGCACCGCAGCGAAGGCAGATGAGATGCTCGTGATGGGCCTGCTGCGGCATCGGCTCATACCGCTTGAAGCCCTCGCCGAAATCGTGCGCCCGGACCAATCCGCTCCGCACCAGCACGTCGAGGGTGCGGTAGATGGTCGCGGTGCCTACCTTCTCGCCTTCGTCATTGAGGAGTCGCTGAATCGCTTCGACCGACAGATGCTCGTCCGACATGAGGACGGTCTGGGCGATGAGGTCCCGCTGGCGGGTAACGGGGAGGTGGTGATCGCGGAGATGTCGGCGAAACCGCTCGAGCAGCGCCGCGCCCTCACCCCTAGCGAGCCGAGCCATCGGGAGGCGGGGAAAACCACTCCGCGGGAGCGATCGGCACAGGCGGGTGCTCGTCGTCGGTCCGCTTGTGCACTTCGCGCAGCAGGTCGGAGATCGCCTCGAGGGGGCCGCTTCCGACCTCCTCGACAGCCGCTTCGAACCGGCCCCGATCCTTGCCCTTGAGCACCAACTGGTAGCGAGCGGTGTAGATGCGCCGCCGCTCGCCTTCCACTCGGGCGATCACGGCCGTGCCCCACTCGTGCTCATCGCGCCGCAAGTTGGGGAACGCCCAGACGGCGTCGATCTCGTCCTTGGGAAGCAGCCGGGCAACCTCCTCGGCGAGGCGGCTCCAGCCGAGCCCCACGCCAGGGGCGCTGGCGGGCTGGTTCAAGCCGATTCCCGTGCCCATCGCTCTACGTAGAACCGCAGGACGTGCATGAAGTCCTGCGCGTTGGTGACAACCCCGTACGCCTGGTGGGTGCCACGGTCCTTGAGCTTGTTCACCACAAACTCCGTCTGGTCCACGCAGATGGTCATGAGCGGCGCCGGCGGACCGTAGCGGGTATGGAAGGCCGGCAGCATGTTGCCGACGGCGATCGCGTGCAACGCCGTGGCGATGAAGATCGCCCCCGTGGCTTGCACGGTGTATTCACGCATGGCATCCTGCGCGTCCAGTGTGTCGTTCAACACGCCCGGCAGCGGGCCGTCGTCGCGAATGGAGCCTGCCAGCACGAAGGGAACATTGTGGGTGACCAGCGAGTGCATGATGCCGCTCTTGATCAGCCCGGACTGTACGGCGCACTCGATCGACCCCGCCGCACGCACCCGGTTGATGGCCCGCATGTGCAGCCCGTGTCCACCTTGCGACGGGGCCCCGGTGCTGGTCATGCCCAGGGTCGTGCCGAAAATGGCGGCCTCGATGTCGTGCACCGGGACCGCGTTGCCGACCAGCACCGCCTGGACAAAGCCGTTGGCGATGAACCATTCGAAGTCGGCCCGGGCCCGCGAGTGCACCAGCGCAGGGCCGACCACCCAGACCAGGTAGCCCCCGCTCTGCTTCTCTTCCACCAGCCGTCGGGCAAGCTCTTCATAGTTGACGGGCCGCTCCCGACTCACTTCGGTGGACATGAAGCGAAACTCGTTGGCGCCGTGGCTGCCGCCCAGAAACCCTTCGGCGTAGACCACGATGCCCTGCGAGCCGTCTTCCGCCTCGCCCATGGCGACCAGATCGCCCCGCCGCAGGCGCCGCGGCTCGATGGTCTCGAGCTCGTTGCCCCGTCGGACGACGACGCAATCCATGCGCGGCCGGGCCGGCATGGTCCAGCGCCCATTTAGCTTGATGTAGGTCGGCAGGTTCGAGGTCGAAAAGAATCCTTCGGGCAACACGCCGTCGGCCGGAAGCGGCTCGAAATGCGCCTCGGGAGCGCCGGCGAACGGCGGCTTCGAGAAATCCGGAAAGTGATACGCGCTGGTCGCTGGCTGAGTCGGGGCGAGATCGCTCATAGGGCGGCCTCAAACCTAGGCGCGCGCCGGAGGTGATTCAAGCTATGCTCTTCGCGGGAGGGCCGATGTCGGCTCGGCTGATGCTTCCTGTACTCTCTATTGTCGCGGCCTTTCTCGTTGGCGGTGCCTCTCTGGCCGCGCAAGGCCGGGCCGACGACGGCCCGACCATCCTCCGCAACATGAGCTACCTCAAGCCGCTGGTAGGAACCTGGAACGCGGTGGCGGAATACCACCAGAAGGATGGGTCCCTCGCGTACGACGTCGGGACGTACAAGATCTCGTACGTTCTCGAAGGGACCTACCTCGAGTGGGACGTCGAGCTGCACGACAAGGACGACCCCAGCCAGCACCACAGCTTTCTGAATTTCGTAACCTACAGTCCGGTCACCGGCAGGTATGATTCGACCTATTTCTACAGCCTCTGGTCACTGCGAGTATCGGAGATCGGGAAGTACGACGACAAGGCGAAGGAGTTCACGACCCAAGGCTTCATTCCCGTGGAAGACGGCGTGCACGACGAGAACGTTCGGACGGTCACGAAGATCGGCGACAGCAACAAGATCATTCACGAGCACTACACCAGGTACAGCAACGAGACGACGGAGCGACTGGACCTGGTGATCACCCTGACCCGGGTGCGATAGCCGGACCGCCTGTTCACGGTCGTAAGGTAAGCTCGGGTGGTTGGCGGCCCGCGTTGAGGTGCCGGAACCAGGCAATTGCTGCATATCTTCACGAACTTCCCGTACAACAACTTTGGAGGTCTGAGGTGCTCTCGCTGCCTGGAGCGCGCGAGTCGAGCGCTCGCCCCGCGCCGTATCGGTCGGTGACAGGTGAGGTGCCTCCGAATCCACGTATTCCAGCCACCGGGCGTACCGGCGGCGCAGCGTTGCTTGCCCTGGCCCTGTGGGCGTGTGGCGGTGGCGGGACTGCTCCGAGCGTGGTGCCCACGCGGATCGTCTTCCAGTAGGCCAATAATGCGGGGCTATTCGACGATAACGTCCCGGCAACACCGGGAATCACCCTGGACATCCGGGCAACTCCGCTAGACGATGAGGGACGCCCGACCGGAAGCCTGACGGAGAACTGGTCGGTGTCGGGTGGCGGCACGTTGGCGCATGCCGTCACCTCACCCACGGGAGGAAACGATCCGACCTTGAACCGATGGACTACCGGGTCCACGTCCAACATCCAGGCGGTCACTGTTACGCTGCCGGCACATCCGAGCGTCAGCGGAACAATACACGTGCGTGCCGTCAATCTTCAGCTTGTCCGGGTTAGCCCAACCACCGCGCCGGACCTTACGCTTGCACTGGGCCAAACCGTCTCGCTAACGGTGCAGTTGATGACGGCGGAAGGGCAACCGTTCGTCTGGCCACTCATTTTCACCGCTGGCATTAGCCCGTGGAGCAGCTGCGGGAAAGCTAACCCACAAGCGGACCTCGGCTCATTCTCTCCAAGCGGCCGCGGAGCCGGCAACTCCGACACCTTGTTGCCGGACGCACAAGGGAAGGTGACGTTGGTGTATGCGGCTCCGACCCGGCTCTCGGTACAAGGGGACCCGCCAGGATCCGAGTGCCAATTCGGCGTTGGCGCCTCGCCAATTCCCTCCCCGGGTGGGCTCTCTGTCAACGCTGGCGACGGCGCTGCTTAGATCTTGCATCAAAGCCCCGGCCCTGCCGCCCCCATCCTCGCTCAGGCCGGAAAACGGCAAGCTGCCTCGCCTGGAGCGATGCTCCCGACTCCGCTCCAGGCTGTACTAGCGGATGCATACGGTAACACGATTCCGGGAGTTCCGGTTACGTGGATGGTAAGCTCGGGCGGTGGGTCACTCAGTCCGATCAACACAACGACGGACGCTAGCGGGCGGAGCAAGGGCCAGTGGACCGTAGGGCCGACTCCGGGCACCCAGACCGTAAGCGCTTCGATCGCAGGCGGAATCAGTGTGACGTTCACCGCAAGCGTCAGCTGATCCCGCGCGGCGAGATTATCGCCCTTTCACGATGTCGCCGTCGCCGAGCGTCAGAGCACCGACACCGGATCCCGGTCGATCACCACCCGTATGTCACCCGCCCGAGTAAGCCGACGTGCTCCGTAGCGCACCACGCGGCCGACCGCGCGCGACGGGCCCTTGAGCAGCA
>Ga0134127_10002949_pt1 | contig 12191 bp, 10 predicted proteins | sample KB31753_FD_96459 | JGI IMG/M metagenome (GOLD analysis project Ga0134127, IMG submission 96459) | Terrestrial soil microbial communities with excess Nitrogen fertilizer from Kellogg Biological Station, Michigan, USA - KB3-175-3 | ecosystem: Environmental > Terrestrial > Soil > Unclassified ...
GAGGGCGAGCGCGACGCCAAGATCAACCAGGCCGAGGGCGAGAAGCAGCGCGTGATCAAGGAATCCGAGGCGACCAAGCAGCAGCAGATCAACGAGGCCCAGGGCCAGGCAGCGGCGATCCTCTCCGTCGCGACGGCGACGGCCGAAGGCTTGAGGCAGGTGGGCGAGGCGCTGGCGGGCCGCGGCGGCATCGAGGCGATGCAGCTCAGGATTGCCGAGGAGTACGTCAAGCAGTTCGGCACCCTCGCGAACGAGGCCTCGAGCACGCTCGTCGTGCCGGCGAACCTCTCCGACATCTCCTCGATGATCGCGCTTGCGACGAGCGTCGTGAAAAACCAGAAGGCGACTTCCTGATGGCACGCATGATCACCGCCGGCATCACCGCTGCATTCATGGCCGTTTCCTGGAGCTTGGCCGCGGCCGCAGCGCCGCCGGCGCTCCTGCTGCACGGCGGCACCATCTACACCGGAAATACTGCGCAACCCACGGCCGAAGCCGTGCTCGTCGTGGGCAGCCGCATCGCCTACGTCGGCGACGAGGCGGGTGCGCGCCTGCGGCTGCCGGACAACGCGAAGGTCGTGGACCTCGCGGGCAAGACGATGCTGCCCGGCCTCACGGACTCGCATGCGCACCTCGCGGACATCGGAGATCGCGAGCTCGGCTTCGACCTCACCGGCGTTGAAAGCGTCGAGGCGATGAAACGCCGCCTCGCCGAGCGCGCTGCGAAGGACTCATCGCCGTGGATCGTCGGCGCGAACTGGATCGAGTCGAAATGGAAGCCCGCCGTTTTCCCGTCGCGCGCGGACCTCGACGCCGTCGTCAGCGACCGGCCGGTCGTGCTCTCACGCGTCGACGGGCATGCTGTCGTCGTCAACTCGAAGGCGCTCGAAGCCGCCGGCATCACACGCGCGACGCCCGACCCGCCGGGCGGGCAGATCCTACGCGATCCGAAAAGCGGCGATGCGACGGGCATGCTCGTCGACAACGCGATGGACCTTGTCTGGAAGCTCGTGCCGCCTACGACCGATGAGGCCCTGGCACGCAACCTCGAGGCGGGCGCTGCTGCCTATGTGCGACTCGGCTGGACCGGCATGCAGTACGCCGGCACGACCTGGCGCGAGGTCGACCAGTTGTGCCGGCTGTACAGCTCGGGGCGCCTGAAACTCCGCGTGTACGTTGCAATCCGTGGCCCGGGCGAGGACGCGGAGAAGCTGCTCGCGACCGGCCAAGGCTACAAGAGCTGCGACCCGCGGCTCACCGTGCGCGCCATCAAGCTCTTCATGGACGGCGCGCTCGGCAGCCGCGGCGCGGCGCTCGAGGCGCCCTACAGCGATGCGCCCGACAGCCGTGGCCTCTACGTCACCCCGCCCGAGGAGATCCTGCGGATCTCGACGGCGGCGCTGCGCCGCGGCATCCAGGTCGAGACGCACGCAATCGGCGATCGCGGCAACCGCGTCGTGCTCGACCAGTACGAGAAGGCGTTTGCGGCGGTGCCGGCTGCGGTGCGGCCCGTCGCCGATCCGCGCTTCCGCATCGAGCATGCCCAGGTCGTCGCTGCGGTCGACATGCCGCGCTTCGCGAAGCTCGGCGTGATCGCCTCGATGCAGACCTCGCACGCGATCAGCGACATGCTCTTCGCGCCGGCGCGCCTCGGGCCCGATCGCATCGCCGGCGCCTACGCCTGGCGATCGATGCTGAATGCCGGCGCGCGGCTTGCCGGCGGTACCGACGCGCCCGTCGAGGCGGGCGACCCGCGCGTCGAGTTCTACGCCGCAGTCGCGCGGCGCACGCTCGAGGGATTTGCGGGTCCCGACTGGGGCCTCGACCAGCGCCTGACACGCGAGGAGGCACTCGCTCTCCTGACCTCCGGATCTGCGTACGCGGCCTTCGAAGAGAAAGAGCGCGGCAGAATCGAGCCGGGAAAGCTCGCGGACTTCAGCGTGTTCTCGGCCGACTGGATGAAGGTCCCTGAGGCCGACATCCCGCGCTCCGCAGCGGTCATGACCGTGATCGGTGGCGAGATCGTCTGGCAGAAGGATTGAGACGGAGGGGACAGTCCCCTAGGCGACGGAGCGCGCCCGCACCGGGCTCACGTTGAACCGGCCCGTGGCCGTCAGGCGGTCATGCGCCGCCTGCGAGCTCCGGAGCTCTGCGCGACGCGACGCGAAGGGCATCGCGGCCACGTCCTTGAGCGAAGCCGAGCGCGCGAACAGGAATCCTTGCGCGGCGACGCAGCCGAGCTCGAGCAGCTTTGCGACCTGCTCCTCGTGCTCGACGCCTTCGGCGACGGTTTCGAGGCCCAGCGTCTCGCCGAGCATGACCACCGCCCGAGCGAGCTCGGGGCCGTCGTCCTGCTCGGTGAGCCGACCGACGAACGAGCGGTCGATCTTCAGGATGTCGATCGGGAAGCGGTGCAGGTAAGAAAGCGACGAGTAGCCCATCCCGAAGTCGTCGATCGCGAGGCGGACGCCGAGCGCTTTCAGCTCGCGGAAGCGCTCCAGATTCACCTCGGTGTTGTGCATGATCGTGCTCTCGGTGAGCTCGATCACGAGGTTCTCGGGCTCGAGGCCCGAGGACTCGAGGGCGCTGCGCACGTCGGCCACGAGATCCGCGTACTGCAGGTGGCGCCCCGAGATGTTGACGGCAACCCGCAGCCCTTCGCCCGCCACGATTCCGTCGCGCCAGGCCTTGATTGCGCGGCAGGCCTCGGTGAGGACCCAGCGGCCGAGATCGACGATTTGGCCGGACTCCTCGGCAGTCGCGATGAACGCGCCCGGCATGACGAGCCCCTGCTCGGGGTGGTTCCAGCGCACGAGCGCCTCGACGCCGAGCAGCTCGCGCTTGTCGAGGTCGACGACGGGCTGGTACTCGAGGAAGAACTCGCCTTGCTCGAGCGCACGCGTGATGTCTTCCTCGAGGCGCAGGCGCTCGCGGAGCTGCTCCTGCATGCGCGGCTGGAACACCACGAAGCGCGCCTTGCCGGCCGCCTTGGCGTTGTACATCGCGATGTCGGCGTTCCGGAGCAGCTGCTCGGTGTCGTCTCCTGGCTGCGAGAACGCGATGCCGATACTGGCCGCGATGTAGGTATCGCTGCCGTCGAGCTGCAGCGGCTCGTCGAACGAGCGGGTGATGGTCGCGGCGATGCGCTCGACGTCCGAGGCCTCGTTGATCCCCTCGAGCAGGATCGCGAACTCGTCGCCGCCGAGCCGCGCGACCGTGTCGGACGGCCGCGTCGACTTCACGAGACGCTGCGCAGCCGCCTGCAGCAGCCGATCGCCGGCGTCGTGGCCCATCGAGTCGTTGACGTTCTTGAAATTGTCGAGGTCGAGGAACATCACGGCGACGCGCTGGTGCGATCGCTGAGTCAGCGTCAGCGCGTGCTGCACGCGGTTGCGGAACAGGCTCCGGTTCGCCAGCAGCGTCAGCGGGTCGTGGAACGCGAGCTGGCGCAGCTGCTCCTCGAGCGCCTTGCGCTCGCTGACGTCCCGGAAGTTGAGCGCGAGGCCGGCGATGGCCGGATCCTCCAGCAGGTTGCTGCCGACGCTCTCGAGCGTGCTGCGGCGCGCGCCGTTGCCGACCACGACCTCGACCGGCCCGACCGAGCGGCCGCGCGTCGCGGCCACTTCGGCCAGGAAGGCCGCGAGGCGCTCGCGATCGGCCTCCCCCCAGAGGTCGAGGAGGTTCCGGCCGACGAGGTCGTCCGGGTTCATGCCGAAGGTGCGCTCCGCCGCCGGCGATGCGAACCTGAGGCCACCGTCGACGTCGGCGATCATGATCACGTCGGAGGCGTTCTTGATGAGCGAGGCGTAGCGCGCCTCGACGATCCCCGCCGCGCGCCGCTCGCGCAAGAGCGCGTCGTCGCGCGACATGACGCCCTGGCGCAGCATCACGAGCAGCGTCAGCGCGAAGATGATGACGGTCATCGCCGTCGCCGGGCTCGACATCGAGCTGCTTTCGACGTAGACGAGCACGAGGAAGGACATGAGCATCGCAACGTACGGCATACCCTGCACCAGGACGTTGCCGGCGGCGGTAGCCTCCTGCGGCTGCAGCGGAGCGCCGCGCAGCTGTTCCCGCGCCGCGGCAATCAGCCAGCCGTAGCAGGAGAGGTAGATCGCGTCCGACATGCCGCCCGGCAGATAGGTACCCGAAACCTTGGCCATTGCCCACACGATGTCCGCGAGCTGCATGGCCGCGAAGCCGATGGTGAGGAGGATTACCGTGCGACGTGCGATCGCGCCCGCGCCCGCATGCATGAGCAGCACGCCGAAGGCGAGGAGCATCAGGCAGTTGAGTGCGATGTAGGTCTGTGTCAGGACGTACTTGATGACGTCGGGGTCGCGGTCGGCGCTCGCCGTGGGCCCGATCACGAAGAACCAGAAGAAGGCGCCAAAGCCGAGCATCAGGATCGTCGCGTCGAGCGCGAGTCGCCCCCACTGCACGCGCACGGCCGCCGCGCGGATCGCGATGAAAATGGCCGTGAACAGAAGCGGATAGAAGCCGAGGAAGAACACGTCGCCAATGGACGGAAAGGGGTCGACGCCGAAAAGCCAGTACGTCGAGTTGAGGAGATTCCCCGCGGTGTAAACCCACATCGTCGCGGCGAGGAACGACCAGGTCCGCTTGACCGCCGGCTCGCCAGCCTTCCAGGCGGCGACAGTGGCCAGGAAGGCCGAGCCGACGCTCGCCGGGAAGTCGGAAAACAGCTTGAAGAACTCGAAGCCGGGGCCGCCGGACCGTTCGCCAAAGGTCAGGAACAGCGTTACGACTATATATATGAAGAGGCCGACGACGACCGCCCCCGTCCACCCCGCGACGAAGGGTTCCCGCTCCGGCTTCTCCTCGATCGTTTCCAGGACTGGCGACATGTCTTCCGGCGCAAGCTCCCCGCCGCGCACGCCCACCGGGGCGCGCTCTCGAGTCGACATATGTAGCCAAAGCCGGTCGGTCCCACACTGTGACCCGGGTCCGGAAACGGGGCATTCGAGGTGACCGGGTCCACACTCCGGCTGCAAATTCGCGGGAACCATGGCCGCCACGCACCTCAATCGCCTCGTCGTCCGGGACGGGCGCGTGATCCTCGAAGAGCGGCTGCTCTACCCGGGAATCGGCCGCGTGCGGCTCGTCGAGGAAGGCCCGGACGGCGCGATCTACGTCGGCAGCGACGGCGGTGGCATTTCGCGGCTTGCACCCGCGCCATAGGCTGCGCGCGGCATCAGCGCCAGACGGCCTCGGCGACGCGGAACAGGTTGTCACCCATGATTCCCCGGATGGCCGCGGCCGGATAACCGAGCCGCTCGAGCCCCGCACGAATGTCGGGAATCACCTCGGGCGGCGCAAAGCCGGTGCCGCGGCCATAGCCCCACTCGCGCGGCCAGATATCGGGTCCGCCGCGGCCGGGCTCGTCGAGCTCCGAGCTCTTGAACATGTAGTCGAGGCCGAGCCCTGCGTGTTCCGCGCCGACGAGCTGCGCGATGTAATCAATGTTGCGCGCGATGATTTCGGCCGTCGGCGGACCGGTGCCGAGGAACAGGCCGACACCGTTGACGCCCACGACGCCGCCCGTCGCCGCGCAGGCGCGGATGAGGTCGTCCGGGATGTTTCGCGGGTGGTCGCGCAGCGCCCTCGGGTTCGAATGCGAGAAGATGACGGGCCGGTCGCTGGAGTCGATGATCTCGCGCGCCGTGCGGTATCCCGTGTGCGAGCAACAACGCACCATGCCGACCCGGTCCATTTCGGCGAGCATCGCGCGTCCGATGTCCGTGAGGCCCTCGTCGTCCGGGTCATGGCAGCCGCTGCCCGCGAGGTTGCGCCGGTTGTAGACCATCAGCATCCAGCGCACGCCGATCTCGTAGAGGAATTCGACGAGCGAGACCTGCGGGCCGAGCGCATGTACGCCCTCGACGTCCAGGCAGACCGCGAGCCGGCCGCTCGCTTTCGCCTCGCACAGGTCCGCGGCCGTCTCGCCAAGCAGGTAGTGCGACGGGCGAGCCTTCACGAAATGACGGATGCTCGCGGCGGTCCGCAGCATCCGGTCGAGCGGCACGAGGCTGTCGCCGATGTTGACCGTCACGACGTCGACACCCGCGGCGCGGTAGCGCGCGAGTTGCGGCAGGTACTCGTCGATGTCCTTCAGCGGCAGGCAGGCGTGATTGTCCCAGACAAGGCCTGCGCCATTCATCATGCCGGCATCACATCTGTCCGAAGCGCCCGCTCTGGAAATCGGCGAATGCCGCCGCGATCTCGCGCTCGCTGTTCATGACGAAGGGCCCGTAGCCCACCACCGGCTCCGCGATGGGCTCGCCAGCGAGGACCAGCGCGGAGAGCTCGCCTTCAGCCTTGACTGTGAACTCGCCGCCGTCGCGCGCAAGCCGTACGAGCTGCGAGGCGCCCGCAGCTTTCGCGCCGTTGACGATGGCGCGACCCTGCATCGGCACGATCGCCGTCGTGTGGCCTTCCGGCGTGCGGAGCGTGACGCTCCGCCCGTCGGCGACGCGCAGGTCCCAGACCTCGATCGGCGTGAACGTCTCCGCCGGTCCGCGCTGGCCTTCGAATTCGCCCGCGATCACACGCAGCGTCCCGGCGTCGCCGTCGAGTGCGACGCGCGGGATCGAGGCATCGAGGATCGTCTGGTAGCGTGGCTTTGCCATCTTGTGGCGTGCGGGCAGGTTGACCCAGAGCTGCATCATCGACATGGTGCCGCCTTCGCGGGTGAAGCGTTCCGAGTGGAACTCCTCGTGCAGGATCCCGGATGCCGCCGTCATCCATTGCACATCGCCCGGGCCGATGCGGCCGCCGTTGCCGGCGGAGTCGCGGTGTTCGAGCTCGCCCGCATAGACGATCGTCACAGTCTCGAATCCGCGGTGCGGGTGCACGCCGACGCCGCGCCGCCGCGCGGCCGGGTCGAAGTGGCGCGGCGCGGCATAGTCGAGCATCAGGAAAGGGGACAGCGGCTCGCGGCCAAGCCCGTCATAGGAAAAGATCGAGCGGACCGGAAAGCCGTCCCCGACCCAGTGCGGCGGGGCGGCGTCGTGCACGGCGAGTACCTGGCGCATTCTCGCACTCCTCATTCGCGTGTCGTGGTGATCGGGGCACCGGCGCGTACGGTGCGCGTCACCGGCGTCTTCTCGGCGATCTCGAGCAGCTTGTCCCATTGCGCCGATTCAAGCGGCGCATCGGACGAAAGTCGCCGCGCGATAAAGGCATTGCCGTCGTGGTCCTTGTCGAGCGTCAGCGAGACGCGCAGGGCGCCGATCGACCAACCCTTGCGGTCGGCATACATCTTGAGCGTGATCGCGGTGCAGCCACCGAGCGCGGCGAGCAGCAGGTTGTAGGGCCCCGGGCCGGCATTCTGCCCGCCCGCCGCCTGCGGCTCGTCCGCGAGCAGCGTGAATCCCGCCGTCTCGATCGACTGCGTGTAGTTGGGGCCGGCCGCTGCGACCACGGCGGACGCGATCCGCATCACGCGCCGCCCCGCAGGCGCAACTGCGCGAGCTCGGGGGCGACGAGCGGCGCGCCGCGCGCGCCCTCGACCTTGCCAAATCGCCCGCTCTCCAGCCAGTCCCGTGTCGCCTGTTCCATTTCGCCGTAAGTGCGGGCGACGAAGTTCCACCACAAGAGGACTTCTTCGCCGAACGGCCGCCCGCCGATCAACAGGAGGCGCGCGGCAGCTGTCGACTCGACCGTCAGACGGTCGCGGCCGGTGCCGAAATAGAGGAGGGCGCCCGGCGACAGAGGCTCGCCCCCGACCGTCGCCGAGCCTTCGAGCGCCATCACGCCGTGCTCGAATGCGGGGTCGAGGGCAAGCTCGGTGCGGGCGTTTCCCTCAGCAGCTAGGTCGAGCCCGACGAGCGGGGAGTAGACGGCAGCGGGCGCCCGCTCGCCCGCGAAGCTCCCGGCGAGCACCGTGATGCGGAAGCCGCCGCGCTCGAGGATCGGCAGCTCGGGATAGTGGTGGAAAGATGGCTCGCGGTGGCGCTCCGCGTCCGGCAGCGCGATCCAGAGCTGGGCGAGCTGGAACCGGCCCGCCGCATCGGCAGGCGAGTCCTCGGCGTGCGAGATCCCGCGCCCCGCCGTCATGAGATTGACCTGGCCCGGCCGGATCAGCTGGCGGTAGCCGAGGCTGTCGGTGTGCTGGATCGATCCTTCGATCATCCATGTGAAGGTCTGCAGCCCGATGTGCGGGTGAGGCCCGACGACGAGGCCGCCACCCGACGGATAGTCAGCGGGCCCGGCGTGGTCGAGGAAGCACCAGGCGCCGATCAGGCGGCGGTGCCGGTTGGGCAAAGCGCGGCGGATCTCGAAGCCATCGCCGACAATGGCGCGTTTCGATTCGAGTCGTTCGACGGTCATTCGGGAATGATGCGCCGGCTGGAAGTGGCTGACAATCAGCGTTAGGCTGCGCCCGGTCCGACAGAGCACATGAGATGCATCGCGGCCACTGATGGCACGGCCAATGCGACTGCTATTCCTGTTCATTCTCATGCCGGCGGGAATCTACGCGGTGCTCTGCGTGCTGCTGTATTTATTTCAGCGCTCGATGATTTACTTCCCGGTGCGCGAATCCTCGGCCCTTGGTGCCACGCCGGTACGTTTCGAAATGCAAGGCGCGACCCTCAAGATATGGGTCGTCGAGAGGGCGGGACCAAAGGCGCTTCTCTACTTCGGCGGCAATGCCGAGGACGTCGGCGCCAGCATCGCTCGGTTTGCGGAGCGATTGCCTCATGCCTCGCTCTACTTCGTAAACTACCGTGGGTACGGCGGCAGCACGGGCAAGCCGGCGGAACATGCGCTCGTTGCCGACGCGATGACGCTCTTCGATCGTCTTCGCACGCGGTATTCCGACATCGACGTGCTCGGTCGCAGCCTCGGAAGCGGTGTCGCGGTGCGGCTGGCGAGCGAACGTCCGGTAAGGCGACTGGCCTTGGTCACCCCCTTTGACAGCCTCGCGAAAGTCGCGCAGGGCCACGTTCGGTGGCTCCCGGCCGGATTGCTGATTCGGGACCGCTATGATTCCGCGGCTCGCGCACCGTCGGTATCTTCGGAGGCGTTGATCATTGTTGCAGAATCAGACGAGGTCATTCCGAGGGCGAGGACCGATGCGCTCATCGGCGCGTTCCGTACTTCGCCACGCGTGATCGTATTGCGCGGCGCAGGACACAACACTGTAGACCTCGACCCACACTATCTTGACGAGCTCGCGATATTCCTCGATCAGTGAGCGGGGTGTATGATCGCCCGCCGATGGGGAGCGTGCGGACAATCGGAACCGTCGCGGCGTCGCTCCTGGTGGCAGCGATCGGGCCCGGCTGCTCCCTCGAGCGCGTCGCGACTAACCGCGTCGCCGACACGCTCGCCGCATCCGGCACGACCTTCGCATCCGACGACGACCCGGAACTGATCGAAGCGGCGCTGCCGTTCAGCCTGAAGCTGATGGAGAGCGTGCTCGCCGAGGCTCCGGAGCACCGCGGACTGCTCGTGGCGACGTCCGCGGCGTTCACGCAATACGCATACGCCTTCGTGCAGCAGGATGCCGATGCGCTCGCACTCACGGACTCCGACGCGGGCTGGGCGGGCTGGAACCGCGCGCGCAAGCTGTACCTGCGCGCGCGCGACTACGGGCTGCGGGGCCTCGAGGTCGGGCACCCGGGCTTTCGCGAGGCGCTTCACTCGGACCATGCAAAGGCCGTTCAGGCCATCGGCAAGCGGGATGCCGACCTCCTGTACTGGGCCGCCGTGTCATGGGCGGCCGCAATCTCGCTCGGCAAGGACGACCCGGAGCTCGTCGCGGACCTCGGCGATGTCTCCTCGCTGATCGACCGCGCGCTCGCAGTCGACGAGTCCTGGGATCGAGGGTCCATCCACGCGTTTCTCGTGACCTACACGATGGCTCGCCCGGACGAGATGGGTGACCGCAAGGCGGATGCGCGCCGCCACTTCGACCGCGCGGTCGAGCTGACGCAGGGACGCTCCGCCGGTCCATACGTTGCCTGGGCGGAGGCCGTTTGCCTGCCGGACGAGGATCGCGCCTGCTTCGATGCGTCCATCGCTTCGGCGCTCGCCGTCGATCCGGACGCTGAACCCGCGAGGCGGCTCGCGAACACGGTCATGCTGCGTCGCGCAGCGTGGCTCAAGGCGAATGTCGATCGCTGGATCCTGCCGCCGCTCGAGGACTCCGCGGGCGCGGAGCAGCCGCCGTAATGCGCGCTCGCGCCGTCGCCCTCGCATTCATGGCAGGGTTGTCGCTCGCTGAACCCGCACGGCCTGCACTCGCGGCTGAGGGCACGCAACTTCGCATCGCGACGGTCGCACCGGCAGGATCCTCATTCCACAAGCGCCTGCAATCGCTCGGTCACGAATGGTCGACCGGGCCGGGTGGCGTCTCGATGAATATTTACGCCGGCACCCAGGGCGGCGAGCCGCAGATCGTAAGGCGCATGCGAGTCGGCCAGATCCAGGGCGCGATGCTGACCTCCGTCGGACTCGGCCAGATCGACCGCTCGGTGACGGCGCTGCAATACCTGCCGCTCCTGTTCCGCGACTGGGACGACGTCGATGCCGTGCGCGAGAAGCTCAGGCCCGAGCTCGAGGAGCGGCTGCGCAAGGCGGGCTACGTGGTGCTCTTCTGGGGCGACGGCGGCTGGGTCCGTTACTTTTCGAAGACGCCGATCACGAAGATCGGCGACCTCAAGTCGATGCGGGTCTACACGAGCTCGGGCGACCCGGAGACCGTCGACATTTTCAAGAACTTCTACACGCCCGTGGTGCTCGAGCCGGACCAGATCCTGCTCGGGCTCCGGAACGGCATGATTGACGCGCTGCCGGTGCCGCCCCTGCTGGCGAACTTCAGCCAGGTGACGACGTACGCGCCATACATGCTCGACCTGCGCTGGGCGCCCGTCACGGGCGCGCTCGTGATTACCGAGCGCGCCTGGAAACAGCTCGACCCGAAAGCTCAAGCCTGGCTGCGTGAATCCTCGGAGAGGGCCGGCGCCGATTTCCGTCGCGCGAGCCGCGCCGAGGACGAGCAGACGATCCAGGCCATGAAGAACAAGCAAGGCCTGAAGGTGACTACGCTCTCGCCCGAGGCGGAGCGCGAGTGGCGCGCAGAGGTCGCGCGCTACTACCCGCGCGTGCGCGGAACGATCATCCCGGCCCCGATGTTCGACGCCGCCGTCGAAATGCTCAGGGCCAGGCACGCCGCGGGGCAGTGACGAATTTCGTCCATCGCGCCGAGGACCTGCTGCTGGCAGCAGTGCTCGCGCTGCTCGTCGTGCTGGGTTCCGCATCGGCGAGCATGCGCTTCTCGAACTTCGACGAGCTGATCCGCCACCTGACGCTGCTCGTGGGAATGCTGGGCGGCATGGTGGCGGCGCGCGAGGGCCGGCTACTCGCGATGGGCACATTTCTCCAGGGGGTGTCGCCCAAGTGGCAGTCGACCGTCCAGGTCTTCACGGGCCTCGTCGCGACCACCGTCTCCGCAGTCCTGACGGTCGCGGCCTGGCAGTTCGTCTCGCAGGAGGCGACGATGCCGGGCGAGCTCGCCTTCGGCGTGCCGCGTGTCGCGCTCCAGGCGGCGATGCCGGCCGGTTTCGCCTTCATTACGCTGCGGCTCGCGGCGCACGCGTCGCCGGGCAACGGCGCACGCGCAGCGATTCTCATGATCGCGATCGCGGCTGCGTTTTACGCGTCGCAGCTCGACGCCGCGCTTCCCGCAATCAGGCTGCCGGCGCTCGTCGCGCTCGCCGTCGCGACGCTGTTCGGCGCGCCGCTCTTCACAAGCCTCGCGGGTATCGCGCTCATTTTCTTCATAGGCGCGGGCGACCCCATCGCCTCGGTGCCCCTCGACCACTACGACCAGGTCGTGAACCCGCTGCTCGCGACGCTGCCGCTCTTCACGCTCGCAGGCTTCATCGTGACCTCGACGCGCGCCGCGCGCCGCCTTGTGCGGCTGCTGTGGGCCTGGACCGGGCCGCTGCGCGGCGCCCCCGCGATCGTCACCGTCCTCGCCTGTGCGTTCTTCACGGCCTTCACCGGCGGATCCGGCATCACGATTCTGGCACTCGGCGGACTGCTGATGCCGGTGCTGCTGCAGGCGCGCTACTCCGAGAAGGATGCGCTGGGCCTCGTGACCGGCGCCGGATCGCTCGGCATGCTGCTGCCGCCCTGCCTGCCGCTCATCGTCTACGCGA
>Ga0134127_10002954_pt1 | contig 12178 bp, 14 predicted proteins | sample KB31753_FD_96459 | JGI IMG/M metagenome (GOLD analysis project Ga0134127, IMG submission 96459) | Terrestrial soil microbial communities with excess Nitrogen fertilizer from Kellogg Biological Station, Michigan, USA - KB3-175-3 | ecosystem: Environmental > Terrestrial > Soil > Unclassified ...
CGCAAAAAAAATGAACGTCCAGCCTGTGGATAACTTTGTGAAAATCATAGATTCGCTGGCAAAACTCGGACTTTTCAACGAAAAGCTCTGGAAACGCTCCAAAACGCTCACCTCCAACGGAGTCATGAAACGTGTCAAAGTTGTTGTAGAGAAGAGGGTTAGGATGAAAAACCGCTATGAGAAGAAAAGTTTCTGCAGCAGAAACACCGCAGAAACTCCACTAAGTAAAGTAAAGGAAAGTAAAGTAAAGGAAAGTAAAGAAACTACCCCCCCGAAAAGACCTCCGATTTCATCGGTTGAAATTCAAGATCTAAAAAAGATCTACCAGAACCAAACCGAAATCAAAGATCATCTGCTCAACCGTGGATACCCTGAATCGGAAATCGACCAGGCCATGGGTAAGTATTTTTAATAATATATTACTTAATGAATTTAAGTTTAATAAAAGGATGGGATGGTGAGTGATGAGCAAATGCCGTAAATGCAAAGTCTCTATCCACTGGGCGAAGACAATAACCGGTGCGAACATGCCGGTCAATCGGGATCCTAAGATCGATCAACTGTTTCGCGGGACAGGCACGGTGCTGTTTGATCCAAAGCGGATGATCAGTCATTTCGCTACATGCCCGGCCGCTGATCATTTCCGGAGGGATCGGAGAGTGCCCAATGACTAAGAGATCCGGTATGGCGATACTGGCAATGATGATTGCATCCGCCATGGTGCACAAAGGTGGCATGAGTCCCGAGGAAGCCAATGCCATCGATATTGAAAAAGAGTACGATTTAATAAAACAAAAAAAGAGCAGCTTGTCGGCCAATCAGCGACGCATTATCGTCGAGAGGGTCGAGTCTCTACAAAAGAAAGTGGTAGTGAAATGAGCGAACAAAAACAAGTGACCATCCTTCTCATCCTCAACGCGATCGCGTGGGGGATTTTCGTATACAGATTAAATCCTTAGGATGAAAAATGTATCAGGCCAAGGCGCAAGGGAACAACTTCAAAGTCGAGCTTAAATGGAGCAAGAGACAAAAGGAGTGGGTTGTATATCTTGTCCGCGAAGGATTCTGGCCATGGTATTTTGCATCCGATGACATAAGGACAGCACTAAGCAAATTCCGAGAGTTCGTTCACCGCGCACTTAAACCAATTCAAACAGGAGGTCCACATGAAGAAAATCAAAAAGGGAATCATCCAGATAACTGACAAAGGCAAGGCTTTTAAGAAAGGGCGATTCTATATCACCTTCTTTGCCATCAATGGCCGCAAGGTCTGCAACACCGAGACCTACAACACCAAGCGGGCTGTGATGCGCGCGAGACGGATCATCTGCGGCATCGCAAATAATCACGATACCAAGTTCCGAAAGATCGCTCGCCATCCAATAGCCATCGTTTAAACCGGAGGCTCAAATGGATATCATGAAATTATTCAAAGCCCTGGATCGATATGCTGAGCTGATCGACATCAAAGAAGCGGAGGCCGAGCTCAAGGCGATGCAGACAGCCGGCAGGAAGTGGACGTCAAAAGGAAAAGCGGAACAGCATCATGCCCACTTGAACTACATGTTCGAGAAAGGATCCTCAGTCACGTACAAGGCGATCTGCAATATCATTAAAAGGCATCTATCCAAGGCCGATCTAAAGAGGCTGGAAAGGATCAAATGATCACGGTAAAATTCTCGATCGATACGATTCCCTACCCCTGGCGTGTTGTCGCCGTAAGACGCGGGACCTTTGCCGTCATCGTCATTCACAGTAAGACCATCCAGTACCAGGAACGCCTTCGCCGGCATTTCGTGCTTCACCGGCCGGACCGCGTGCCGCCTGGACCGGTCACGATGCACCTGACCTTCCGTATGCCCAGGGCAAAATCAAATAAGGATCCGTATCATCTGCAGGATCCGGACAGAACAAACCTGCTCAAATCAACGGAGGACGCCATGCGCGGATCGTTCTTCAAGGACGATAACCTGGTGATCGCGGGTAACACGATCAAGCGTTACGCCGCAGAAGGCGAGCAGCCAGGCATCGACTTTGAGCTCCATTATGAGGACCACTATGTTGAAAAGAAAAAGCCAAAAGCGAGTTTTGAAGCAGAAATCAAGGTCAGAATGGGCTACGCTTCGGTATAAATTCGATAAAGCGGCCGCCAAATTCCCCATGATCAGGCATTCGCTTGAGATCATAAAGACCGAGACTTTCGGATGCCAAGAGTGAGGCAAAAGAAAATAAGCTGCTGGACCAACAAAAATTGGAAAAAGATATTTCGGAAATTCTACTCGTATGTCTTCCTCCCAGGACTCAATTCCACGAAGTTCAAAGTCTTCGATACACCCGTCGAGATAATCATCCGCGAAAGACCTCGAAAAGCCAAAAGGCGCAAAAAGGTAATTTTTTCAAAAACGCGACCTCAGAAATAAACTGTCCGATTTAATGGACACGCCAATTCTTTGTGCACCATACTCATATTGTGAGCTCCCATTAAACAAACGGTTTTCTCCTTGCCGGTCCCGGGGCGCGCAGGCCTTGGGACCGGTCCTTACAAAAATATGGCGAACGCTGGCTATTCCAACTGCCGTGAAATCTCAACCATAGATCCGGAGGTCATTCAATGACCGATCCGGCCAAGACCGAAGAATCAAAAGTAACTCATCGTGACCAGGACGAACGCCGCGCCAAGGTCCGCGAGCTGTTCTTTGCCCGTGGTATGCGCTCGTTTCTGGATATCGCCAAGCTGGCCGGTTGCAGCTACATGACAGTCAAGAAAGATATCGTCATTATTCGCAGACGCATGCGGACCGAGCACGTGAATGACCGCAAGATCAACGTGATCCGGGAAGCCGTGGCCGAAGGTTACGTTAAAGATATCTTGAAGCTCAATGATCTGATCGATATGGCGATCGCAGATGCCGGCATCGAGAGCGAGGAAACACAGGACAAGCAGAAGAAAGAAGATTTCATCAAGAGGATTGAAAAGCGCAAGGGGCGCAACTACCAGGCGATCGCGCTTCTGTATCAGCGGCTTTTGGAAGCACGCCGCAAGTTGTCTGAGCTCTATGACATTGTCCAGAACGAGAATGTGAAAGTTGATGTGACCGCCACGGCAAAAGCCTCGGCGGATATCGATCTAAACGGGATACCAGATGCAGACGTTATCGCAACGGGAAAAGGCATACTTAATCGAATTGCTCAGACGTAACGAGCATAAGCTATGGCTGGGTTTGACGCATCACGTCACCACCGGCAACAAGCGGATGTCATTCCATGACCGGCCCTGGCTTGTCCCGATCTATACCGATCGATCCAAGGTCATTGTGATTATGAAATCGGTCCAGTGCGGGATTTCTGAATTCCTGATCATCGAGACAATCGAGAATGCCGAGCTCGGCCGATCCGTCTTCTACGTGCTGCCGAAATACGATCTCCGAAATTCCTTCGTGGCAAACCGTATCGATAAGCTATTCAATGCCGTACCGTTTTATCGCGCACGTCAACGTGATTCCCTGGGCAAATCCGACTCCAAGGCCATCAAGCACTTTGCCGAAGGAACGATGAAGTTCGCAAGTGCTAACACGCAAAGCGACTTCGCCGAGTTCCCTGCGGACGTTCTCATCATCGATGAGCTGGATTATTGTGACCAGGCAAATCTGACGCTGGCTCCGGACCGGCTAAAAGCATCGCCGCATAAACTGCAGCGCAAGGTCGGCAACCCGACGATCCACAACTTTGGGATATCTGATGAGTTCAAGAGCAGTGATCAAAAAGAATGGGTCGTTCGATGCGGATCCTGCGGCGAATACAACGAGCTGGATTTCTTTAAGATCGTCTGCCAGGAGCGTGAGGAAAATGAGTGGGTGCTCCTGGATGAGAAGTGGACACCTTTCATCGGCCGAGATATTCAATGCTATTGCCAACATTGCAAGGCACCGTTTAACCGGCTCAATGAAGATGCCTATTGGATGCGCAAGAATCCGGCGAGCGAGATTTCCGGTTATCACGTCACCAGATTAATGGACGCACAGACACCGGTCAAAGAGCTTTGGTACAACTGGGTCGCGGCCCAGGGCAACGAAACCAAGAAGCAGCGGTTTTACAATTCAGATCTCGGTGTTCCGTATGAATCCCGCGGCGCCAAGCTCTCCGATTTCCTCCTCAACAAATGCGTCAAAGATTACGCCATGCCTCAGACATCGAAGGAGTGCATCGGCGGTGTCGATATCGGATCCGTACTGCATGTGAAGATCTCTCAGATCATCGATGGAAAGCGTAAGGCCGTCTACATCGGAACGGTCCCCACGTTCGAAGATATCGACCGGCTCATGGATCTCTACGACATCAAGCACCTGGTCATCGATGCGCTGCCTGAAACGCATGAAGCGAAGAAGCTCCGTGACCGGTTCCCCGGCCGAGTTTGGCTGTGCATCTTTCACGGCCAGCAAGGCAACGTCAAGGATCTCACCATTAACGAAGAGCAAAATATGATCGTTATCGATCGCACCCAGGCCTTCGATGATGCGCATCAGGATGTCCTGCAGCTGAAGATGGAGTTGCCCCGCGATGCCAGCAACATAGATGACGGTGAATTTTATAAGCAGATGTGCGCGCCCACGCGCGTGCTGGATGAACACACGCATCGCTTTGTTTGGCGTGAAGGATCCCAGGCAGATCACTATCGACTGGCCGATGTGTACGAGAAAGTAGCGCAGAAGGCGCTGGCCGGGAAAGGGTTCTACTTTGGGACCCTCAACGAGAGTCACGATATTATGCCGGAGAATTCTTAATGTTTGAAAAAGCAAGAATTGCTGTAAAGGAAACTTACTCAAAGCTGATGAAGCGCTTTGGTCAGGACAGATTTTCTGAGCTCGAGGATCGGAATGAAAGGATGCAGAAAAGGTTAGAAATACTTCAGAGCTCTTTTGCCGATATCCTATCAGCCACCGAAACTGGCGGCGTCAAATACACCGGCAACAAATACAAATCATACGATGCAAAGGTCGATGAGCTGTCTTCCAAATACGATGGCTGCTCGGACTGGGGATGCACCTTTGCGCAGATGATCATCGGCCTGAGATCCGTATTCACGCTGGCCGGCGGCATCAATCTGAAAGCTAAGAAAAATAAGGACGCGAAAAAAGAGATCGAATTCATCCAGACATTCCTGAAACACAACAACCTGGACAATGAGGCAATATTCGACTGGGGCGATTCGGCCGAGATCGAGGGTAAATTCCTGGCCGGTCTTTATCTCAATTCGGAAAAGAAGAACGTCGACGCCAGATTCGTTTCATATAAATGCCGCAAGTACAAGATCAAAACGGCGCCCAACGATTACGCCGTCTATGAAGAGGCAAGCTGGAGCATCGACAGCGCATCCTACGTTCTAAAGAAAGAGAATTTTGTCTACAAGAAATTCGCCGGTCAGGCCTCCGATGTGAACACGACACCTTCGAAAGTCTCGAAGGTTTTGTTGCAAATGGAGAACTTGGACAAAGCGCTTTGGGATTGGCGCAAGATCAATTCGCTATTCGCCTCACCGACACCGGTCATTGAGGTCGAGGACAAGGACGAGGAGAAGGCCCGTAAGATCCAGGAGAGTATCAACAAAACGAACTGGCGCATCGGCAAGCTATTGGTCACGACCGGTAAATTCAAATACGCCGAAGTCGGGATGGCGAGTCAACAATCGATCGCGAGCGAGATCCTCAATTACATCAAGGTCATTTCCGGTGTCACATGCATCCCGCCGCATTTCCTGGGCGCACCTGAGCTCATGAGCAACCGGGCCACGTCTTCGGATCTTTTCGATCTCATCGAAGCCGGTGTCAAGAAAGAGCGCGAGATATGGGAGGGTGCATATCGGGAAATGTTCGAGAAGGCGATCATCATGGCGAACGCCGCATTCAGCATGTCCCTCGATCCTGAAGCCTTCGAGGTCAGTCTTCCCCAGGCCTCCGAGCACAAGCTCAAAGAGATCGTTGATATGTGGCTGCCGCTGTTTACTTCCGATGTCATTGATCATGACACGATCCTTGAGAAGATCCCGGGAGTCGATGCGGAGCAGGTCAAGAAAAACAAAAAGAAAGAGCTTCTCGATCAGATCGATGAACTGAAGGCTCAGGCAAGAGCAGAAGAGCATGAGCATGAAAAAGAGCCGGCCGCGGCCGGGGCAGGAGCTTAACTATGAAATTTAAATATATCGGCAAAGTTCAGAGCATGGCGCAGAACGAGATCCTGGGCATGATCAATCCGGACACGCTCGCCCGCATCAAGACTCAGGACCAGAATCCAGAGATCAAGGTTTTCTGCATTGGGCATGAAGGGACCGCCAAGCCGAATCAGATCGGGTATGGTCAACGCATGTTCCAATATTTCCGAGAAGCAATTTACAAACTGACGGAGAACATTCGGGAGGGCACCAAAGCCTTTTTGAATCACGCTGTCGGTACCAATTCTCACGAAGGCCGTAAAGCTATCGGTGAGATCGTCGGCAAGACGATAAAAAGTATCAACGGCCAGTTGTCGTCTCTTGCCGCTATTTATATTTACCCGGAGCATAGGAACGAGAAGGTCGATGTTGCCAGCTTTGAAGGTGATGTTGAATTCACCGTCGACGCGCATGGTGTATGTGAAGTCACTGACTTCAAGGACATCTCGGCCGTTGCGCTCGGGGATTCTAATTACAACAAGCCGGCCTTTGCCGGCGCGACCTTACTTGCCACGATGCAGGCTTTTCAAAAGCAGAAGGGGCGAGGAAAGTTTCGTTACTCGAAAGGATCCACCATGGACCTAGAGGAAATCAAAGCAGCCATCAAAGATGGCAGTCTCTCACCCAGCGACCTGTTCACTCAGTCACAGATCGAAGGGGATTCGACGGTCAAAAAGATCGTCAACAAAGCTGAGTCGACGGGGTATGAACATCATCGTCAAAAGATGGAACGCCAGATCGGCAAACCGATCGAGGAATACATCAAAGACTCTGATGCCAAGGTCAAGAAGCTCGAGGACGATAACGCGACCCTTAATTCAAAGCTGGTCACATCCGGAGCGACCGGAGTGATCGACAGCATTATCACCGAGAAGAAAATCGGGGAGAAGCCAGCTGCTTTCATCAAGAAGAACGCCGCGCTCTTCACATCAACCGCGAAGACACCCGAGGAATTGAAGACGCAAGCCGGCGCATTCGTTGAAAATCAGCTCAGTAGCTTCAAGGATATGGCTGCATTGCTAGGCGTGAAGGTCGACGACACGCCTGCAGCTCCAGCGAATAAGGGCACTCCTGCAGGGGATGGCAAATCTGAAGAAACGCCATCCTCCGAAGAGGAGAAGTACATCGATCCGAAGACCAATGACCTCATACCTCAAAACACGTAAATTACGGTTTTTAACCGGAGGTTATTAGATGACAGAAACGTTACTCAAATTGCGGTGCTCGATCGACAAGACAAAGTCGGTCCATGTTGCCGCACCGTCACCTGGCGTCACAGCCGGCGTGATCACAACCCTTGCTTCTGGCCTTGTCGGCGTTTACGTCGAGACCAAGGACACCGGCGAGGATGTGGCCTTTATTTATAAGGCGGAGAAAATCGTCGTGGCTAAATATGCCGCGACCGGGGCGACGATTGCACAGGGCGCCAAAGTGTACCTCGGGACTGGTGACAAGGTCTATGGAACGTCAGCGACAAACCGCAGATACTGCGGCATCTGTCTCGTGGCGGCCGGGGCCACTGACACCACCGTGGAAATCGAGCTGGACGGTGTGTTAGGTATCACCGCTCAGGCTTCTTAACCTTTACCTGATTAGGAGGGTTTGACCATGAAGGGAAAAATCATCGCAGATTGGGGAAAGGTTGATTTCCGAAGCGCCGAGGGCAGGAAGAAATTGTACGGCGCATTCAACCACTATATGGCCCAGCCGCTTCGGGATGAAAAATTCCGATCGGCCGTGAAAAAGATCCAGGCATACGGCGCCATGCAGCACTTCGCGACCAAAGGAGACTTTCCAGATGAAATTCTCCAGGTGATCGAGAAGTTCCACGAAGCACCGAATTATGATCTCGGATACGAGAGCATCTTCGATATCCGCGATTATACCGGGACGAATGAGGGCGGTTTCGACATCCTCAACGTCGCAAGCGGTTTAACCTTTGCCAAAGTCCCGACAGGCGGGAAAGCAAAGGTCGAGAAGTTCTCCGGAACCAAGGCTCGCGTGAGCTTTGACAAATACGGCGCTGCCCTCGAATGGGATCGCACCCTGATCGAAGACAGACAGTATTGGACCATGGAAGACACCATGAGCGAGTTCCGTAACAAGGCCTTCTCATCGAGAGCCCAGGCGTTTTACGACATGATCGATGCTGTCAGCTCAGCAGCGAACGTGGCCTGGTCAGCCGTCACACCGGCATCCGTTGCCACAAGCAACGAGAACTATGATGCCATCCGTGACGTCAACACCATGAACGACGCGGGAATTTCGATCCTCCGGGCGCTCAAGGATAAGGGTTACGGCATCACTGCCAATACTCCCCTTGTGATCCTGGCTCCGATCGAATTGCGTTCTCGTCTTCTGCGTGCCAACAGCATGATCCAACAAGCTGTTGCGGGCAGTGAGAAGAGAGCCAACTTCTCGTTCGTGTTCGTGTGGACGCTGATGTTATCCGCCACCGATAAATACTACGTCATCTATCCGAAGGGCAAGTTAAAGGGCGGCTACCGCCTGAACCTTACCCTCCTGGGTGATGTGGACGTACTCGCTTACGCCGACCTGATGGCCGGATGGCAGCGATACGGCGGTGCGATCGGCGACACCGATCAAGTCCGAAGATGCTCCATCGCCTAAAAAGCGGTGTTTGAATACGATTCTCCCGGAGGGCCTCAAAACCCTCCGGGCGAATTTCTAAGGTGGATATGGGTGACATGATCAGCATGAGCAATATGAAGACAAAGAAATTCGGCGAGATCCCGCGCATGGGAGTCTCGAACGACTTCTCATTTGTCCAGCCTCAGGTCTACCAGCAGCATCGCTATCTGAGCGCGCACATAGTACGGCGCCCATGGGAAGGCCGCCGGGTATTCATTGTCGGAGGCGGCGAGAGTCTGAAGGGATTTGACTTCTCCCAGCTCAAGGGTGAGATCGTGATCGCCATCAACCGAGCAGCTGAGGCTGTACCGGGGGCAGCGATTCTGATGTTCCTGGATGAGCAATTCTTTGGATGGGCCGCAGGCGGCAAGCTCGGGGAGAACATGCAACAGATCTTTGACAGTTTCGCCGGCTACAAATTAACGGCCAGCAGAGTCGGGTTCCCGTATCCCGAGGACATCTATTGCGTCAAGTACAAAGACGCGCGGCATCCCAGGCTGGACGACTGGATCCAGGACGGCCTCTACATGGGTAACCTCACCGGGACCGTGGCCGCTAATCTATCCGTGGCCATGGGTGCCAAGCAGATCTATCTCCTGGGCTTTGACGGGGACGGCGGGAAAGAGCGCAACCCGAACAAATATCAGACATGGTTCCACGGCGGATATCCAGAGAAAGCCAACACGACGATCTATTCGCGATATCACGACGACATGGATATTATGGCGCCGCTGTACCGGGAGAAGAACATCGAGGTCGTGAACCTGAATCAGAACAGCGGGATCACATGCTTTAAGTTCGGCAGCATGGCCGATATCAAAAAGACCCGCCGGCCGGTCATCTGCTCCTTTTACACGCAGGAATATAAGGATCTTGCAAAGCGGATGGAACGCTCCGCAAAACTTTTTGGATTCGAAACAGATTTGAAGCAAGTTGAGAAGGTGAATGGCAGCTGGCTGGAAACGATCTACACGCGCGCGAACTTTGTCCTGGAGATGCTCGAGAAACACGGCCGGGATATTGTCTGGCTGGACAGCGACGCGGTGATCGATCGGTACCCTGAATTGTTTGATGAGTTCGATGGCGACTTTGGCGCGCACGTGCACGAGTGGACAGACCGAGGCAAAGAACTGCTCGGCGGGACGATGTATTTCAGGCATACCGAGGCAACGCTCGAATTGGTCAAAAAATGGATCTCTCTTAACGGTAGCCTACCGAAACAGGCACTAAGTCAATGGGTGATACCCCAGGCGCTCGAAGGATGGAGCGGAAAGTTCGTGAATTTGCCGGCGAATTACACGCAGATATTTGATCTGATGGCGGATGCAGGTGAGCCGATCATCTCTCATTATCAAGCGTCACGGCAGTTCCGGAACAGGACTTAATAAATGTACGGCCGAAGACGACGACCAAAGCCGAGGAAATAATGATTCCTATTATCACGGCAATCGCTGGAATTATGGCCCGAGTTATAACGAAGACCGATACGCTCTGTTATTACAAGTGCTATGGCAACCTGGTCTTTTGTGTCCCGCATTACCAGAAAGCTGAACGCAAAGGCCGAACAATTAAGGACGATCCAAAATTAATATGTCAGTTGAAATCGACGTCCAGCTCATAGACACCAAGATCCTGCTCAACGAACTGCTGTCCCGGTTCGATCACGCGGGCTTTATTGGCTTGATGATCCCGGTTGATACGACTACGCAGCATGAGGGCCCGCAGGCAATCACACGGCGCTGGGTCGGCAATAGCCATTGTATCGCCGGCCTCGCTGCTGATTTGAAACTTTGTGTTCTGAGTGAATATCTTGATAAGGAAATTCCGCCGGAGGAAAAGGAATGACGATCGAATTCATCATGGCCGAATTCTATTCGAAGAACAAAGTCAACGTCGACAATATACTGGCCTACTTCCCCGAGGCAAAGATCCGGATCTACAAAGAAGACAACACACCTTTCATCTTCGATACCCGTCACCCGCGCGCGGGATGGCGTATGAATGACTATCAGAAGTTTGCCGGCATCCTGGAATCAAAGGCTGATATTGCGATCGCGATCGATGCCGACATGGAGATGGTCAGCTCCAAGGTCAGGACGATCATTCCCCTGGTCCAGAAGTTTGGCTTTTGCATTCCCGCGAGCTCGCGCCGGCTTGTCAGTCATGACACCCTGATCGGTGCTGACAGCGATAAGGTCCTCGATGAGACGCTGGGAACCGGTCATACGATGTGCACGGCTTTCATTGCTGCAGATCCTAAGGACGTATGCGTGAGGAAATGCTTTTTTGAAGCCAGGGAGATGATGAAGGAAACCCCGCTGCGCGGACCGCTGGTCCTATGGAGAGCGATCTGGAAGACCGGTATCTATCCGTACATCCTTCCGCAGCAATGGTGCGTTTGTGAGGACGACCTGGGCATCGGGAACGAGATCATTTTACACGTCGGGCATGAAAAGGTATGGAAACATTACAACCGGCCTTCGCCGCTGGTGGCCGCAGGATAGGAAATCATGGTCGAATTAGAACAAGAATGGATCCCTGAATACGAGCTGAAGTGGTGGAACGAAGTCGATGAGAAAGACTATCTCGAAAAGCTGCGCGCTAAGTACGATCACTTTCAAGTCGAGAAGTATCTGCATACGCTCCCGAATATTGTTCTCGAGGTGGGCGGCGGCAAATATGGCGGCGCGCTTCACTTCTATCATAAGGGCGCTCAACGCGTCCTATGGGACCCGCTGGCACGAAATTTTGATCGGCTTCCTGGAACGTTCGCACTTCCAGGGTACGCGCGAGACATTTGGATCTTCAATGATAACCAGGTCGACGTGATCTTTTGCATCGAGGCCCTGGACCACTGCCAATCCCCTGAGGAGCTATTTGAATCGCTCGAAGAATTAAAGCGTGTCCTGGCACCCGGCGGATATCTCTTCTTCCAGATCCCGCTGCGTCTTGAGCCGATCGCGCATCATCCTATTTCACTGAAGAACGTCTGCTTTCAAGAGATCAAGAACCGGTTCTACGGAATGATTGTCTCGGAACAGTATCAGTCCGGAATAACGCCCAATGACATGTACCTGGTAATCAATAAAAAATATGCAAGCTAAAAATATAACAATGTTGATGGCACACCCCGACGATGAGTTCCTATTCGGATTTCCGGTTATTCATCGGGCCAAGAAGATCATCGCCTGCGTGGATGACAAGACGCATCCGACAAGGACATGGTGCAGGCGTCGGGATGAGGCCTTCAAGGAGATCTGTGCGATGGTAGGTGCCGAGGCCCAGGTGCTGCGCTTCGATAGCGGCTTCCGAGGCCTGGAG
>Ga0134127_10002956_pt1 | contig 12176 bp, 14 predicted proteins | sample KB31753_FD_96459 | JGI IMG/M metagenome (GOLD analysis project Ga0134127, IMG submission 96459) | Terrestrial soil microbial communities with excess Nitrogen fertilizer from Kellogg Biological Station, Michigan, USA - KB3-175-3 | ecosystem: Environmental > Terrestrial > Soil > Unclassified ...
AATCTGTGTTCATCTGTGTTCATCTGTGGTTTCCTACAACAACCCGCGCTCGGCGAAGGACATCGCGGCGCCCGAACCGACCACGAAGTGGTCTAGAACCTTGACGTCCACCAGGGCCAGCGCCTGCTTCAGCGCCTGGGTGAGCGTCTCGTCGGAGCGGCTGGGCTCGGCAATGCCCGATGGATGGTTGTGCGCGAATATCAGCGCAGCCGCGTTGTGGGCGAGCGCGCGCTTCACCACCTCCCGCGGATAAACGCTGGTCTGGGTGAGCGTGCCCCGGAACAGCTCTTCCACCGCCAGCACGCGGTTCTGTGCGTCGAGAAATACGGCCACGAAGACCTCGTGCGGACGGTCCTGCAGCTTCAGGCGCAGGTAGTCGCGCACCGCCTGCGGAGACGACAGCGCCGAACCGCGCTCGAGCTTCTCGCGCAGCGCGCGTCGGGCCATTTCCAGCACCGCCTGCAGTTGCACGTACTTCGCGGTCCCCAGCCCCGCCACCGCGGTCATGGCCCCGGCATTGGCCGCGAACAGGCCCGACAGCGAGCCGAAGCGCGCGAGCGCCTCGCGCGCGACGTCGACGGCGCTCTTGCCCCTGACGCCGGTGCGCAGAAAGATCGCGACCAATTCGGCGTCGGACAGCGTCTCCGGCCCCTTCGCGATCAGCTTCTCGCGCGGGCGGTCGTCGATGGGCCAGTCGGTGATGGGCATGACTGCGTGATTCGTGAATGGTGAATGATGGATCGTTAACCCACTAACGAATGGGACGCCAACGGCGTTTACTGGGGGTGAATTTCGATTCACGATTCACGATTTACGATTCACGGCTTTTGCGGTTACACTCTTACCCCCACTTGAAGTTAAAGCGCTACATGGCTGAAAGTTCAAGAAAATCCGTCGTTCTGGGCATCACCGGAGGCATCGCCGCGTACAAGGCGGCGCAGCTGACGCGCGACCTGCAGCGGCACGGCATCGACGTCCAGGTGGTCATGACCGAGGCGGCGCAGGGAATGGTCACGCCCGCGACGTTTCAGGCGCTATCCGGCAAGCCGGTCCACAGCGACATGTGGGACGCGAGCATCCCGGACAGCATGGGACATATCGAGCTCTCGCGCGGCAAGGATGCGATCGTCGTGGCGCCGGCCACGGCTGACTTCATCGCCAAGATTGCGAACGGGCTGGCAGACGACCTCCTCTCCACCATGTGCCTCGCGCGCGAGTGCCCGTTGATCGTCGCGCCCGCCATGAACCGCCAGATGTGGCAGAGCCCCGCCACGCGTCGCAACGTCGAGCGCTTGCTGCGCGACGGCGTCGCAATCCTCGGCCCGGCCAGCGGCGACCAGGCGTGCGGCGAAGTCGGCATGGGACGCATGCTCGAAGCCGCCGAGATCGCCGAAGCGGTCGCCGGGTTCCTTCAGCCCAAGTCCATGCGCGGCACGCGCGTGCTGATCACTGCCGGTCCGACGTTCGAGCCGATCGACACCGTGCGCGGCATCACCAACCTCTCCTCGGGCAAGATGGGCTACGCGGTGGCGCGCGCCGCGCTCGATGCCGGCGCCGAGGTGACGCTGGTATCGGGCCCGGTGAACCTCCCGGCGCCGGCGGGCGCCGAGGTGACGCGCGTCGAGACCGCGGCCGAGATGTTCGAGGCGGTCAAGCGCAATGTCGCGCGCGCCGACATCTACATCGGCGTCGCTGCGGTCGCGGATTATCGCGTGGACAAGCCGCGCCGGCACAAGATCAAGAAGACCAGCCGCGAGCAGTTGAGCCTGCGGCTCGTGCCCAACCCCGATATCCTCGGCTGGGTGGCGGGGCGCCCCAAGCCGCCGTTCTGCGTGGGCTTCGCCGCCGAGAGCCGCAACCTCGATGCTTATGCAGAGGAAAAGCGGCGGCGCAAGAAAGTGTCTCTGATGGTCGCGAATCTCGCCCAGCACGCGATCGGCGCCGACGACAACGAAGTCACGCTGTTCGACGATAAGGGCTCGCACAAGCTGCCGCGTGCTTCCAAGGACGTCGTTGCGCGGCAGCTCATCGCCCACGTCGTCAAGCTCTACAAAAACAAGAAGGCAAGCCGCAAACGGTAAGCAGCACGCGGGCGAAAGCGATCATTGCCCGAAGCCGATTGCCGTTTCGTTCGCCCGCCCATGAAAACGATAGACGTCAAGATTCTGGACGAGCGCATGCGCGGCCAGCTCCCGCAGTACGCCACTGCAGGGTCGGCGGGACTCGACCTGCGCGCCTGTCTCGACGCGCCGCTTACGCTGGCTCCCGGTCAGACCGAACTGATCCCCTCCGGAATCGCCATCCATCTTGCCGATCCCGGACTTGCGGCGGTGATCCTCCCGCGCTCCGGGCTGGGCCACAAGCACGGTATCGTGCTGGGGAACCTGGTCGGGCTGATAGACTCCGATTACCAGGGCCAGATCTTCGTCTCGACCTGGAATCGCGGCAACGCCGCCTTCACCATCAACCCGATGGAGCGCCTCGCGCAGCTGGTCGTGGTGCCGGTAGTGCAGGTGGGCTTCCACATCGTTGCGGAATTCGGCGCGAGCCGCCGCGGCGCGGGTGGATTTGGCAGCACGGGAAAAGAATGAAATCAGCACTCGTTCTCTTCGCACACGGCGCGCGCGACGCGCAATGGAGCGAGCCGTTTCGCGCCATGCAAGCGGCGGTGGCAGGCAAGCGCCCCGACCTGTCCGTGGAACTCGCTTTTCTCGAGATCATGCAGCCGTCCCTCGCCGAATGCGTGACGCGCCTCGCCAAGGATGGCCACGAACGCATCGTCATCGCGCCCCTGTTCCTGGGCCAGGGCGGCCACCTGAAGAAGGACCTGCCGCGCCTGCTGAAGGACATCGGCACGAAACACCCGGCGGCGGATATCAGCGTTCTGCCGCCCATCGGCGAGGTCACCGAGCTGCTTAACGCAATCTCGGATTGGCTCGTCAACAGCGCTCCCCGTTGATGCGTTAAATACGGTTATGTCCATCGCGCGTTCCTTCACATTCCTCGCCCTGCTCTGGGTCGCCACCGCGGCGGGCGCCCAGATGCCCGAAATGGCGCTGACGGTAAACGGCCACAAGCTGACGGCCGAAGTGGCGCACACCGATCCTGACCGCATGCAAGGGCTCATGCACCGCAGGATCCTGCCCGAGAATCGCGGCATGCTGTTCGTCTTTCCCGACGTTTCCCACCACGCGATGTGGATGATGAACACCTACATTCCACTCTCCGTCGCGTTCATCGACGAGAAAGGCACGATCATCAACATTGCCGACATGGAACCGCACACGCGCAACAATCATCCCGCAATAAAACCGGCGAAGTACGCGCTGGAGGTGAACCAGGGCTGGTTCAGAAAGCACGGCATCAAGCCGGGGGCGAAAGTGGAAGGTATCGATCGCGCCCCGCCTGCCAGATAAAGCGTGACTCGTGATCGGTGACTGGCGACCGGTCACCAATGAAAAACGCCCGGGGAAGCCCGGGCGTTTTTGCGTGCCGCTGGGGAACCGGCGGCTGTTTACAGTCCGGCGTTCTGCTGCGCGACCATGCAGAACAGCATCGGTATCGACAGCATGGTGTTGATGCGCGAGGTCATGCCGGCGAGCTTGGCGGCCGCGGCCTTTTCCTCCGGCGACACCTGGACGATGCCCAGCGCCTTCTTCTGGTTGGGCCAGATGATGAACCAGACGTTGAACCACATGATGGCGCCGAGCCACATGCCGATGCCGATGGCGTGCACGCCCTTGGTCAACGTCAGCGCCTGCACCAGGTAGCCGTTCATCCCCGCCAGGATCAGGCCGGTGACGATAGTCGCCATGGCACCCCAGCGGAACCAGAACAGCGCCGCCGGCGCGATCACTTTGCCGATTGCGGGTTTCTGCTCGTCGGGAATCTTGGGCATGGACGGGGTCTGGACGAAATTGAAATACCACAGCAGGCCGATCCACATCACGCCCGACATCACGTGCAGCCAGCGAATCACGAATGCCCACCAGGCATGATCGCCCGCCTTCGCGCCGGCGCCGCCCGTCGCGAGGATGATGACGATCAGAATGACGAACCCAGCGGTTATGGTCTTTCCCAGCGACTGGAATATCGCACTCATCTATCCACTCCTTTTAGTGTTTTTGACGGCAACTGGCGAAAATTCTAGCACAGAAGGGCGCGCGTTTTCGCGCCCGGCGCCGACGGCGCGGGCTTACGGCACGCGAATCAGCGCGGGCCGCGAAAGGAAAAGTTCAGGCTGTGGCCAGGCTGCCGGTCTCGACGGCAACAATTGCCTTGGCCTGGTTCATGTCGTCGGTATAGCCCGCGCCATAGAGGCAGCATGCGATCTGGTTGACGAGCGGAAGCGGCAGCGGCACTTCGCCGGTCATCGCGCGGCGGATCCAGGCAGCAGCGCTGTGCGCGTCAGTCGCCATTGGCAGCGTCGCCGGCTGCTTGAGCGCCGCACCTTCGGCCTCGAACAGCGCGCGGCAGTCGCCCGCCGGGCCCACGTATTCGATCAGCGGCCGGCGCAAGGGGTCGACGAACGCCTCGCCTTCGGTTCCCTCGAGCAGCAGCGCCGTGAGTCCGCTCGCGGCCAGATATTCCCGCAGCAGCCCGATTCCCATCACGGGATTGGCGGCGACGACGTGCAGTGCCCCGGTCTCGAATGGTGCCAGCAGCCGGGCGAGCGCCTGCACCAGGCTGCCAAATCCGAGACGCCCCTTCAGCGACAGCAGTTCCGCCATGCCGGGCGCGAGTACCGCCGTAGGCACGAAGGCGAGCTTGCCCTCGTCCAGCCGGGATTGCGCCAGCGTGAGGCTTGCGCAGGGGAATACGCCAAGCTCGCGGAACACGTAGGCCGCGGCAACTCCGCCGCCGCCGCCGTCGAGCGCGCCGTGCACCAGTACCGGCACCCCGAGCCGCTGCAGCGTGAGCGCTATCAGCGGGAGCAGGTGCGCATGGCTTCGCACGCCGTGATAACTGGCGAACACTACCGGCCGAGCCGGACCCGCGGGCGCGCGCAAGCGGCTACAGCGTTGCACGAGCGCGGTGGAATACCCGAGGAGTTCGGACAGTGCCACTGGCTTGCGCTCGAGCAGGGCGAGCGTCGCACCCAGCTCGAGCTCCCCGATACCCGCGTCGAGTATCGCCGACATCAGCTCGCGCGCCTCGCGCTCATCGAGATCGCACGCGCCGTCGCACTCGCCGCACAACTGCTTCAGCACCTGGGTCAGGCTCAAGTTGGCATCGCTCGGAGCATCATTGCCTGACTTGTAGTTAGCAACCGCTGTGCCAATTTTTTTACTAATGAATTCAGACATATATACATTTTTGATTCCGGATGCCGCCTGTTCTTGGTGCGCCGGTCATGGCCTGTGCATAACCTTGGTGCAGGAGGCCCCTGCCCTCGTCTGTTGCGCAAGCGCCACACTGTTGCAACTGGCAATAGCGAAATGGGTAAACTAGTTCCACCAGTCAGGAACATCGGTCACCACTCAAATTTCAGCCGGCCGCGACCTAAACGCATGCGTTACGCGAATTCAATCACTCTGCCGGCGGTCATGCTGCTCGTTTCCAGCGTGGCCAGCGCGCAAATCGGGCTCACCCCTGAACGCACCGGCCTCGGACTGAAACTACAGTCTCGCGCCGGCGCCGAGTGGGCTTTCGGCGACGCCGCGCAAGGCTGGCAAGTGCGTGGCCCGGCCGATTACACGCTTTATCGCGGCACAAGCGATTTGCTGCAGAGCGGATTACGCGCGACGGAATCGTACGCGGGGATCGTCCAGTCGTATTCGGGCGGCTGGGGGTCGTCTTTCGAAACGAGCTACGTCCAGGAATCCCTGGTTGCGCCGCGCAGCTTTGCGCTGACCGGCCAGGTGCACACCGCGTTGAGCGACGGGCGGTTGCTGAGCGCAGGCCTCAAGTACCGCGTCTACGACACGGACAACACTTCGCGCTTCGGCATGGCCAGTGAATCCGTGATCGGAAACGGGTACACGCTCGCTCCCTACCGGTTGCCGGGCGCGGCCTACGCGCCGAGCTATCAACTGCAGTTCAGTTACCAGCACAGCGCCGCCAGCTCGTTCGGATTGGCGCTGGGACGCGACGTGGAAACATTTACGCCACATTTCGATCTCCCGGGCAGCAGCGGCCCGCGGCAATTTGCGTTCACGGGGCAGCACTGGCTGACGCCGAGCTGGGCCCTGAGCTACGACCTGATGTCCCAGGACGCGATGAGCCCGACGCGACTGTATGGCCTGCGCCTCGGGGTGCGCTATCGCTTTTAGATGAGGCGTGACCGGTGACCAGTGACTGGTGATCGGCAGCAAAAAACGAAGGGCGGCCTAGCCGCCCTTTTTATTTTGTGTGGTCGCTGGCAATTACACGCAGTTGCTGATCACCGATCACGGATCACTGTTGCCTGCCCGACTTGTCGGTCAGCGGAACAAATCGCACTGCGAGCACGTTGCGGCGCGTGATGGTGCCGTCGGCCTGTTTCTCGATCAGCAGCAGCGATTGCCCGGCAACCTGGCCGCCGACGGGCACTACCAGCCTGCCGCCGGGCTTCAACTGGTCGATCAGCGGTTGCGGTACTTCGCGCGGCGCGGCGGTGACCATGATCGAGTCGAACGGCGCCTCGCCCGGCCACCCCTGGTAGCCGTCGCCGATGCGGGTCACGACGTTGCGATAGCCGAGCCGGTTCAGCCGTTCGGCAGACTCGCGCCCGAGCGGCTCCACGATCTCGATGGTATAAACCGTGCCGGCAAGTGCAGCCAGCACCGCCGCCTGGTAACCCGACCCGGTGCCGACCTCCAGCACGCGATCGCCCGGCTTCACCTCCATCAAGTCGGTCATCAGCGCGACGATGTAGGGCTGCGAGATGGTCTGGCCCAGCCCGATCGGAAGCGGGCGGTTGGCGTAGGCATTCGCGGCCTGCGTAGCGGGCACGAATTCGTGGCGCGGCACTTTCCCCATTGCGGCCATGACGCGCGCGCTGAGCGCCGCGCGGCCGGTCTCGAAGCGCGTCTCGCGCGCGAGCGCCGCGATCTCCTCCACCATGCGATTGCGCTGCGCCTCGTACGAGTCCTGGGCTTGCGACTCCATGATCCCTCCCGCAGCGGGCATCAGGGCGCCGACCAGTGCCGGCAGGCAGCGGCGCGAATAATTGAAAAATGATCTGGAAAAAGAAAAGGGCATACCGGTCATCCCAGTATGCCCCCTGCGGCGGGCGGCGGGCAATCGCCCGCCTTCGTCGCGCTTAGCCCTTAAGGCAAGTGCTCATGAATTTCTTGCGATCGTCGCCCTTCATCTTCTTGTCACCGGCTTCCTTGTTGCAGGATTTCATCCGGTCTTGCTGCGCCTGCTGCTTGCCCGACGGGGCTGCGGCTGCGTCCTCGCCCTTCAGGCACGAGCTCATGAACTTCTTGCGCGCGTCGCCTTCCATCTTTTTGTCGCCGGCCTTGGCGTTGCACGACTTCATGCGCTCCTGCTGCTTCTTTTGCGCCTCGGACGGCTCCTTGGTCGCTTTCTCCGCCTTCTTCTCGGTCGCCTTTTCCGGCGCCTTGGCCTTGTCCTGCGCCAGCGCCAGCGGCGCCGCCCCGAGCATCAGACAACACAATCCCGCGATCAGCTTATTCATCCTCGACTCCTTAACCATTTGATTATGTTCAACTCCGCCACCCCGGCGGAGGCCGTGGCGCCAGTCATGCGCGGCGTCACCAGCTAATAACGCGCCAGCCTCAGCGCGGCTGACCCAGTTCGAATGCCTTGGCGACCAATTCGTACGATTTCAGCCGGCTGTCATAGTCGCCGGTGATGGTGACGATCATCAGTTCGTCCGCCTCCGACTCGTCGCGCAGCTCGAGCAGCCGCGCGCGCACCGTGCCGGGCGCACCCAGCACCAGGCGGCGGCGATTGTGCGTGATACGCCGGCGGTCGGCTTCGGTGTAGGGGTAGGCGCGGGCTTCCTCGTAGCTTGGCACCGGGGCGTTGACGCCCTTGTCCATGTTGAGCCGGCGCAAATCGATGCTCGCGGCCAGCCGCTCCGCCTCTTCGTCGGTTTCGGCGCAGATCGCGGACACGCAGAGCAGCGAGCCGGGCGCGGGCTCGCGTTGCGAAGGCTGGTAGCGCCGCTTGAATTCCTGCATCACGGTCTCGCCGCCGTCCGCGCTGATGAAATGCGCGAACGCGAATCGCAGGCCGAGCTGCGCCGCCAGCGCCCCGCTGTAGTCGGAGGAGCCGAGCAGCCAAACCTGCGGCGCGGTGGGCACTTCCGGCATTACCTTCACGCCCGCAAAGGGGTGATCCGCGGGCAAAGCATTGTCCAGGTATGCGACAAGGTACTGCACCTGTTCCGCAAAGTGCTCCGCCCCCGCGTAGCGTCCCTCCCCCATTGCCAGCGCCGTGGCCCGGTCCCCGCCGGGCGCGCGCCCGATGCCGAGATCCATGCGCCCCGGGTAGAGCGCCTCGAGCATGCGGAACTGCTCCGCCACCTTGAACGGGCTGTAATACGGCAGCAGGATGCCGCCGGTGCCGACCCGTATCGTCGAGGTCTCGGCTGCCATTCTCGTCAACAGGATTTCCGGACAGGGGTCGGCAAGCGCGGCGATCGAATGGTGCTCCGCGAGCCAGTAGCGTTGATAGCCCAGCTTTTCCACCGCCTTCGCGAGACGGAGGGTCTCGTGCACAGCCTGCGCCGCGGTATGGCCGCTGATGATCGGGGACTGGTCGAGAACGCTCAGGCGCATCGGATGTCAATTATAAGGGGGTGGTGTCGTCGCGCCCGGACGAAGTGTCTGTTTTCGGCGACGCGTGCCTGCTCCGGGGCACTATGACTAACCCAAATTCTTCAAATTGCAATTATCGCGGGCTAGATTCGGGTTGAAACACGAAGTAAAGGCGGGATTTCCATGAATCGCGCGGCGAGCACCGCGAATCCGCTGTCTGCGTTCGAAAGGCTGCGCAACTGGCGGGATCGGCTTACCGCGTCGGTGTTTGCGCGGTTCGGCGCTTCCGACAACGGCAGCGGCGCTACGCGGCTGATTCGGCAATTAAAACCCCTGCTGGAGGAGAGCCGGGTACTGCGCGGCGGAGAAATCTCGACGCGCGCACGGGCCGAGCGCATTGCCGCGATCTATCGCGCCGCCAATACCGCGCAGCGCATCGCGATTCTCAACGTGATCACGCGCGAATTCGCTCCCGATCGCAATGAGCTGGAGCAGGCCATGTCCGCGTTTCGCGTTGCCGGCGACGACGCCGAACTCTCGCGGGCAGAAGCGCGCCTGCGCCTGGCGCTCGACGCCCCGCGCGCGAAGTTCTTCACGCAGTTCAACCTCCTGCCGGAAGGCGTGAAGTTCCTCGTGGACCTGCGCTCCGATCTCCTCGCGGCCCTGCCGCAGGAGCCGGCTCTCGAGGTGCTGAAAGTCGAGCTCGACGGGCTGCTGGAGAGCTGGTTCGATCCGGGATTCCTGGAATTGAAGCGTATTACCTGGAATTCACCCGCACTGGTTCTCGAGAATCTCATGGCGTACGAAGCCGTGCATCCGATCCAGTCGTGGAACGACTTGAGAAACCGCCTCGACACCGACCGCCGTTGCTACGCGTTTTTCCACCCCAGGCTGCCCAACGAGCCGCTGATTTTCGTCGAGATCGCCCTCGCGAAGGGCCTGCCCGGCAGCGTGCAACTGCTGCTCGATCAGAACGCGCCGGTGCAGGATCCGCGCGTGGCCGATACCGCGGTGTTCTATTCGATTTCCAACACGCAAAAAGGCCTGCGCGGCATCAGCTTCGGAAACCTGCTGCTGAAGCGCGTGATCGAGGATTTGCGCCGCGATCTGCCCCGGCTCCAGGTGTTCGCCACGCTCTCGCCGCTTTCCGGTTTTCGCAAATGGCTGGACCGGGCGCTGGCCGACGGGGGCGCGGTGCTGCCGCACGGGGACGCCGAAAAATTCGCCGCAGCGATCGGGCACCCCGAGCCGGGACGCGCACTGGCCGATGCGCTGGCGCGCGCCGAGTGGCCGGCCGACGCCCGGCTCGCAAAAGCGCTGCGCGAGCAGATGGAGAAGCTTGCCGCGCGCTACGTGCTGCAGGAGAAATCCGGCGGCATTCCCCGCGACCCGGTCGCACACTTCCACCTCCACAACGGCGCGCGCGTGAGCCGTATCTTCTGGCTCGCCGACACCTCGGCCCGCGGCATGCGCCAGTCCTACGGACTGATGGCGAGCTACCGCTACGACCTCGCCGAGGTGGACGAGAATCACGAACAGTTTCTGCTCAATGGGCGCATCGCCGCCGCCCGGCGGGTGCTGCGCCTGCTCGATTAGCGGTAAGGCCGCCTGGCAGTTGCCATGCAAATGAAATCGCTCGCCCTGCGGATTTCAAAGACGCTGTTTCCGAATATTACGGCGCATTACAGGGCCTATCACAAGCTCATCAAGAACCGAGACTCCTACCTCCATACCACGGGGTGGATGCAGAGCTTGCGGACATCGGTACCGACCGACAGGAACGCAAACCCGATTCCGTGGATGAACTATTCGATGATCAAGCTCATGGAAGACAGGCTGAAGAACGACTTCGTGCTTTTCGAGTTCGGCAGCGGCTACTCCACCCGCTTCTATGCCAGCAGGGTCAAGTCCGTCATCTCCGTGGAATACGATGAAGATTGGTTCCGGATCGTCAAAGCGCAAATGCCGGAAAACGTGGAGCTCATCCTCCAGAAAAAGGACATCGACGGCGCCTACTGCCGTGTCATCGGCACCACGGGTAAACAGTTCGATGTCGTCGTAGTGGACGGTCGCGACAGGGTCAATTGCGTCAAGCAGGCGCTACCGGCGTTATCGCCAAGAGGAGTGATACTACTCGATGACTCCCAGCGGGACCGATATCAGGAAGCCATCGTGTTCACGAAGGCCAGGGGATTTCGCGCCCTGGATCTGGAGGGCCTGAAAGCCACTGGAAAAGAATTGAACCGAACCACGATTTTCTATCGTGACGGAAACTGCCTCGGGATTTGAGCGGCAGGCGCTCAAGCCTTCAGAAATTCGTCGAGCACCCCGCACCACGCGGCAGCAAGGTTCGCCCGGTTGTAGCCGCCGCCGCCGAAGCCCATGATGCGTCCGCCGGCCAGTTCACCCGCCAGGACGCACAGGCGCTTTGCCGCATGCGCGTGCGGTGCCGGCGTGTACTGAAGCATCGCGAGCGGGTCGCCCGCGAGGCTGTCGGCGCCGCACTGGAAAAGGATGAAGTCGGGCTTGTGCTTTCGGAGGTGCGCCTCGACGTATTCCCATGCCTCGAAAAACTCGGCGTCACCCATGCCCGGCATGAGCGGAATATTGAGCTTGGTGCCTTTCGCCGCGCCCTTGCCGGTTTCGTTCGCGTGGCCGGTTCCCGGGTAGAGCGTGCGCCCGTCCTGGTGGATATCGGCGTAGATCAGCTCCGCGTCGTCCTCGTACGGGTAGAAAAGGCCGTCGCCGTGGTGGACGTCGATGTCCACGTAGGCGATGCGCCGGATCCCGAACTGCTCGCGCAGCGTGTCGATCACCACGCCGACGTCGTTGAACACGCAGAAGCCGGCCGCCCCGTCCGGCCGGGCATGATGCAGCCCGCCGATCGGCTGGAAAGTTCGCAGAGCGTACCCGTTCATGATGGTATCCAGCCCGTGCAGCGCAGTTCCCGCCACCGTCGCCGCCGCTTCGTAGATGCCCGGACATGCCGGCGTGTCGCCGTAATCGATGCTACCGTGCCCCTCCGCGGATTTCTGCTTCACCCACGCCACGTGCTTCGGCGTGTGGAAGCGGCGCAACTCCTCCTCCGCCGCCATGCGCGGATCGGTGATCGCCGAGCGCTTGTCGAGCCCGCGTTTCACCGCTTCCTTCCAGAACGCGTCCTGGCGGTCCGTCCCGAACGGATGGCCGTGCGGGAACCCGTACTTGCCGAGCGATTCGCCGACGTAGAGCTTGACTTCATTCTTCACGATCGCCTCTCCTAATCATCCTCGTCGAGCGACACCAGCCCCTTGCCCGGGCTGTAGATGTAGTGCATGTTCGTGCCGCGTGCGCGCCCGCCGTCCACCACCCAGTGGAACTGCAGCGAGTGCGGCACGCCCTCGTGCACGAAATCGAGCTTCTCGATCGTCACCACGAGACTGCGCCGCATCCTGCCGCCGTTGCACGAGACTTCGTACGCCCGTG
>Ga0134127_10002958_pt1 | contig 12174 bp, 23 predicted proteins | sample KB31753_FD_96459 | JGI IMG/M metagenome (GOLD analysis project Ga0134127, IMG submission 96459) | Terrestrial soil microbial communities with excess Nitrogen fertilizer from Kellogg Biological Station, Michigan, USA - KB3-175-3 | ecosystem: Environmental > Terrestrial > Soil > Unclassified ...
ACCGGGCAATCCTCGTGTATATTACCGGCAGATGAAAACGAAAAACGCAGCGGTGAAGATCGAAGGAAACCGGGTCACGCTCGATGTCTCTTATTGCATCGCGAACGTGGAATCCGACTCGAACACCTTCTCCGAAATCATCGGAGGCCGAGACGACATGACGAAGGCGCAAGCAATCGCCGCAGTCGTCGAGTCCGTGAAGGCTTGGGCGAACGGCATCCGTGCTGAAGGTCACGACCTCGGCGTTTGGGACTCCGAAGGCAACCACTACTAAAATGAAACTCGAAACGCTCAAACGAAAAGCGAAGCGGGCGATGTCTCGAATTCCTGTAACGGCGAGCCGAGTGCTCGCTCGAATCGAGGCCCTTGAGAAATGCCCGAAGTGCGGTAAACAAACCAAAACGATATGATCGTCAGCACTGTAAACACTGTTCAGGCCCTCGGGGGCAAAACTTGGAGTGTCATGTTTTGCCATGAGCGGCCCGCAGGATTTATCTCTGCCACCTCAGCAAGCTACCGAACGCCGGGTCTCGCCCTCGGATGGATCAAACGATTCGCTCGGAGTAACGGAGGCGATGCCGCTTTCGCAATCTTCAACGATTCCATAAACACGATTCCGTCCTATGTGATTTACATCGGGACATCGTCAGATTTGAAGCAGCTTGCTTCCAGTGTCCGAACAGTATCTAAACCAGTCCGTGAATTTTTTCAGAACCTATGATTATCGAAATTGAAGTTGCGCGTCTCGTCGCCATCATTGTAATATCAGTCGCGGTGACGATCTACATTTTCACTCGACCACCGAACAGCAGCGACTACTAAAAAATATGAACGAATCAAAACCATTTAACGCCCTTGTCGGAAAGACGATCATCCGCATCGACGGATTGTCCGAAGGGAACGACGAGATCAAATTCGTATGTTCTGACGGCAGCGAATACTCAATGCAACATCATCAGGACTGTTGCGAATCAGTCCGCATCGAGGACGTTTGCGGGACCGAAGGTGACATCATCGGGTTCCCCGTGTTGCAAGCGGAGGAAGCCACCAGCTCCGACAATCCGCCCGGCATCGACCCCGGATATCAGGACAGTTTCACTTGGACGTTCTACCGACTGACGACGAACCGGGGACATTTGTATTTGCGGATCGATGATGAGACGGGACGAGAACTGTTGCCCTTCGCACCCGCTGACGAGGGAGTATTTTTCTCGATGGATGTATCTTCGGGAGACCTTGTCTATACAACACCGGAGCGTTGCTCCAAGATCATTTTGGTTCAACCTTCCGAAATGAAAACTCGCAGCACATGAAACAAATTCCGAACGACGGGATGCCACCGGATGTGGCGCTCGAATACCTGACGGAGCGATACGCCCGGATCAACTCCGCAATGACGAGATCGGCGAGGGAGGCACGGGAAAAGTATTACGTCTCAGAGGCAACCCCAAAACCTTTCGAGTATCGAATCGCGAACCGCCTCCGGCGAATGCCGATTGACCGGCTGCATCGAGCTATTCGTCGCTGCGGAAAACGGCTTCGGTCAGCAGAGCAAAAGTTTGAGATCCTTACTGTGGATTTCATTCGCGCCGAGTTAATGCAGAAAGTCATTGTTCCGCTGACGGAATCTCTCTCTGCCCTTCGATCAGAGATCGATCTCAGGGAACTCGATCTACGAAGTCATGCAAGGCTTCCATCGGAACACATCGACCCGAGGATTCGGCGGCAGCAAAAAAACCGGATCACTGTTTAACAAGCGAAATGAAAAAGCTTACACTTTACCAACGCTCCCGGAAGGTTATCCGGCTCGACCTGCAAAGCTTGTCCGAGATCACGCGCAACCGACTGCCGAATGCGGAGTATCGCCTCAACTGGTCATGGAAAGACGGATCGAGTGCGGCTACAGTCACTCGCAGACCGCTCGAAGATATCCTGTGGCTCCTCGATACCGGACAACTCGGCAGCATCAAAATCAACGCAATATGGCCATACGCACACTGACACCACTCACCGATCCGAACGAAACTTTTCGGATTCGGAATCGGCCCGACCGAAAGGCGAAGGTCGTCAAGGACTCGATGTTGCCATACCAGATCCGGACCCGGGCACAAGTCGCCTCGATCCTCGGCCTGACGGACAAACGAATCCAACAGATCGAACAATCGGCCTTGCGGAAGATCCGTAGGGCATTAACCAAACAGTATGAAGACCTCAAATCGACCTAACCTGAAGCATGAAACTTGGCTCGTCTGGAGACTCCAACACGCCCTCGAAATCAGACCAAGAGTGTGTCACCGAACCTCTCGACTCCGGCTGCATTCAGTGCCCCAACACATCCCATCTGTGCGAGAGAGATAAACTTTTCGCAATAGAAGTTGTGCTCGGGTGGAAAACTGGTGCAAACTCTGAGGAGATTCGGGAACAGGCAATGCAAACATTATGGACGAGACAATCAAACTGAACGATGAACAATCGGCCGAGGTAAAGAAACTTCTGTCCGCTCAAGAACTGAAGAAACCGCTCGACCGGGCAAACCTCGGAACGGATAGCTTGGCGTTGCGCTCCGTCATCAATTTTGTGAACAATCCGGAGATCTCCGGCGCGGTAATTTCCGCAGCCGACAAAAAAGAGATCGCAGACACTTTCAGGCAACCCACCGGCAAGAGAGGTGAAACTCTCTTCGCAGATCCTATCCCGACAACTTCACCCTCCCAAGAGTTGCAACCTTCCAAAGAACCCTCGCCTGAGACCCTAGTTACACCTGCAACCCTTGGGAGGAAAATTTTCTTCACCGGACGACTGTGCGCCGGGAAAGACTGGTGTGCCAGCGCAGTCGGTGCAACTATTTTCGGATTCGCCGATCCGATGTATGCCCTCACGGAGTATCTTTTCGGCATCAAGGTGAATTCCACAGACGGAAAAAACATTGCCGGAGTCCGGAAGTTTCTTCAGCTCGTCGGACAGTGGGGGCGCAATGAGATCAACGAGCAATACCCGCTCACCGCAGAACGGGCAATGTTTTGCATGATGGTCCGAAGTCTAGCCAATCAGAAAATCAGCTTCGGATACGGTGTCGATTGGGGGCTTTACGGGCTCGGGCAGGATCTTTGGATCAATGGACTCATCAACAGAGTCAATTCTTCTGAGGCCGAACCCCGGGTTGCGGTGACGAACTGCCGGTTCGTGAACGAATACAAGCGGCTTCTCGCTGAGGGCTTCGAGCACTGGCATGTTGTTTGTTCTCCTCAGACGTGGATCTCCCGCCTGAATCTGAAGGGCCTGAAGCCAGACTCGGCCGAGGTTCGCGACATGAGCGAAAAACTCGCCTCCGACCTGAACAACTCGCTCACGAAACAACTCTCAGAGAAGCGCACCGGCCGGAAACTGAAAGTCATCTGGAATGACACCCAAGTCCCGCCGCCGAGTAACCGGATTTACACGTTCGCGGAATTCACCAAACTGGCAAATCAATGACCAAGACTTTTACAGGGTATGTGCCGGGACTGACTATAGTGCCTGATTTGGAAGAAGAATTTTTCGGGTCCGGAGTCCTGACACTAAGCCGAACGCCCTACGACCGTTTCAAAGTCACAGTTACCATCAAGTATGAAAAACTCAGAAAGAAAAAAAAGTGAAGGTCAGAATCCGCTATGGCCCGGAGAGAAAGCCCTCCAGCCCGGCGTCATTCGTGATCGGAAACGCAACGAGAAAACTACGATCCCGTTCGTGGACAGTGTCGCCCACAAAAAGAACACTCGGACATGAGAAATATTTTTCTCGCCGCAGCGTTCGCACTCGCAACGCTTTTTGTGATCTGGACGTTGCTCACGTTGCTGATTTACCTCATCTTACTTTGAACACCTTCCAACCGGTTCCGGCGATTCCGGGAGACAATCAACCGGGGAAATCACGGGGCTCTCGGTGAAGTCGGTCGTAATCGCCCGTGGTCCGTGGAGAATAGAGCCGATGGCATCCCAACGAAAGGGAGCGAATATGTAAAAACGTTGAGCGATCCCTTACTAAGTGCGATCAATCAAGCCGGAGACACGTAACCGGCACCAAAATTTATGAGCGTGTTACCAGATTGGAAGATTAAACACCGGGTTCTCGATGACAGGATGATCCAGCCGTTCATCGACGGACAGGTGAAGGACGGCGTTATCAGTTACGGATTGTCGAGCTACGGCTACGACCTGCGCGTCTCCGATGAATTTAAGCTGATTCAGACTTTCAGCGGGGTTGTCGATCCGAAAGGACTCGGAACGGTTTACAGCAGTCCCGCCAATTTCGAGGACATAAAAACCGATGTGCTGATTATCCCGCCGAACAGTTTCGCACTAGCTCGGTCGGTGGAGTTTTTTCGAATCCCTCGTGACATCGTCGCGCTCTGCATCGGGAAAAGCACTTACTGTCGCTGCGGCATTGTGGTGAATTGTTCGCCCCTTGAACCAGAATGGACCGGACACGTAACACTGGAGATCTCCAACACTACGCCACTCCCGGCGAAGATCTACGCCAACGAGGGTTTGGCGCAAGTAGTATTTTTTCAAGCGGATTCCGAGTGCGCGGTGTCTTACGCCGACCGTAAAGGTAAATATCAAAATCAGGTCGGCATCGTCACGGCAAAAGTATGAGCTACATTCGAACATTCAGCGGTGTCAAATTCTATCCACTCGATCCGAATCCCGCAGACGTGCTAATCGAGGACATCGCGCACGCGCTTTCCCGTCTCTGCCGGTGGGTCGGTCACGTCCCGGTTGAGCAATACTCCGTCGGCCTGCACTCGATGCACGTCTGCGACTTGGTCGGACCTAATCTGAATCACCAGCTCGCGGCATTGCTGCATGATGCGTCGGAGGCATACCTCGGCGACATCGCGAAGCCAGTGAAGGTGTTGCTTCCGGACTACAAGGTCGCAGAGAACCGGTTAATGGCCTGTATATCTCAGGCCCTCGGCTTCGAGTTTCCATTGCCGGAGATCGTCCATCAGGCGGATGCTGCGGCACTGTTTATCGAAGCGAAGGCTTTTTCGAAGCACGCGGATGAAGACATCGAATACGTCCACCCTCCTCACATCTGCTTCTGGCCCCTTGATTATTTCGTCGGAATCCCGCCGTCGATTGTTGAGGACGAATTTCTCGCGCACTACAAAAAAATCAAACAAAACATACACAATGAAAAAACTCCTCGCACTATTGCTGTCGATTCTGGCAACCGGGATCTCGTCCGCGTTAGCGGATAGCGTAACACTGTCTTGGGATGCCAGCCCGACCCTCGGCGTCACGTATCGCGTCTATGCGAACGGCTCCCGGGTAGCCGATACCAGCAACCTCACCGCAATCGTTACCGCAACCGTCGTTACGGATTTTTACGTGGTGGCTGTGAAGAACAACCTCGAATCGATTCCGAGTAATCACGTCACATACACTCCGGCACCAGTTGCACCGGCACCTCCGTCGAATCTGCGGGCAGTGCCAGTGACCACGAGTCGGATCGATACGTCATGGGACGCCACAGGATTCAGCACGGTCCTCGAACGTGGCACCAGCTTGAATAGTTTCACGCCGGTCGCTATCGTGCCGCCGACCTCATCGTATTACATCAACACCGGCCTGAAGAAAAACCGCACGTATTATTTTCGTGCGAAATCGAGCGGTGGCATTTTGTATTCGAATATCGCAGCCGCAACTCTCAGCCCACACTGATGACACCGAAGCAAATCACCCGGGCCGTTCTGTATTCGATTCAGGCCGTCAGCATCGTTTTCCTCGCCGGGACGAAGGGACTCGATGCCGCGAGTTTCAAAGCACTGGATTGGTTCCAGCTTTTGACACTGTCCCTTGCGTTGAATGCCGCATGGATCGGCTCGGTGATTTCCTATCTCGACAACTCTTCTGCCAATGAAAAAACTTCTCCGAACCTTTAAGATCTGGCGGCGTTCCGTTTTTAAACGGGAGCTGTGCAGGGCATACTCCGAAGGCACGATCAATTCCCACCAGCTCCACGTTTTGTGTGCGAGGTTTGACGCGCTATAACCCTTCGGACTGGGGAGAGTATGCGAGGCGACAACGGAGAATCCGCGATCTTTTGTGGATTTTTCTTCTGATCTTCCTAACCTGTTGATAATCAGGTAAATTCATTTCGTTGACAACTGCCGCAGGCAGGCGTATATTGTCGGCATGAATGAAATTCAATACAGCGACGGGCGGGTAATCAAAAACCCCGTGATTCAAATTTGGGACGATCTCAGCACAGAGCGGCGGGGAAATTGGTATCGCGCCTTCTGGTGTGAATCCGAGGAATCGACTTCCGGATCTCCTGTCATTGGCTACTGCTCGGCCGGTGGTAGTCACCGAACCTGCATTGCGGCTGCTCGTGAGGCCCTTCGATATCACCCCGGAGTTTCGGTCTATCGCAACGGACGAAAGATCGGTATTTGACATCCGGCAACCCTCTGCTACATTAACCACCATGACGAAACAACAAGAAATCGAAATTCTCGACAAAGCAATCAAGGCCCTCGGCGCGGACAGCTACCTCGGACCTTGGCTGACACAAATTCGCGGCGGCATCGCCAGCCTCATCCGTTCCGACATCTTCCCGGATATCACCCTCAATGACGCCATCGAGCAGGGCAACCGGCTCATCGCACGGGCGAAGTCCGATGCCTCCGACATCATCGCGAAGGCTGAGGCTGAGGCCGTGCAGATCCGCAAGGACGGCCAGCGCGTGCGCGACAATCTGATGTCGGCAATTCACGCCGCGAACCGCGAACTGCAAAAGTGGTAATATGGCAACCATACATTACAACGACAAGTCCAAGCCGGTAAAGCACGTCAAAAATCTCGGCTGGTTGCGTCGGCACGCGGCAGACGTGCAGAAAATCGTTGTCTGCGACTACAGACTTATTGCTGGAAGGGCAAACCTCATCGACGAAGCGGTTTTGTTCGCGTATTTTTCCGACAAGGTTTATGTGTGCGGATTCGCCAGCATTCAGGTGTGCCAGCAGTGGCTGGAGCGCACCAAATCGTTGCGGGGAACGCTGGTGGAATTCAACGGCGAGACTCACGCTGCGGGACACCCTTTCAAACCTGTAGAACGCCTGAAGCTAACATGAAAGTCACAGTGCAATCGGTCAACGCCGCTCTGAGGAAACTCGGGCACCCGGAGAAACTGAGGCGGGGCAACTGCTACTATTATTTCGAAGGCGGGAATTCCGGAGGTTGGTATTCGTCCTCGGTTTTCGTAAACCGAGTCGATGCGCTCTCGATTGAGCAATGGATCGATCAACGAAATCACCTTGCTGGCGTATGAAAATTAGAATCGGAAGATTTACCGCAGAGGGGTTTACCAAAGCTCTCGCGTTTGAGTATAACGGGCTCGTCATGCGAACTCCAGACATGCTTTTTCTATCCCGTTCAGAGCGGGAGAAAATCCTCGATGAATTCAGGATTCTCATCGGTCAGTTCGAGAAACTCGGAGTTGAGGTGGAAGGCAAAGAAAAAATCTGTTTGTGAATGATAACCTCCGACAAACTGAGGCCGTGGCAACTTCGGCCTGCGAATCGACTCCTTGAAATATTGCGACAAAATGACAGTGCCCTTGACGGCTCAGACACCGGAGTCGGAAAAACGTATATCGCGGTTGCCGTGGCTCTCGCGCTCGATCTGCCAACTTTGGTTGTATGTCCTAAGATCAGTATTAGTGCTTGGCGGCATGTCGCCGAGAATCACTTCAACGACAAACTCAGCATCGCAAATTATGAAAGCATCAGAACTGGAAAAACTCCTTACGGGCATTGGGATCGTAATGCTCAAATCGACACCGGGCGACGATTTACACTCGTTTGCACATTCTGCCAAGTGCGCTTTGCAGGAGGGAAAATCACTCTACCTTGCGTTGCAGAGGCCCGGGGGATACATTGCGTGCAATGTAAACCAGAACGGCGAAATCTCGGTAAGTTCAACTGGCACCACGCCGTCAAGTTTTTGATTTTTGATGAATGCCAAAGATGCTCGGCAATGGACAGTCTGAATTCAAAACTTTTGATTGCTGCGAAGACTCAAAAGATAAAGCACCTCATGTTGTCAGCTACCCCGTTTAACACGATCCTTAAAGCTAAGGCAATCGGATACAGCCTCGATCTTTTCACGCTATGAAAGAAATTCCGCTTACTCAAGGGAAGGTGGCTCTCGTTGATGATGAGGATTTTGATCGGGTAAGCCAGTTTAAATGGTTTGCTGTTAAGTGGAAAAAGGGGAAGGGATATTATGCTGCAAGAAACTCTCCGATGATTTCAGGGAAGCGAAAACATCTTTTTCTCCATAGATTTGTTTTGGGAGTTTCTGAGAAAGTGGATCATCGAAACAGAGACGGTTTGGATTGTCAAAAGCATAACCTTCGTTTAGCGACGGATTCTCAGAACAATGCGAACCGAGGTAAATTCGAGGGCTGCTCCAGTAAATACAAGGGGGTGCATTGGTGTTCGCATTCAAATAGCTGGAGAGTAGGGACTCGATTTCAAGGAAAGCATGTCCGTATCGGAGGGTGTTTTAAATCAGAGGAAGCGGCAGCTAGAGCTTATGATGCCCATGCCAAAAAATCTTTCGGGGAATTCGCTCGGCTAAATTTTCCGGAATGAAGACTTATTTTCAATGGCTTTATTCTCTCGGTGTTCGGAGAGATCCGATGTTCAATGGCCTAGTCTGGAGGGTCAGCGAAGCGCAGCAACGCGAAACGATGAACGCGATTCGCTCACAGATTTTCCCGTCACGAGGCATACGAATCACAACAACCGAAGTCCCGAATTTTCCCGAGGTGGACATTCAAGCACAACTAATCGATACAGACCATGAAAACGAAATCAGCGAACTATACAAAGAAATGGAACGGGCGATTGCGGATCTCACGGAGACTGCCCGCGCCGACATCGACCCGGACCACCCGCTCACGAAAATGCTGCGGGCTCGTCAAAAAATTGCTCTCCTCAAAATACCGGCAATCGTTGAAATCGCTAGAGACCGCATGGACTCAGGTTATTCCGTCGGAGTTTTCTGTAACTTTCGCCAGTCTCTTGACGAAATATCCGCACGTTTATCATGTCCTATCATCGACGGCACCGTCACAGGTGAGGAGCGCGATGAAATTATTGCGAAGTATCAAAGAAACGAACATCGATGCCTCGCCTTGAATTCCGAAGCGGCCGGGATTTGTATATCGCTACAAGATCTCGACGGCAATCACCCTCGGTTCGGTCTCGTAGATCCGCCTTGGTCGGCCACGACGTTTAAACAACTCGTCGGCCGGTTTCCTCGGGACGGCGGGAAAAGTAAATCGCACTTCCGGGTTCTGTTTGCGGCCGGGACGGTCGAGATGAAAATGTATGCGGCGTTGAGAAGCAAACTCAACAACCTTGACGCTCTCACGGACGGAGATCTGACTCCGGAAAACTTGAAGTTGTCAAAATTCTGAAATTGTGTCACTGTTGAAATACGGCAATAAAGCCTAACATAAAAATATGACAATGAACCCATCAAACCGTGAGCGGCTGCGTATCGGCAGGGCTCTCGCGGACAAACTCCCTCAGCGAAAATCCCCGGTAGAAGTAGCGAAGAAACTCGGGATCTCCACAACGAGGCTTCGGCAAATCGAGTTGATTGCGCTCTACAAGGTGGCGCAACGCATGAAAGAAATCACCGGCCACGAAATGACGGACAGTGAAATCGCCGCCGTTCCCGGAGTGGCAACCCTCAAATACAATGAGTGATGAAATCAAAACTGAATCGGAGAGCCGGGTTCACCATCCATACAGCCCTAGCACCCTACAGAATCTCGAAGCCTGTCCGAGTTATGAAGGAAGACAGACATCTCATATTCGGGCTGAGGCCGGAACCAAGGCCCACAAGGTCACTGAAACACTGGTAGATGACAACTCTCTCGACGACGACGACGCAGAGGCGGCGGCGGAATGCCTCGATTTTTACAACGAGCGGCTGAGGATGCTGGAGGAGTCGAGAAACAAAATCGTCGGTGAACTTGCTGTTCAACTCGCCGGGGATGACAGTCATCCGGATATCACTTGGCCCGATGCTGACGCTCAAACTCCGGAGATCATCGAGCTACAGGAAACCTACCTGCCGGTCGATGACGAAGTGTTACTCGAAATCGAATCCTCCCCGGGTCACGAAGTCATACGAAAAAGAATCCTCGGCACCACTGCCGGATATTTTGATCGGGCGATTATCTGCGGTGAATACTGCGAAGCGTTCGATTGGAAGTTCGGCCTGTGGCCGGTCGAGAAATGCGAAAACAATCTACAAGCGATCTCCTATGTTTTGGGCCTATTCAAAAAATTTCCGACCCTACAAGCGGTTCGGTTTTTCTTCAAGCAACCTGCTCTCGATCTGGTCTCTGAATACCTTTTTAAGCGCGAGCAAATTCCAGCCCTCTACCTTCGGGTTTGCGTTGTGGTTGCGAGGGCGAGAGAAGCACGGAGAAAGGGTGATTTTTCGACTGCGAATCCAACTATCCCGGGTTGTCTTTTCTGCAAGCATATCGGAGTCTGTCCGAGGGTAGCCGATTTTGCCTGCAAAATCGGGAGCAAGTTTGCGCCGTTGAAGATCCCGGCCTCGGTCACGCCGACACTCCTTCAAGATCCGGTTAATACCGGCCTCGGGATGCAACTGGCGCAGGTAATGAAAGTCTGGTCTGACGCCTTCCGACAGGCCACGGCCGACCGTGTTTTGAATAACGGGGCGGAACTTCCGAAAGGCTATAAACTCGTCACTCGCGACGGAAGCCGGAAGGTCATCGACATGGCTGGCTTCAAGAAACAGGCTCTCCAGATCCTCACCGAAGAGGAATTTGTCGCAACCCTCGATGTGTCCCTCGGTGCAGTGGAAAAAGCAATCTCCGACAAAACACCTCGGGGTCTGAAGAAAGCGGCGATCCAAGATTTTAAGAGTTGTCTCGAAGAAAACAATTTGGTAGAACGTGGTAACGGCTGTGCGTATCTGCAAGCCGATAACGAATGAAAACTGAAGTGAGAATTCAACGAGGACCGAAAGAGATCGACGTGTTCAACGGCGAAATCCTCGCGGAGACCGACACCCACCTGTTTGTCCAACACGGGACCAACAAGGAAGGCGGCGAATGGTTCGCACGCGAATCGAGGATCGTGAATTGCATAATGAAAAATAACAACCACCATGAGTAATTACAACAACCCTTTGATTATTGCGTCGGAATCGAACACCCCGTCAACTGAATTAGTGGCACCGGTCCAGCCGGGCGAACCGAGAATGAAACAACTCGTAGTTTGGGACGACTTCCGTGCGGAAGCGATCCGGCTCCGGGCGACGGCGGAAACGCTGACGGTAACTAGCAGCTCGCAAGTTGCGGAAATGAAACTCGCTCGGGCAACGAGACTCACGATCAAAAACCTGCGGGTTGCCATCAGCAAAAAGCACACTGAGTTGAAGGCAAGCGTTCTCGAAGAAGGCCGGAAGATCGACGCAGGCAAAAACGAATTGCTGAAGATCCTCGAACCGCTTGAGGACCGGCTGTTGCTACAGGAAAATTTCGCGGAGCGCGAGGCCGCACGACTGAAAGCGGAAAAGCACAATGAACGGGTGAAGCAAATCACTCCGTATCTCCCGAGTCCTCCGATCATCGATCTCGCGGAAATGTCCGAGGGGGACTTCAACGCCGCTCTCGAATCCGCAAAATCGGTTTACGAGCACAACCTCGCACAAGCAAAGCGCGAACACGAGGCCCGGGTTGAGGCAGCGCGGATCGAACAGGAACGGGCGCAGGCACAGCGCATCGAGAATGAGAAACTCCGGGCGCAGCTCGCCGAACAGAAACGTATCTCGGATGCGGCCGAGGCGAAGGTCCGGGCAGAGAGAGAAGAAATTTGCGGCATTCCAACGCAAGGCACTCGAACAGGCGGCAGCGGTTGCGGCTCGGGCTGAGGCGGAACGCAAGGCACTTCAGGCGCGGATCGACGCCGAGGAAGCGGAGAGAAAAGCCAAGGCGAAAGCTGAGGCCGAAGCCGCAGAAGTATTACTTCGCGCACCGGATAAGGAAAAAATTCTTGAGTATGCGCGTGCCCTCAGGTGTGTTCCGAAACCGTTTCCGATATCCACTGAAGCCGGTCTCGTGACAACCCGGGAC
>Ga0134127_10002959_pt1 | contig 12171 bp, 12 predicted proteins | sample KB31753_FD_96459 | JGI IMG/M metagenome (GOLD analysis project Ga0134127, IMG submission 96459) | Terrestrial soil microbial communities with excess Nitrogen fertilizer from Kellogg Biological Station, Michigan, USA - KB3-175-3 | ecosystem: Environmental > Terrestrial > Soil > Unclassified ...
ACCGCAGACTAACGAATCTCTATTTCATCGCAACCGAGCCCGGCGACGTTTTGTTTATGCGAGCAGCCATCATATGGACAAGCTCGGCGTTGGTGAAGGGCTGCCAGCCATGAGGCTTCATCGGCCGGCCGTATTCGAAGACCGCCCCGGACTTCGGATTGTCCGCCGATTTCAAAAAGTCTTCGAGGTGATAAACCGCAAGGTTCAGATAGTAGTTATCCATGTCTCCGCAATAGACGTGAATTTTCCCAACAAGATCTCGCCCAATCTGCGGCCAGTTTTTCTCAAGGTTATACCTCAGATCGTAGCCGTTGTCGCGCATGTAGAAAGCCACCTCTCGATCGATCTTGCCTGTCAGGCGATCCCAAATCGGGCGAGGGTAGCCATCCTTGCCGACCGGCCCATACGCGGCGTCCCAAGCCGCGATCTGCTGCCCGGAACGTACATTACTTCCTAAAACGGCTTCGAGGTGGTTCATTTCCCGCATCGTCAGGGTGACCTGTCCATCCGCGTTTCTCGATAGAGGTCGAACAAGCTTGACCCAATCGCCATTCGGGACTTCAAACGCGTTGTCGTCTTCGTAGACGTTTGACATCTGATAACGCCGAAAATCGACGGGATCCGGATACAACGCCCAGCTGCCGTTGAAGAACTTTGGATGTAAGATCTGCAGCGCCAGCGCTTCCCAGCCGCCAGTAGACCCACCGGTCAGAACTCGGGCATGAGGCTCCGCTATGATCCTGAAGCGTTCCTCCAGGTAAGGAATCAATTCCTTTGTCAGCGCATCACCGTAAGGACCATTGTTAGCGGAGTTCACAGCGTATGAATCGTCGTAGTACGGCGTGGGATGTTGAAAGGTTATCGCCACCATGCGCGGAAAGTTGTCGGACATCCAGGCTCGAGCAAACTCGTGTCCCGGTTCCCTGGCACTCCGGCTCAACCTTTGTTTGCGCTGCGCTTCAGTTTCGGGTGTGTTTGGCGCCTGAGTCGTGAACCCGAAAGGAGCGCCGAGCCCGAAATGACCTTGTATGTATATCGCCGGGTACTTTTGGGTCGCGTTCTGATCGTAGCCCTTTGGCAAAAGCAGCGTTGCGCCCAGGTAAATCGGATGTCCCCAGAATTCTGAGAGCATCTTGCTTTGAAATTTGACCCGCTTTACCCATTCAGTATCCTGCGGAATCTGCACCGGAGGCAGCTTCTTTGTCAGGCTGAGCCGCACATTGAATCCTGCGGCGGGATCGAGCCGGACTCGCTGAACATCGCTGACCAGGTTGCCTGGCGAACGATTCCATTGCTGGCCTTCCCATTGGTCCATATGCACCCAGATCACGTGACCGTCGCTTCGGCGAACCCGGGTGTAGACGTTTAGAAGCGCCTGGACATAGTATTCGCCGGCTGGAACCTTGCTGATGCTGTCAACCGGATAGCCCAGGACCGACCCATCGATCACCGCGTTGGCCCCCGGCTTCAATTCATGAACGTCGAGGCCATAGAACGGAGCAGACCCGCCGTACGAGCCCGCCTGCAGCCGCGGTTCGACCCGATTGTTCTTAGAAATGATCACGAACACGCGGCCGGTTACAGGTCCGTTATCGAGACTCCCCGCATATGAGATCTCGAACCGCGCGTCCGCCGCCGAGGCGCGGGCGGAAAACAAGACCAGCAGCGAGCCGCAAAGACTGATTAGCGCGACGAGAAGAATTCTTCGCTTCATTGAGCCCTCCCTGAGAAGCCGGATTTGTCGATGTCCGTCGAAAGCCTTACTTCTTATATTTCGGCTGGTACAGTTGCACTGCAAACCCGCCGGGCACCTTGAAGTGAGTGACCAGTCCGTAGCCGTGATCTTCAACTGGCTGGGTAAACTCCACTCCTTTGGCCCGAAGCTCCTCGACTGTCGTGATGATGTCGTCGCAGTAGAAGGAAATATCGGCGGTACCCGACTCGACATCTCCATCTATTGGGTGCACTCCTATATCTGCTTCGGGTGCATCGAAGATCAGCCAGCCCTCTCCAACGTCGGTTCCATTGAACCCTAACTTATCACGCAGGAACTCGCGGAGCTCGTTAGCCTGTGACGAGTAGAACATTGCATGTAACCCACGAATCATTGCGGTCCTCCGGCGAATGTAATTTCCTATGCAAACCTTCTAAAGCGTAACGTCGGACAAGTATTGTCCATTGGGTACCGTGCGGGCAATCTTCTTTGTGTCCTGCCCTGGGAGCGCAGGCGTCCTGCCTGCCTAACCGGGTTAGCGCGGAAGCGCAAACACCGGGCTGGGTCCGGCCTGCCGTTCTGAAATTCACTCGTCGCACGAATAATGAACAGAATTGCAGGCCTGGCCGCGACGTGAAAACGGTCCGTGCAGCAGGCAAGTCGCCTGCGCTCGTCAAGCATTTAGGACGTTAAGAACGTGTATAAGCCACGTGAATCTGGTATTATCCGAGTAGTTCGTGTATCGGAGGGTGGGCGCCCTTGTGACACCAGGGTCCGCAATATGCCAAAACCAGATCGCTCCCGCGAGACAAAAGCGCGCGGAACGCACGAGCAGGAGACAGAAGCTCCCAAGCCAACTCTAAAGATGGTCCGCCAAACTGACGAGTCGTTCCGTCTGCTGGTCGATTCGGTGAAGGATTACGCCATCTTTATACTTGATCAGAATGGATACATCCAGACCTGGAACCTTGGGGCGCAGAACATCAAGGGTTACACACCCGATGAGATCATCGGAAAACATTTCTCGACTTTTTACCCGGAAGAAGACCTCAAGTCGGACAAGCCCGCTTATGAGTTGAAAGTCGCTACGGAGGTCGGGCGATTTGAAGACGAAGGCTGGCGCATCCGCAAGGACGGTTCACGTTTTTGGGCTAATGTAATCATCACCGCGTTAAGGAATTCGGATGGAGTTTTGCTCGGCTTCGGGAAGGTAACGCGCGACCTCACAGAACGCAAGCTGACCGAAGAGGGTCTGAGGGAAAGCGAGCAGCGATTCCGAATGTTGGTCGAGGAAGTCCAGGACTATGCGATCTTCATGCTTGATCCGAACGGCTACATTCAGAGCTGGAACGCAGGCGCGGAAGCGATCAAGGGCTATAAGGAGGCTGAGATCATCGGAAAGCACTTCTCGGTGTTTTATCCCGACGAGGACATCAAGCGGGACAAACCAGGGTTTGAGCTGAAGGTGGCGGGAGAAGTGGGGCGATTCGAAGATGAGGGCTGGAGGCTCCGCAAGGACGGCACGCGCTTCTGGGCCAGTGTCATCATCACCGCGCTTCGAGACAAAGAAGGAGTATTGCGGGGATTCGGGAAGGTAACCAGCGACCTGACGGAGCGAAAGAAGGCAGAAGAGCAGCGGCTGCAACTCGCGCGCGAACAAGTCGCGCGTTCCGAGGCAGAGGCAGCCAGCCGCGCCAAGGACGAGTTTCTGGCGACCATCTCCCACGAATTGCGAACGCCTCTAAACGCAATCCTCGGCTGGGGACGAATGCTCCGCAGCAGCAACCTGAATGAGGAGAGCGTTAATCGCGGATTGAACTCGATTGAGCGCAATGCGAAGTTACAGGCGCAGCTGATTGATGACTTGCTTGATGTATCCAGCATCATTTCCGGCAAGCTTCGTCTGACAGTGGTGCCAGTAGATCTTCAACCGATCATCGAGGCTGCCATTGATTCGATGCGGCCGGCGGCGGATGCGAAAGGAATTCGGCTGCAGGTAATGCTTGATTCACACGCCGGCTTGATTTCCGGCGATCCTGATCGTCTGCAACAGATCATCTGGAACCTGCTTTCCAATGCGGTGAAGTTTACAAATAAAGAAGGGCGTGTCCAGGTAAGCCTTCAACGCAAGAACTCACACGTCGAGATCCAGGTGAGCGATACCGGAAGAGGCATCTCGCCGGAGTTTCTGCCGTATGTGTTTGATCGCTTCCGGCAGGCCGACAGCTCTATAAGCCGAATGCACGGCGGGCTGGGTTTGGGCATGGCGATAGTGCGGCACCTCGTTGAGTTGCACGGCGGCACCGTACAGGCGCAAAGCCCCGGCGAAGGGCAGGGAACGACTTTTACTGTGGAACTGCCGATGGTTGCGGCTTACGGCTCGGGACGCATTGTCGAGGATGATGATGATGTAGATAATTCGGGCACAGCCACTAATCAGGGAGGTCTTGAACCCTCACCTTCGCTCGAAGGGCTGACAATCCTCGTTGTCGATGATGAAGCGGATGCCCGGGACTTGTTGACGGTCGTTCTGGAAGCGCGCCAGGCCCGCGTTACGACAGTTGCGTCTGCTGCCCAGGCCTACGAAACGCTCGCATGGTTAAGACCGGATGTGATCATCAGTGATATCGGAATGCCTGGTGAGGACGGTTACATGTTTATGCGGAGAGTCAGGTTGGAAGAGGCGCGGGCGCGATATGGATGGAAGCCGGCGATTGCGCTTACGGCACATGCACGGGCAGAGGACCGTCTGCGGGCGCTGTCCGCCGGGTACCAGGCGCATGTAGCAAAGCCTGTTGAGCCGGCTGAGCTGGTGGCGGTGATCGCAAGCCTCGTACGTCCGCTCCACTGAAACAAAAAGCAGCTGCCCGTCAATCGCGGATTCGTTCCAGCGTGCCTTGCGCTACCGGTTCGTATGTAGTGGTATATGTTACCTTGCCGTCTGGCCGGAGCCTGAAATGCTCTCCCGCTCCCGGCTGACAGATTGTCCGGTTACTCTTACCGTCGAAGTTATCGACTCGGAACTCGAAATCATTGTCTTCCGCCTTTACCAGGAAAACTTCGCCATAACACGGCACGTGAGACACGCTGATTGAGCCGCAAGGCTCATTTGGCGAGCAAGGTTTCTTGATCTCTAACGTAACCTGAAACCGCGTACCGTTGCTGTCTTGAGCCATACCCGCCCACTTCCCAACGATGGCATCAGCACCAGTCGGTACCGGACGAGATGAAGGTGAAGCTGGCGGGGTTGAGGACTGTGAGGGCGGCGCTTGCGAGCGTGGGGCTTGCGGGAGGACGTGAATCAACAGCGTGACTATCCCGGTAATCAGCGCGGCGACAATTGTACCAATGGCAATCCACGACTCTTTGCTGAGACCTCTTTGAGAATCAGGCTTCTCTTCTGTGCCGGCAGCCTCTACGGCGTCCTTCTTATTTGCCATCACGAAACCTCATCAACACAAGCTTGGTGAATTCATTAGCCTGAGGGTAACGAGTCAAATTCCGAGCTAATCGGTGCGCCGCTCAACAAACTGAAGTGCGGATTCTCAATGATCCCCAGCGCATTGCCGAATGGATCGCGCACAACAGCTATCTTGATACCCCCGCCTACCTCTTGGACGGGATGCAGTGCGGTCGCCCCGAGTGCAATCAATCTATCGTAGGCCTGCTCTGCATGTTCGACGCCCCAGTAGGCAACATTGCCGCCCAGCCCTTCGAGCCCGGCTTCCGCATCCGGCTGCAATCCCAATTCGAATCCTCCGACATTGAACCCCACATAAAAGGGCTCATCGAAGTACGGCTCGATACCGAGAACTTCCGTGTACCACGCCTTCGCTCGTTCGAGATCAGGCGTGTAATATCCTGCCGTCCGCAATCCCAGGAACATTGCTCTTGCTCCAATATCAATTGCTTTCGTTGCGCGAAGCGTTCGCTTTTTGAACTTCAGCAGATTCCTCTGGAAAGCCATTCATCTCTGACACCCTCATTGCTTGAACGAAGTGTCTTTTCTCGTGTGTGACGATGATTGTGTAAGCATCCATCAAACTATATGTGATGAAGCCGGTGACCGGAGATGAGATTTTGATCTTCTGTAGATCCAGATCTTCAGTGGCTTTCATATACGTGATCACCTGGTTCTGTTGGTCAATGAATCGACGGATGATCGCCGCATCAACAGTGCTGCTTGATGGATGAAAAATCCTTGGGGCCTTAAGCTTGCGGGTGGATTCTGGATCGAGGGACTTAATCAGCATCTTTCCCCAAAAGGAGGGAAGCCACGGCAGGCTCTCCCAAAAGGTGTTCTTTTTCTCTCCGCTGAGAACCTTCTCGAAAATCGAGAAGTAGGCCCCATTAGCCGTCATCAGATGGTCAAAGCACTGAGCGATGCTCCATTGGTCGGCGCCTGGCTTCCAGTTAAGTTGTCGTCCGCTCAAATGGGCAAACACTGCGTGTGTGTCCTGCGCGATCTTCTTCGCTTCGGAGACTAATGCAGACAAACGCTCATTTTGATTGCTTCTCATTTTCAGTGCGGGGTCAGGCGTGCGAGTTTTGCGATTCTGCAAGGTGATTGACGGGAGCGAATTGCATACTGCTGCCTGGTTCTCGGCTCTCTTCTTTTCTGATCTCATCTTCTACAGATTTCTGCTCCAATGGATTCTCGAGTAGCTCTTGAACACTCTTTTTCTTCTTGTCCAGCAAGTACGCTACTAAAAAGTGATAACGCAGATAAAGGCCAGACCCCCATCGGTCCATTTCTGGCGCTTCCGACAAGAAAGCCTCTTTAGCGTTTTCATAATCGAATGAGTTGCCTTTCGCGACGTAGTCGGGATAACCCTCGCTCACATATTCCGGCAGGTTTAGATGACGATACCAGCCCGCTGCCTTCTTTGTGATTGTATGAGCTATCTCATGGGTGATGAAGTAGTCGAGCGTACGGTCGCCTTGCACCGCATTTCCCGACGGAGAAATCAGCCGATTCTCTCCAATTACAGAATCGCGAAGGAATACATTCGAAGTTAGAGGGTAGTAGTTTACGCCACCCACACGGTACTGGCGGTTGAACAAGACTAACCGTCGCCAGCGGGCATTGCATATGAATATTGAATGGTGCATCTGTGGTGAAAACAAAGGTGAAGCCGCGAGCTTTGCTTCGACCAGTTCCAGTATCTTCTTACCTTCTTCTGGAGGAAAAGAGGTATCAGAGTAGAGCGTCAGGTGAGCAGAGGTGACCGACCATCGGAAGAGCGGCTGCGGAAAGCATAATAGAGCCAAATAGAAGACAAGAATAGCGATAAGCACTGTAGCAACTCTGAAACAGAGTCTTTTCGATATTCTTACTTTCATCCGAACTTAGCTCCTCACAAAACGGGCACGCAGACGGGTTGAGCGCCGGATCGCTCAATCGTTAATCCGCAATCGACAATTGGCAATCTATCTTACGATGAGGGCTTCATCAGCCAATAAGCTCGAAGAATTTCTTCAGATCCACATTGCCGCCGGAGACGATCGCTACTATTGGCCCCGGACCGGCTTTTCCCGTCAGTGCCGCGGCCACCGACAAAGCGCCGGCCCCTTCTGCGATCACTCGAGTCTTTTCCGCCATCAACCGCATCGCTTTCTTCGTCTCATCCAGGCTTACCACGATGTAGCCGTCGGCTACCGGCTTCATTCGCTCCCACATGCGTGGGAAGAGACTTTGGCCTCCTGCGCCGTCCACAAACGAGGCCTTCCAGTCGGTGAACACTTGCGGAGCACCTTTGGCAAACGAGAGCGCTGCCGGCGAAGCGGTATCCGGTTCGGCGCCCCAAACCTTTATCTTTGGGTTGAGCGCCTTGAGCGCGCTGCCCACGCCGGTGATCAGTCCGCCTCCCCCAATCGCGGCGATGACAGCAGCGGTGTCCGGGGCGTCTTCAAAGATCTCGAGACCCATCGTCGCGTGACCTGCGATGAAATTATGATCGTCGAACGGGTGCACAAACGTCCCTTCGATTCCGGCAAACGAACGTTCTTCGAGAGCCTTCCACGCGACATCCCAGGGAACTGGGACAAGCGTTGCGCCGAGCGCCCGCATCCGTTCCATTTTCGATTCAGGCGCGGTCTCGATCACCACTACCGTGCAGGGCACTCCGGCCTGGCGTGCGGCATAGGCGACGCCCTGTCCGGCATTTCCCGCGCTGATCGTCCACACGCCCTGGCTGCGCTCCGAATCCGACAGCAGCGCAACTGCGTTGGCAGCGCCGCGTAACTTGTAGGCGTTGATTGGCTGCAGATTTTCCAGCTTAAGCCGGATGTCAGGGAAGTTCGGTCCCAGATCGAGGCGAACCAGTGGTGTGCGGACAATGGTCCCGGCTATACGCTTACGAGCTTCTTGTACTTCGGTCAACTCTATCGGGCGCACTGCCTCGAGTTCCATCGGCATCGTTCAGTCTTCCTTTCCACGGACGAAGGTCTTCAAGTTCATTGAGCATAACGTCTCAGCGGCAGCCAGTCACGCTCCGTCCTGGCCATCGAAGTCTCGTTCGTCGAGATGGAACTTGTGCAACATTCGATGCAGAATTGGCGCCAGCACCAGCCCCATCGCCCCGACCAACACCAGCCCGCAGAAAATAGCGTAGACCGACGCGAAGATCTTGCCGGCGTTAGTCTTTAGTTCGTTGACCGGGCCCATCCCGCCAAGGATCATTGAGGCATTCAACAGCGAGTCGATCCACTCGAGCCCCGCTATCCAATGATAGCCAGCAATTCCGAGCAGCAGCGTGCCAAACACCAGCACAGAGGCGAGAAGAGACCAGAAGAAGAGCCGGCGAAGGAAAACCGGGACCGGGGCAAGTTGTGTCTTGGGAGGTCCGAACATAGCGGATTTACAGCTAAACAACCTATTGGGTGGTGATCAGACCGGGCCCAATCTCTGGTCAAGAAGCGACATGCCATTCATGAGCTATGTTTCTCATTATGAGGGTATGGTCAAACTCTACGCTGCCTTTCGGGAATCTCTTCTCATCTGCAAAGTAGCTCGAGTAAACCCTATCGAGGTTGAGTGGTTCAACGCGCCAGTCTTTTGTCTCAAGCTCAATTGCATCAAGCTGCTCGGACCTGCTTCGAGCCGAATAGCCAAGGGACCCGCCCTCAAAAAACGCGGATGCGTCTGATACTGATCTAAAAATTGATGATTCGGGCAAAGACGAATGGGCACTTCCCCGTACTTCTAACGCGACCGTTCCATCGTGTGAGCGCATGCTGAGATCTATCTGCGAGCTTGATTCGGTGACTTTGAACGTAGCCAGATTGTACTCACCTGGGAAAACCCTGCCACCCAGGAAATGGTTCAGCGCGGAATCAGTGTCTCGCCTCGGTATAAACACTCCTTCGCGAGTTATTCCCATCTCGTCATCCCAAACGACGGCTATTCGATGGGCGGCGTTTTCACTGCTTATGCCAACGATCTCAGGCAGGTTCTTCGGGCGGATGTATTCGAGCCGAATAAGACAGACTCCAGCAACAGCGTGGTCGCTGTGTAATTTCGGACGGAACCGCGATGGAAGAAGCGGTCGAATCACCTCTGGATCGGCCCGATAGTTGACCAGGATACGCCGCCGAATGATTCCCGAAATTGTGGGTAGTCTCATTGATGCCCCGATCCTAGTATAACGAGACAACCGCGTTTTGTTAGACAGCGCTTGCCTTCGGGTAGGAGGCATACAGCTTCCTGAGCTCCTCTGAATCAGAAAAGCTCAAACCTTCGCCCACCGGTTGTATCGATTTTAGCACCAGCTCTTTCCAGGCTTTGTCTGCTTTTTTCTCGATCACCCAACCTGCGACGTATTGCGCGGCTAAACAACCACCCGAGGTGGCGATGTTGCCATGTGCAATGAAGGGTTTTTCTTCGACCGTTATCCCAAATCCTTCCAGTAGTTGCTTTGTCGTCGGGTAGGTAGTCGCTGTCTTGCCTTCCAGCAATCCGAGAGCTGCTAACAGCAAAGCACCTGAGCACACCGATGCGATCATCTGTCTCTCAGGGTTCAGTTTAAAACTAGACAACCAGAGTTTGTCGTGCATTTTGGTCCTGGTACCTTGCCCGCTGACGAACAAGACGACATCAGACTCATTCGCTTGCTCAAGCGAACCATGGGTCGCGGCCAGCAATCCAGTGGTCGATATGTGGTGAGACTTCTCGCCTAAAATACGAACCTCCCAATCGGGAATCCGCACCCGATTAAACAGATCCCACATCAAGAACAAATCTATATCCGTGAAATCATCGAAGATCACAATTGATATTTTCATTCATGTCCTCTCGTCATTACCGCTTTCTTGGCGGCCGCGTGTCCGCCCTCAGCTTCGGCGTTGCCCTGCGGCGAACCTCCGATGCGTCCGGCCGATGCGGCGAGAATGTTTCCTCGAGCCACGCGATTATCCTCGCAGCCGCCACCACCGGGATCAACAAAACGCGCCCGGCAACCAGCAACGCCCGAGGCCATTCGGGCGGCACTTGAACAACGGGAAGCGATTCGGTCTCTCCATGGTCGGCAAGAATTTGACCGGCAGTCTCCAATGCTGCCGAGACAGCGCCCTCGATGCAAGCCAAATCAATTGCATTCTTTACGTAGTCTCCCGCCACGTAGAGATTCTTGACTTTCGTTTTTGGACGTGGCCGATTTGGCCAGGCTCCGATGGTGTTGATGAACAGGGGCACAGCGGTGTTGGGATTCAGCTCCCAGTGCTCGACGTCTTCTGGAGCAATTGGAAGGTACTCGCCGATCTCTTTCAACAGCAGATCCTTCGCGCCCTCGTCGCTTACCTCATTCAACGGGCCGTAGTTGCTTGATATGAAAGAGAGCTGGGGTTTCCCATCCAGCTCTTTCCAGAAGCGCCCCACATCAATAAGCGAAAGCGCGTAATGGCTTCCGTGCAGAAACACGTGTTCGCGCGGCAGGTCCGGCAGCTCCTTCCTCAGACGAAGGTGTAACGCGGCCATCGGTTGGGCTTCCAAAAAATGCATGTTGCCAAGCTCGGGATCCGCTTCGTAAAGTCTGTCACTGAGCCAGCTCCGAGTGACCTCAAAGGGCGTGCAAAGCGCATAAACATCGGCAGAGATCTCGCTGCCGTCGCGAAGTGCGACGCCCGCCACCTGTCCCTCGTGCATCATCACTCCCGTTACGTCAGAGTTAAATCGAATCTCGACTCCCAGCGCTTCGAGCTCACGCACCTGCGGATCGATAAAGACCTTTTGCAGATCTCCCGGTAGTATTGACAGCAATGGACTGGCCTGGCGCACCCAGTAGCTGCTGATTCGTTTGGCGGTCATTGCGCTGAGGTCGTAAACGGGAATGGCGGACGCCTTGAGGACGTTCTCCTGACCAAGCTCAGCGACGGACTCGCTCGTGAACCACTTCCCGCGCATCAGACCGATTTGGCTGACGCGGTCCAGAAAGCTCTTCTCAGAAAGCGGCCGGCTGATCATATCCAGCACCGAGTAGATGTACAGAGTGTTGTGGTACCACGGCAGGAGACCGTTGAAGAGATTGTGCCACATGGCGGAAAGGCTCGAAGGGCCGCGCACCGTAACTTTTTTTGGATACCCGCCGGGAAGCAGAAAGTGGTAGCGATCGAAATCGATTAGCTGTACGCCGATGCGCTCAAGGATGGCTCGAACATTGGGATACCAGCGAGGGAAAACGTGATAGCCGTGTTCCACCAGGCGCCCGTTTTTGATATCGGAGCCGGCTTTGCCTCCCATCCGTTTGGAACGTTCGAGAAGAATCACCCGCCAGCGACGGAGCGCCAGTTCGCGGGCTACGACCATGCCGGCGAGACCTCCGCCGACGATGATGGCAGTAGGACTAGTCATGTGGCACTCGACTCACTGCACATATTAGGCCGATAGGAGCCCCTTCTCTGACGGACGAACACCGACTTTTATTCGCCGCCTTCCATCAATGAGGAGAGTAATCTCTATCATAATTGCGGGCCGTCGATCCAGGAAGTGTTGAGGTGAGTTTTGAGCCTGTTAACTGACCTCATCTGGGGTTGTGTTACTCCACCGCACGCCTTGCAGTTCAGTCGGGTGCAACCTGTTTACAAACGAGCCTATCGCTATCGAAGTACGAATGACGTGATTGGCTGTTAGCGGTCCGAAAAGCTTCTTCTTGCCGATCCAGTGCAAACTCGTACTGACGGCGCACCCGCACTGACTGCAGTCTGGCGTTCCGCCAAAGAAACACGGCTCAATCCGTGTCTTTAAGTCCGCGGTGTAGTTGACTGACATTTTGGAGAATAGACATTCTGCAGGGTTGCTCGGAGGAGCCATGATCGCTTCTTCCATTCCACCGATTAGGAGCAGCGCTGGATACTTGCGCTTCAACTCGGGCAGCATGCTTGCGAGCTCTTTCCTTTGCTCAAATGTGAGCATTTCATCGCTGCGTTCTCCTATCTGCGGCGTGTAAATGCTAAACCAGATG
>Ga0134127_10002960_pt1 | contig 12170 bp, 11 predicted proteins | sample KB31753_FD_96459 | JGI IMG/M metagenome (GOLD analysis project Ga0134127, IMG submission 96459) | Terrestrial soil microbial communities with excess Nitrogen fertilizer from Kellogg Biological Station, Michigan, USA - KB3-175-3 | ecosystem: Environmental > Terrestrial > Soil > Unclassified ...
CCGGCCAGCCGCGCGACGCGCGCCGCTGAGGGCCCGGCCGCGTTGATGACCAGAGGTGACGCGATCGCGCCGGCCGAGGTCGTCACGCCCTTCACGCGCGCGCCCGCGCGCTCGATCGACTCCACGCGGATGCCCTCGACGATCTTCACGCCCAGCTCGCGCGCTCGCCGGGCGAAGCCCGCGGTAACCTCGGCTGGCCCGGCGAGCCCGTCTCCCGGGCCCCACACGGCGGCGATCAGATCGTCGACCCGGAGCGCGGGCACCAGCTTTCGCGCGTCGTCCGGCGCGATGACGCGCACGTCGCAGCCCAGCCGATGCTGGAGGGCGATTCGCTTCTGGAAGCCCTCGAGCTGCTTCTGATCCGAGACGAGGAAGAGGTAGCCGATCCTCTTGTATCCGGGGTCTACGCCGAATTCTTCCTCGAAGCGCTCGAACACCCGGATCGCCTCGAGGGAGAAGCGAATCTCGGTCTCGGTCGGGAACTGAACGCGAATGCCACCGGCCGCCTTGCTCGTCGTCCCCGAACCGACCGTCTCGCGCTCGACGACGACGACATCGCGCTGGCCACGCCGCGCCAGGTTGTAGGCGATGCTGCAACCCACGACGCCGCCACCGATCACGACCACGCTGGCTGTCTTCGGCTGATCCATGGAGGCCGATTGTACCGCGGCGTGATACTTTCAAGCCCGTGCGACGGGCATGGTCGCTCGTGGCCCTGGCCCTGGTAACGGTGGTCGCGGCGGCCTGCGCGCCGGCTCTGCAGGACCTCAAGCCCTCTCTCCGATCGACCGACTCCGGGAAGATCTGGTTCGCGAGCGCTGGAACTTTCCTAAGCTCGCCCGACAGATCGCGTCTCGTTCGCGGGGAGCCGGTAGTGCTCTCCGGAGAGCTGGGCTTTCCGTCCGGCAGCGGGCCCTTCCCGGCGATGATGATCGCGCATGGCTGCAATGGGAATGGGGCCGTCGACGCCGCGTGGGCGCGAACACTGCAAGAGTGGGGGTATGCGACGTTTGTCATCGACAGCTTCAGCGGGCGCGGGCTGGTCGAAGTCTGCACGAACGCGCGGCTCTTGACGGGAACTCAGCGGATTCCCGACGCGTACGGCGCTCTTCGAGCTCTCGCGACTCATCCACGCGTCGATGCGAGACGGATCGGGCTCATGGGCTTCTCGCACGGCGGCATCCTTACTCTGGGCGCCTCCACCGTGTGGGCCCGCGAGACGTTCGCGCCCGACGGGCGGCCCGCGTTCCGCGCGTTCTTTCCGTTCTACCCCTACTGCAATACCGTCTATCCCGAACGCGAGCGGATCTCGGCGCCGCTTCGAATTCACATTGGCGAGCTCGACGACTGGACGCCCGCTGGCTCGTGCATCCGACTCATCCAGATGCTCAAGGCCTCGGGTCAGGATGCCGACATCACGGTCTATCCGGGCGCGCATCACGCATTCAACGCTGAAGGGCTCGGCTTCGTCCGGATGCGTAACGTGGACAATGGCGCCGTTTGCAACGTGCGGCTGGCGAGCATCCTTGGCCCCACTCTGTCGCCGGCGAGCGAGCTCGAAGGCTGCCTGCAGAAGGGCGCGACGATCGCCGGAAATTCGGAGGCCACCGCGCAGTCCCGGCAGAACGTGCGCGCTCAGCTCCTGGAGCTGATGAAGTAGCTCTAGGTGCTCACGCCTGCCAGCGCCGCCCGCTGATACTCGCTCAACGGCTCCGCGCCGCGCCCGCGCGGCGTCAGATAGCGCTCGCGGTAGGTGTCCGCACCCACGTCTTCGATCAGGGTGAGGTTCCGCTTTGCGAGATAGGGCGAGAGTTCGGTGGGCTCGAAGCCGAACGTGTAGGGCTCGCCCGCGCGACGCACGGTGGCGAGCGTATTCGCTGCGCCAGCGAACGGCGCGGACCCATCGAGCATACCGCGGTGGATGTAGGTGAAGACCAGCCGGCTCCCGGTGGCGCTCCGGCCGATGTAGCGGAACATCACGTCGACCGCGTGCGCCGGAAGATAGTGCGTGACGCCCTCGCATATGAAGAACGTCTGCGCGTCCTGTCGAAATCCTGCGGCCGCCAGGACTGCATCGAGAGTGTCCCTGGTGAAGTCGATCGGAACGTACGTCACGTGGGACGGAAGCGCTCCGAATCGCCGCTTCTTCACCTCCTGGGTCGCCGGATGGTCCGTCTCGAACACGCGGCTCTGCGCGATCTCCGGGATTCGATAGGCGCGGCAGTCGAAACCGGCGCCCAGGATGACCACCTGCTTCACACCGCGGCGGAGCGCCTCGCCCAGGCAGTCGTCGATGTATCGCGTCCGGACCGACACCGTTCCGCGAGGGCCAGACCAGTGCCCGTCGACAAGCGACCACGGCATGGCGGCGCCAATCACCGGCAGGCGGGCGAGATGCAGCGCCGTCCGGAAGCGCCAGCCGAGAAACCGCGGGGCGAAGGGGTCCTCGAAGAGTCGCGTCGCGGGTGGGCGGCGCGATTCGATAGCTCGATAGAGACAGACGAGCGCGGCCGTGTGGCTCGAGCCTCGCATCGGCAGGTTACGAAGCGCCGACGCGAAGGCGCGCGATCACATCGCGGTCGGCGGGCGGAAAATCGAAGTCCGACAGGCGGTCCGGCGCGACCCAGGCCATGGCCTGGTCCTCGCGGGGCTCGATCGTCCCGGACTCGAGGCGGCAACGATAGAAGTGGATCACGATCGTCCGTTCAGGATACTCCCACCGGACGGTCTCGACCCGCTGGCCGACGGCGAAGCGCGCCGACAGCTCCTCGGCGAGCTCTCGTCTGAGCGCCTCTTCGAGCGACTCGTCGGCTTCTCGCTTGCCCCCGGGAAATTCCCAGAGCCCGGCAAGGTGCGAGCCCTTGCGGCGCTGCGTGATCAGATAGCGGCCCTTCTCGTCCTGGACCAGGGCCGCCACGACCTCGACGAGATCAGCCACGCTCGTAGCTGGCGCAGAAGCGCTTCATGGGGCACGGGCTGCAGCGCGGCTTGCGCGGCGTGCACCAGGTGGCGCCAAAATCCATGATCGCCTGGTTGAAGTCGTAGCCGCGACCCCGCGGGACCAGCGCGGCGGCGAGGTCCCAGAACGCTCGCTGACCGCGCACGCGCGCCAGCCGCCGGGGCCCCATGAAGACGCGGCCGAGGACACGCCGCACGTTGGTGTCGAGCACGGCGGTGTCCCGGCCGTACGCGAACGACAGGACCGCGCCCGCAGTGTAGCGCCCGATACCCGGCAGGGCTCGCAGCGCCTCCTCGCGGTCGGGGAGACGGCCGCCGTAGCGGGCGACGGTCTCCCGCGCGATCGCGTGGAGGCGAATCGGACGGATGTTGTAGCCGAGTGGGTACCAGAGGCGCCGTACGGCGTCGACGGGCGCTGCGGCGAGGCGCTCGATGGTCGGGTAGTGGCGCAGGAACTCGCGATACTTCGGCACGACCCGGTCGACCTGCGTCTGCTGGAGCATGATCTCCGAGACGAGCACGCGGTACGGTTGTCGGGTGCGACGCCAGGGCAGGTCGCGGCCGTGCTCGGCGTACCACGCGAGCAGACGCCGCTGAAAACGCTGGATCGTCGCGCGCGGTGGCCGTCGCACGGCGCGCAGTCTAGCAGAATCGGCGTCATGTAGAATGACGCCATGGCTTCGTCCGACGAGTGGACAGTCGCGCGAAGGCGGGTCGGGCTCCTCGACCGCCGCGACTTCGGCGTCCTCGAGCTCACCGGGCGCGACCGCGCGACATTTCTCCACGCTCTCCTGAGCAACGAGATCAAGGCGCTCGCTCCGGGGCAGGGGTGCGCGGCCACGCTGCTCGACGTGCACGGCAAGGTGCAGGCCGTCGTCTCCGTGTGGGTGGCCGACGATCGGATCTTCCTCGTGACGCCGCCCGCGATGGCCGAGAAGGTGGCCGAGGCGCTCGATCACTACCTGTTCTCGGAGAAGGTCGTGATTCGCGACGCCTCGCCCGAGACGGCGCTGTTCGTCCTGGCCGGGCCCGAGGCGCGCGCGACGATCGAGCGGCTCGCCGGCGCGAGCCCGCCCGAGAAGGCGTGGTCGCACGTGGCGGCGCGCCTCGGCGAGACCCCGGTCCGCCTGGTGAGCGGCGGCGGCGAGACCGGCGAGGCCGAGGTGTGGATCATGTGCGCGCAGGACGACGCGGCGAAGGTGAGTGAGGCGCTGCGCGGGGCCGGCGCGGGTCTGATCGGCCCCGAGGCCTTCGAGATGCTCCGGATCGAGGCGGGCACGCCGCTCTTCGGTCGCGACGTCGACGAAACCGTGCTGCTGTCCGAGATCCCGTTCGAGAGTCTCCTCTCGCACACCAAGGGCTGCTATCCCGGTCAGGAGGTCGTCGTGAGGATCCGTGATCGGGGGCACGTCAACCGGATGCTGCGCGGCCTCGTGCTCGAGGGCCGTGACGTGCCGCCCGCCGGCGCTGAGGTCGTCGCGGACGGCGCGGCGATCGGCAAGGTGACGAGCGCGGTATGGTCCGTCGGGCTCGAGCGGCCGATCGCGCTCGCGTTCGTCCGCCGCCAGCACGCCGAGCCGGGCACCCGCGTGTCGGTTCGCCACGACGGACGGCTGACCGCGGCGAGCGTCAGCGCGCTGCCGTTCACCCGCTGATCGGAGGCGCCACGTGGCGGAAAACCGGCTCGCGCGCGAGACCAGCCCCTATCTGCTCCAGCATGCCCACAACCCCGTCGACTGGTATCCCTGGGGCGACGAGGCGTTCGCGAAGGCCCGGGCCGAGGACAAGCCGGTGCTCCTCTCGGTCGGCTACTCGGCGTGCCACTGGTGCCACGTGATGGAGCACGAGTCGTTCGAGAATCCCGAGATTGCCGGCGTGATGAATCAGCACTTCGTTAGCGTCAAGGTCGATCGCGAGGAGCGCCCGGACGTCGACCAGATCTACATGCAGGCCGTCCAGTCGCTGACCGGCCACGGCGGGTGGCCGATGACCGTGTTTCTGACTCCCGACGGCGCACCCTTCTACGGCGGCACGTACTTTCCGCCGGTCGACCGTCACGGACTGCCGGGGTTCCCGCGGCTGCTGGAGGCGATCGCCGACGCGTGGGCGAACCGGCGCGGCGAGGTCGTCGCGTCGTCGCAGCAGATCGGCGCGTCGCTCAGCCAGTCGGAACGGCTCCGGGCGTCGACCGAGCTCCTCACGCCCGCGATCCCGGCGGAGGCGTTGCAGGCCATCTCGGCGCAGTTCGACGACGCCGACGGCGGTCTCGGCGGCGCGCCGAAGTTTCCGCAGCCGATGATCTGGGAGTTCGTCCTGCGCTACTGGAAGCGTAGCCAGAATCCGCGCGCGCGCCAGATGGCCCACACGACGCTGACGATGATGGCTCGCGGCGGCATGTACGATCAGGTCGGCGGCGGCTTTCATCGCTACTCGGTCGACGCGCACTGGCTGGTACCGCACTTCGAGAAGATGCTCTATGACAACGGCCAGCTCGCCTCGCTCTACCTTCACGGCTGGCTGGCCCTCGGCGATCCGGAATGCCGCCGGATCTGCGAGGAGACCCTCGACTACATCCTGCGCGAGATGACCGACCCGTCAGACGGCTTCTACTCGTCGCAGGACGCTGATTCCGAGGGACACGAGGGGAAGTTCTTCGTCTGGACCCCCGACGAGCTGCGCGAAATCCTGGGCGAGGCGGATGCCGACTACGCAGCCCGCTACTGGGGCATGGACCACGGCGCGAATTTCGAGGGCAAGAGCATCCTCTACGTCGCGGGCGAGCCCGACGCCCAGCGGATCGTGCCCATCCGCGCCAAGCTCTACGCGGCGCGCGAGCGGCGCGTTCATCCGGGCCTCGACGACAAGGTGCTGGCCTCGTGGAACGGTCTGGCGTGCCGCGCGCTCGCGGAAGCCGGCCGCGCCCTGGGCCGTGCCGACTACGTCGCGGCGGCGGTGAAGAACGCCGGGTTCCTGCTGGAGTCGATGCGGGCCGACGGCCGGCTCTTGCGTACGTGGAAAGCCGGGCGCGCCAAGCTGAAGGGCTACCTCGAAGACTACTCGATGGTGACGGCCGCCTTGCTCGAGGTGTACGAGGCGACGTTCGATCGGCGCTGGCTCGACGAGGCCCGGGCGCTCGCCGCCGACATGGTCAGACTCTTCTGGGACGAGCGACTCGAGGGCTTCTACGACACGGGCAGCGACGGCGAGCAGCTCATCGTTCGGCCGCGCAACCTCTTCGACAACGCGGTGCCGTGCGGCGCCTCGGTCGCGATCGAGACCCTGTTCAGGCTCGCGGTGCTGACGGGCGAGCCGCAGCACGAGGCGACGGCGCTCAAGGCGCTCCGGCCGATGGGCGACCTGATGGCCAAGCATCCCAGCGGCTTCGGCCGCTTTCTCTGTGCGCTCGACTTCCATCTCGGTCCCGTCACCGAGATCGCGCTCGTCGCTCCCAAGGCCGGCGACGGGCTCGGCGTGCTGGAGGCCGAGGTATTCGGCCGGTATCTCCCGAACCGTGTCGTGACTGGAATGGTGGCGGGCGACGCCGGAGCGGCCACGGGGATTCCGCTGCTCCAGGGCCGGGAAGCGGTCGGCGGGAAGCCGACGGCGTACGTCTGCCGGAACTACGCCTGTGAGCTGCCGGTCACCGATCGCGCCGAGCTCGCCCGTCAGCTCGAGGGCGCCTGAGCGGCCGCCACCAGGAATTCCCGGACCGCCCGGTCTTCGCTCAGCCCGATCGCCCGCTCGAACGCCTGCCTCGCCTCGGCGTCGCGACCGACCCGCTTGAGCAAGTGCGCCCTGAGCGCCCAGTAGGGCTGGTAGGTCGCGAACGACTCGCGAGGGATCGCGTCGATGGCGGCAAGGCCTGCGTCGGCTCCGCGTACTTCGGCGAGCGCGGCGGCGTGTCCGACACGCGCGCCGATGGTGGCCGCGCACAGGAGCAGTCCTTCATAGAGGAGAGCAATCGCTTCCCAGTCGGTCTCTCCGCTCACGATCCGGCGCGCGTGAGCCGACTGGATCGCGGCCTCGAGCTGGAAGCGTCCGGGCTGCCCGGCGCGTGACGCGGCGGCCAGGACCTCCTCGGCTTCCTCCACCAACGGGCGCGACCAGAGGGCGACGTTCTGGCGGCTGAGCGGGACGTAGCCGCCGCTCGAATCCCGGCGGGCCGGCCGCCGTGCCTCACAGTGGAGCATCAGCGCCAGCAGGCCGAGCGCCTCCGGCTCATCGGGCAGGAGCCGCGCGACGAGCCGCCCGAGCCAGATCGCCTCCTCGGCGAGCCCTCTGCGGCGCGGGTCCGCTCCCGCGACGTCCTCCCACCCGCTACCGTATGCGGCGTAGATCGTCTCCAGGACCGCCTCGACGCGCGCCGGAAGCTCCCTCGCTTCCGGAACCTCGAAGCGGATGCCGGCCTCGCGGATCCTCGCCTTCACGCGCACGAGGCGCTGGCTCATCGTCGTCGGCGAGACCAGAAACGCCGAGGCGATACGTGCCGCGTCCAGGCCGAGGACGGTCTGGAGCATCAGAGGTGTGCGGGCGGCCTCGTCGATGGCCGGATGGCCAGGATTCCAGCGCCGCCAGGAGCGCGTCGCCGAGCGCGTCCTCAGCCGCCGCCACGTCCCGCCACGACGCCGCGAGGTATGCGACGAGCCGGCCGTAGGACGTTCGGGCCGCCAGCTCCGCGGCGCGCTGGGCGTCGATGTTGTCCTCGGCCCGTCTAGTTAGGGAGGTTGGGGCGTACTTCGATCGTGCCCGTCGAAGCCGCCGGGCAGCGGGCCGCCCAGTCGAGCGCTCGGTCGAGGTCGGGCACATCGATCACGTAGTAGCCCCCGAGCTGCTCCTTGGCTTCGGCGAACGGCCCGTCCTGAACCTGGCGTTTCCCGTCCCTCAGCCGGATGGTCGTCGCGCGACCCGGGGGCTGGAGCCCTGCGCCGCCGATCATCACTCCGGCCTGGGTCAGCGCCTGCGTGTAGGCCCGGTAGGCGCCCCAGTAGGCTTCCTTTCGCTTCTCGTCGGAGCGGGCGGCGAAGTCGGTCTGGTTCTCGTAGATCAGGATCGTGTATTTCATGGCTATCCCTCCCTGTCCCTATGACGGATGACGACGCCCCATTTCGACAGCCCGGCCAGGAATACCACCGCCGACGGCAACCAGACCCATCCGAGCTCGCTCCAAATCACGCGCAGGCCACGCGGACCGAAGAACTCTCCGACTCCGATCGGCGAGACGACGATGGGCCGCCAGGGGAAGAAGTAGCGGGCATCCGAGAGCGGCGCGAAGAACGCCACCCCGAGGCCGCCGTCCGTCATGGCGTCGAGCACTCCGTGCGAAGCGGTCGCGAGAAAGAAGAACACCCAGAGCCGCGGGACGCTCGGGCTCGCCGTCCGGATACGGCGGAGAAACACGGTCACGATCGCCGCGAGCACGGCCGCGAAGGGCACCGAGTGGGAGAGGCCGCGGTGTCCGAGCATGTGACCGTACGGCAGGCCGAAGTGGAAGGAGACGACGTCCAGATCGGGTACGACCGCGCAGATCGCGCCGAGGCCCCAGATGGTCAGCCTCGACGGCGCGCCGACCACCGCGCCTCCGATCGCGACGGCCGCGATGGCGTGCGAGAAGACGGAGGGCATTGCCCCTTTGCGCCGACTAGCCTCCGGAGCCGCCGGCGTCGCGCGCCGGTGCGGTCAGGGTCGTGCCGCCGTCGACCACGAGGGTGTGGCCGGTGATATAACGCGCGAAGTCCGAGAGCAGGAAGCGCACGGCGTGGCCGATGTCCCAGCCGGTGCCCTCGATCCCGAGCGCGGAGGCCTTGCGCCGCTGGTCGCGGGCCGCCGGGCTCATGCCCCGCTGATAGACCATCGGGGTGTAGACGGGGCCCGGCGCCACGCAATTGACGCGGATGTTCTCGGGCCCGTGATCGACCGCCATGGCGCGCGTCAGCGCGATGACCGCGCCCTTCGAGACGGAGTAGGCGGTGAGACCGCGCGGCCGGAGCGCCGAGATCGACGACACGTTGACGATGGCGCCGCCGCCCACCCGGCGCATGGCCGGGATGGCGTGCTTGGCGGCCAGAAACATCGTGTCGACGTTGACCGTCATGAGGCGGCGCCAGCTTTCCTCGCTCTCGTCCACGACGGAGCCGCGGCTGCCGATGCCGACGTTGTTGTCGAGGAAGTCGAGGCGGCCGAAGCGATCGACCGCGGCTTGCACCATGGCGGCGCAATCGGAGGCGCGGGTGACGTCGGCCTGAAAGGCGATCGCTTCGCCCTTTCCGCCGCCTGCCTCGATCAGCTCGAACGTTCGTTTTGCCAGCGCCAGGTCGCGGTCGACGACGACGACCCGCGTGCCGGCGCGGGCGAGCAGGATCGCGGACGCCCGCCCGTTGCCGATGCCGTCCCCGGCCGCGCCTGCACCCGTCACGATCGCGACTTTTCCCGCGAGCCCCCAGCTGTCCGGTACGTCGAAGCCGCCCTGTCCCTGTGCCATGGCAGCGGATTCTATCAAACGGTCGGAGTCCAGGGGCCGGCCGCCGCCGTCGCCTCGTCGGCGCCGGCTATGGCGGCATCGTGACGCCCAGCACGGTCAAGGGGCCTTCGCCGAGTGCGAGATCGAATTCGGCCATGCTTCCGCCGGCGAGTCCGAGCAGCGGCCTCACGGCCGAGCCGTCCGGCGTCATGGCCCCATCGTAGCCGAGCGCCGGAATCGGCACTATAGACAGCACGATGTCCCGCGATGAACCCGACCGGCAGTGCCGACGGGAAGATTGACCGGGCGCGACCCAAGAACCTAGGCTGGATTCATGGCGATATCCACCGCAACGCGATGCGCGCGATGCCAGACGTCGCTTGTCGCGAACGACGTGGTCACCGTGAACGAGCGGGCCTTCTGCCGCACCTGCTCCGACATCTACAAGATGCAGCTCAGCAACCGCGCGGCGGGAAGACCGCGCATCAAGTCCGACCGTGTCAATTACCCGATGGCAGCGCTCGGCGCCATTCTGGGCGGAACCGTTGGGACGCTCGCCTGGTGGGGCCTCACGGTCCTCACCCGGACAGGCTTTGGCGCCCTGGCCGTCATCATCGGGCTCGTCGTCGGATACGGCACGCTGCTCTTCGCTGGCGGTAGGCGGGGCGTTGGGCTCCAGATCCTGTCGCTCGTGACCGGCGTGCTCTCGTTCCTGGTCGCGGCCTATCTCGTCAACATGACGCTGTTGAACCAGCTGCTCGCCGAGCGCGGCGAGGCGGCGCGCGTCGCGTTTCCGCCGACGAGCCTCGAGACCTTCTACAAGGTCGCGGCGATCAACTTTGGCATCATGAAGGTCGCCTTCCTCGGAGTCATCGCGTACCTGGCCTGGGTCGTTCCGCGCCCGCTCAAGCTTCCGCAGCCCTGAGGTCTCTCGAGCGGTAGTACACTGCCGGGGCGGGAGGTCGTGCATGACCGAGACCGGCAGGATTGAGGTCGTCTGGAGACCCACGCGCGAGTACGCCGAGGGCACTCGTCTCGCGCGCTTCATGAGATCCCTCGGTATCGGCACGCTGACCGATCTGCACCGCCGGAGCGTCGCGGAGCCGGACTGGTACTGGGACGCGGTCGTGCGCGACCTCGGCCTTCGCTTCACGCGTCCGTACACGCGCGTGCGCGACGTCTCCCGCGGGCTCCAGTGGCCGCGCTGGTTCGAGGGCGGCTTGATGAACTTCGCCGACAACTGCATCGACCGCCATCTCGACGCGGGGCGAGGTGAGCAGCCCGCGATCATCTGGGAAGGTGACGACGGCCGCGGACGCAGCCTGACCTACCGCGAGCTGGCGCGCGAGGTGAATCAGCTCGCCAACGCTCTCAAGCGCCTCGGCGTTCGCGAGGGTGACCGCGTGGGCGTGTTCCTGCCGATGTCCCCCGAGGCGGCCATCGCCACGCTCGCGGTCGTGCGGATCGGCGCCATCTACACCCCGTGCTTCTCGGGCTACGGAGCCCAGGCCGTCGCCTCGCGGCTCCAGGACTGCGAGGCGAAGGTGCTGGTGACGGCCGACGGCTTCTACCGCCGCGGCAATATCGTGAAGATGAAGGAGACGGCGGACGAGGCGGCGGCGGTGTCGCCTTCCGTCGAGCACGTGGTCGTCTACAAGCGGCTCGGCCGCGAGATCCCGTGGAGCGCCGGGCGCGATCACTGGTGGCACGAGCTGATCGGCAGAGAATCGGCCGAGTGCCCGGCGTTCCCGGTCGACTTCGATCGTCCGTGCCTCATCATCTACACGTCCGGCACGACCGGACGTCCAAAGGGCGCGGTGCTCACGCAGGGCGGCTTTCTCCTCAAGTGCGCCCACGACTTCGGCTACTTGATGGACGTCGGGCCGGGGGATCGGCTGTTCTGGCTGACGGACCTCGGCTGGCTCATGGGCCCGATGCTGATCACCGCCGGGCTCTTCCACGGCGGGACCGCCGTCCTCTTCGAGGGCGTCCCCGACTATCCCGGACCGAGCCGCCTCTGGGAGCTGGTCGAGCGTCACAAGATCACGGTCATGGGGCTCTCTCCGACGGCCGTGCGCGCGCTCATGCCGCACGGGGCCGAGCACGTGCACGCCCACGAGCTCGGCTCACTCCGCGTCCTCGGCTCGACGGGCGAGCCCTGGAATCCCGAGCCCTATCGCTGGCTTTTCGAGAACGCGGGCAAGGCGCGCGTTCCGATCATCAACTACACCGGCGGCACCGAGATCTCGGGCGGCATTCTCAGCTCGTTCCCGATCGCGCCGATCAAGCCCTGCTCGTTCACCGGGCCGATTCCCGGCATGGCCGCCGACTGCTTCGGCGACGACGGCTACCCCGTGCGCGGCCAGGTGGGCGAGCTGGTCGTCACCGCGCCGTGGCCCGGGATGACGCAGGGCTTCTGGAAGGACCCGCAGCGCTACGAGGAAACGTACTGGTCGCGCTGGCCCGACGTCTGGGTGCACGGCGACTGGGCGTACGTGGACGAGGACGGCTTCTGGTTCATCCAGGGACGCTCGGACGACACGCTGAAGATCGCGGGCAAGCGACTGGGCCCGGCCGAGGTCGAGTCGGTGCTGGTCTCGCACGAGGCCGTCGCCGAGGCGGGCGTCGTGGGCGTGCCCCACGAGGTGAAGGGCGAGGCCATCGTCTGCTTCGTCGTCCTGCGGCCGAGCCATCAACCCTCCGAGCCGTTGCGCTCGCAGCTCTCGGACCTGGTTGCTCGCCAGATGGGCCGCGC
>Ga0134127_10002961_pt1 | contig 12168 bp, 12 predicted proteins | sample KB31753_FD_96459 | JGI IMG/M metagenome (GOLD analysis project Ga0134127, IMG submission 96459) | Terrestrial soil microbial communities with excess Nitrogen fertilizer from Kellogg Biological Station, Michigan, USA - KB3-175-3 | ecosystem: Environmental > Terrestrial > Soil > Unclassified ...
CCAAAGCGAGAGTTACGGGAAACCCGAACAACCATAAAATTATCGGCACGGTGACCTCCTCGGATATGGATATGATGTTTTTGCTCAGCCCGTGGGCCTCTAACGTTCTTGTTCTTGTTTGAGACGGGTCTCCACGTGTTTCATTGGTCGTTCCCCATCCAGGTCTGAGTGTTTCAATGAAGGAACATCGCTCGACGCCTCGCCCCGAGTCACGCGGAGGCCATGAAACATTCGGTGAAGGGACATGGCCGCGATAGAAGATCGATCATACCGTTGAGATTGCAAGTGGGAAGCTATGACGTCTCGTAGATTCCTGGCCATCAATCCCCTTGGAAGCCGCGGAAGCCAACTCTGGTTTGCGAATGTGGTCTCACTCCACTTGTTGTAGACTATCGGCTCGGAGATCTTGCCTCATACTGGTCAGCATGCCCAACAGGCTTTCCGCAGTCCGCCTGTCAGGAGCGAATAGGAGAGGATAGTTGCTCTGAGAGCGAGTCCTAAACTTGTCCTGTTCTCCGGGAGGAACTCTCATCAACACGGCCAAAGATGTAAGATATTCTCCGTTCCCACGTGCGATATCCTGTTCCAGATTCTCAAACGCGACAGCGGTATACAGCCGCGCCTTCTGACTGTCGGTTATGACGCCATCGCCATCGATCCATTCTCCCGGGCTCGTGCTCGAGGTGAACTTGGCGAACGTGTCGGCCGTGGCTTTTGTTGTGTTACAGGCAGAAACAATAAATCCTATGCCTGCGAGAACCAATACACCCATTAGACCCTTCAAAGTCATGATGCGCATGAGATCCCCCCTTCGTTTGAGCGCCACTCCGCAGTTGGTAGTGGGTCAGTTTGACTTCAGCTATGCCCCCTCAAGTAAATTTCAATATAGATTCTTTACCTCATGCACCCGGTTGAAAGATGCTCAACTTTGCTCACTCTCTGTTTGGTGGGGAATGCTACCGTCGCTATTTGAAACTGACCCACTGCCCCGCAGTTCATCGATGTCTTCCTGGTGTTTTCTTTTTTTACTCGCTCACCGTACTGCTGATATGGGTATATCGTGACCATGGAAGATACAGGACTGGCTTGTTCCCTAGTTTATTTTGAAAGCGCCCCGAGTTCTCGACTCGGAAGTGTATCCACACTATTAAGGCACAGGCCTCCGATAAAAATGTGAGCCTGTCAGCGGTTCGAAGAAAAGCTGTACGTGAAGGCGAAAGAGAGGAACTACCGGAGTTGAGAAGATGTGGCGCTCTACAAAATAGGCGGCGGAGCGGCCGAGAGCAACGTTATTTCTTGGTTAGGGGGCTCACCAGAACTTCGGCGTGTGCTTCTTCCTTGGCTTGAATCTCTTCTCGCAAGCGAGATGTGGTGGGACCGCCCTGTGAAGGGATTTCACGTTGAAGGCTCCCAGACCTGTCGCGCAGGCCCTCGTGTTAGAGGAAGAATCTACTTTGTCGTCTAGAACGTTACATTCCAAGCGAGGTCAACCGTTCGATCGACTCTCTCTGAACTGGGGTTATCCATAGGTTATGAGGTCTGGCGATGTGATAACATCTGGACGCTGGGCCGCTTGCCAAGCTATTGGTCGTTGGACATCTCGGACGCAGCGATAGGAGTTGATCTTCGGAGCAGATATGTATCAACCTCGAGTGTTCATTGCCGACGATCACTCCTTGGTGTTGGAAGGGTTTCGACAGTTACTCGCCAATGACACGGTGATCGTCGGGACAGCCCATAGCGGGGCGGAACTTTTGGAGGAGGCCCAAAGGGCGGCCCCGGACATTGTACTGTTGGACATCTCATTGCCCGATACGAACGGGTTTGATCTCATCCAATTGCTCAAAGGGAAACTTCCCCGTGTAAAAATTATTCTCGTGACGATGCTAAGCGAACCATTCTATGTCAGCGAAGGGTTCAAAAAGGGGGCAAACGGGTATGTGCTCAAACAATCCGCTTCGGCTGAGTTAATGACGGCTATTCGTACCGTGATGAGCGACCGCCGGTACGTCTCCGTCGAAGTCGCGGCGGACGTTCGAGATTCGATCGAGCATCCGTGGATCTGTCCCGAAGGATACAACATTCAATTGACGCCGCGGCAGCAGGAGGTCTTGCGGATGTTTGCCAATGGTCTTTCGGCGAAGACCATTGCCACAACGATGGGTATTTCCGTGAAAACGGTCGAGTTTCACAAGGCGGGACTCGTGAAAAAACTGGGTCTGAAGACCACTTCCGATCTCACCAAATTTGCATTGGCACAGGGGCTGACCAAGCTCTAACGCTCCATCCGATCCTGCACTGGAGTTTCGGAGCGGGCAAATCGATTAGGTTGGGGCCTGAGGTGTCTCAGATGGGGCAATGAGCCCAAGGGTGATGGCTTGCTTCGTCAATTCGGCGGTGGTACGCACGCCGAGTCCCTTCGAGATTCTAGCCTTGTGGAACTCGATCGTTTTCACTGTCACGTTGATCGCAGAAGCGATTTCCTTATTGGACTTGCCTTCTGCCACCAGTTGCAAGACCTCTCTCTGTCGGAGGCTTAGCGTGACGGTCGGGGCGGGTTCCGGTCTTTTCTGAGGATCCGTCGACGATTTCAACGTCTGATCGAGCAGACCCTGCGCGACCACTGGCGAAATGTACGTGCACCCCTTCAGAACTTCTTTCATGGCAAACAGAAGCTCATCTGCAACTGAAGTTTTTAACAAGTATCCCCCGACCCCGACACGAAATGCTTCGGTCACAAAGTGCTGCTCAGAATGCATCGTCAGAATGATGATCTTGACTTCCGGGCAGGACTTCTTCACGTGGCGGCAGGCATCCAGTCCGTTCAACTGAGGAAGAGAAATATCAACCAGGGCAAGGGCAGGGCGAAACGTTTCAACTGCTTCGATGAAGCCGCGTCCGTCTGTGGGTGTCGCGACCACACTGTATTCCTTCTCCAAGATCTTGACAATACCTTCGGCAACAAGGCGATGGTCATCGGCCACGATAACGTGCGGTTTCATGGTGTTCGACTCCTTTCCCCCAAGGCATTGTCTGATCGAGATCGTACGCCTTAAGAAACCGGCGGTCGCGCTCGGATCGCCCTAGGCTGAGGCTTTAATTATAAAATCTCTCGACACTTCTGTCACCACCCAAACACGAGGGCAGGAGTCAGGTCCCCCTGTAAGAAAGGTCTGCCCGAACAATAGCTTTACCAGTCCAATCGCTTCACGCTATCCCGTTCATCATTTGCTCGTGGAGCAACCCACGCCATGAAAGATCTGAAGTGTCCGGTCTTCGCTGTGTCTCCACCGATTTCCCTCTAGCAAGGCGGCGATCCGTCACTAGGGCTCGCTGCGCGACGTGCTAGGGGACCCACTAGCGCCGTAGAAGCAGAATTCAAACTATAAGACCACTCATGGAAGTCTTCGATATTTCGTCGGCTCTTCTTGATGGGAACAGGATGTGTGGATTCTCATGCCTATTATGAAGGACACATTGTCTGGAGGCCGCATCAGTTCAATGGCTTCTGGGTTTTGCGTCTCGGAATACAGGGGGCATTTGACCTGGGGAGGGAGTCATGTGTGCTGCAAATAGACAGCACCGAGCTTCGTCAGACTGCCGTGCTATTACTCCTGTCATACGATCCCAGGTCGCATGACCAAGTGGGGGAGAGATGTGCCTCTCGCCAGCCTATTATCTTTTGTGATCGTCCTCTTTCCATTGAGTGCGTTTGCCGGAGAAGAGAAGACCCCCGAAGCCGGCAAGGAGTTTCGCACCACCTTATTTGGAGAGGAGATTTACGTTCCCCCGCGCGACCGCCGCAGTGTCACGGCTTTGAACTTCGGTGTGAACTGGATTCCCAATGGGCCGAGTCAGGAGGAAGTGCTCCCCTTCGGCGCCGTATATGTATGGCGCAATTGGGACAACGATAACAGACGATTCCGAGGAACCTTTTCGGGCGTGGTCAATGATCTCGATTATACGATTGGATTCCGCTCGCTCCCCAATTGGTCGCTGATCCTTACTCTCGATAATTTCATCGCTCCTATTGGGCGTGCGGAGTATGTCGAGGGACAACGCATCAGGGCTTCGGAACTCGAATGGAACTACGTTTTCGCAGGCTTTGGAGTCGGGTATCGCTTCCCATTTAACCCTTTCGAGCAAGATAGCGCGCTCAATGTATTTCTGACCTACGAACCAGGGTATCGCTGGTTTCGTGGGACGAATGAAACGTCTGCTCAGTATGGAGTGCCCAATGATACGTACGAAGGCCGGATACACGGCCGGATTCGTTGGGATGCCTTAGTCCGCAATCTTATGGAGTTGCCTCATCAGGGATTCTCGATGGGGGGAGATATCATCCAGGGACATCGGGCTCGATGGAGTGCGTGGGGCGGCCCGCCGCTTAACACGCCAAACTTCAAGGAAGAGCAAACCTATCTTTTAGGGTCTGCTTATGCGGTGTTTGCAAGCGGCTTCCCAGGCATCGAGAGCGACAAGCATCGATTGATTACCAGTCTCTATGGAGGCATAGGAAAGGACCTCGATCGCTTCAGCGCATTCCGCCTTCCGGGCCGGCCGACTGGATACGAATGGGAAGCATTGTCGCTCCCCATGATGCCCGGCGTGCAGTTTAACGAGCTGTTTCCTCGACAATACGCCATTGCGAGTGTCACCTATCGATACGAGGCGCTGTTTTTTCTCTACCCCTACGTGACTGCGACTTACGGCCTTGTCGAGCGGCTTCGGTCCACTCCGCAGGGCATCAAGGAATCGACCGATTCACTACCGGCTCTCGGCGGGGGGATCGTCACGGGAGCTCCCTGGAAATCCCAGATCGAGTGTAACTATAGCTACAACTTTGGCATCTTTCGAGATCCGGGCGGTACGCCGCCAACTATGGGCGGACACGGAGTTTTTATTTTCTGGGCGAAACAGTTGTGACCGGTGACCTTGAAAGTCGCCGTGGAGTTACGTCTTCACGGACGACCCATAGCCAGATTCCTGATGGCCATCTGACGAGCAACAGATACCTACATTGGAGGCAACTATGACAGACTTGAATCGGATTCTCAGCAGGGAATTTGAAAATCTCGACATATTGTTCGGAGCAATTCTGTACGCAATGGCATTCCTTATGTTGGCGTGGGTGAGCATCCGCTCGCTGCGCTTAACGCTTGAGAGGCTGAAAGGTGGCGTGTTGGACCACACGACGGTGGCGTTCTTGCAGCGCATGGGGAAGGCGCTCATTTGGGTAGTTGCCGTAATTTTGTCCGCGCATGTGGTCCCTGGACTCCGCTCCCTTGGAACCGCACTGCTCGCCGGAGCCAGTGTAGCCTCGATCCTGGTAGGGGGCTGCCCAGAGTACCCTCGGCAATCTGGTTGCAGGATTGTCTCTGCTATTGTATCGGCCGTTCCAAATCGGTGACTCAGTTCAACTGACGGTTCAGGCTGGCGTTCAAACAGGCACGATAGAAGACCTCACGCTGGGCTATACGGTCATTAAGACCTTGGAGGACCGCGAAATTGTCGTCCCGAACAGTGTTATGGCGAGCCAAGCAATTATAAGGTCAGCAGTGTGAATCGGGCCCGAGATGAAATGATTCTGTACAAGAAAACCGGAGGGCCTCTGGTTGGCACGTCACGCGCCTCATCATCGCCCAAATCTCACTCGGCAGTTCTTCGAGGAGCCATAGTATTGGTCAATCTGTCCAGACATGGACAACGTGTCGGCGTTAAAGGACACGTATAAACAGGATCTTAGCCTCGCTCCCTTGAATCCTTGGACAAGCTGTGCGTTGGCGACGAAACCTCTCTGTTTTCTTATGATTCATTTCTGTTTGAAAGATAAGCGCAACTGTCAGATGGGACAAGTGGCATTTCCTTTGCTCACGAGGTGGGCAAGAGCGGGACGATGTTGATATATCGAAACTGAATGATGAAGGAGATTATTGATCATGGAACACAAACCGTCTCTTATAGCGGCAGTAGTTCTTAGCCTCGGCATGGTTTCGGCCGCATATGGATTGGAGTCCAAACCCGACCGGGATCCATTCACGGAGCAGGCTACAAACAAGATGGATTTGGGGTCAGATCAGATTGTGGAAGGCTCGAAAGTTACTCTCCAATATGTCGCGACCGCTCGCGGCTCAACCGGGACGGACTACGGCAATGTCAGTGAGTTTATTCAAGGCCGACACGAGATCTTTCCAGCATTGGAGCGAGAAGTAGCTGGAATGAAACCCGGGGAGGAAAAGAAAGTTGAACTGAGTCCAGGGGAAGGCTTCGGTCATCATGATGACAGGAAAAAGTTGAATATCCCCAAAACACTGTTGCCGTTTGGAGCGAAAGCAGGAGATGTCGTGCGGAATGACGCGGGTGAACTCGCCACTGTAGAGGTAGTAGGGGACTTCATGGCGGTGTTGGATTACAACCATCCGCTTGCAGGGAAGCCGCTCGTTGTGCAACTGAAGATTCTCAAGGTTGAGAATCCGTGATCATCGTGTCTAATTCTGATCTGGTATTCGTGAACACCGTCCAGGAGTGCTGAAGGTGCCTACGTGGATGACAGACAAGAATCATCAGATTAAGACCTGTTCGCAACATCTCGAAAGCTGAACGATGGTTGCCTATGGCGTTAGCGTGGTTGTTGGCGGGAAGCCGAGAATTACTTCAACATATATAGGGTGAATTGAGCGAGACATGCACACGGAATATAAGGCGACTGTATTCGGTCTTGAAAAATCCAAGAACTGGATAGACCAACAATCAATAGCTTGAAATTGACCCTGCCCGACTATAATAGGTCAGTGTGCGTGTCAAATAACCTATTAGGATGTCCGCCTCACCTATCTGGTGCCGAAGTAGGAGTTCGACTACAAAGTCAGGAGGTTCTTGAGGTGATTCCTCGCATTTCTCTTACGCAGGATCTATAGGTAAGTTTCTATGCTTCCGCTTCCACCGAAGATAGGCCATCTGTATGACTTGGAAATGGTTCTCAATGAACAGTAATTCCATATCAGTGAAGGACCTGTTCTGATCCATCACGTCGCGCAAGGCCACGGCGCTTTTCCCAAATTCCCTGAGAGTATTGGCCATTTCGATTTGGTCCTTCGCCTCAGGCACCTCACGAGCGGTCTGAGAGAACACAATTTCACCAGCCATTAGTGCTCCTGCGGGATTGTTAAATGAACAGAGACTGGATAGAACTTACTTCATGGGACATGAACACAATGCAGGGCTAGCCAGTCCCCATTCTATCCATAAACTGTGTAAAACAGTTTGGACAGTAGGTATGGGTGAGAACGCAATCGGCCGGCATCGCGCCATGTGTTTTTCTGTACGTCCGCTGTGTCACCCAACGCTCATGAACAAGGGAATGTCCGGTCTCGTCTCGAACGAGTCCGCACATACAACAGACGGGGAGCAGCGACGGCATTTTTCTCGAAGCGGACGGTGCCTCATGAATTACTTGAGCGAATATGGTTTCATCAGCCATTCTCCACCTCCTTTTGTACTCCTCACCAAGCCAGACCGAAAATAGCAACAAGACGGGATGCCAATTCTCATGATGCTACATCCTGCTTCCGGGTAGCCGTTTATGGTACTGGGGAATCCCCTAGCTCTCCGCGTTACACAGAGCACTTGGGATCAGGTGATGACGTCAAAGTCCCCCCTCTGCTACCGCCTTCAGGGCCTCATTATCCGCCTTGCGTGTGCGGTCTACAGAACTGATTGGAAGGTTGAGTGCTTGTATTTGTGCCAAACCGCGCGTTCGACCACATATCAGGAGAGACGGATCAGCATTGGGAGAAGGGGAGACGAAAGGAAGATCGTGCATCTAGCGATTAAAACGATAATCTAGTCGCGGCGCATCTCCCTCGCTACTGTAATTGATCGGCACCTAGGCGCACCGGCCTTCCCTGACAGCCTGTTCCTCTTGTTTTATTTGCCGGAAGAACGGGAGTCTCCCACGTCGCTTTCGTCCAATGGACCACCGCTGAAACGCTCACGCTATTCGGCTTTTCAAGGTTCCGCCTTTCGGAGCGTCTGTAGTTGATCTTCCACCACTTTCATGACGTCCGGCGAGAGATCGGTTTGCGCAAGGCCAGGCTGCAGCTGTTCCATCGTCACGTTGAGCACGACGTTGCCCTGTTCCCTATCGACTTTGAAGTTACTCCACGGGAATGCTTTGTAACGATCGGTATTACCGATCGAGATCATGGCATATTCGATTTTCTGAGTTTCAGAATCCTCAATCAGTCGCGCCAATCTCCCGAGCTCTTCTCCTTTTTGATTCGTCACCGTATCGCCGATCAACTCGTTTTCCACGTCTATTTTTTGTCCTCTCGCTACAGGCATGACCGTGTAGCGGGACGGGAGATCGCTGGATTGGCCCGTGGTGTTCGTAATGTCTGTTTGGCTCGTCGGCGTCTCGGACCTATCGGACTGCAACTCACTGTTTGATTCCGATGAGGGGTTAGAACCCATCTTCGCAGTCGCATCGGGCGCGAATAGGAGAATCATCAATGCCATACCGAGGATAATTTCACCGGCGATAATCCCGTACATGCTGAGCATGATTCACCTCTTTCTGTCAGGGTTGAGAACCAAATGTGTGATCCTTTTCATCTTTTGCATCGGCGTCCCGTCCTGCTTTTTGAATAGATTTGGCATCACCGTGAGTGAAACAACAGCCGACTTACTCTACGTATATCTTGAAGCGGCTCAATATAGGATAGGACTGGGAACATCCCTTGTTTGCTTCGCGATGGACTCAACATATCCACTTTTCTCCTCCGCATTTTTGCCTCTTCTGACGCCGCCACTCGATGCGAGTGCCACATGAAGGTGCTGACGTGGTAATCAATAAACCGCCGCATCACGGTGAATCGTCTGAGAACAGAATGATAGCGCGAGTCCCATCGCTGCATAGAGGGGGAACAGCACCAAGGGTTTCTATGCCGATGCCGCCAGCTCGATGGGCTGCCACTCATCGTCGGCACAATCACATGTGGCGAGGGGGTCGCTAGTGCAGAGCGTATCCTGAGTGGATAATCTTCATGACGATTCCGGTGCGCGTGGTGGTGCACGTTTTTTCAGAAATGTGCTTGAAATGCTGTTTGATCGGTTGTTCTGCCGGTCGCATTTCGTTGGCTATTTCCTTATTGGTCCAGCCTTTCAAGAGATGTTGAACGACCATTGTTTCGCGTGCGGTCAGATAAAATCTCTCCTTCGCTTGGGCGATGGCCTTATCCTGGTCCTGCCACACGCCAATGCCGACTTCACTTATCACAATGAGGATTCGTTTTTCCGAGATAATCCGATCAATCAAGGCCGTGCCGCACAGTATTACGGAACTGTGGGGAGTGTTCACGACGCGTCTGAGTTGAATCTGCTCCCAGTCCTTCGGATCGGTTCGAGCCTGGAGGATTTTCCTCACTTGATCGGCGAGACAAGCAACAGCAGGGGGGAGCACCTCGTTTGCGGTTTTTCCATCCTGGCATCGTTCGTTCGAATGACGTTGTCATGGATCGTGCCACAGTTCAAGCACCGCGATCCATGAAACCCGGATAGGGACCCCTCGTGAGGATTGAGCAGGTATTCACGGACCAAAAGGCCATCACAACGTGGGCAGGTCATCGTCGAGACCTCTCCACATGCACTCGTGAAGGGGCTTGTGAGGAAGGTCTGTCCACCCAAGCCGGGGCGTGAGCATGATCGGGTCCAATCCCTTCATACGAGCCATGTCATAGGGCAGTAGACTGCTGAGGCGGAGGAGGGCTCGTCCATCCTCGAGACCGCATTGATAGCGTATGAAATGAGAGCGTTGCTCCTCTCTCATGAACGCTATCCGATCTCTACGGCCCAAGGCATCCACGAGGCCGGCCTCCTCTGCCCGCCAGCCTGCGCATTCATCCCTCGTGACCGAGTGGAGTCGTTGCTGGAGCCGGCACCATTCGATACGAGAGATGAGATTGTTGGGTTCGTACTTCATGCTTCCTCCTGTGCAACGTATTGCGGGGTTGCTCGCTGCTTAATAGTACGCGAGACGGGAAGGAACGCACTACTGGGAGGGTCCCTAGTTTTGATGGAGGGGGAAAGACCTGCGAGGAAAATGGGCGCAGACCTCAAAGTTTATTCCGGTTTGCCTGCATGGCTCAATGAGCCCCCATCAAACCGACTCATGCTCTCCGTTCACGCATAATGCTCGTTCACTATGCCGAAGGGCTGAACGGCGAGACTGTGCGCTAGAGCGGCATATCCACGCTTGCAGCAGACGCTTCATGAGGAGCGTGTGTTAAGGCCGGTCGGTGGAGAGTCGTTTGGCGAGGCGGTGGGCCAGTCGGACCATGCCGGCCGAGCGATCGGCGGGATCGAGCAGTACGTTCATGACATGCAGGCGGCTGGAGTCGGCCAAGGCGGCGATGAGCCCTCGCTCGAACTCTCCCTGGGTTGCGATCCGCGTACCGACTCCGCCGCCGATTATCTCGCAGATCCTTTCATAGTGCCACTCATGCACGTCGTTAAAGGGACCTTCAAGAATCTCCCGTTCAGTGGAGTAGCCGCGATTGTTCAGCACGACGACGATCGGCGTTTGACCATATCTGACAGCGGTCGAGAGTTCTGTTCCAGTCATTTGAAACGCGCCGTCGCCGACCAGCACGATCGGTCTGAGGGTGGGATTGGCAAATGAGGCGCCTACAGCTGCCGGGACGGCGAATCCCATCGAGGTGTAATAGGCTGGAGAAATGAACTCGAATCGTCCGTGGACATGGAGATCGGCTGCTGCAAAGAGCGACTCTCCGACGTCGGCGATGACGAGAGTATGTTCGTTCAAGAGGCTATCGAGATGCCGGAAGAGTCCATTCAAGGTCACGGGGGCATCCGGCGCAATGGTACCTTGTACTACGGAGAGCGGTGCCAGCAGTGGGCGGGAAGGAAACGAAGGGAGCGTATTGCTTACCAGTGCCTTCACGAAGTCTTGAAACCGGATGGCATCGTAGCGGTGGTGTTTGATAGCTACCCGATCGGCTGTCGCGTGAATCGTACGGCCTTCCGTCAGTAAGGGCGAATCGGCATTGAGATCTTCGACATCGGATAAGATCGATCCCAGGATCAGCAGGCAGTCGGATGCATTGATGAACTGTTGGACCTCGTCACGTGCGATGAGACCCCCGTATACCCCGACATAGAGTGGGTGATCTTCACGGATAATGGACTTGCCGAGCAGAGTTGAGGCGATGGGAACATTGAGCTGTTCAACCAAGCGAATCAGATCGTCTTGCAGGCCGAATCGCCCAATCTCTGCGCCGGCTAGGATAGCAGGACGACTGGCCGAGGCCAACATGGCACGAACTTCAGCGATGGCTTCATCCAGCGCGGCGGTATCACTTGGCTCATCGTCGAGGCACAAGGGCCGCAACGGGTTTGCCAGTGGTGTATGCACGAGATCGCGAGGGATTTCGATATAGATTGGCCGGCGATAGCGCAACAGTGCCGCAAAGGCTCGATCCATTTCCCGTTCGGCGGTTGATGGATCGTCCAGGGAGATAGCGGCCACCGTGATCTTCTCGAAGACATCGCGTTGTGTGGAGAAATCACGCACCATGTGGTGCATATAGGGTGTGCGAACACGCTCCGAGAGCCCTGGCGATCCGGTGAGGAGCACTACAGGCGATCGTTCCGCATAGGCGCAGGCGATCGCATTCACAGTATTGAGTCCGCCGACGCAGTAGGTCACACAGACCGCGCCGATACCATTGATCCGCGCATAGGCATCCGCCGCGAACCCCGCACTATCCTCGCGTGTGGTCCCGACATGTTGAATCGGTGAGGCCTCAATTAATTGGTAGAGGCTAAGGACATAGTCGCCGGGGATTCCAAAAATATGGCGGACTCCCAATTGGTGAAGCCGGTCGATCACGGCGGAACCGATGGTCGGTAGTCGTTTCATCGTTTGGCTTCCGGGTTCATAGAACGGAAAGCATGATGTATGTTTCGCATAGTCGCAGCAAACCATAGCGCGGGTCATGCGTCAAGCAATCAGATGTGTCCGGGGGCTTGACGTTCAGTTCGCGTCATTGGATAAGTACGCAATGGTCGTTCAAGATACCAGTCCGCGCGGTCGTGTCCGCCTTTTGCGCACACGTGCAGTTGAGGCTGTGGGGCACCTATGGGTCTACG
>Ga0134127_10002966_pt1 | contig 12159 bp, 10 predicted proteins | sample KB31753_FD_96459 | JGI IMG/M metagenome (GOLD analysis project Ga0134127, IMG submission 96459) | Terrestrial soil microbial communities with excess Nitrogen fertilizer from Kellogg Biological Station, Michigan, USA - KB3-175-3 | ecosystem: Environmental > Terrestrial > Soil > Unclassified ...
GCAGGCGCAGGCGCGAGCAGCGGCAATTCCGCGCCTGGCGGATGGCAGGCCCGACATGCAGGGCGTCTGGCAGGCGCGCAGCCGCGCCGCCTACGGCCTCGAGGATCACCCGGCGCGCTACGGCATGCCGGCCGGCCGCAGCGTCGTCGATACCATCAACATTCCGTATCACCCCTGGGCGGCGATGAAGCAGCGCGAAAATTTCGATCAGCGAGCAACCGCCGACCCGCTCGCGGAGTGCTTCCTTCCAGGCGTGCCGCGCATCATGTACATGGAATACCCATTTCAGATTTTCCAGATGCGCGATGCGGTCGCGATGACGTTCGAATGGCAGCAGGTGTTCCGTCTCATCTACACGAACGGAAGTGGCGCATCGACGCCGTTGCAGTTCTGGATGGGAGACTCGCGCGGCCGATGGGAAGGCGACACGTTGGTCGTCACTGTGACCAACCACAACGATCGCACGTGGTTCGACATGTCGGGCAACTTCCACAGCGACGCGCTGCGCGTGGTCGAGCGCTACACGATGCTCGACGCCGACACCATCCGCTATCAGGCCACCATCGAGGATCCGAAGGTCTTCACGCGTCCCTGGACCATCACCGTTCCGCTCGCACGTCAGAGGGAAATGGGGCGCGTGCTCGAGTATCAGTGCAGGGCGGAGATGGAAGAAGCAAAGGGCGACTTCAAACCCGAACCACGCACGTGGTACCAAAAGGGCTCCGCGCCGGTTCCGCCGCTGCCGTCCGAGCCACGACAGGCGTCGGCAGCGACCGTCCAGGGCACGCTTCCGCGGACACCTGACGGCAGACCGGACATTTCGGGATATACGGAGGCGGATGCCGGCGGCGCGAACTGGGGATTCGAGCCGCACAATGAGCCGTTCACGCCAGGAGGCCGCGGCGTCCTCATCGATCCGAAGACTGGCGGACTGCCATATCAGCCGTGGGCACGTGAGGAGAAACAGAGTCGGGTACGGCCCGATCGTGGCTACGACGACCCAACCGCGCACTGCTTTGCCGGCGGCGTTCCACGATCGCTCTATGTCCCCTCGCCCTTCTACATCATCCAGACTCCAACGTATGTCGTGATCCTGCTCGAGCGAATGTCATGGCGGGTCGTGCCGCTGGACGGACGTCCTCACCTGCCGGATACAATCCGGCTCTGGCAGGGCGATTCGCGCGGCCGCTGGGAGGGCGACACGCTCGTCGTCGAGACGACGAATCTCAACGGCAAGACGTGGTTGAACGAGGTGGGCGATGTCATCAGTCACGCCGCGGTCGTCGTCGAGCGCTTTACGCCGGTAAGCGCGGACAGCATTCAGTACGAGGCGACGGTGAACGATCCGGTGGTGTTCACACGCCCGTGGACGATTGCCATGCCGCTGAAGCGCGATCGCAAGGGCGAGCTGCTCGAGGTGGCATGCCTCGAGGACAACCAGGATCTGCTGCATCTGAAGGACGTCAAGGAGCGGGGCCTCAATTGACCAAACTCGTCGGGACGATGGTGGCGATCTTCGCGTGGGCGTCGACGGTCTCCGCACATCATTCCTTTACCGCGGAGTTCGACATCAACAAACCGGTGAAGCTGACCGGCACCATCACGATGGTGCGGTGGTCGAATCCGCACGGCTGGATTTACATCGACGTCAAAGGCGATGACGGAAAGGTCGTCAACTGGGCGTTCGAAACTGCTGCGGCAAACGCGTTGTACAGGCGCGGCACGCGGCCCGAGGACTTTCCCGTCGGCACGCAGGTGACCATCGATGGCTACGTCGCGCGCAACGGTACGCCGACGGCAACGAGTGGAAAGCTGATGTTCGCCGACGGCCGTGCAATTACGATCGGTGCCGGCGCAGTTGCAGGTGAGCAGAAGTAGAGGCGGACAGAAGTAGAGGCGGACCTTCAGGTCCGCCTAGACGAGCGGCAGCGTAACCGTCATCGTCGTTCCTTTTCCTTTCTCGCTCTCCGCCCGGATCTCGCCGCCATGTGCGACCACCAGGTTGCGGGCAATCGTCAGACCGAGCCCCGAGCCGCGGGAGCCGTGCCCCTTGTAGAAGCGATCGAAAATCCGCGGCAGATCGTCTGCGGGTATTCCGCGGCCGTTGTCGCTGACGGCAATGACGATCGCGTCCGTCTGTGTCGACGCCGTCACGCACACGCGGCCGTTCTCGGACGTATGCCGCAACGCGTTCGAGATGAGATTGGTCAGCACCTCACGGATCCGCACCGGGTCGATGTCGACGAGCGGCAGGGTCGTCGCCGCCTCTACGTCAACCCGGATGTGGCGCTCGGCCGCCTCTGCGGCAAACGACGTCGCCGTATCGTTCAGCAGGATCGCCAGATCCGTTGATTCTTTCTGCAGCGTCAGGGTCCCGCTCTCGGTGTGCGCGAGCGTGCGCAAGTCTTCGACGAGCCGCGCCAGCATGCGCGTCTCCTGCAGTACCGCGGCAAGCTGCCCCTCGTCGCGTGGATAGACGCCGTCGACCATCCCCTCGAGCCGTCCCTGAAGGACCGCCAGCGGCGTGCGCAGTTCGTGGGCGATATCCGCCATCAGTTCGCGCCGTTGTCGATCCTGCACCTCGAGCCTCGACGTCATGCTGTTGAACGCGCGCGCCATTGTCCGCATCCAGTGGGGACCCCGTTCCGGTGTGCGGGTGCTGTAGTCACCTGTCGCCACGCGATCGGCAGCTTCCACCATGTCGCCCAGAGGAAAACCGAATCGCCCCATTCCTCTGCGGAACAACGCAATGAGAATGAAAAGCCACAGCAGCGCGAAGAAGATCCGCGGAGGACGCACAAAGATTGGCGCGCCACCAGAACCGAACACCCACGACAGCACGGTCGACAAACCCACCGCGATCAGCACCAAGCAGACCGCAAACAGCACGCCCATCCGTCGGGTGAAGCGTGCGCGGCGGCGTCGCCAGGCGTACGGTCCCCCGCGTGGCGGCCACGGCTCGTTATCGGGCCACCAAGGCGGGCGTGGCCGGCGGCGCCACCGGGATCCGGGATCGGGGATACGGGATCCGGGATCGGGGATCCGGGATCCGGGATCGGGGATCCGGGATCCGGAACCCGCCGCGGGGTCGTTATTCGGCAAATTTGTAGCCCATGCCGTACACGGTCAGGATGTAGCGCGGTCTGCGCGAATCGGGTTCGATCTTCCGCCTGATGTTCTTGATGTGCGTGTCGATCGCCCGGTCGAACGCATCGACGTCGGCGCCTCGGACGACATCGAGGAGTTGCGCGCGCGTGAGGATCCGTCCGGGTTTTCGCGCGAGTGCGGCCAGGAGCTGAAACTCGGTCGGCGTGAGATCGATCGCCGTCCCGTCGCGCGCGACGTGCATCCGCGCATTGTCGATCACCAGATCTCCACGGTGAAGCACGTCGCCGCCGCTACCGCCTGCGTCCACGCGACGCAGCACCGAACGAACGCGCGCCACCAGCTCCCGCGGGCTGAATGGCTTCGTGACGTAGTCATCTGCACCAAGCTCGAGGCCGGCGAGGCGATCGGCTTCGTCAATCCTGGCAGTAAGCATGATGATCGGAACATCGCCTTCGCGGCGAAGCGTCCTTGCGACCTCGAGCCCGTCGAGCCGAGGAAGTCCCAGGTCGAGGACGATCAGGTCCGGACGCTGCGCGCGCGCCTGCGCCAGCGCGTCAACGCCATTCGATGCGGTGATCACGCCGAAACCGCCATGGCGGAGATAGTCAGCCGCGATCTGCGCAATCGACGGCTCGTCTTCGACGACTAGGATCGTCTTCATTCTCCCGAGTCGGAGATGTCCCGAGTCGGAGTACGGTGACGACCCGACTCACGCGTCGGCAGTGCTGATGTGAGTCGGGTCGTACACCGTACTCCGACTCGGAATTATTCGGGGCAATTATGGAGTAATTGTGGATGTCGGGATCTTCACGATAAACGCGTCCAGGCGGTTGCCTCCGAGGTTCGTCGTCCAGATGAAATAGCGGCCGGTCACGTCGACATTCCCTTTCGGCCGCTTCGCGTAATCGTCGGCGCCACCGCCGCTGGCGTAGAGATCGGTCATGACCTGGCCGACCACCAGCACGTCGAGCGATCCGTCGGTGTTCCGATTGGCGTTCAACGAGAAGCAGACGATCTCGTCGGCCATGTCCGGCGTGGTGCTCGCGTTGCTGCCGCAGGCGTACTGCGACTCGGCTGGCCCGCGGGACGCGTTGCCGTGTGCGATGTGATTGGCCGCCGCAATGTCCCACCGCTTGTTGTAGTGCACCACCGGTCCGACCGGCCGCTTCGTACTCTGCACCGGGAACTTCAGCAGGATCGTGGCGTTCGGCAGCGAGTTGTAATTGTCGGCACCGACGGCATAGCCGTAACCGGTGTCCAGGTGCCCGAGCGCGCCATCGCTGCCATCGATCGTCGTCTGCTTGCCCGTCTGGATGTCGACGATGCGGTTGATGCGGGTGCCGTTGTTGCGATTCAGCAGCAGGATCAACCAGCGGCCGGACTTGTCGATGTGGCACTCGTCGAACACCATGCCGCCGGGCGTGCCGTAGTACAGAAATCCTGACGGCCGCGACACCACGCAACCGATCCGCTGCCAGTTGCTGTTCTGCACCGACGCCGAGTGGACGCGATCGTCGTCGCTCGAGTGCGCCTGCGTCAGATACGTGGCGCTCGACGGACAGATCGATGGCCGGGGACAGGCCGCGAGATCGATGGCGGACGTCGAATCGAACTGACGCGTGAAGATGTCGAAGCGACGCAGCTGCGTGCCGCCGACAAGGAACGTATAGAGCTTGCTCGGCTGGGTCGCGCTGAAATACCACCCTTCGCCGGTGCTCCAGTGATAGGGGCTGCTCGAATCGAACAGAGCACCGAGATTCTGCACCGCGTCGGCGTTCTTGTCGTAACGCAGCAGCACCGGCCCGACACCGCCGCGATTGGTATCGGTGCCGAGAAAGATGTACATGTCGGTGCTGCCGACGTGGTTGTTGATGTTGCGCCAGTACGAATAGCCGACGTACCACAGGCAGTCGGCGGCGCCGGCACAATCCTGCGCATTCGTCAGGCGAACCGCTTCGGTGTTGTATGGCGCAGGAAATCTGAACTTTCCTTTTGCACCGCCTTGCGGCAGAAAAGCCTGAATCTGCGGCGCGGTAAACCGCGCGCGGAGCGCCGGTGATCCCGCTTTCTCGAGAAGACCGCCGGTCGATGGCGGCGGCGGTGCGGCGGCGATGACGGCGTCGTTGATCGTTGCACCGACCGTGAGCAGCGACGTATCGAGCAGCAGCGGCAGCTGCGGTGTACGGGTGCTCTCCATGAGGTACTGTCCGTTCTTGCTGTACTGGATCCGTCCGTTGGCAACCGACACCCGGAACACGTCTCCCGCCGCATAGGTCGTGTCGCCGCCCGCGTAGACGCCGTTCTCGAGAACGTCTGCGTACCCCCCGCCGTTGAATCTGAAACCGAAGTCGATGTCGGCGTAGGTGGTGTCGTCGTTGCCGTGACTCAGGCCGGCCATCCACATCGTGTTGAGCTCGCCGACCCTGAATTCGACGTAACCATCACTACTCAGCTGTTCCTGGGAGGACGCACCGGCATCCTGACATCCATCGCAACCGGTTGTTTTCTGGACGCCTGACTCGGTCGCCACGGCATTGACCAGATTGCTCCAGGTGATAGCCGTCTGGGCATGCGACGCGGTGGGAAACAGTTGGATGAAAAAGAACGAAAAGCTGAACGTCAGAAGAACCGGTTTGCGCACGATCGGGCGGCGAGCAGGATAGGTGCCAAGCCCGGCTGCCGACTACAGGCTTCGGGCGACCGCACCGACGAAGGCGGAAGCCCGAAGCCGGGAGCCTGAAGCCACCTTACGTGCCAGGCGCAGTCGCCCCACCCTCACGCATCCGTTCATGCGCCCGTCGATGCCACTCGTCGAATCGTGACGCACCGAGCTCGGGATCGTACGGCCAGTACCGGCGCCGCCATCCCCAGAAGCCCCAGAACATCATGCGGAACAGGAACACGAACAGCAGAATCGTCAGCAGTGGGCCGAAGAAGCCGAATCGCCACGGCCCGTAGTAGCGGTACGGGTAATACGGATAGGGCGGCGGTGGAACCGCCTGAGCGCCTCCTGGCGCACCCGGCGCACTCGCCACAGGCGGCGGTTGCATTGCGATGCCGTGCGACACTCCAGCCTGATACGCCGTTGCGCCGATTGCGATCGCCGCCATCAGCGCGAACGCAACGATCGCCCAGCGCCGCATTCGAGATTCACTATCCATCACACATCCTCCTGTGATCGATAGTGCGCGGCGATTGTGGATGAAATGTGAAGGCGTCTATTCGACGATTGTCAGCTGCGGGACGACGTTGATGAACGGCGTGAAAGTGGCCATCCGTCCGAATCGATCCGTTGCCGTCACTGTGTAACTCAAACGTCCCGGTTGGGCATCCATAGGAACCACCCAGACGCCCGTCCACATCTCTGACGGCTGCCGCGGATATTCAGCTGCAGGGAACCCGCCGACACCGCGCCAGCGTGTCGGAACGTCGATGGTCTGTCCCATGTAGTTGATGTGAATCACCATCGTCGCCGTGTTTTCGGTTTCGCCTGTCCCGCCATCAATGGCCGTCATGCGAAAGCCGACCCGCTGTCCGCGCTTGAAGCGATTCGCCAGAATGCAGTGGGTCGGGACCGTCGGCGGATTGTCGAAGCTGGCGAGATCCCCCCAGATAACGAGTTTGCCTGACGGATGTCCCTGCTGCGCCGCTGGCGGCGGTGGTGGTGTCGCATCACCGCGGCGGCCGCCGCCACCCTGCCGCTGGCCTTCCTGCGCGGGCGGCTGTTGCTGTCCGGCGACGCTGGTCGCGAGGACGACTCCAACGAGCAGCGTTGCCGCGAGAACCGAGACACCCTTCAGACCAACCGTCATTGATTCCCCCGTCCTCCGCGCCCCGCGTTGGCGCCGCCGCCACCGCCCTGAGTGCGCACGTCGGGCTTTGGAAATCCGTTGTGATAAATCGTCAAGTACCTGATGTCGTTCCCCTTTTCATCGAGCCAGCCAACCGACTGCTGAAAGAAGTCGGGAACGGGATAACCCGCGGGCACGGTACCCTCGATGACGTACAGCTTGTTTTCGTGCATGTAAATCGCGGCCGATGTCCGCGATTTTTCCTTATCGTTAACCAGATTGACCATGTGGCCTTCAACGAGGTTCATGTTCGCCCAGCCAAGATAGACCGGCTTCTCGTTGGGCCGCTGCATCAATTCCCACGTCGCGTGAATCACGGCGCCCTCGATGTCGGGCTTCCAGTAGCCAGCGCCGGTCGAACTGCCCGCCCCAGTGTTTCCTGAACATGCCTCTGCTCCGGGCGGACACGCCTTCGCTTTTTCGGCCGCAATCGCCTGGATGTTGGTGTAGTCGACGACCGTTACCTTGAAGTGGCTCTGCCCCTGATCCACGCTGTAGACGCGCGACGGGAGCACCGACTTGAACTCGGACGTGTAGGTCGTCTCGGTGACCTTCGGTTGCGCAGGAAAGACGATCGAGAAGCGATCCTGCATGCTCTTGAACTCGACGTACTCCTGCGCGAACGTCGAGCCCGCAAACGCCAGCAGCGCGGTCGCGAAAATGAGTGCTGCGCGCATGACCTGTCCTTATCGGCCTCCACCCTGGCCCTGGCCTCCACCCTGACCCTGGCCTCCACCCTGACCCTGGCCTCCACCCTGACCCTGGCCTCCGCCTTGGCCCTGACCCGGCCCCGCTGCACCGCCGCGACCAGTTGGCGGTTTCGGGAATCCGTTGTGATAGAGCGTCTGGTACCGAATGCCGTTGCCGTTCTCGTCGAGCCAGCGAATCGACTGCTGGAAGAAACCTGGCTCCGGGTATCCCGCCGGGACCGTGCCCTCGAGGATGTACAGCTTGTTCTCGTGCATGTAGATGGCAGCCGAAGTGCGCGACTTGTCGGCGTTGTTCGTCATATAGATCATCGTTCCCTCGACCAGGTCGATGTTGTTCCAGCCGAGGTATGTGATCTTGACGTCACGCTGCATGAACTGCCACTGCGCGTACGTCGTCGCGCCGGCGAGATCCGCTTTCCAGTAGCCAAGGCCCGTCGAACTGCCGCCGCCCCTGCACGTTTCGGCGCCGGGCGGACACGACTTCGCGCGCTCGGTCGAAATCGCTTCGATGTTGTTGTAGTCGGCGACCGTCACCTTGAAATGACTGCTGCCTGAATCCGCAGTGTAGATGCGCGCCGGCAACATCGACCCGAACTGCGACTTCCACATCGTTTCTTCGACCTTCGGCTGTACCGGAAACGTCACGCCGAAACGGTCCTGAGAGCTCGTGAACTCTACGTATTCCTGGGCGAACGCGGCTCCCGCGACGCTAAGAAAAAGAGCCGCCGATAGTGCACTCACACGCATGTCGTTCCCTCTGCGAAATTCCCGCTTATGGCAACCGACTCTAGACCGCAATGTCCTTGTAGTCAACCAAATAGGGTCAACGGGGTCAGAATCGGAGATTGACGATCAGGCCCGCAGAACCGAATCGCAACGAGCGCGACCCAAAGTCCCAATCGAGCCCGGGACCGGCGTCGGCGTGCGTCATCGTGAAGGCCGGCGGCGCCGGGACATTGGTCCAGATGCTCGTGAAGCTGCTGGCGCCAACCGCGACGTTTCGGGCGACGTCCACGAGCACCTTCAGCTGCACGTCGGTGACGGGGATCACGGTCTTCGTGGACTTTTCTAAATTCCAGTCGGACCGAACGGAAAAACATCCCAGCGCGGCCAGCGCGGGCGGACAGGCCCCAAACGGACCGGTCGGCGTTTGCGCGACCCTGATGTTGTCGACATCGGTGAACAGGCCCGACTGCTCTGTCGATGCGTAGATGGCGGACTCGGTCACCGACGCATCGAACCGCAGACGACGCCACGTGGCACCCCCGGCCCATCCGACCATCGGGCCGACTCCAGTGAAGTTGGACTCCGCGGTGCTCGAAAGCTCGATGTCGTTATTCAGATGCTGTGGCCTGAAGGCGTTCAGGATGAATGCCCTCAACTTCAAGTCCTGATCCTGTCCCGAGCGAACCCGAGCCAGTTTGCCTCCGAGAATCAACTCGAGACGGATGGTGTCGTTGTTCACCAATGACGCAAGGGCGAAGCCGTCGAGCGTGAAGGTCCGCAAACGCCCGCTCACCTGGTAGTCAAGCGCCGAGAGTCCGGACGGCTCAAGATCATTCCGAGTCGGCGAGACCAGTTCGTTCCACATCAGCACGCTGTTGAACTCGGAGGCGAATGACGACGCCGTCACCGACTCGGGTGCACTCGAGACGTGGCCGGACTCCGCAGCGTCCGTTCGCAGGAACCAACCGCCCACGCCGGCTCCCCACGTTTGGCCGCGATGCTTCAGCTCCGCCCGGATGGTGTTTTTCGCATCCATGTCCAAGTCAATCGGCGTGTGCGTCACTCGATCGGAGACCTGTGGAGGGTTCAACGTCTGCGTCTCCGTCAATCGCACGACGTCTCCGGTGTGCGCATCGGCTCCCTTGACGTCCATCCGCAGCAGTTCCAACTGGACCTCCCAGTTGCCGGTCGTCTGCGCCGCCGCCGGACCGGCAAGCAACCAGAATGTCGCCGCGCCAATCACGCAGGCACAGTACCGCTTCTTGTTCGACATGTTGTTCCTCAACCTCGCATCGATAGCGCGCACCAGGGGCCGCTGCGGCCGCGATCTCGGAAATGATGGGGAAATTCGCGTGGGACTTCGGACAGTGTAGCCGACTTCCCTACTTCTCAGTGGTTTCTTCGGTGTCGTGCGCCACGAGAATCAGATGGCCATTCGCGTCGCGTTCGAACATCTGCCGCTCGGTGACCCACCGATCGGGAGCCACGCTGCGGACCGTCACGAGCGTCCGCCGGGTCACACGCATGGGGTCGTTGGGCGCAAGCGGATTGCGTGCCTCGATTTCCTCGACCGTGCTGCGGCCGCCATCGGCGGTCACCGTCGTCGACCTGCGAACGCGCTGCCGCAGCGCCAGACGGCTGTCGGAACGAACGAACCCTTCAGCGTTTTGAGAATACGTTTCGATGACGACTCGCTGCTCTCCATTCGATTCGGATGTGCGGGTGACGATCTCGTCGCTCGGAACCAATGTTCCATTCAGATTCTGGCGTTGAATCGTCTCTTCCTCCACGCGCTCGGCGGATCCGATGCCTCGCGTCTGTCCGCTGCGGGCTTCGGTCGGCACCCATCGTCCATTCAGGTCGCGTACGGAATAGGTACTGTCGCGCCGCGCGACAGCTGAGTTGACTTGGTGCTCTGTGGATTCGGTCCGCTCGACCTCGCGCAGCGATCCTTCAGGAGATGTCCGCGACCACGTCACGTTGCTCTGCTGCCTGCCAGGGGAGCCCACGGTCGTTTCCGCGACGTAACCCGACGACAGCGTCAAACGGCCGTCGAGGTCGGCAACCCACGTGCGTTGAGTGTTGCGTGTACTTCCGTTCGCCTGAGTCTCTTGTTCTGATTGGGTCGTCTCCGCCAGTCGTGGTTGGCGTCCCAAATCCAATCGAAACAAATCGCGTTGGCTACTCGTGGTTCTGTTCCCGGCGCGTGTGGTATCGCTGACGACTTCCTCGAGCGGTTCCCACTTCCCTTCAACGGAGGGCGCCTCGACCCTTTCGATGATGACCTTGCGTCCGCCCGACTCCGTCGTCCTCTCCACCCGCCTGAACGGGGTGAAACCGCTGGCCGGGAAAGTGAAGCTGGTCGTATCACTTCGTTCCTGAGCAAGCGCCGGAGCAGACGCAACGAGAATCCAGAGACAGACGCCAGCCGTTGCTCGGGAAGTCATGACAAGGAGAACTGTTGCACAACCGCTGCCGGGCGATCCTGACCTAAATTCGGGTGGTTCGCGGAGCGCGGCGCCCGCCACCTCGAGATCGTGGCCGCCGAACGGCATCCGTCGCGTGCGCTGACGCGCATCACGTACGAATCGGGCGACGGGACGTTCACCACACACGGCGTAGACGCGGTGGCGCGCGCGCTCGAGCATCTGCATTTCTGGTGGGCGTTGGCCGCCTTCGCACTGCGCCTGCCGATTGCCGCTCAACTGGCGCAGCTGTTGGCGGATGCCTCCGGAGCGCAGCCACGCCGGATACCGCTGGACGTGCCATAATCGCCGCCGGCTCGGTATCGAGCCGTGACCGAGGTGATCAAGCACAGCATCGCGACGCTGGTCATTGCTCTCGCCGCCGCGTGGACGCTCGTGCCGCGCGCCGCCTACCCGCACAACCCGACGACCACGACCGTCCTCTTCAATCGAGAGATCGCGACGCTACTCCAGCGGAAGTGTGTGCAGTGCCATGCAGACGGCAAGCTCGCGATGCCGCTCACCACTTTTGAGCAGACTCGCCCGTGGGCGGAAGCGATCAAAGAGGAGACGCTGTCGCGTCGAATGCCGCCGTGGCCCGCGGAGCGCGGCTTCGGCGCCTACGCGAATGACATCGGACTGACGCCGCGCGAATTCGAGTTCCTGATCTCGTGGGTCGATGGCGGCGTCCCCGAGGGAACGGACCCGGCGCCGGCATTCATCGATCACGGCGATCACTGGACGCTCGGCATGCCGGATCTTGTGGCGTCGTCCGCCGCTCCATCCGTGGTCGAGGCGCGCAGCGCGCCGGCGTTTCGACGCGTGACGATCGACACCGGTCTCGCGCGCGACGCGTGGCTCCGCGCGATCGACTTCAAACCCGATGCGCGGGTGACGCGCGCGGCGTTTCTCAGCGTCGACGGCACGGGTCAGTATCTCGGCGGATGGACGCCCTGGCAGTCGTCAACCGAATTGCCGGCGGGGGCGGCATTCAAGCTGCCAGCTCGCGCGCGCATCTCTGTTGACGTCATGTACTCCGGCGCATCGCAGCCCGTCACCGACAAGCCGCAGCTCGCGCTCTATTTCGCCGCCGCGCCGCCGCCGACTCCGGTAATCACGACGACGGTGCGCGCGACGGCCGATGCAAAGACGCCGGCGCGTTCCGTCGCGGAGTTCAAAGCGACGGAAGCGCGGGCACTCGTCTCGATGCGACCTGAGCTGCCGGCTGACGCGAGATCGTTTGAAATCAAATTGATGCGTGCCGATGGCTCTCGCGATGTGCTGCTCTGGGTGAAAGAC
>Ga0134127_10002967_pt1 | contig 12158 bp, 8 predicted proteins | sample KB31753_FD_96459 | JGI IMG/M metagenome (GOLD analysis project Ga0134127, IMG submission 96459) | Terrestrial soil microbial communities with excess Nitrogen fertilizer from Kellogg Biological Station, Michigan, USA - KB3-175-3 | ecosystem: Environmental > Terrestrial > Soil > Unclassified ...
CCGTTCGCGGTGACGCCCCGGCTCACGATCCCCGGCTCCGAGCTGCCGCACGTGTTCGTGCTGCTCGCGCTCGCCGCGGTCTATGCGTGGTCGCTGGCCGCCTACGCGCTGGTCATGACGCTCGAGCGCCAGCGCGAGTCGCAGCTCGACGCCGCCACCCACGGCCGGCTGGCGCAGGCTTCGCGCCGCCAGTCGTCGATGGCCGCATAGGAGATCGCATGGCGCTCCAGGGGAACCTTCACGATTTCTCGGCGATGGAGATCCTCCAGCTCCTCGGCTCGCAGAAGAAGTCCGGCTGCCTCGTGCTCGAGTGGAACACCGAGCGGGCGCTGGTGTGGGTCACCGATGGCCGGATCGTCTCCACCCGCGCGCACGGCATGAGCAAGGACGATCCGCTCGCGGCGTTCCTGATCCAGACGAACCGGCTCTCCGACGAACAGTTCCGCGGCCTGCTCACGATCCAGCGCGAATCCGGCCGCGACCTCGAGGACCTGCTGACGAACGGCCGCTACGTCGAGGCCGGCGAGCTGGCGCCGCTGGTCGAGCGCCAGATCCTCAACGACCTCACCCGGCTCGTGCGCTGGGAGAACGGCACCTACCGCTTCGACCCGAACGTGCGCTGGCCCGGCGCGGCGCTCGTCACGCTGAGCATGGAAGGCGCGATGATGGAGGCCGCGCGTCGCGTCGACGAGCAGAAGCACTTCGTCGGCGTGTTCCGCGACCCGCACCAGCTGCTGGGTGTCCACGACCTGCCGGACCCGAACGAGCCGCTCTCCGACGAGGAGCGCGAGATCTTCGGCATCATCGACGGCCAACACACGGTCGCCGAGGTGGTGCAGGCGGCGCCGCTGTGCGAGTACGAGGCGTACGAGTCGCTGAACCGCATGCTGCAGGCGCACTGGATCGAGTTCGTCGGGCGACGCGACCCCGGGGTGACCCGGGTCACGCCGACCGCGCCGGCGCCGCGCCCGGACCGTCACACGCCGCCGCGCTGGGTGAACGAGCTGATCGTCGCCGCGGTGATGCTGGTCTCGATCCTGTGCGTGCGCTTCGTCGCCTCGCGCGTGCGCGTCGTGCACACGTTCGACCCGGTCACCGATGTCTACGCGGCCAGTGACGCGCGCGACCTGCGCTTCGCGGTCGAGCTCTACGCGCGCGAGCGCGGCGAGCTGCCGCGGCGGCTCGAAGACCTGGTCGAGGACCGCTGGCTTTCCGAGGCACAGCTCCGCGTGCGCGGCTACGTCGTCCAGTACCGGCTGGTGAACGGCGGCCAGGACTTCGAGCTGGAGCTCTCCCCCGACCGCTGACGCCGGCGGCGGCTCAGCCGGCGCGCTCGAGGAACCAGCGCACGGCCGCCCCGAGGTCGTCGACGACCGCGGTCGCGGGCGGCCCCTCGCGGCCGTTCGCCGCCTCCGCCGCGCCGTAGCCGGTGCGCACCAGCACGCCGGCGGCGCCCACGCCCAGGCCGGCGTCCACGTCGAGCCAGCGATCGCCGACCATCGCCGAGTCCCGGAGCGAGAGCCGCAGGTCGTCGGCGGCCTCGCGCAGCAGCCGGCCGCCCGGCTTGCGGCAATCGCAGCCCGCATCGGGCGCGTGCGGGCAGAAGCGGATCGCGTCCAGCTCCACCCCCGCCGTGCGCAGCAGCGCGCGCATGCGGGCCATCACGTCGTGGACGCGCGCCTCGTCGAAGTAGCCCCGGCCCACGCCGGCCTGGTTCGAGATCACGACGACCGGGTGGCCGGCGTTTCGCACCTGGCGAAGTGCCGTCGCCACTCCGGGAAGCAACTCGACGTCGTCCGGTTGGGAGATGTATTCACGCTCCAGGATCAGCGTGCCGTCGCGGTCCACGAACAGCGCCGCCCGCCACGGGCCGGCGCTGCGGCGCGCGAGCGCCCGCTCGCACGCCCGCTCGAGCACGCCGGTGGCGGCCAGCGTGCTCGGTGCCACGTCCGCGGCCGCATCGCCGCCGGCCGGCCACAACACGAGGCGCTCCTGCTCCGCCTCGGTCGTCCTGGCCATGAACTCTCCCGCGGCGTCCTCGTCGATCAGACCGTGGCCGGCCATGAGCGACCACGCCCAGCGGTCGAGCGCGCCCCAGCGCGCATGCGCCCTCTGCTCCAGTGCGAGGACAAGCGCCTGAGCATGTAGCCGCGCGGCCCACCACGTCGCGGCGAGCGCGCGGCTGCCGCCGAGCAGCACGTCCACCTCCTCGCCGACCGCTGCGGGCGCGAAGCCCGCGAGTGCCGAGCGCCCCGGGAGCGGGCCGGCACGGACCACGACGTGCCCGCGCCCGGCCAGTCCCAGCACCGCACGCTCCATGCGGCTCCCGGGCGCGATCCCGTGCGCGTGGACGCCGAGCCTCACCCCACCTCCGCCATGAGCGCGTCCGCATGCCGCATCACCCACGGCACGCGCACGGCGTCCAGGCAGCGAGTGCCGATGACACAGCGCCGCCGCCAGCACGGCGAGCACACGGGCGCGCGGTGGAGCACGCGCACGTGCGGGCCTCTCGCAGCCGTCCAACCGCTGGCGGCGGAGCCGTAGATCTGGATCGTGGGTGCCCCCGTGGCGGCGGCGACGTGCGCGAGCCCCGAGTCGTTGCAGAGCGCGAGGCGCGCGCGCGCCGCGATGCCGACGAGCGCCGGCAGCGTGGTCTCGCCCGCGATCGAGGCGGCGGCCGTGCCGACGCCCTGCGCCACCTCGGCACAGGACCCGCGCTCGGCCGCGGTCCCGCACACCAGCACGCGGAGCCCGCGCGCCACGAGCTCGCGCCCGGCGGCGATGAAGCGTTCGGCGAACCACTCACGCGCCGGGCCGAACGCCGAGCGCGGACCCAGGAGCGCGAAACGCTCGTCCGCTGCCAACCCGGCGCGCGCGAGCAGGCGCGCGGCGGCTTCCGCGCCCGCGGCGCTCGGCACGAGCGGCGGCACCGCCACCTCGCGCAGCCCCCGGCGCGCGCCGAGGTCCAGGAACTCGTCCGCGAGGTGGCGCTCGCCGCGTGGCGCGCGCACGAGCGCTTCCGTGAGCAGGAACTCCCGCCATTCGCCGCGATAGCCGACGCGATCCCGTGCGCCCGAGCCCCATGCGAGCCACGCGCTCGAGAACGAACCCGGGAGCACGAGCGCCAGCTCGGGCCGCCACGCGCGAGCGCGCGCGTGCGTTTGCGCGCGCACGGATGACTCGCGCGGCCAGGGCATGAACTCCTCGAGCAGCCCCTCGTCCACGAGCGGCGCGCACGGCCCCTCGGGGCCCACGCCCAGCAGCCTCGCGTCGGGCCAGCTGGCGCGGATCGCATGCAGCAGCGGCCGCGCCATGATGCAATCGCCCAGCCAGTTCGGCAGCCGCACCAGCACGCGCGCCGGCGCCAATTCCGCCCTGGTCAGTACGAGCGCGCGAACAGCGCGACGCGGTGGCCGGGCCGTTCGAGCGCCGCGAACCTCGACAGGTCGAACGGCACGCAGCGCAGCGTGGCGCCGGTCTTCTCCTTGACCTCGGCCTCGTACGCGGCGGAGCCGTCCCACGGGGCGGCGACGAAGCCGCGACGGTCGGCCTCGAAGTGCGCGATGACTTCAGCCTTTGAACCGGCGAGTGTGGTGTTCTGGGAGCGGAACTCCTCCGCCTGCTTGTAGAGCGATGCTTGGATGTCGGCGAGCAACGCCGGCAGGCGCGTGGCGAGCGCCGCCAACGGCACGCTTTCCTTGGCGCGCGAGTCGCGGCGCACGGTCATCACCGCCTGGTTCGCCACGTCCTTGGGCCCCACCTCGAGCCGCACCGGGACGCCGCGCATCTCGTACTCGTTGTACTTCCAGCCCGGCGAGTACTGGTCGCGATCGTCGATCTTCAGCCGCACGCGATCGCCGACCGCCTCGCGCACCTTGTCCACGAACGCGCGCACCGTGGCCCGGTCCTCATCCTTGCGCCAGATCGGCACGATCACCGCCTGCACCGGCGCCACGTTCGGCGGCAGGCGCAGTCCCTGATCGTCGCCATGCACCATGACGATGGCGCCGATCAACCGCGTGGTCGCGCCCCACGACGTCTGCCACACGTACTGCCGCTTGCCCGCCTCGTCCTGGTACGTGATGTCGAAGACCTTCGCAAAGTGCTGGCCGAGGTGGTGCGACGTCCCCGCCTGGAGCGCCTTGCCGTCGCGCATCAGCGCCTCGACGGTGTACGTCTCGTCGGCGCCGGCGAAGCGCTCGGCGTCGCTCTTCTTGCCGGCGTAGATCGGGATCGCGAGCTCGGTCTCGATGAACTCGCGGTAGACTTCGAGCATGCGCAGCACTTCCTCGCGCGCCTCGGGCTCGGTGGCGTGGGCGGTGTGACCCTCCTGCCACAGGAACTCGGACGTGCGCAGGAACGGCCGCGTCACCTTCTCCCAGCGCATGACGTTGCACCACTGGTTCAGGAGCACCGGCAGGTCGCGGTAGCTCTCGATCCAACGCGAGTAGAGATGGCCGATGATGGCCTCGCTCGTGGGCCGGATGGCGAGGCGCTCCTCGAGCTTCTCCTTGCCGCCCTCGGTGACCCACGCGCACTCGGGCGCGAAGCCCTCGACGTGGTCGGCCTCGAGCTGGAGCAGTGACTCGGGGATGAGCAGCGGGAAGTAGGCGTTCTCGTGGCCGGTGGCCTTGATGCGGCGGTCGAGCAGCCGCTGGATGTGCTCCCAGAGGCCGTAGCCGTAGGGCCGAATGACCATGGACCCGCGCACGGGCGTGTAGTCGGCGAGCTGCGCCTTGCGCACGACCTCGAGGTACCACCTCGAGAAGTCGTCGGACTGATCGGTCAGGTCCTCGACGAACTGCTTCTTCGCCTGCGTCTCGCTCAACGTCTCGCTCCTGGCTCGGGACCCTGCGCTGCTGCACGAGTGGCGGGGCAGTCTAGCCACGTCTTGCTGGTGCCTCAAGCGAGGCTCGAAGAGTGAGTCTGCCGGTTGGTGCTGCAGCGGGACTCATGAGGTGCGCCAGCGGCTTCGAGTCTCCGGACCCGTCAGCGCGTGGGCGGGGCGCAGGGGTCTTCGCCGAAGGCGAAGATACCTGCCCCTGCGCCCCGCGTGAGTCGCAGGTGACCGCAGCAGGGACAGACTGCAGACCGCCTGCGGCACCAAGTGACAACTCGCTGCGTCAAGCCGAGAAAGTCAGCGCAGGACGATGAAGCGGAGCTTCGCACCGTGGCCGGACGAAGTGGTGGCGCGCAGGAAGTAGACGCCTGGCTCGAGGACCTGCGTGTCCCAGCGGACGATGCGCTCGCCGCGCGGTTCCTGCTCGTCGACCAGGACCAGGCGCTCGCGGCCGCGGATGTCGAAGACCTTCAGGCGCACGTTCGCCGCGTCCCTCAGCTCGATGTGGACCTCGGCGCGGCGCTCCGCATCCATGAACTGCGTCAACAGCACCGGAGACGTGGAGGACTTCGGCGGATGGTCCGTGAACACCTCCACTTCGCGCTCGGCTTCCGCCGTCCGGCCCGCGTGGTCGGTGAGCACCGCTCTGAGCCGGAACGACATCGGGGCCGCGAACGTCACGCTCGTCAGCTGTCCCAGGATCTCCTCCTGGTATCCCGGTGGGAGCCATTTCCGGTACATGAACACCCGGAACGGCGCCGCCCCGGTCGGCCGGACTTTCCACGTCCCGAAGGCGTTCTTCGCCACGTTCGACGGGCCCTCGAACTCCAGCGTCGGCGCGAGCACGCTCACATACGCGTGCGTGGTGTCGGGGTCGCCGAATGGTGACAGCACGCTCAGCTCGATCTCACTGTCGTCGGTGAACGCCGTGGTGAGGCGGTCGCCGTCGGCGACGTCCCGCCACGACTCGCACGGCATGCCGCGGCACCAGCCGCGAACGCGCCAATGATAGGCGCCCGGTGTCCCGCCGCAGCACGGCAGCGCGCGGAACTCGCCCGTCTCGCCGGGGCTGAGGCGCGAAGGACCCGAGATCGAGGCCGAGACCGCGCCGCGGATGCCGCGGCGGCGGAGCACCTCGCCGATGACGGGCCAGAAGCGGCCGCCGTGATGGTCGCGGTCGGCGAGGTACATCGCGTTCGCGAACTGCGCCCATGTCGGCCATGTCGGCAGGTAGACGAGCGATTCCAGCACGAGCGAGTCGCTGGACGCGCCGATGCGCAGGCGCAGGTCCCAGAGTGCCGAGCCCAGGATCATGCCGTTCGCCCACGGGCTCGAGGGCCCGCCGCCGCCGAACGCCACCTGGTCGTAGTGCGCCTTGTCCCACGGCGGACAGGGCCGGTCCAAGCGCGTGACGCCGTTCGGGAACGTGATGTAGGCCCACTCGCCGATCGCGGGATCGCCGGTGATCGCGGCGGCGAAGTAGTCGGCGATCCCCTCGTGGAGCGCGTTCCCCTCGCGGTTGTCACCGCCGGGCTGGACGCCGAAGCCGTAGATCACGGTGTGGCCGAGTTCGTGGTAGATGACGTCGTGCGACCACGACGGCTCGCGGCAGAACCCGCGGATCGGGATCCCGAGGAGCACGATCGAGCCATTCGTGCGTGCCACATCGGGATCGGCCAGGAAGTGCACGCGCACGACCACCGAGTCGGGCGAGCCTCCATACCCCAGCGCACCCATGAAGTCGTGCAGGTAGTGATCCACGTGCCAGTAGACATTCACCTGGTCGAACGCCGGATCCCCCACGGCGAAGCGGAAGTCGCCAGGAGCCGCGGCGATGGCGAGCGGGTAGCTCGCGTCGTCGATCCGGAAGTCGCGCCCGCGCAGCGGCGTGACCGCGAGCAGGCCGGGCAACTCGCGCTCCTCGGCCGGCTGCCGGGGGTCCGTGGGGTAGACCCGACCCACGGCGTGCGCGCCGGCGTCCTCATCGAGCGTCTCGCCGGTCACGGCATCGACCCGCGTGCGGACACGCTCGCCCCCCTCGAGCTGCTGGACCACGTCCCACACCAGATGATCCCCGCTCGCGCGCCGGACGATGGCGAGCGTCGTCGCCTCGAACGCGGGGCTCCGGAGGCCGGCCGCGAGCGATCGTGCGCGCTCGGGCGCGATCTGCGGCGCGAGCGGCGCCGCGAGGTTGGGCTTGAATCCGGAGAGCAGCGAGCGCAGTTGTCCGTCGGCGCCGACGATGGCACGCGCGTCGGCGCCCACCACCGGAAGGCCGTGCCAGAGTTGCTGAATCAGGACGCGAGCGCCGCCACCCGGAAGCGCTTCCTCGCGCTCGACGCGGAGCGAGTCGGTTCCGGACTCGAGACCGAACGCCGACAGCCGGTCGCACATCCAGCGGCACACGGCGTCACCACTTCGCTCGCCACCAGGGACGGGGAGGAACCTTCCCGGCCAGTGCCCGGGCGAGGGCTGCGCCAACGCCAGGGGCGCGAGGAGCGCGGTCACGCAGGCGGCGAAGACGACGGGACGAGGGCGGATCATGCGGCATCCCCTACCCGGTCGGGGTGGAGCCATTCTGGCGCGTGCCGCAGCCCGCTGTCCATAGCCTAGACACCCGACGGGAGGCGTTCCTGCACGCGCTCCCAGACCTCGCCCGGCTCGATCGTGGTCATGCAGCGGAAGTGGCCCTTGGGACAGGCCTCGCGGCCATGGACCGTGCAGGGCTGGCACGGCAACTCCCGGCAGATCACGGCGTGACCGTCGCCCACCGGCGCGAAACCGAGCACCGGAGACGTGCTGCCGAACAGCGCCACCACCCGGGTCCCCCGCGCCGCGGCCAGGTGCATGAGGCCTGAGTCGTGCGTCACCGCCACCGCAGCGCGCCCGAGCAACGCCGCCACCCGCTCCAGCGGCTCCGTGAACCAGCGCGCGCGTGCGTCGGCCGCGATGCGCGCTGCGAGCCTGGGGAAGGCGCGCTGCTCGGCGGCGGTGCTGAGGACGGCGCGCGCCAACCCCGCCTCGGCGAGCCGCTCGTCGAGCGCGCACCAGCGCTCTTCCGGCCAGCGCTTGGTGGAGTGTCGTGCGCCCGGACACAGCGCGATCACTGAACCGCTCGCGGCCAGGGCCGCGACTGCGCCGGCCGACCACGGCTCCGCCTCCGCTGTGACACTGACTCGCGGCGGGCCATCCGGCACCACGCCCAGCGGCGCCACGGTCGCGGCGTAGCGCACGGTCGCGTGCGGCAGCGGTCGCGGCCCGGTCCACCGCGCGCGCACCCAGCGCTCGCGCTCGAGCCGCCGGTTGCGCACGCGCAGCACCGGCGCGCGCTGGCGGAACGTGAGCACGCGCGTGCGCACGCTCGCGTGCAGGTCCACGATCAGGTCGCAGTCCTCGAGCTCGGCGCTCATCGACACCAGGTCCTCGAGCTTCCGCGCGTCGCGCTCCAGCGCGCGCACGTGCGCGATCGCGGGTTCGGCGCGGAGCAGCCCCGCGTACTCCTCCTTCACCCAGTAGTGGAGCCGGGCCGCCGGAAACGTGCGCGCGAGTGCGTGCACCACGGGCAGCGTGAGCACCACGTCGCCGAGCGAGCTCAGCCGCAGCACGGCGATGTTGCGGAAGCCGCCATCCGGAACCGGGACGGATCTCATGCGTCGCGGAACTGGAGCTCGTGGAGGCGGCGGTAGGGCCCGGCCCCGGCCAGCAGCTCCGCGTGCCGGCCCTGCTGCACGACGCGGCCCGACTCGAACACCAGGATGCGGTCGGCGTGCTGCACGGTGGAGAGCCGGTGCGCGATCACGAGCACGGTGCGGTCGCGCATCAGGCGTTCGAGCGCGTCCTGCACCAGGCGCTCGCTCTCGGTGTCGAGCGCCGAGGTGGCTTCGTCGAGCAGCAGGATGGGCGGGTTCCGCAGCAGCGCGCGCGCGATCGCGAGCCGCTGGCGCTCGCCGCCCGAGAGCAGCACGCCGCGGTCGCCGATCAAGGTTTCGTAGCCCTGTGGCATGCGCGAGACGAAGTCGTGGGCGTGCGCGGCCCGGGCTGCGTCCTCGACGCGGCCTTGCGGCACGCCATCCATGCCGTAGGCGATGTTCGCACGCACGCTGTCGTGGAACAGGATCGTCTCCTGCGACACCACGCCCAACTGGCCGCGCACCGAGGCCAGCGTCGCGTCGCGCAGGTCGATGCCGTCGATCGTGACCCGGCCCGAGGACGGGTCGTGGAAGCGCGCGAGCAGGTCGAGCGTCGTGCTCTTGCCGCCGCCGCTCGCGCCCACGAGCGCCACCACCTCGCCGCGACGCACCTCGAAATCGATGTCGTGCAGCACCGGCCGTCCGGGCCGGTAGCAGAACGTGACCCGCTCGTAGCGGATGCGGTCGTGGAACGCCGGCAGCGCGCGCGCGCCCGGCGCGTCCGCGATCGCGGGCGGCGTGTCGAGCAGGCTCCACACCCGGTCGGCGGCGCCCAACCCGGCGGCGATCGTGCCACCCATCTCCGACAGGCTCCGCACCGGGCCGAGCATCGCCAGCAGCGCGGCCACGAACGTGAACAGGCGCTCGGGCGCCAGCGTGCCGAGCAGGAACACCTCGCGCGCACCCATCCAGCCGATCGCCACGGCGACCACGACGATGGCGTATTCGGAGAGCGGTTTCGCCGCCGCGCTCACCCGGCGCAGCCGCGTGAAAGCCCGGAAGTAGCCGGTGTTCGCGTGCTCGAAGCGGGCGGCTTCGAAACCCTCGGCGCCGAACGCGCGGACGATCCGGCCGCCGGCGATGTTCTCTTGCAGGATCCCGGTGAGCCCCGCCATCCGCTCCTGCGCCTGGCCCGAGCGCTTGCGCATCTTGCGGCCGATCGTGACCAGCACCCAGGCCGCCGGCGGCACGACCACGAACGCGAACAGCGCCAGCCGCCACGACGCCGCGAACACCCACACCAGGCAGCCGAGCAGCGTGAGCCCGTCCTTCAACAGGTTGCTGATGCCGGCAGCGAGCGATCCGCGCAGTGCTTCCACGTCGTTCGTGAGCCGGGACATGATCTCGCCGGAGCGGCGCTCGTGCAGGAACGCGAGCGGCAGGCTCTGCAGGTGGCCGAACAGCGCGCGGCGCAGGTCGCGCATCGCGGCCTGCTCCACGGACACGCTCAGGTAGGACGCGGCGTAGTCGGCGAGGTTCCGCACCAGGAACAGGACGAGGATGAGCGCGCACAACCGCTCGAACGCCGCGAACGGCGGCATGTCCGCGAGCGCTCCTGCGAGCAGTCGCTGCACGCCCGCGAGCCAGGCGCCGCCGGCCGGCGCCGCGGCCGTGGCCGTCGGCGCCGCCGAACCGGGCGAGCCGCGGAACAGCACGCTCATGAACGGCTGGATGAGCGCGATCCACAGCGTGGAGGTGAGCGAATACACCACCATGCACGCGATCGCGCACGTGAGTCGGAGCCGATAGGGACGAAGAAGCCCGAACAACCGGGCGAGGGCGCTCACGCCGTCAGTTGTGTCCGGTCGGGGCGGCGAGCGCGGCTGGCAGATCGATGCCGGACGCGAAGTCCTCGGGTCGGTCCTCGGGCCGGGCGCTCAGCTGCCCGGCGTCCACCAGCTCGAACACGATCGCGCCGATGTCCTCGGTGCGGTTCACGCCCCACTCGTGGAACACGGTCGGCGCGAGGCTCCCGAACTCCTCGCGGGCGATGCGGATCATGCCCGCGGTGAGCTCCTGGCCGGTGAGGTGGCGCCGATGGGGATCCGCGAGGCGCTCGGCAGGCAGCAGGCGCACGGTCTCACCCAGCGCTGCGACCACGAAGACATAGGCCTCGCGCGCGTAGCGGCTGCCCCGCGAGCGCAGCTCGTCCACCGCGTCGCGGAACAGCGTCTCCTGGTTCATGCCGGCCTCCCCGGCCCGGAACAGGGGCCGACAGGGACTATAGGTGGCCGCCGGAACCGAATACAAGGGCCCCGGCGCGCGCGCGCCCGCGTCGCATGGCCACCGTGCGCCGCCCCCACGCCGTCACCGGACGCGGGTGGTCGAGGTTGAAGTGCAGCCCGCGGCTCTCGCGGCGGCGCATGGCGCACGCCACGATCAGGCTGCCGACCAACGCGATGTTGCGCAGCTCCACCAGGTCGGGTGACAGCCGCAGCCGCTCGTAGTCGCGCTCGATCTCCTCGGCGAGCAGCCGCAGGCGCCGCGCCGCGAACGCCAGGCGCTCGTCGCTGCGCACGATGCCGACCAGGTCCCACATCACGCGGCGCACGGCGTCCCAGTTGTGGTCGCTCACCACCGCCTCGCGCGGCGGCCGCGTGCCGACCGCACGCCACGCCTCGGCTCCCGGCGCGCGCGGCACGACCGCGAGCCGCGCGCGCACCTCGTCCGCGGCGCGGTGGGCGCCGACCAGCGCCTCGAGCAGCGAGTTGCTGGCAAGGCGGTTCGCGCCGTGGAGGCCGGTGCACGCCACCTCGCCGATCGCGAACAGTCCCGCGAGCGATGTGCGGCCGCCGAGCGTGGCGCGGACGCCGCCGCACATGTAGTGCGCCGCCGGCACGACCGGGATCGGGTCCTTCGTCATGTCGATGCCCAGCTCCAGCAGGCGCGCGGCGATGTTGGGGAAGCGCTTGCGCACCCGGGCGGCGGGCACGTGGGAAAGGTCCAGCCACACGTGCGGGTCGCCGTGTCGCTTCATCTCGCGGTCGATCGCGCGCGCCACGATGTCGCGCGGGGCCAACTCGGCGAGCGGGTGGACGCCCGGCATGAAGCGCTCGCCGCCGAGCGTGCGCAGCACCGCACCCTCGCCGCGCACCGCCTCGCTGATCAGGAACGTGCGCGCCGAGGCGTGATACAGGCACGTGGGATGAAACTGCACGAACTCGAGGCTCTCCACCGCCGCCCCGGCGCGGTACGCCATCGCCAGCCCGTCGCCGGTCGCGACGTCCGGGTTCGTCGTGTACAGGTAGACCTTGCCGCAGCCGCCGGTGGCGAGCACGGTGGCGCGCGCGGTGACGGGCCGGATGCGATGGCTCTCGCGGTCCATGACGTAGGCGCCCCAGCACGCGTCGCGCCCGTTCCCGGCACCCCCACGCGCGGGCCGCCGCCGCGCCGGCAGGCGCGAGTCGAGGATCAGGTCGACGGCGAGCTGGTTCTCCTCGAGCGCGATGTTCGGGTGGGCGCGCACGCGCTGGAGCAGCGTGGTCTCGATCGCGCGCCCGGTGAAATCCGAGGCATGGACGATCCGCCGTCGCGAGTGCCCGCCCTCGCGGCCCAGCTCGAAACCACGACCCGCCTGGTTGAACGCGACGCCGAGCGCGGCCAGCTCGCTCACACGCTCGGGCGCCTCA
>Ga0134127_10002968_pt1 | contig 12157 bp, 12 predicted proteins | sample KB31753_FD_96459 | JGI IMG/M metagenome (GOLD analysis project Ga0134127, IMG submission 96459) | Terrestrial soil microbial communities with excess Nitrogen fertilizer from Kellogg Biological Station, Michigan, USA - KB3-175-3 | ecosystem: Environmental > Terrestrial > Soil > Unclassified ...
GAAGGGCTTATCGTAGAACGCCACGACATCGACCTGTCCGAGGCCGACTCCGGCGTGGGCGAGGCAGTACCGCAGCGCGTGGCACGGGAAGCGCGCGTCGTGCTTCTTGCGGCTGAACCGCTCCTCCTGCGCGGCGGCCACGACTCGCCCGTCGACCACGAGGGCCGCCGCGCTGTCGTGATAGAACGCCGAGATCCCCAGAACGCGCATGACGGCGTCTAGAACAGGGTGTAGATGAACGGCGCGATGGCGCTGCCCTGGGTGAGGATGATGAGGCCTCCGAAGATCGCGAGCATCACGAGGATCGGGAGCAGCCAGAACTTCTTGCGCGTGCGAATGTAGCCCCAAAGTTCCAGCACGAAGCTCAGCATGGAGGTCTCTCAGTACTGCCGGGGCATGCTCTCAGGCGGCGGGCCGGGCGGACGCCGCTCCGTCCAGTAGGACGCGGCGCCGGGGTCGAAGCGAAGCTTCAATGGCGTGCGCCCAGTCCACCGCATCAGCAGCCCGATGGGGGTGACTGTAAAGAAATACAGGAGCGCGAGGACGATCGGACTCACGATCCGTTGCAGCAGCAGCCCGAGACAGGCCCAGGCCTGGTTGAGAGGCCGGAGCAGGGATGGACGTGCGAGCCCGACGGCTAGGAGCAGGACCGCGAGCCCCAGGGCCCACCAGCGCGGACGCCCACCGCGGACCAGAGGCCAGAAGGACACCAGGATGAGGAACCCGGTGAAGACGAGCGCGAACGAGCGGTCGGAAGCGTTGACCACCTCCACGTCGCGAGAAAGACCCTCATGATGGGCGTCGGACTTCATGAGCGGTCAATCTCCCCTGTCACGAGTCCGCGGCGACCCGCCAGCACGCCGCTGGGGACGAGCTGGCCGATCTCGTGTCGCCTCCACCGGTCGGAGCGTTGCGCTCTCGTCGGCATCGTGGCCACCCTCGAGTGCATCGCGACGTGTCGCTCTGATGATAGCATGCCGCCGACGGGTGGGCGGCTCGCATGTTTTGAGTCGCGCTCTTGAGGGACGAGTGCTGTCACTGCGTAACCTGCGACTGAAACACAGGTTCGAATGCCGTTGAACAAACCTCCTCCGCCCAATAGATTAGGCTTGACTGCTGGCGCGGAGCAGGCTCTATCAGGTCCAACCGCTAGAGAAATCGATGAAGGCTCTCGGTCGAGACTTTACGAACAATTGGAGGAGAGGCGCGCCGACCGCACTCGGGTAGCCAGGCTACTTCTAACAACGCGTCATGTCTAGGAGAACGAACCCTAATGACTGAGCCGCTGCACCGAAGCTTGGCCCGTCGGGACGTATCGGCTGCAGCCAGGATGAAGCGGACGTACAGCGGGTTGGCGATCATTGTTCTGAACACAATCGTCCTGTTTCTCTTTCTGAATGTCGCCCTATACCTGGCCAATGCCGTGCGGACCTCTGTTTGGCGCGAGGAGATAAATCCCGAGATCAAGTACGGGAATGATCTCATGCGACGTGCCTACCCAGAGTGGAGCCCGAAAGAACTGCGGCTTTTGATGGCCGAATTCCCGCACTCGTTGACGTTCGAGCCATTCACGCATTTCAAAGAGCGACCGGTACGCGGTAAGTACGTGAACGTCGACCCGGGTGGGTTCCGATTCGGGCGAGATCAGGGGCCCTGGCCGATCGGTCCGGGAAACTTCAACCTGTTTTTCTTTGGGGGTTCCACCGCTTTCGGCTACGGATTACCCGACGACCAGACGATTGCCTCGTACCTTCAAGAGATCCTTTCCGCCAACCTCCCCGGCCGGCGGATCTTCGTCTACAACTTTGGACGCGGTTACTACTTCAGCACGCAGGAGAGAATCGTTCTCGAACAGTTGATCACGAGCGGACACAGACCCGATCTGGCCGTGTTTCTAGACGGCCTGAACGACTTCCTCTTGCCTGACGGCTACCCGGGTTTCGCTGATCGACTGGCGGCCGCGCTGGACGGGAGTGCTGTCAAGGAGAGAGCTGGGTTCCTGGAGAACTGGCCGGTGACGAAAGCCGCTCATTGGATCCGCCGCCGTCTTCACGCTGTGGATTCATCGACGGGCCCGCGAAAGGTGCCCCAAGCTAGCAGCCGCGCTGAAGACTCGGCGCTGGCCAAGCGGGTCATCGAACGCTGGTTAGCGAACAAGGCGATCCTGGAGGCAATTGGTGAAAGGGTGTCCTTCAGATTGTTGTTCGTGTGGCAGCCTATTCCGTCCTACGGTTTCGACCTCGCCTACCATCCATTCGTTGGCCGGGAGTGGCCGGAGAAGTACGCGCTTTCGATGGTCGGCTATCCGATGGTACGAGAACAGATCGAGGCGGAGAAGGTCGCCAACTTCCTCTGGCTCGGCGACATGCAGCGGGAGCGAAAGGAAGTGCTGTACGTCGACCAATTGCACTACAACGCAAAGTTCGGGAGGAGCATAGCCCAACGGATCGCGGACAGGATCCTGGCCGACGGTCTTCAGCATGCCCGCTGACTGGGCTGCTTGAACATGTCTTCGAATGGTCGCCGGGAGCTGATAGGGCAGGAGCGAATGACCTTGCCCGTTCGCAGACCTCGGGGGATCGGGAATCGCCCTGCGTGGAAACGTCGCTCGGCTACCCGACCATCACGGGCTTCGGTGACTTTGCCTTCACCATGCCCTCGTGCCTTCAAACTGCCCCCATTTCCCCCAAGCAGGTGCAAGAGCGAGCCGACCAACGATGCCCTTCGGCAGTTAACGCGAGCAATTAGACGTTGTTCCAGGCGCCGAGAGCTTGATGGCGGAACGCAGAGGAAGTGGAGCGGGTTGCGGCGCCGTTCGGAGCCGCGTCTTGCTCATGGTCAGCCGGTGTTGCGCAGGCCCGCCGCGATGCCGTTGATGGTGACCACGATGACCTCGCGATACCGTGCGGCCTCGTCGCCCTCCGGGTCCGCGAGCGCGCGCAGGCGACGGAGCATCTCGACCTGGAGATAGTTGAGCGGATCCACGTACGGGTTGCGCAGGTGCACCGAGCGCTGGATCACCGGGTCGCCGTCCATCAGCTCGGCGTGATCGGTGGCCCGCAGGATGGCCTCCCGCGTCCGCACGAACTCGTCGCCGATGCGGGTGAACGCGGCGGTCGCGAGCGGCCGGCTCGGCACCAGCTCGGAGTAGAGCGCGGCGATGCCCATGTCGGCCTTGAGCAGGGACATCTCGGCATTGTCCAGGATGGCCCGGAAGAAGGGCCAGCCGGTGTACATCTCCCGCAGCCGGCCCGCGTCCACGCGCGCCAGGGCCGTCCCGAGACCGTACCATCCGGGGAGGTTGAAGCGGCTCTGCATCCAGGAGAACACCCACGGGATGGCGCGCACCCCGCTCCGGGTGAGGCTGCCGGCGCGACGGACGGTGGGTCGCGAGCCCAGGCGCAGGCGCGAGAGCTCCTCGATCGGGGTGGCCGCGCGCCAGTACTCGAGGAAGCCGGGTGTCCGCTCGACCAGATCGTGATAGGTCTCGCGCGCGACGCCCGCCATGAGGTCGAGGGCCTCGCGCCAGGCCGGCTCGAGTGGCGTCGCGGCGGAGCCCCCCTTGTCCGCCGAGGCGAGGAGGACCGCGCTCACGATCTGCTCCACGTGGCGATGGGCCAGCGCGGGGTCGGCGTAGCGCGAGGCGATGGTCTCGCCCTGCTCGGTCACGCGGAAGCGGCCCTCGACGGTGCCGGGCGGCTGAGCCCGGATCGCGCGGCCGGCGGGCCCCCCGCCGCGCGCCACGGTGCCGCCGCGCCCGTGGAAGAGCGTGAGCTCGACGCCGTGCGCCCGGCACGTCCCCGCGATGGCCTCCTGGGCTCGGTAGAGCGCCCAGTTGGCGGCCAGGTAGCCGCCGTCCTTGTTGGAGTCGGAGTAGCCGATCATCACCATCTGCTCGCCGCCGCAGGCATCGAGGTGCGCGCGGTAGACGGGCAGCGCGAACAGGGCCTCGAGCGTGCGCGGCGCGGCGTCGAGATCGCCCAGCGTCTCGAAGAGGGGAACGATCTGCATGCCGCCGCCGCCGTCCGCCCAGCGGGCCAGGAGCAGCACGGTGAGCAGATCCGCCGGCCCGCGGGTCATCGAGATGATGAAGGGGCCGAGCGACTCGCGGCCGTAGATGGCCCGTGCGCGCGCGAGGAGCCGGAAGAGTCGCCAGGTCTCGGCCGGGTCCTCGTCGAGAGCGAGCGCCGAGATCTCCGAGGCCTTGGGCGGTCCCTCGCCGAGGAGCCGGAGCAGCACCGCGAGCCGCTCCGGCTCGCGGCGCTCGGCAAAGCCGCGGTCGAGGCCCAGGCGGGCCAGGATGGCGTCGAGGGTGGCGGCGAGCCGTCCCGAGTCCTCGCGGATGTCGAGTCGGGCCGCGTGCAGGCCGAAGCTCTCGATCTGGTGCTCGAGCGCGCGGACCCGGTCGCCCGCGAGCGCGAGGGGAACGCCCTGGGCGACCAGATCCACCACCTTCCGGACCTCGGCCGCGTCGAGGCGCGCGGCGTGCGGGGTCTCGTCGAGGAGCCGCGCGGTCATGTCCTCGCCCGAGGCCGATTCGAGATCGGCGGCGAGGAGCGAGAGCGCGAGCCGGTACGGCTCGCCCGCGTAGCGCTGCTCGAGGTAGGCCACGTGCGCCGGCAGGGGACGGCGCGCGTCGAGCCAGGCGGTCAGCGCCGCCGGGGGCGGGTAGCGCCGGCCGCTCACGCTCAGGCGCCGCGCCAGGTCCTGGACCGAGCGGCGGTGCCGCTCCACCGCGAGGCCGCGATGGAGGCGCAAGGTCTCGGCGGTGATCTCGGTGGCCACCGAGGGATTGCCGTCGCGGTCGCCCCCGATCCACGAGGCCACCGTGAGCCAGGCGGGGGGCGGGACGAGGCCCGGATAGTGGCGCGCGACCGCGGTCTCGAGGTCGGCGTCGATTCGAGGCAGGAGGTCCCAGAAGACCTCGTCGAGGAAGTAGAGCCCGGTGCGCACCTCGTCGGTGACCGCGGGGCGCGTGGTGCGCGCGCGGTCGGTGAGCCAGAGCGCGGTGATCTCGGCATGGAGCCCGGCCATCGCGTCGCTGCGCTCCCGCGGCAGCAGGTCGGCATCCTGGAGCCGCCGGGAGCTCGCTGATCCGCTGGAGCTTCGAGAGCACGGTGCGCCGCTTGGCCTCGGTCGGGTGCGCGGTCAGGACCAGCTCGATGCGAAGCCCGCGCAGGAGCTGCGCCATGCGCCCGGCGCCGATTCCGCCCCCCGCGAGCCGGGCGATCGCGTCGCCGATGGACTCGGCGATCGGCGCCGGGTGCTGCGCGCGCTCGCGATCGCGCAGCGCGCGGATGCGATGGACCTCCTCGGCGAGGTTGATCAGGTCGAAGTAGACCGCGAAGGCGGAGGCGGTGGCGCGCGCGGCGTCCACCGGCAGCTCGGCGACCGCCAGGGGCAGGCCCACCGCCGCGTCCATCTCGCCGGCCCGGCGCGCCTTGGCGAGCGCGCGGATGTGCTCCTCGGTCTCGAAGAGCGCGGCGGACTCCTGCGCGCGGAGCACCTCGCCGAGGGCTTCGCCCAGCAGGTGGATGGTGGCCGAGAGGTCCACAGCGGAGCCCTCCGTGGCTCGCGTCAGCAGGCGGGGGGAGTGTGGGCCCCCGGGCTCGGCCGAGTCAAGCGGAGCGCTGGCACTTCTCTTGCTCCCTTTCTGCGGACCTGGAGGAGGGACCGATGCCAACCTACACGATGAGCTGCACGCATTGCTCGTACGAAGTGGCGTTTCGCACGGAGCCGGACGCAAAAACCGAAGGAGTTCGGCACCTTCTGCAGTTCCCGGCGCACGGGGTGAAGGTCACACCGAGCGAGGACGCCCTGATCCGGGAAGAGGAAAGAGTTACCGCAGCTAGGTAGTTTAGAGGTACTGGCCGGGATCCCGGGGGGAGCCGTCCCCGGGGCCCGGCGGCAGCCCGCGCCGTCGGCGCATCTCCTCGATCTCGGCCCGCGCCTGCATGTGCTGGCTCCACAGGGCGGCCTGGATGCCCTGGAAGAGGCCCTCCAGCCAGCCGACGAGCTGGGCCTGGGCCAGCCGGATCTCGGACTCGCTCGACTTGCTGTCGAGCGGGATGGTCAGGGTGTCGAGCTCGTCCTGCAGCTCCTTCGACACGCCCTCCTTGAGGCCCGCGAGCGCCCGCTGGTACACCTCGCGCACGCGCTGGCGGCCCGCCTCGTCCGGGTTGGACTTTCGCACGTCCTCCAGCATCTCGCGGATCATTGCGGCGATGCGGATCAGCTTGGCGGGCTGCTGGATGGCCGGCCCCTCCGGCACCGCGGGGGGCAGGACTTCCGGATGCGTGTCGTCGTCCATGGGGGGCTCGGCTCCCGGGCGTGTAGGCATGCCCCCGATGCTACCACGCGTCTCGCGACACGCCAGCCCGTGGACCGGTCGAATCAACACGGTAAGCCCTTCCACTGCCTCGCGGCGCCGGCGCGGCAACCGCCTGATCTCGCGGCCTTTCGCCGAAGGCACGGGCCTTGCGGTAGCTCGATCCGAGAACGCAGCAACGAGAGGAGCGGCGATGACTCGATGGGTGGCGCTGGGAGTGTTGATGCTGGGACCGGTCATGGGATCGGCGGCGCCGGCGGCCGCCGCGATGGCCGCGATCACGACGGTGGCGCCGGTCGAGCCCGACGCGACGGAAGAGGGCGTGAAGGCGGCGGCCGCGAGCGCCCTGGGCCGCGCGGTGCGCGGTGCGCAGGCGATGGGGCTCGGCGAGGTGATGCTCAAGAGCATCCGGATGGTGCCGGGCACCGGCGTGGTGGTGGAGATCCTCGCCACCGATTCCGAGCCGTCGCTGGAAGAGTCGGCGTCCGCGCCGGAGCGGGCCGCGCCGGGCGCCCCGCGGATCTAGCTCTTCTTGGTCGTCTTCTCCGCGACCGGGTAGCCGCGCTTCTTCCACTCGGCGAAGCCGCCGTCCATCTCGACGACCGCCTCGAGCCCCATCTGCTGGGCGACGTCGGTGGCCAGGGCCGAGCGCCAGGCGCCGTTGCAGTAAAAGACGAACTCCTTGTCGGACGCGAAGACGTCCTTGTGGTAGGGGCTGTCCGGATCAACCCAGAACTCCAGCATGCCCCGCGGGCAGTGGAAGGCGCCCGGGATCATGCCCTCGCGCTCCAGCTCCCGCACGTCACGCAGATCCACGAAGACCACGCGGTCGCTGCCGAGACGACTCTTGGCCTCCTCGAGGCTGATCGTCTTGATACGCGACTTGGCCTCGTCCACCATCTGCCGGAATCCCTTGCGCGCCTTCTTCATGATCACTCTCCCCGGTCACACTTCCCCGATCACACTTCGAGATTTTCTTTGCGCACCGCCGCGTTGGCGGCCAGATCGGCGGGCGTCCCCTCGAACACGATACGCCCGTGCCCCATCACGTACACCCGGTGCGAGATCTTGAGCGCGATCGTGAGCTTCTGCTCGACGAGGAGGATCGAGACGCCCCGGCGGGCGATCTCGTCGAGGAAGCGGCCCACCTGGGTCACCAGCATCGGGGCGAGCCCCTCGGTGGGCTCGTCGATGATGACGAGCTCGGGGTCGCCCATGAGGGTGCGGCCCATGGTCAGCATCTGCTGCTCGCCGCCCGACAGCACGCCGGCCAGGTTGTCCTGCCGCTCGCGCAGGTGGGGATAGAGCGCGAACATGTCGTCGAACGACCAGCGGCCGAACCGTCCCGCGCGCTTCTGGCCGAGCTCGAGATTCTGGCGCACGGTCAGGGTGGGGAAGACCTGCCGGTCCTCCGGCACGTACCCGATGCCCGCGTGGGCGATCTGATCGGAGCGCAGCCCGACCAGGCTCTTGCCCTTCCAGAGGATCTCCCCGATCGGCTCGACCAGACCCATGATGGCCTTGCAGGTGGTGGAGCGTCCGACCCCGTTGCGGCCGAGCAGGCTCACGATCTCGCCGCCGCGCACCTCCAGTTGCACGCCCTGGAGGATGTGGCTCTTGCCGTAGTACGCGTGGAGATCGCGGACGCTCAGCATCAGGCGCCGACGCCGGCGGCGGGAACGCCCAGATAGGCCTCCTGCACCGCGCGGCTGCCCCGGATCTCGGCGGGCGGCCCGGAGGCGATGACCTGCCCGTACACGAGGACGGTCACCACGTCGGCCACGTCGAAGACCACGCTCATGTCGTGCTCGACCATCACGAGGGTCTTGCCTGCGGTCACGCGCCGGATCAGCGCGACCGCGTGATCGGCCTCGCTGCGGCTCATCCCGGCGGTGGGCTCGTCGAGCAGGATGGTGTCGGCGCCGCCCGCGATCGTGATCCCGATCTCGAGCGCGCGCTGCTCGGCGTAGGAGAGCAGGCCGGCGGGCACGTCCCGGCGGGACTCCAGGTTGAAGTCGGCGAGCAGCCGGGCCGCCGCCTCGTTCAGCGCGCGCTCGCCGCCCAGCAGGTGCCAGAACGAGTAGCGGTAGCCCCGCGACCACAGGAGCCCGCAGCGGATGTTCTCGAACACGGTCATGCGGGCGAAGATCGAGGTGACCTGGAAGCTGCGCGAGAGGCCGCGCCGGTTGATCTCGTGCGGGGCGAGGCCGTCGATGCGCCGACCGCCGAGCTCGATGGTGCCCGAGGAGACCGGGAAGCGCCCGCTGATCAGGTTGAACAGCGTGGTCTTGCCCGCGCCGTTCGGTCCGATGATCGCGTGGCGGGTTCCCGGGGTCACGTCGAGGCTCACCCCCATGATGACCGGGGTCGGCCCGAAGCTCTTGTGCACGTCGATGAGGCGGAGGCCGGGCCCGCCCGCGCTCACGCCCGCCCCCCCATCGCCTTGATCTCCTCGGTGACCGCATCCCAGGCGGTCCCGATCCGGCGCATCTCCACGCGCATCCAGAGGCCGCCGACGCCCAGGAGCACGACGGCCGCGATCCAGGGCGTGCCGCTGCGGGGATTCACGGTGACCCCGGAGAGGGTCAGGCTCTTGCCCTGGGCGGCGCCGATGGTGAGAAAGGAGCAGAGCTCGATCGCGAGCACGAAGCCGACCGCCGCCAGGAGCGTGGGCAGGACCAGACGGGCGTAGGGGGCGGCGAGGCGGCCGAGCCGGCCCGCGCGCCAGATCGGCTGGTGCATCATCACGATCCCCGCGATGCCGCCGGGGGCGAAGGTGACCATCAGGATGAACAGCACCCCGGCGTAGACGAGCCACGAGTTGGAGAGCAGGCTCACCCAGCTCTGGAGCAGCACGATCAGCACCGCCCCGATCACCGGCCCCGCGAAGGCCCCCACGCCGCCGATGTAGGTCATCAGGAGCGCGTTGGCGGACATGCCGCCGCCCACCGTGTCGTAGGTGACGATCTCGTAGGTCAGGGTGTAGAGCGCTCCCGCGATCCCCGCGAAGAAGCCGGAGAGGGAGAACTGCACGAAGCGCACCATGCGCGGATCGTAGCCGACGAACTGGGCGCGCTCGAAGTTGTCCCGGCACGCGTTGGCCATGCGCCCGAGCGGGGTGCGGGTCAGCAGCAGCATGAGGGCCACCGCGATCGCGGTCCAGGCCACGATCAGGTAGTAGACCTGCAGCGGCTGCGCGTAGGAGAGCCCGAAGAGGCTGTGCCCGATCATGCGGTTGGTGCTGACGCCGCCCTCGCCGCCGAAGAAGGTCTGGAACATGAGGGCGCAGGCGGTGACCAGCTCGCCGATGCCGAGGGTGATCATGGCGAAGGCGGTGGCGCGCTGCTTGGTCGCGAAGTAACCGAAGAGGATCGCGAAGACGAGGCCGCCGAGGCCGCCCGCGAGCGGAGTGATCTCGAGCGGCAGCCAGAACGAGCCCGCCTTGACCGCGTTGAGGGCGTGCGCGGTGACGTAGCCGCCCAGTCCGAGGAACACCGCGTGGCCGAAGGAGAGGAGCCCGGTCTGCCCCATCTGCATGTTGTAGCTGAGCGCGAAGATGATCATGATGCCCATCTGGCTCAGCATCGACACCATGAATCCGGAGTGCCGCCCGGTGGCCCAGTCGTAGGAGAGGTACGGCACGAGCACCGCCACCGCGAGCGCGACGAGCCACGGCCACTGGCGCGCCAGGAAGCCGGCGGTCCGGCCCGCGCTCAGAGGGCGGGCGGCGGGGTGGGCGATCTCCTCGCTCACGTGTCGCGGGTCCCCATGAGGCCGCGCGGCTTCACGAGCAGGACGAGGATCAGCATCAGGTAGGGCAGCAGCGCGCCCACCCGGGGCAGCGGGATCGTCAGGAATTCGGCCAGCGGCGTGGCGGACGTGACCGGGAGCCCGAGCCGTCCCAGCAGATCCGCGAACGACACGTCCAGCACCACCGCGTAGGTCTGCACGAGGCCCATGATCAGCGAGGCGATGAAGCAGCCGGCGAGCGAGCCGAGGCCGCCGAACACCACCACCACGAAGACGATGGGGCCCATCGTGATGGCCATCGACGGCTCGGTCACGAGGTAGTTGCCGCCGATCACGCCCGCGAGGCCGGCGAGGGCCGAGCCGCCCGCGAACACGATCGTGAACACGCGAGGCACGTTGTGGCCGAGAGCGCCCACCATCTCGGGATGGGTGAGCGCGGCCTGGATGACGAGGCCGATCCGGGTGCGGGTCAGCAGGAGCCAGATCGCCACGAACATCAGGGCCGAGATCAGCAGCATGAAGCCCCGGTAGGCGTGGAAGTTCGAGCCGTAGATCTGGAAGAGCGGATGATCCAGGACCGGGGGCACGCGGTACGGGACCGGGAGCAGGCCCCACGCCATCTGGACGCCCTTCTCGATGATGAAGGCCAGTCCGAAGGTGAAGAGCAGCTCGGCGATGTGGCCGTTCTTGTGGACGCGCCGCAGCGCGTACATCTCGATGAGGGCGCCCATGAGACCGCAGATCGCGGGGGCGAGGACCAGGGCGGGCCAGAAGCCGACGAGCCGGCTCACCGAGAAGGCGAAGTAGGCGCCCAGCATGTACATGCTGGCGTGGGCGAAATTGAGCACCCCCATCATCGAGAAGATGAGGGTGAGGCCGCTCGCCAGCATGAACAGCAGCATGCCGTAGACGAGGCCGTTGAGCAGCGAGACGAGCAGGACTTCCATTGATAGAGCCCTGAGAGAGAGCCGTCTGACACCTGCCCCCTCGCCCCCTCACCCTGCCCCTCTCCCCGGAGGGGAGAGGGTTGGGAGAGAGGGGAGAGGGCTGGGGTGAGGGGCCTCTAGGTCCTGAGCGCTACGACGTCGGGCGCTTCATGTTGCAGGAGTTCGGCTGGTCCAGGTCCTTGGGGAGGACGGTGGTCTCCGTCTTCCACCCGAGCCCGGTCTTCTCCGAGTCGTACTTCACGCCCTTGGTGAAGACCCCCACGAAATACTCGCTCAGGATCTGGTGGTCGGCCTTCCGCATGGTCACCTGGTGGCCGAGCATGTCGGTGATCGTGAGGCCCTCCATTGCGGCCGCGAACTTCATCGGGTCCGCCGAGCCCGCCTTGTTCATCGCGGCCTGGAGGAACTCGAAGATGGTCCGGAAGCCGGCCGCGTAGAAGTCGAAGTCGTGGGTGGACCGGAACTGCTTGGTCCAGCCCTCGGTGTCGGGCTTGTTGGTCTCCACCGCGATGTTCTCGTGGAAGGCCATGACCGAGCGCACCTTGCCGTTGCCGGCGGGGCCGATGGCGGTGGCGCCGCCGCCCAGGTGCGCATACATCGTGTAGTAGCGGATGTCGAGGCCCGCGTCCATGCCGCCCTTGATCAGGAGCGTCATGTCGGGTCCCCAGTTGCCGGTGAGGAGGGCCTGGGCCCCCGAGGCCTTCACCTTGGTGATGTAGGGGGAGAAGTCCTTGACCTTGCCGAGCGGGATCAGCTCGTCGCCGACCACCTTCACGTCCGGCCGGAGCTTGCCGAGAAAGGTCTTCACGTCGCGCTGCACGGACTGGCCGAAGAGATAGTCCTGGTTGAGCAGGTAGACCTTGTTCACGTCCTTGGGCAGGGCCCGCACCATGGTCTCGGCTTTCATCCCGACGTGCGCGTCCATCCGGAAGTGCCAGTAGCTGCACTTCTCGTTGGTCAGCTCGGTCGCGACCGCGCCGCAGTTGACGTAGACGATGCGGTTGGTCGGGTTCCGCTCGTTGTGCTTGTCGACGCCCTCGATGAGGGCCGCCGCGATGTTGGAGCCCGAGCACTGCATGATGACCGGGATGTTCTGGTCGGTGGCCGACTTCAGCGCGAGCAGCGCCTCGGA
>Ga0134127_10002969_pt1 | contig 12155 bp, 15 predicted proteins | sample KB31753_FD_96459 | JGI IMG/M metagenome (GOLD analysis project Ga0134127, IMG submission 96459) | Terrestrial soil microbial communities with excess Nitrogen fertilizer from Kellogg Biological Station, Michigan, USA - KB3-175-3 | ecosystem: Environmental > Terrestrial > Soil > Unclassified ...
CGACGCGATCCAGGGCACTCGATACGACGTATTTCTTCGCCGCGTCAATCGTCCGGGCGAATGGTTCCATCCAGGGCTGCATCCAATCAGGTTTCGAACCCGTCTGCGCGAACGGGCGCCAGCCCGCTTCCATCAATTCGTAAGTCACGCGACCGAAGAGAAGTGCATCGGCTTCGGCAATGCTCTCGGCTGCATGACGGTGCATGTCCTCGTCCGGGATCATCGCGCGATGATCGCAGCACCCGTCCAGGGTGACATTGATGAAATAGCGAAGGGGTCGCATGCCGTGCTCCGTGTACTGGTTTCTGCAACAATTATCGATCATGGCCGATGTCTTTGTTTCCTACGCCCGTAGCGACAAGCCGCGCGTCGCGCCGCTGGTCGCCGCAATCCAGGCGAAGGGTTGGTCGGTATGGTGGGACCCGGCGATCGATCCAGGACAGGAGTTCGACCGCCAGATCGCCGCGGAGCTAAAGGCGACCGCCGCCGTGCTGGTGGTCTGGACGCCAGTTTCGGTGGAATCGCGCTGGGTACGCGGCGAGGCGCGGGAAGGCGCTGATCGCGGCGTCCTCGTTCCCGTCCGCTTCGATGGCGCAAGCCTGCCGATCGATGTACGCGCGCTTCACACGACAGACCTGGATGGCTGGGACGGGGACCCACAGAGCCCGCAGTGCCAGGAGGTGTTGCGCGCCCTGAGCAGCATTCTCGCCCGTCAACCCGTGGATCAAACCAGCCCTGCCAAGGTCCCGGAGGTGCCGATGCCGGCCGCCGGGGGTACCGCTCGCGTCGCTATCTGCGTCCTGCCTTTCACCAATATGAGCGGCGATCCAGAGCAAGAGCATTTCAGCGACGGAATCACCGAGGACATCATCACCGAACTGTCGCGTTGGCGCCTTCTCTCGGTGCGCTCCCGCTCCGCCTCATTCCGCTATCGGGGCGCTGCCGTCGACATGAAGCAGGTCGCACGCGAATTGAATGTCCGCTATATCGTCGAAGGGAGCGTCAGGCGAATTGGTGACCGCATACGCATCACCGCCCAATTGATCGATGCCGATTCCGGCAGCCATATCTGGGGCGAAAAATACGACCGAAACCTGGCTGACGTTTTTTCCGTCCAGGACCAGCTTGTACAGAAGATCGTCAGTACGCTTGTCGGTCGTGTACAGGCTGCCGACATCGAGCGGTCAAGCCGCAAGCCCCCGACGAGCCTGGCGGCCTACGAATATGTCCTGAAGGCCAACGCATTGCCTTGGGACGACCCCGAAGGCGCTGCCGAAGCCACGCGACTCCTCGAGGCCGCCATCAAGCTGGACCCCGGCTACGGTCTCGCTCATGCCGTGCTCGCCGCCCTGCGCTGGGACAGTTGGTACAAGGACCGGAGTGGTTCCGATGACGGGCTGCAGCAGGCGTATGCCCTGGCAAAGCGCGCCGTCGAACTGGATCAGAACGAGAGCACCTGCTTCGCAATTCTGGGCCATGTATGTCTTCGCCGGCGTTCCTTTGATCAGGCTTTGCAGTACGGGCAGCGCGCAATCGAGCTCAATCCGACCAATCCGTGGAACAGGGCTGACATCGGAGGCATTTTCATCTACGTAGGCCGCGCAGAAGATGCCCTGGCCTCATTCAGGCTGACGAGAGAGATTGACCCGTACTTCGACCAGTCGTGGTATTGGCGTTTCTTGGGCCTGGCTTACATGATCCTGAAACGATACGAAGAAGCTCTGGAAGCATTCGACCACGTGCAAGCTCCTCCTGTCCGGATCCTTGCGCTCGCGGCCGGCTGCCATGCGCGCTTGAATGACTTCGATCGCGCAAAGGCCGTCGCGGCCGAATGTCTGGCCAGGGAGCCGGATTTCTCGATCAGGCATTTCGTGTCCAAGGAACCGTTCAAGTTCGAGGCCGATGCCACTCATCTGGCCGAGTCGCTCCGCCTGGCCGGCCTGCCGGAATAGCGATGGACCGCGAACCGACCTGGGTCGGCGAAGTCATCCGTTTCTGGTTCGAGGAGCTGACCAAAGATCAATGGTTCGCGCGAAGCGACAGCCTTGATGCGCAGATACGTCTCCGCTTCCTCGCGCTGCACGAACGGCTCGTTGCAAGCGATGTCGCCGGAGTCTCGACGCCGCGCTCACTGCTCGCCGCGATCATCGTCCTGGATCAGTTCTCAAGGAACATGTTCAGGGGCACGCCACGTGCTTATGCCTGCGACGCGATCGCTCGTCGACTCTCAAAGACGGCAATCGAGAACGGTTTCGACGCCGAAATGACGGAAGAAGAACGGAATTTCCTCTACCTCCCTTTCCAGCACAGCGAGGATCGCGCGGACCAGGCGCTTTCGCTTCGCCTGTTCGAGAATCTTGGCAACGAGGATTGGACGCCCTACGCCAGGGCGCACAAGGCCATCATCGATCGGTTTGGCCGATTTCCACACCGCAATGCGACGCTCGGCCGGACTTCAACGGCCGAAGAGATTGCATTGCTTAATGAGCATATGGGCTCGTTCTGAGCATTGGTGACGCCCGGTTAGCAACTTCCGGCGCTGCACGCTGTCGATCAATATATGGACAAAATCAGCGAGTTGGCCGGGACTCTTTTCGGCTACAGCTTCCATGTCGGCAAGCTCGAATTGAACATAGCCGGCGTGCTTGCGGCGGCCCTCACGCTGTTGCTCGTGTGGGCGCTCTCGCGCCTGATGCAAAAAGGCTTCACGCGTTACGCAATGGGTCGCCAGGCAGCGCTCCGGCCGGCGATCTACACCGTGTCGCGCCTGGCCAAGTACATCCTGGTCGTGATCGGTGTCCTGGTCGCAGCGGGAATGATGGGAGTTCCGCTGACGCAATTTGCCGTGCTCGCCGGCGCCATCGGCGTCGGACTTGGCTTCGGCCTGCAGGCAATCTTCAGCAATTTCGTTTCCGGACTGATGCTGTTGTTCGACCGCAGCCTCAAGGTCGGCGATTTCGTCGAACTGGAATCCGGCGTCCGCGGAGAAGTGACCGACATCGGCATCCGTGCCACTCGCATCATGACCAACGACAATATCGATGTCTTGGTGCCCAACGCAGAGTTTGTCACCGGCCGCGTGGTCAATTGGACTCTCGGTGACAACATGATCAGGTTGCACGTGCCGTTCGGCGTCGACTACGGCGTCGACAAGGACCTGGTAAAGAAGGCAGCGCTGGAAGCTGCCGCGGAAGTTCCGTTTACCCTGGCCGGGCAGGAGCGACGCAAGCCGCAGGTATGGCTGGTGGAGTTCGCGGAAAGCAGCCTGAATTTCGAGCTGGTGGTATGGCTGACTGCAGAGGCGACCAAGCGACCGGGCGCGGTCAAGGCGGCGTACACCTGGGCGTTGGACAACGCGCTGCGCCGCCACGGCATCGGCATTCCGTTCCCGACCACCGATCTCAATGTCCGCAGCCTGTTCGGACTCGAGGGTCGCGATGCCTTGCGCGCAATGCGCGGCCAGATGCCGAAAGCGGAAGTCGACGCCGATGCGTCTGCCCCTGCTGCAGCGCCCAGCCGGGCCCGAAACGACGCGCTGGAAGAGGTGGAGTCGCAAATCGCGGAGAGTCAATCGCGCGGGCGCCCGACGAGCCACTAATTAGGTACCATGCTCACTTCGCGAGCGGATAAGAAACCGAGGGGAAGTGGGGACTACTCGGGCAGCTGCCTCGATCCTGCCATTGACCGTGATGTCGGCGGCACTGCTGCTGTCGGCAGCCGCTCGCGGGGCCGAGCGGCATTTTGAGCTAAATATCCAAAACGGACGGCTGGCTGAGCCAGCGCCGACCCTCAAAGTGTCGCAGGGCGACGAGGTCCTGCTCGAGCTCAAAAGCGACCGCGACCTCGAGCTGCACCTGCACGGCTACTCCCTGACCTTTGCGCTCGCTGCCGGCGTGCCTGCTGTCTGGCGCTTCGCCGTCCCGTCCAGCGGCCGTTTCCCGCTGGCGGTGCACGAACACGGCGGTGCGCACAGCCACGCGACGCTGCTCTACCTCGAAGTTCACCCCGACTAGCGATGCGCAGAGTGGCGGCAGCGTCGACTGCGCTTGCCGTGCTCGCGGGCGGCGCCAGCCAGCCGGTTGCAGCACATGCCTTCGGTCAGCGTTACGACTTGCCGCTGCCGCTCGAATTCTTCCTCGCGGGCGGCGCTGCTGTCGTGCTCCTCTCCTTCGTCGTCGCCGTCGTGATATTGCGGCCGGCAAGCGACCATGCCTGGCAGCGGGTACTGCCGCCAGTGCCGCGATGGCTTCGAGCCGCCGCCGAAAGCACCATCGCGGCGCTGGGCGTCTTTCTCTTCCTGCTGGTGTTGATCGCGGGCTACTTCGGCAACCAGGAATCCAGCGAAAACATCGCGACCGTGCTGGTCTGGGTGCTCTGGTGGATCGGCCTGATGCTGGTGACCGCCTTGATAGGCAACATCTGGCCCCATCTGGATCCGTGGAGCACGATCTGGCGCCGCGCCCGCAGCTGGTTGGGCCGGCCATCTCAGGCGCCCGTCGATGGCTCCCCGCCGTGGGGGGCCTGGCCGGCCGTGGCGATGTACTTCGTCTATGCGTGGCTGGAGCTCGCAAGTGACTTCGGCGAGGTGCCGCGCGACCTTGCACTGCTCGTACTGTTCTACTCGGTCGGCGCATGGATGGCGATGGCGCTCTTCGGCGAGAACCGCTGGCGGGCAGGCGCCGATCCCTTCAGCCGGATCTTCGGTCTCTTTGGAAGTTTCGCACCATTCAGCCGCAATCCCATTGGCCAGGTCACGCTGCGCCTGCCCGGCGCCGGGTTACTGGGTAACCATCCACGAGCACTCGGCGAAATTGCGTTCGTGCTGCTGGTTCTGGCAACGGTGACCTTCGACGGCATTTCGGAGACACCGCCCTGGTCTTCTGCGATCGACTGGCTCGCACACAGCCCTTCGCTGCGCCCTGTCCTCTTGTCGCTGGGCGATGCGGGTATCGACGTTCTGATGACTGCCAACACGCTGGGCTTGCTCTTGACCGGGCTTGTTTTCTTTGCGGTATTCGCGGTCGTCTGCCGATTGAGCGCGCTCATCGGTGGGGGCGTCAGCGGCAGCCAGGCGATGCGCGCCTTCGCGCTCACTTTCCTGCCGATCGCCATCGCATATCACGCCGCTCACTATCTCTCCTACCTGCTTCTTGCGGGCCAGCTGGCAATACCGCTCGCCTCCGATCCGTTCGGATGGGGCTGGGATCTTTTCGGTACGCGCGGCCACACCATCGATCTCGGCGTGATCAGCATGAAGACCGTCTGGTACATCGCTGTGGTGGCGATAGTTACCGGCCACGTCGTTTCAGTGACGCTGGCCCACATCGAAGCGCTCCGGCTGTTCCCGACGCGCCGGGCGGCGTTGTTGAGCCAGCTGCCGATGCTGGTTCTGATGGTGGCATTCACGAGTACCAGCCTCTGGATTCTCTCGCAGCCAATCGTGCAGGAGCCCGGCTGAGCGCGGTCCGCCCGCGCAACCGGGTAGGTTGAATTTTGTTCTAGAATCCGCTTCTCAGTTGTAGTCGAAAAGCGAAACAAGGAGGGCTCGTCGTGAAAAACATCGTATTCGGATTGATCCTGTCGAGCGCACTGGCGGCGCCAGCTCTGGCGGCATTGAAGCCGGGTACGAGCGCGCCGGACTTCTCCACCCAGGCCTCGGTGGCGGGAAAGGATTTCAAGTTCTCACTCGCGGAAGCGCTGAAGAAGGGCCCGGTCGTCGTCTACTTCTATCCGTCGGCGTATACCGGCGGTTGCAATATTGAAGCCCACACCTTCGCGATCAACCAGGAGAAGTTCAACGCGGCCGGAGCCTCGATACTGGGCGTATCGCATGACAGCATCGCGAGACTCAACGATTTCTCGGCCGATCCGGAGTTCTGTGCGGGCAAGTTCCCCGTGGCCTCCGATCCCGAAGGCAAAATCGCGAAATCCTACGATCTGAAGGTTACGGAGAAGAAGGCTGGCGCGAAGGACACGCGCGGGATGGAGATCGATCACGCGTTCACGGAGCGCACCACGTTCGTCATCGCGCCTGATTCCAGGATCGTGGCCGTCTACTCGTCGGCGGACGACAAGATCTCGCCCGCGGACCATGTCACGAAGTCACTGGAAGCAGTCAAGGAACTCGCGGCCGGAAAAGCGAACTGAGCGGATTCGATCTGGCGAAGCGAGGCGGTCGATCGCCTACATCAGACTACTTGTCTCGATCAGCTCAGTTTTCCGATCTCGGCCTTGAGTGCGTTGGTATCTATGTTCGACAGGTCCCAACCGCGCTCTTTCGCGACTTGACTCAAGGCGCCCTTGACGTCGTCCGGGTGAGCCTTGAAAAAGTCGAGAGCCTTCTTGGCGATGTCTGGATGAGTCTTCAGGTAATCCACAACCTGCTGAACGGTCTGCCTCTCCATGGTATGCCTCCTTGGCGCACCGCCTCGCCTCTCCAAACCTCTTCTTCGAAACCTGCCAGTCCTGCTGCTTGTGCGCTAGTGGACCTTGGTCGTAGGGGGCAACCCGTTCCAGCCTGTCCGCCGCTCTCTATGACTGTGCAGCCAATTCCTGGAACTTCTTGAGGCTCAATTTTCCTTTCGCACCCCACCCCGACTCTCCCGTTGGAATCTCCGGCCGAAACGCTTCGTAGAGCTGAAACGCTTCTTTTGCCAAAGCCTCAGCCCCCCGGGACCGCGCAAGCTTCTCCATCGCGCCCCGCACCTCGGGCAGTCGCTCGCCGAACTTCGAGCGAAGGTATTTATCAACGCTCGTCGGTGCCATCGGGTTCTGGTCCTTGTCCACCGCCCTCAAGCCAAAATCGGTGCGCAGAACGGGCACCGCCCGACCTAGAAGCGCGACCCGCAATACTCCTGCCGCTTTTGCCTTCTTCGCCCGCTCCTTGCGTACGGCTTCAGGTGAAGGTGTAAATATGCCGAGACGTTGCCCCTTCGACTGCGCGGTGAGCCCTGCAACGGCCTTGCCGAGCGTGAGAGCCTCGTCGTAGTCAAACCCGAGACATTCCGCAACGACTGACGCCCATAACGTCAAGACTGGAGCCCGATTGATGGTGACGACGTCCATAGGATTGCGAGTTCTGTAGTCAGCGGTGCGGGCATCCGGGCCAGCAGCACGGCCTGCGCATACCTCCACGCATCTTATCGAGGCCAACCTCGATGCGGCGCTTCCTGGTCTCTTCCTTCCTGGCCGAAGTGACCCAGCAGATCCACTCGTTTCGCGCCAGTGGGGTGATAGCAGCCCAGAGGCTTTTGGCCGCGGCGTCCGATTCGATGGCCCGGCGGAAGTCAGACGGGAGCCGGTGAATCGCGCCGCCCGTTATCGCTTTAGCAGTCATGCATTAGTTGCGCAGCGCGAGCCACGATGGTCACTCATGGCAGTTCCACCGCGTCAAGATGTCGCAGCGGCCTCCGGCTGATGCGTCGCGTGTCTCTCCGCCCACCCCAATGCAAAGTCGGCGATCTCCTCCCATCCATGCTCGGCAGGCATGAGATGCGAGCGTCCCGGAAATTCCCTGATCTCGGTGATCGTGTTCGACTTGTAATGCTTCGCGTTCGAGCGTTGGACGGCGGGCGGCATCAAGTGATCTTCGCCCCCCGAAATGAAGAGAAGCGGTGCGCGGGCGTCGTTATGGTAGTCGACCGCGATTTCCTGCGGGCCGGGGATGAAATTCGCCAGCACGCTGTCCCAGAAAATGCCCCCTGATGCCGGGACGTGATAGCGGTCGTACGCAGCGCGCGCGTCTGCCTCGTCAAACGTGTTCGTGAAAACATAGCGCCACTGTTCGTAAGTGAACGGCACTGCCTTGTGGCGATTCGCGGGATTCTTCAGCACCGGGAACGTCGCTTTGAACTGCGAAAGCGGCGTGACGCGCACACCTTCCGTCGGTGCGGAGTTGATCGCCACTCCCACTGCCCCATAGCCACGATCGAGCAACAACTGCACAAACGCGCCACCCGCCGAATGACCGATGAGGATCGGTGGCGCCTCGAGTCCTTCGACGACGCCTTCGAGCTTCGCCATGATCGCGGGTGCCGTGAGGCGTTCGACGGGCGAAGGATCGCGATTGAGGGCCTCGACCTCGACTTCGAACCCAGGATACGCCGGCGCGAGCACGCGATAGCCCTGGGCTTCATAGCGTGTAATCCAGTGCTCCCAGCTTCGTGGCGTCACCCAGAAACCATGAACCAGGACGATCGTGCCGGTCTCAATAGATAGCGTGGGCATGGTGAATCTCCATGTGTGGTTGCGCCACAGGGACCGGATTTGGGCTAGAAGCGGCGCAGCCCATTGTTTCTACTACAGCACTCGGCGAGTCAATCCGTCAAACATCGCGCGGGTGTCAATCCGCAAAGAATGGAGCCGCGCAATGAGCGGGACTCGCCGCAGCACCGGGAGAGTATGCTGAGTCACGGACCCGCCCAAATCATGGAGGATGTCACGGTGCGCCAGCTCGCATTTGCAATCAGCCAAGCGGCAATCGTCGTTGTTTCAACCGCAAGCTCAGCCTTGGCTGCCGGTCCGCAGTTCGGCACTGAAGCGCAAGCCAGGGCCATGCTGGAGAGAGCCGTCGTAGCAGTAAAACAGGACAAGGAAAAAGCCCTCGGAATGTTCAACACGGGTGATGGTGGCTTCAAAGACCGCGACCTTTACGTGTATTGCGCCAACGCTTCGGATGGCATCCTGACCGCCCACCCCTACTTGAAGGGCGAACATCTGCAGGAGATCAAGGGCAAGAAAGGGTATCCGCTCGGTAAAGAGATCATGGATAACGCCACCGAGGGCGAAATCAAGCAAGTGACCTATTGGTGGCCGCGCCCCGGTACGGACACTCCGCTCGAGAAGACTTCCTTCTACACGCAGGTCGCAGGACAGAACTGCGGTGTCGGCTTCTACAAGGAATGACGGACGGCGCCGCCGGTACGGACACCTAGTTGGACGCGCGGATTTTCCGTCACAAAATTGGTGGCCAGGGGCGGAGTCGAAACACCTGCACAATTGATATGGCTGGCAAGCTGGCCGACAATCGCCTGGACCTATTTACAAGGAAAACTCATGGGTGCAACGCTCTACATGAATCCTGTGTCGACGGCGTGTCGTCCCGTCAGTCTACTCATTGCCGAGAAGAAACTGCCCGTCACCGAGCAGTTCGTGGACCTGGCGGCAGGCGAACAGCGCGGGTCGGCCTTCGCGGCGCTCAATCCGTGTTGCCTGGTGCCCGTACTTGAAGACGGCGATTTTCGCATGGCCGAAAGCTCCGCAATCCTCAAATACCTGGCGTCCGAGTTCGAAGCGCCGGAGTACCCCAAGGACGTCAAGCAACGCGCGAGAGTGGATGAGGCCATGGATTGGTTTAATACCCAGTTCTATCGGGATTTCGGTTACGGATTCCTGTATCCCCAGGTTTTCCCGCACCACAGGCGCCCGACCGACGACCAGCAACAGGGCACGATTGAATGGGGTAAGAAGAAGGCAATGAACTGGTTGGAGATTCTCGACCGGAACATGCTGGGCCAGAACGAATTCGTTGCCAATAACCGGATCTCCATCGCTGACTACTTCGGCGCGTGCCTGGTCACGGCAGGAGAAATGATCGGTTGTACTTTCGATGGCTACCCGAACGTCCAGCGTTGGCTCGGCCGGATGAAGAACCTGTCGAGCTGGCCAAAGGTAAACGAAGTGATGTATGGCTTCGCCGCGTCAATACGAAGCACTAGGTTTCAAACTGTCTGAATCCCCCGGGGGAGAATCACATGCACACCAATCTCGCCAGTCGCTCGTTCCGTCGCTGCGCCGCGATCCTGGCCGTCACTTCGATGGCGATTGTCGCGTCACACGTGGCCGTCGCGGATATCGTCACTGGCACGCTCAAACCGGCGTCCGCCAAGGCGAGCCTTGTCAACGCCAAGGGCGAGGTTGTTGCCGAGCTCAAGCCTGGCGCGTACCAGTTGCAGCTGCCGGTCGGCAAGTACAAGGCCAGATGTGAAGCGCCGAAGGCCAAGGAGCAGGACGTTCTCGTGCTGTCCGAGCCCGTCACATTCAACCTCGACTGCGGCTGATCGAGCGGACAAAGCTTGAGTTCCACCGACGACCCGCGGGCCAACGTGTCCGGCCCAACGCCGCCGCACTCGACCGATGGGCCGCAAAGGGCGCACCGCGATTGGCGCGAAAACATCAGGTTCATCGCCAGCGTCGTCAACAGCCTCGCGATCCCGCTCTTGACGATCGCCGCGACAGCGGTCGGCATCTACGCAACCAACACCCTCAAGGAACGCGAAATCGAGATCGCGACCGAAAACAACGCCCAGGCGCTGCGCAACCAGCGCGAGGAATCTGAGACGAACCTGCGCTCGGCAATGTTCCGTGAGCTCGTGGGGCCACTGCTGCAAAGCGAGACCGAGACTCTTGCGAAGGGCGACCAGGCCGATCTGCCTCGCGCTCAACGGCTCGCGCTGCTGGCCGAACTTCTCGCCCTGAATTTTCACGAGCACTTCGAACTGGGCCCTCTTCTGCGCTATGTCGACACGCTGCCCGGACAGACCGAAGACGCGCGACAGCGCCTGCGCAGCACCTCGCGGCGGGTGATCTCTCGACAGCTCGCACCGCTGCTGTCTTCCGCGGCTTCAACGAGCCGAACGCACCCGGCATTTCTTGAGCTCTCGCTGAACTCGGACGCCACGGAACCCGCCGACAAGGCAATCTCCTGCGCATTGCCGGAAGGCTCCGCCGCTCCGGAGTCAGGCTCACTTGCGCTGCAATGCTCGAGCATGGCAATGGGCGTACCGCTGCAGATCGTCTCGCCGGACGGCCGGGACAGGCTCCAGGTCAACGTGCGCGCCGTGAATTGGGCCGCACAGACGGTCGGCATCTACTCGGTGCTGCTCGGGTCAAGAGGCGAATCGCAGACGCACACGCCCCCAATTGAGTTCACGCTCTCGCCCTACTCGTTCCCGTTCTCTGACAATACGTTGCTGCCGAGCGGCAACCGCTTCGGAATCTACCTGACGCGCATCGACGACATCCCGGACGTCGCGCGCATCATGCGACTCTCGTTCGTCTGGTTCCCCAAGGACTTTGTGCCGCCGCGCGAGCGACCGTTCGACTTGGATGTAGAAACGCCGCCGGTCGCCGCCGCCCCACCTGGTTCCGCCGAGCCGGACCGCAGGTCCGACGAGGGCGACGGCACGTAGCGAAGTCGAGGGCCGGCGTGGCACCGGCGTGATGGGACTCTACGCAGCGAGAGTTGGTAGCCAGGGGCGGAATCGAACCACCGACAAGAGGACTTTCAGTCCGACTGATGGCCTTACCGACAGGTGTTTATGACGGGCCGAAGTTTCACTCTTCTGCACGCTCCATTCATCCGTGGCCTCTTGAACTGAAGAAGAAAAAATACATATTGAAAAACGATAAATTCTTGCGATAGCGTACCGTTCGTCGACGCACGAGGGAATGGCGATCATGAAATCAGGTGCGACTTTGTTTCTGAGGGCAGTGGTTCTGCTCATCGGCATTGGCGCTGTTGCTCTCCTGCTTTGGGAACCGCACATCGAGGGCAGAAATGCGCATGCCACGGTCTTTGAGATCTATTTCAATGACCCCTTCCTGGCGTATGCGTATGTCGCGTCCATACCATTTTTTGTGGGGCTGTATCACGCATTCAAGGTATTGGGGTTTGCCGGTCGAAACAATGAGTTCTCACTTTCGACCGTTAAGTCCGTCCGAACCATAAAGAATTGCGCGATTGCGCTTTTCGGGTTTGTCGTGGGTGCCGAAATCTTCATCATGTCGAATGACAGCGATGATCGCGCGGGTGGTGTTTTTATCGGCATCCTCATCGCATTCGCCTCGATCGTGGTTGCGACCGCGACGACCATCCTCGAACGAGCTTTGCAGAGAGCCGTGGAAATGAAGTCAGAGAACGACTTGACGATATGAGTTCGCGCCCGCCTCGCACAGTCAACAGCACCTGCACTCGACGTACGGTGCTTGCGGGTAGCGCGGCCATGCTGGCCACTGCCGGGCGCATCTCGCTCGCGGAATCGCCGCAAACGGCGGAGCGTGTGCAGCTAGATATCTCCTATGAGTTCCACTATCTCTCCTACGTGCCGGATGACTACGGGCTGGATTTGTCCCGTAATTGGCCTCTGCTCTTGTTC
>Ga0134127_10002973_pt1 | contig 12147 bp, 10 predicted proteins | sample KB31753_FD_96459 | JGI IMG/M metagenome (GOLD analysis project Ga0134127, IMG submission 96459) | Terrestrial soil microbial communities with excess Nitrogen fertilizer from Kellogg Biological Station, Michigan, USA - KB3-175-3 | ecosystem: Environmental > Terrestrial > Soil > Unclassified ...
AACTGGACTTCGTTCCCCGTCTGGGCATTGTCAGGATGCGCACGCTGCGCGAGTAGCCGGTACACCCGGTGAACGGTTTCGGGTTCGGCGCTGGGGCTGATCTGCAGAATCTCGTAATAGTCCTGAGGTTCTTCCACGCCTTGAGTTATCGGATCCTCTCGTACGAATTTCCAGTGCCTCAGCTGAACGTGCCCTCTTTCGGCCCGCGCGCGCCCTTGTTGATTTGCCTGATCGCGCCAAGATGATACGCAAGGTGCGCCACGCTTCCGGCCATGCCGGCAAGCTCCACCTCGTCCACCTCACGGGGCGATTGCAGCGCCTGCAACCAGCGATGCGCTTCGTCACGCAGCCCCGTCCTGATTTCCTCCCACTTTGCGCCATCGACTGCCGATGTCTTCCAGGCCTCGTCCCATTTCGCGTTGGCGAAGGGATTCCCGCCTTCGCTGGCCCACTCATTCATCAGTGACAGCCCATACCGTACGTGCTGCGCATGTGCGGCGATGGTCGCACCGGCATTGACTGAGCGCGACGCGTCCGGCGCGGAGATCCTGTCGAGCGATCGCAGGAGCCCGACATCGCCGGAATTAAGGACGAATGCGCCGCCATCCGCGACTGCGCCGTCCACGAGTTCGGAGAAGAGCCTGGCGAGAAGTGGACCGATGTCCGTGGTTCGCATGGCGTCCAATAGTTCAATGCACGACCCGGAACGGCACGGAGGCCGTCGAGCGGTCCCAGCGGAGCGCCACACGTCCGCTGTCGGTCGTCATGTCGATGAACTCCCAGGACAGCTGCTCGACCCTGTAAGGGAGCGGCTCGACTTTCATCGCGATCCGCACCACGTCCCGGTCCGGCGTGTAGTTGAAGGCGCCGTAGAGGGCATCCTTGTCTGTCACCGTAAAGGTCGGCGAGGCGCGCCAGTCGGACACGACAAACGTCCATTCGGTCGGGCTCTTGAGCTCGATGAACAGCGTGTGTTCGCCGGCGGGGACGGTGGTGTTGCCGATGACGAGCGGCACCTCGCTCCGCAGGCGCGTCGAGACATTCGCGCCGGCGCGCCAGATGGGTGCGCCGGCGTAAGTCGCCTTGCCGTACTCCGAACCGGCGCCGGTGAAGGCCTCGCGTCCGCGCAGGAGCGGCCGGCCGTACACGATGTCGATCCATTTCCCGCCGACGTAGCGTTCGCCGCCCATGGTGAACGTCTCGCGCTCGGATTTCATCCACTCGCCCAGCACCTGGACGGAGGCGATTCCTTCCGGGCTGAGCGGTCGGCTCTGCTGCTGGGCAAACATGGCGGGCACGCAGAGACACATCGCGATCAGGAATAGAACAAGTCGTGGCTTCATGAGGATCTCCCGGAGGCCAGTATACGGGGTTAGCGCAGCAGCTCGAACAGGCTGTCGAGCATGCGGTAGGTGAGTCCCCACACGATCCGTCCGCCGACGTCATGGGCGGGGAGCTCGACCCGCTCTCCGCTGTCGCGATCGACGGCAAACGTCGTTCGCAGCTGTCCCTGGAGCAACGGATCGAGCGGCACCCAGACGGCCTCGACGACTTCGTCGCTGTACAGCAGTTCCGCGTCCGCCACGAGCTCGAAAATGAACGGGACGATCGTCATGCCCACCGGACGGCCGCGCGCCACCGCTGGCACCGGCGCGAGCTGCCCGAGCAGCCGACCGGCCCGTGCGAGATCGAGTCCGACCTCCTCGAAGGTCTCGCGGATCGCAGTAGCGATCAGATTCTCGTCTTGGGGATCCTGGCGGCCGCCGGGAAACGCCATGTGGCCGGACCAGGCATCGGCTGGGTGCTCAGCGCGCCGGATGAGGAGGACCTGCGGGCCGTCCGTGCCGTCGCGGACGACGATCGCCACCGCCGCACGCCCGTGCCCCGGCTCGTTGACCAGTTCCCTCGTGGTCGTGGACGCCGCGTCCACAAGCCGCGCCGTCACGCGCTCGCGGACGACGCGCATCGATGTGGTGACAACGGGCTTGCGCTCGTCTGTGTCCGCAGCCATCCGCCGCTGATGTCGCCGGGGCTATTTCGGTGGGTCGACGTTCGTCGTCGCCGTGGGCCCGACCCCCGAGATCTGAATCCACATCGGATCGTTGCCGGATCCATCGTAGTGGACACCTTGCGCGATATCGCGGATGAATCCGCCTTTCGGCACTGCGACGGTCCTCGCCGGGTCGCCGCTCGCGTCCGTGCCGATTCGCATCGTGCCGCCCATCACCATGACAACACGGTCGATTGGGTGATAGTGCGGGCGGCTCCAGGTATTCGGTGCACGTCGCTGATACTGCAGGTAGAGGCCGGGTTTGCTCGAGTCGCCAAACAGGACGAACGATTCCTTCGACATGTCCTCGATCCGCTGAATCTGCCTGATCGCCGGATCGATTACGCCGGCACCTGATCCGGACGTAGTCGTGCTTGGCTCCGCCGGATGGCTGGGCGCCGGGCCTATGCCCACGAAATACAGCGTCGCCCCGTCGTCTTTCGTCCCGTCGAAGTGAATGCCGCCGGCGACGTCTCTGACGAACGAGCCCGCCTTCAACGGCACGGTGCGTGCCGGATCGAACTTTCCGGTGCCGACCCAGAACGTACCCTCGAGCACCGTGACGAAACGGTCGTTGTCGTGAAAGTGCGGCTTGCTCCAGATGTTTGGCCCGCGCTTCACGACGTAGGCGTAGAGGCCCGGCTTGGACGGATCGCCGAACAGATTCGCGGTCTTGCCGTTGTCGGTGTCTCTCCACTGCATCTGGTCAGGCAGCGTGTAGTCTCTGCTGCCCCGGTCGATGGCGACCGCCTGCGCGCCGTACGGGTGCTCGATCGAAAGAGACACCGCAGCCAGGGTCACAACAACGGTGGCCGCGCAGAACACCAACCTGCCGTGCTTGCGGATCGTCATAGCGTCCTCCAGATCGGACTCACCTTACTCCAATTCATTACGACCCGCGACTTTCGCTAACGCGTCTTCCGGTGTCAGGATGTCCTGAGCTCCGAGGGCCAACAGGGGTTGTCGCCGCGAGTCCTTGAGAAAGCCTTCATTACTCGTGACGAAGATGTCGTGCCCGCTTCGGATGTGAGCAACCAGACCCTCAACGTCACTGAAAACGTGCCGCGTTCTCTGCCTGATAAACAGCGTATCGACGGTTGAGTGTACGACTCTGCTGATTTTCTCGGCGAGGCCGTCGTTGTCGTCTCCGTACACCGCGGCACCCCAGAATGACATCTCATTTCGACCGGTCGGCAGCACGCTTGGCAGATCGTTGATGCCAAGCGCCTCGAGCCGGTCCTCGAGCTGACGGTCATTCTCGGGAGCGACCGTCCCAGGCGCGGTCTCTGTCGGTGAGATCGCACTGACGAACAGTTGAATCTGACCGGCGCGATGCAGCGTGATGAGTTCCCATATCGCCGCGGCCTGGCCGGTCCTGTTTTCCAGATCGGTCAAGCAATGAGTATCCAGAGTGAGGCGCACCGATGCATCGTAAGGCAAATAAGGCCGGCGGGAAGGATGCGTTTTTCCGGAAGGCGTTTTTCTTTGACATCGGCTGCCCTGCGGATGCCTAATTCGTCCGCCCGTCAGGCACACAGACCCGCGTGTGGCCGAAGGAGGCGACATGAGACTGTTCCGCGACTTCGCCCTCTGCATCCTTTTCGTCGTCATGGGCGTCAATGTGTGGGCACAAGGCGTCGCCCAGATCAGCGGGCTGGTCAGGGACGAAAGCGGCGCCGTGCTGCCCGGCGTGACGGTGACCGTTACGCAGACCGACACCGGCTTCACGCGCACGGTCGTGACCAACGAGGACGGCGCGTACTCGATGCCGAACCTCGTCACGGGTCCCTATCGACTGGAGGCGCAGCTCCAGGGCTTCCGCACGTTTACCCGCACGGGCATCGTCCTGCAGGTCGGGGCTTCGCCGGTGCTCAACGTCGAGCTCGCGATCGGCGGTCTCGAAGAATCAGTCACGGTTGAAGCGGCGACACCTCTCGTGGACGTGAGGAGCGCCGGCGTGTCCGAAGTCGTCGAACAGGAACGCATCGTCGAGCTCCCGCTCCAGGGCCGCCAGGTGACGGATTTGATCGTGCTGGCCGGGGCGGCGGTGAACACCGGGCCGGTGACGAATACGCGCGGGCGCTCTGATTCCGTCGCGATCTCGGTTGCGGGTGGTCTCCGCACCGGTGTGAGCTTCACGCTGGACGGCGCCCTGCACAACGATGTGTATGACAACGGGAATCTCGCGTTTCCGTTCCCCGATGCGCTCCAGGAATTTCAGGTCGCCACCGGCGGGCTGTCCGCTGAAAGCGGGATGCATTCCGGCGCATCGGTCAACGCCGTGACGAAATCCGGCACGAACCGCTTCTCCGGCAGTGCGTTCGAATTCGCGCGCCATCACCGCTTCAACGCCCCCAGCAACTTCGCAGCGATCGGACCCGACGGCAAGAGAGCCAACGATGGTCTCGTGAGGAATCAGTTCGGCGGGACGTTCGGTGGTCCGATCATCAGTGACAAGCTGTTCTTCTTCGGCGGCTACCAGGGCACATTGGCGGAACAGGCGACGGCCGACAACATCGCGTGGGTCCCGACCGCCGCCATGCTGAACGGCGACTTCACCGAACGCGCGTCGCCGGCCTGCAATGCCGGCCGCCAGATCGCGCTTCGCGCCCCGTTCGTGAACAACAGGGTGGATCCATCCGTGGTGAGCCCGATCTCGAAGGCGATCGCGAAGTTCCTGCCTACCCCGACCAATGGCTGCGGAGAGGTCACGTACACGGCGCCGATCAAGCAGAACAACCCGCAGGCCGTCGCCAGGCTCGACTTCCAGCTCAGTCCGGGCCAGACCCTTTTCGGGCGGTACCTGATTACCGCGGAGAACACCCCGTCGACCTTTGAGGAGAACGGGAACGTGCTGACGGTACAGGGCAGATGGAATCGGAGGACGTACCGCGAGCACTCGACCGTGGTCGGCCATACGGCGGTGCTCAGCTCCAGCAAGGTCAACTCACTCCGCGTAACGGTGACGCAGGGCGGAAACCACCTCAACGATCCGGCTGTCCAGTTCTTCGATCCACAGTCGCTGGGAATCCCGGTGTACTCCTACGTCCCCGGCTCGATGGGGATGAACGTCACCGATGGCTTCGGGTTCGCCACCGGAGTGGCCGTGAAGGTGGTCATCAGCAAGTCTTCCTACCAGATTGACGACCAGTACACGTGGATCAGCGGCGCGCACCAGTTCGGCCTCGGCGTGACGTCGTCGTACTGGGCGGTCGAGAATGCGGACTTCGCCGCCTCGAATGGGACGTTCAACTTCCTCGGCCGGCAGACGGGCATGGGCCTCGCGGATTTCGTCGTCGGCGCGCTCGATCGCCTCGATCATGGCGCCCCCAGCACGCTCGACATGAATCAGCGGTACCTCGGCGTCTTTGCCCAGGATTCATGGAGGCTGACGAGCCGCGTGACCCTGAACGGCGGAGTGCGCTGGGAACCCTACTTCGGGCAGAACATGCCGAATGGCGCGGTGTCGAATTTCTCGCTCGAGAACTTCCGCAACGGCATCGGGTCGCAGGTGTACACGAACGCCCCCAAGGGGATGCTCTTCCCCGGGGATCCGGGGGTCAACACCAGGGGGATCAAGACCCAGTGGTGGAACATCTCGCCTCGTGCCGGGATCGCGTGGGATGTCGCCGGCGACGGCCGCACGGCGATTCGATCCTCCTACGCGATGAACTACGACCTGCCGACAGGCCAGTTCATGTACCGTCTCGCGACCGGCGCGCCCTTCAGCAGCCGCACCGCCGTCGACGGCAACCGGCGGTTTGAAGATCCCTACCGCGACTGGCCCGGGGGACAGATACACCCGATCCCGCAGCCGCCTCGGGCGGACGCGCCGTTTTCCGCCTACACGCAATTCGTGACGATCGATCCGAACATCAATTCCACGCGCGTCCAGTCGTGGAACGTCACGGTTGAGCGGCAACTGGCGGGCTCGAACCTCGTGTCGGCGAGCTATTTGGGCAGCTACATCGACCGAATCTGGGGGCAGGTCCCGTTGAATCCGGCGGCGTTCATGGGAACGGGACCCTGCACGATCAACAACGTGGCGTATCCGGTCTGCACGGCGTCTACCAATCTCAACCAGCGACGGATGCTCTCGCTCGAAAACCCGGTGGCGGGACAGGGGCTGGGCGCACTCAGCCGCATTGCCGCCCTGGGCGAGCAGAGCTACCGGGGCGTGAGGATGTCATTCCGGCATCGCGCCGCGACCGGGCTCGGCTTCGACTCCAATTACACCATCTCGAACTGCGAGGCCGACACGTATTACAGCGGCGGCTTCTTCAACTACGACGACGGGTATTCGAAGATCGACGACCCTTCATTCGACCGCGGCAACTGCGTGCAGAACCGGACCCACATCGGCAACGTCTCGGTCACGTACCAGACGCCCCAGTTTGCGACGCCCGTCCTTGGCGCCCTGGCGTCGGACTGGCGGATCTCTGGCGTCTTCAACGCCCGTTCCGGTCAGTGGCTCACGGTCTTTACCAACCGGGATATCGCTGGCACGGGGATCCTCGGAAGCACCACCACTGAGTGGATCCAACGAGTGAACCTGGTGGGTGACGATGTGTATGGCGACGACGAAGTCAACAGCTACCTGAATCGCGAAGCGTTCGCGTTCCCGGCAGCCGGTACGCTGGGCAATCTAGGAAAGAACAGCCTCGTGGGTCCCGGCTTCCGGAGCGTGGACGTGGCGCTGTCGCGGCTCTTGAACCTCGGCGGAACCAGGTCGGTGCAGCTGCGCCTCGAGGTGTTCAATCTTCTGAATACCTTCAACCTGGGCAACCCGGAAACAGTCCTCGACCTGGCGACCTTCGGTCGAATCACGACGATGAGCGGAAATCCGCGCATCATGCAATTCGGCGTCAAATACGGCTTCTGAAATCTCTGGCGGGGCAGCGCGCCTGCGCTGCCCCGTCACGGCGTGTTCCTCAGGCCGGCCCAGTCATGCTTCCATTCCGTCAGCGCCGCCGAGGCAGCGTGATACCCGTGCTCGACGATCCGGTCAATCGACTCCCACTCGAACAGGCGGAAATCGCTGACCTCGGAGTGCACGTAGAAGTCTGCGTCGTGCCGCGCGTTCTCGACCGCACGTACCGAGCTGAGCAGGGCGGTCCGCATCATCACGCTGAACATCGTCGGATAGGTCATTGAACGCGCGAACGGGTTGAGCCGGGCTCCGAGAAATTTCCACGCTGAGGGATGGTCATCGAGCCGGGAGTCGACCTCGAGAGGGGTCCGCGACGCGACGTCGGACGCAATGATCTGCCCGTCCACGAACAGCCGCATCACATCGACGGGAAGATTGGTAATGAGGCCGCCGTCAGCCAGCAGTTCACCGCGATTCGGAAGCGGAGGGGCGATGCCCGGCAACGAGACGCTCGCTCTCACCCAGCGGTGCAGCGGTCCGTCCCAGTGCACCTCCGGTTCGGCGCGCGTGAGGTTCGCCGACATGCAGAAATAGGGAATCCGCAGGTCCTCGATCTGCGTATCGCCGAACATCCACGCCAGCATCTTCTTGAACCGGCCCCCCGAAACCAGCCCGAGAATCGGCACGGTGTAGTCGACGAGCGGCTTCCTGTCGATCCAGGCTTCACGGTTTCTCTGCGCCATTGTCACCGGATCCCAGCCGAGGGCGAGCTGTGCGCCGATCATCGCGCCCATGCTGACGCCGGCGACGACGTCGATGGGAATGCCCGCCTCGCGGAAGGCGCGGAGGACGCCGATATGCGCAAAGGCCCTGGCGCCGCCGCCGCTGAGGACAAGACCCACCGCACGTCCGGTGAGGAAACGCCCGACACGGCTGATGTCGTCGTCCGACTCGAGACAGACGTGATGATGCGCGTCGACGTAGCGGTGCTCGAGCCATCGCTTCGTCCCTTCGATCCGCGGGAGATTCGCAGCGTGGAGCAGGATCAGATCGCGGTGCGCCAGGTGTTGCCGGCTCGACAACAACTCCCGCTCGACGTTGCTGCAGGCCGGATCGCCCGTGGCGTTGGCGACCACCAGTATCCGGTCCGCTCTCGACAGGCATGCCTCTGCCGAGACGGACACACCGGGATCGGTCTCGTAAATGCGCAGGTCCGTGCGAGGGCCAATGTCGGCGACCTGAGCCAGGTGCGGATCGCCCACCGCCTCACGAGACCCAGATACCGCGCGACCGCGGTGCCAGGTGGTTGCCGACGCGGAGGTCAGGCACTCGACAACCCCGCATGCGCTGAGACGTTCGGCCACCCGCTGGATGAACGCGCCTGCCGGCACGTCAACGGAGGCGGGCACCACCGCGATCGTCGCGGCCGGCGCCCGAGTGCGCGAGCGGAGGTCCACCGTCCCCGCGGCGAGCACTCGCTGAACGACGCGAAGTACCTGATGTGGATGCCGGGCAGCGACGGCATCGAACTGCTCGCGTGTGAGCTGAAGCAGCTCCGAATCGCGAACCGCCCGGGCGGTGGTGCTGTGGGGCGTGCCGCCGATGAGCGCCGCGGCCGCGGCGCAGCTGCCCTGGACGATTTCGCAGACCACTTCGCGCCGGCCGTCGGGGCGCGACGCGGTCAGCCTGAGACGGCCGTCGAGAATGATGTACAGGCTGGTGGCGGCAGCCCCCTGGAGGAAGAGGGTGTCGCCGGCGCGGACCTGTACGAACGCAAGGCGACCGGCAAGATCGTCCAGCGCTTCGCCATCGAATGCGCTGAAGAGATCAGTCGAGGCGACGTAGCGGCGGAATTCGCTCCGTGAAGACTGAACCATTCTGGCAACGAGCCGCGTGAAAACGGGAGGGCAATCGTAGCCGTTGAGCGATCGGCCACGCAAGCATCGCTGCACAGAGCGTTCCTCGACACCTCCTTTCTGTGTAGTACTCTCTCCCTCCACGCTTCGGATTCCACAGCCGGCTCGTGCGACCGGCGAGGAAAGGACACATCATGCCAGCTCGGAGCTACGTCGCGGGAAACTTCCAACTGGTGATCGACGGTGTCAAGTGTGGGTTCCTGAAATCGGTCGACGGCGGCGCCGCCGTTGCGGAGGTCATCTCCGAATCCGTCGGCTCGTCATATTTCGCCAAGAAGCACCTCGGCCAGATCAGCTACGGTCCGCTGGTCCTGCAATTTGGCCTGGCGATGAGCAAGGACGTGTTCGACTGGATCAACGCCTCGTGGAGCGGCAACTACAGTCGGAAGAACGGCGCAGTCGTCGCCACGGATCACAAGCTCGACGCTGTCAGCCAACGGGAGTTCTTCAACGCGCTCGTCACGGAGACGACGATCCCGGCGCTGGACGGTTCGTCGAAAAACCCCGCGTACCTCACGCTGAAGTTTGCGCCGGAATACACGCGAACCGCCAAGGCGTCGGGCAAAGTCACCTCCGCCGTCGGCAAGGGCGATAAGCTCTGGCTGCCCTCCAATTTCCGGGTCACGATCGACGGCCTGGACTGCACGAGGGTCAGCGCCGTCGATTCCATCACCGTGAAGCAGTCGGTCGCGACCGACGACATCGGCGACGCGCGCGACTACATGCGCGAACCCACCAAGCTCGAGTTCCCGAATCTCAAGATCACCCTCGCGGAGTCGTCGGCCAAGAGCTGGTTTGACTGGTTCGACGACTTCGTAATCAAGGGCAACAGTGGCGAATCGAAGGAGAAGAACGGCTCGATCGCCTTCCTGTCCGCGAGTCTGAAAGACGAACTGCTGCGGATCGATCTGTTCAATCTCGGCATCTTCAGGATTGGGCCGGACAAGACGGAGGCGAATTCGGATCGGATGACGACTGTGACCGCACATCTGTACTGCGAGCGGATGGAGCTGCACGCCGGGGGCGCCGCCCCGAAGGCCCTCAAGGCGCCAAGGGCGGCAGGCGTGACAAGGGCAAAGGGAAAACGGCGAAGGTGATGGTAAAGTCAACGCAAGCAATGGAGGGTCGATCATGACGCGCAACCTTCTAGCCTTCTTGATTGTGGGATTCAGCCTCCTGACAGTCGGGCAGCCGTTTCTTGCCCACCATTCAGAGACGGCGGAGTACGACCGGGCGAAGCCGGTGAAAGTGACCGGTACGATCAAGAAGGTCGAGTGGCAGAACCCGCACATCTGGTTTTACGTCGACGTCAAGGACGAGAACGGCAAGATCACGACCTGGGGATTCTCCGCCGCGCCCCCGGGATCGCTGATGCGGAGGGGCATCACCAAGGACGCGCTGAAAATCGGCGCGGTGGTGAATGTCGAGGGCTCGCGCGCGCGGGATGGTTCGAACAATGCCTCCGGTCGCAGCGTGACCTTCGCCGATGGCACCAACGTCTTGACGGCGTCGGAAGGCGGAAAATGAGCACGCGATGGATGTCGTCGGCCGTTCTTGCCGCCGCGCTCGTGCTCACGGCGGCCACCTCACGCGCGCAGGATGTGCCGCGCATGCCGGACGGGAAGCCTGACTTCTCCGGCATCTATACCGCGCCGTCGACGGTCAATGCGACCGGGCCCCGCGGCAACCTGATCTTCAACGCCGACAAGATGGCGCCGGTCAAGCCGGGCGCCGAAAGCCTGCTCTACCTGCCGCGGACCGGCGATGCACGCAAGGACGAACCGCGCGCGGTGTGCATGCCGTCGGGCTTTCCCTCAGGGATGCTGTACATCCTCCCGATTCAGATCGTGCAGAACCCCAAACACATCGTCATCATTCCCGAGCTCCAGCGCGCCCCCCGGATCATCCCGCTCGATGGCCGTCCGCATCGGACCGGACTCGAGCCGACCTACTACGGTGATTCGGTCGGGAAGTGGGAAGGCGACACGCTGGTGATCGATAGCGTCAACTTCAAGCCCTGGATTCTCGACGACTATCACTACACCGATCCAACGAAATCCCGCTGGCACACCGACGCTCTTCACACCGTCGAACGTCTGAGGCGTGAAGGCAACAAGCTTCACTACCAGATCACCATCGACGACCCGAAGATCTTTACCAGGCCGTTCTCGCAGGACTTTGACTTGACGCTTCGCCCGGACTGGGACCAGCTCGGCCTGCTGGAATATGTGTGCGAGGAGAACAATCGATGCGCGGGAGGGAGCTGCCGCGAGTCGGATGTTCAGTAGGAACGGTCGTTCGTAGTGTCCGGCTTTAGCCGGACGGCAGCTCTTTCTCAGAAGCGAAGCAGCCGCGTCGCCTTGATCGCAAACGATCGGTTCTGCAGCGCCGGGAACTGCGGCGTCGCCGTGTCGCGGCCGTCGCTGTAGACGACGTAGAGGTCGCTGCCGGGCCTGTACTCCCAGCGCATCCGCACGCTCGACGTGAGCGAATGCGCGCCGGGATTGAACTGGGTCAGCGAGCTGAAGGTCAGGCGTGGCGACGGCGAGACGACGAACCGTGTGCCGACGAGCCGCGCCGTGAAGTCGCCGTAGGGCAGCGCCACCCAGTTGAGCGTGAGCGTCGGCTCCGCCACGAAATGCGGCGAAACCCCGATGCGTCCGCTGTAGGTGACCGTTGCCCGCGTGCCGTCGTAAAACGACCCGTACGAGGCCGACGCGTTCCCCGAGATCATCCTGTTCTGTGCCAGCGAATACGACGCCTCCAACGTGTGATACGAGTACGCGCCCTGAGGCACGACGACGCCGCGCGCGATGGCGAAGTCGAACGGCAGGCGCTCGTACTGCCTGGTCGCGGTGATCCTGACGATGTCGCTGCTGTTGAACTCGATACCGAACTGTCCGGAGAGCGCCCGATCCTCGAGCGCACCGGTGGCCGCATTCGTGTTGTAGTCCAGGTCGCCCTGCCAGGTCAGCTGGCGAATGGCGCGGTCCCGCCGCAGCCGCGGACTGAAGCGCGCGCTCGCGAAGTTCATCGCCACGTTCCCGCGGCGGACGAATCCCACTTCGGGGTTGAAGTCGGGCCCGATGAAGACGCGATCGACTTCGAACCCATAGCGGTCGCCGCCGTAGAGAAAGCGCGTGCGATAGCTGGAGTTGTCACCGCCCCCGCCTTCGCCGCTTCGCGGCTCCGGCGAGGCAGGCCCCGGTGGCGAGGTGCGGGCCCAGTAGAAGTTGGCCTGGACGTTCTGGTAGAAGCGCAGGTCGGCGTCGACGCCGGCCGTGGTGTTGTGATCCTGGGCCGTCGCCGCC
>Ga0134127_10002976_pt1 | contig 12145 bp, 11 predicted proteins | sample KB31753_FD_96459 | JGI IMG/M metagenome (GOLD analysis project Ga0134127, IMG submission 96459) | Terrestrial soil microbial communities with excess Nitrogen fertilizer from Kellogg Biological Station, Michigan, USA - KB3-175-3 | ecosystem: Environmental > Terrestrial > Soil > Unclassified ...
AAGGCTGACCCGAGCCAGATCGAGCAGGTGATCGTCAACCTGGTCCTCAATGCGCGCGATGCGATGCCGACAGGCGGCTACGTGACGATCGAAACCGACAACGTCGAGTTGACGGAGGATCGTCTTGCCGCCGAAGGCCTCGTGATCGAGCCCGGCCCGTACGTAATGCTCACGATTACCGACACGGGTGTCGGCATGGACGAAGCCACCCGCGCCCACGCTTTCGAACCGTTCTTCACGACAAAGGCAAAGGGGAAAGGGACCGGCCTCGGCCTGGCGACGGTCTACGGCATCATCGATCAGAGCGGCGGCGGCATCGCGATGGACACTGCACCCGACCGCGGCACCTCTATCCGGATGTATCTGCCGGTCACCGACGCGCCCGCGGCCCCCGAGCGGCAGCACGTTCGCCCAAACGCGACCGAGGGGACCGAAACCCTTCTGCTGGTCGAAGACAACGACGCCATCCGCGAGATCTCCGCGCAGGCGCTGCGCCGCCGCGGCTACACGGTGTTTGAAGCGCGCAACGGAGAAGAGGCGATCGACTGGGCAGCGAAATCAACCATACACGCCGATATGCTCATCACCGATGTCGTCATGCCGGGGATGAGCGGGCCCAACCTCGCCGCGCGCCTGACGCAGGAGTCTCCCAACCTGCGTGTGCTCTACATGTCGGGCTATACCGACGATGCCACCGAAGTGCACGGAGCGTTCTGGGGCGGCGTCCCGCTGCTGCAGAAGCCGTTCACGCCATCGCAGCTCGCCCAGAGCGTACGCGTGGCGCTGGATCACAATCCGGCGCAGTGACGCGGATCCTCGTCGTCGCCGCCGTCATCGAGCGGCAGAATCAGTTTCTCGTCACACGGAGGCAGGACGGCGTTCACCTCGCCGGTTTCTGGGAATTTCCCGGCGGCAAAGTTGCGGATGGCGAATCGCACGCTGCGGCGCTGCGCCGTGAGATTCACGAAGAGCTCGATGTCGAGATCGTCGTGCGAGACCTTGTTCTCGAGACGTCGCACGAGTACCCGGAACGCGTCGTGACCCTCTTCTTCTATGGTTGCGATCTGATTGGCACCCCGCGCCCGATGATCGGTCAGGAGATGGCGTGGGTGCCGCGCAGCGACCTGCCCTCTCTGACCTTTCCACCGGCCGATGACGAACTGATCCGACGGTTGACTGATGGTTAGAGGCGGGCCTTAACGCCCGCCTCTACGAAACCACCGCGCGCGCGCGAGTGTCCCCGAGCTCCACTTCCACGGCGGTGCCTGCCGTCAGAAAATCGCGGTGCAGATAACCGAGCGCAATGGCACCGAGCCGCGGTGACTTCGCGGCGCTGGTGATGAACCCGATCTCCCTGGTGCCGCCGAAAACTTTCGCGTTCGCTGATGGCGCTTCACCTTCGACCTGCAGCTGTACAAGCTTTCGCGCCACGCGACCGTGACCGCGATGAAGGACGCGAATGATGACCTCCTGCCCCACGTAGCAGCCCTTGGTCAGCGAAATCGCGCGGTCTTCAATCCCCGCCTCGAGTGGAATGGTGTCGGACGTCATGTCGACGCCGAAGACCGGATAGCGCGCTTCGATGCGTGCCGCCTCCAATGTCGAAGGAGTCGCGTGGAGCGCTCCTGCTGCAGCGATGGCGCGAGTCACCGCATCCTGCTGCTGTGCGTCCACGAAAATCACGAATCCCGGCACGCCGAGTTGATCGACGCGCGCAACGACCACAGGCACTCCGACGAACTCGATGCGGGTGTTCTCATACTGCATCCAGCCGTTGTATTCCTCATGCCCAAGCAGTCGTGCCGCGGCGGGCCCATGAATCCACACGCTGCGCAGCGTGTCCAGCGCGGCGATCTGGACATCCTCCGAGAAATGAAACTGTTCCAGACGATCGGCAATCTGGGTAACGTCGGCCGCGGGGACGTCCAGCAGCATCATGTCTCCGGACTCCAGCACGTGGAGGTCCCACAGCATGCGCCCTTGCGGGGTCAGCCATGCCGCGTAGCAGCCGCGCCCTGGAACCAGCGAGGAAGTGTCGTTTGTCAGCAGTCCTTGAAGAAAGGCGGCGCGCTCCGGACCAGCTACTCCGACCTGTCCGCGGGCAGCAATTGCCCCGATTACAGCGTGTTCATGGAGGGCTGCGTCGTCGTCGGGGGAGGTCATCCGCAGTGCTTCGTTGAAAGCGCGCCTAGCTGATACGATTTCGTAAGGTGCGCGGGTTTCATTTTACTTGGACGCTTCTGCTGTTCCTGGCGCTGCCGGCCTACGGGCAGCAGGCGGCGCCAGTTCCTGCAGCCGTGCCAGGATCGACCGGCTATACGGTGTTCCTGCGCGGAAACCCCATCGGCCACCAGGACGTCGTGCTCCGGTCGGATGCGCAAGGGCTGGTCATCAGCGGTCAGGGGCAAATCGCCGCCCCGATTAACGTCATCACGCGGCGTGTGGAGCTGCGCTACCGGCCCAATCTCGATCCTCAATCGCTCGCACTGGAGGCTCGCGTCGGCGACGTCGAACTCACGCTGAATACTGCATTCGAAAACGGCTCCGCCGTTTCCAAGGGAATGCAGGCAACAACGCCGATTGAAGCGACGGATATGGTGGCGCCGTTGACGGTGCTTCTTCCCAACGTCTTCTTCGGCGCGCATGCCGTGCTCGCTCGCCGGCTCGCCGGCGAGGCCCCGGGCACTGAGTTCAGAGCGTTTGTTGGTCCTGGCGCCGGCGCCCAGGTGACGCTTCGCCTGCGCAGCGAGAAAACCGAGCAGATGCAGTTCGGCACGTCTACCTTCGACGTGCATCACTACGAGCTGGTGTTCGACAACGCCGGGATGCCGCTCGAGGTGCACCTTTACGGCGATTACGTCGGGGCGCTCCTGAGGGTCACGATGCCTGCGCAGGGGATTGATTTTGTCCGCGATGACATCGCCGGCGCGATGTCGCGAACCCGCGTGACGTCCAATGCCGGCGACGAGGCGGTCGTGATTCCCGCGGCGGGCTTCAACCTCGGCGCAACCATTACGCATCCAGCAAACGCGGCGGACCGCGCCCCGGCCGTCATCCTGATCGGAGGCGCTGCGTCCGACGATCGCGACGGAACGGCGTTCAACGTGTCCGTCCTCGCCAACCTTGCCGGAGCCGTAGCGCGCGCGGGATTTCTTGCCGTGCGCTACGACAAACGCGGGTTTGGGCAGAGTGGCGGCCGCCGCGAATCCGCCACGATGACGGACCTTGCAGAGGATGTTCGCGCCATCTTGAAGTGGGTCGGGGATCGCAAGGACGTCGACTCGAAGCGCATAGCTGTCATCGGTCACGCCGAAGGCGCCTGGGTCGCGATGCTGGCCGCCGCACGCGACCGACGCATTACCGCGCTCATCTGCATCGATGCGCCTTCAACGACCGGCGCGGACCTCGCACTCGAGCAGCAGCAGCTCGTCTTGGACAGGCTGAAAGCAACACCGGCGGAGCGCGCGCAGAGAATCGACCTGCAGAAAAAGGTCACCGCGGCTGTCCTCACCGGCAAAGGATGGGAGGGCGTGCCTCCCGAGCTGCGCAAACAGGCCGACACGCCGTGGACGCACAGCGTGCTCTCTTTCGATCCGGCGCGTGTCATCGAAGACGTGCGGCAGCCGATCCTGTTCATCCATGCGGAGCTCGATCGGCTGATTCCCGTCTCGCATGTCGACCGGTTGGTTGACCTCGCACGGAAGGAAAGCAAGTCGAAGTCCGTTGACGCCGTGACCGTGCGCGGGGTCAATCATCTTCTGGTGCCTGCGATAACCGGGCAGCCGGAGGAATACGCGTCGTTGCCAGACTTGAACGTCAGCAAAGACGTCACGACTGCCATCACCGACTGGCTCGCCAAGACGCTGCCCGCTCCCGTCCCACGTCGATGAACACTCCGCGGTTGCTCGCGGGTACGTTCGCCTTCCTGGTGCTGACGATGAATGCATTCGGTCAAAGTGCGCGTCCGGCCGCGAAGGGGATCACGCAGGTGCCAGGCATTCGGGTCGGTCATTTCACATTGCCGGGCGGGCTCACGGGATGCACGGTCGTTCTTGCTGACGGCGACGGGGCAATCGGCGGCGTCGCACAGCGAGGCGGCGCCCCCGGCACGCGCGAAACCGATCTGCTCGACCCGACCAACCTCGTGGAGCGTGTCAACGCAATCGTCCTCACCGGCGGCAGCGCATTCGGTCTCGATGTCGGAACCGGCGTGATGAAATTTCTCGAGGAGAAGAACGTCGGCTACAAAACAAACGCCGGAGTCGTCCCGATCGTTCCCGCCGCAGTCATCTTCGATTTGCCGTTCATAGGCCCCTCGAAAGCACGGCCCACTGCGGATTGCGGGTACAAGGCCGCGGCTGCGGCAACCAATGGTCCGGTTGCGGAGGGTAACGTTGGCGCGGGCGCGGGCGCCACAATCGGCAAGATCGGCGGCGGCCGCATGGCCATGAAGGCGGGAATCGGGTCGGCCGCGATCGCACTGCCAAATGGGCTCATCGTCGGCGCGGTGGTAGCGGTCAATGCAGTGGGTGACGTCATCGACCCATCCACCGGCGCAGTCGTCGCCGGAGCGCGCGACGCGAGTGGAAAGCTCGCCGATGCACGCAAGGTGCTGCGCGCGGGTGGCCAAACAACCGCGCCGCTTCCTGCCGAAAACACGACCATCGGCGTCGTTGCGACAAACGCGAAGCTGACCAAACCGCAGGCGGCGCGCCTGGCGCTGATGGCCGACGATGGGCTCGCACGGGCGCTGTTTCCGTCGCACACGCTCGGCGACGGCGATACCGTGTTTGCGCTGGCGACCGGCGCCTGGAACGGAACTGCCGACGTCAGCACCGTCGGCGCACTTGCGGCTGATGTCATGGCCGAAGCGATTGTCCGCGCCGCCGTGATGGCGAAGAGCTCCGGCGGGCTGCCTGCGGCGGCGGAGCTCGGGACCGTCCCTGCGCGCTTCAAATAGATCTGACTCTCCACCTCACGCTGCTCATCGTCTATTCCGTTGCGCTCGTCGCAATCGGCGCGTGGATCTCGCGCTTCGTCCGCAGGAGCGCCGACTTCTTCGTCGCCGGCCGCTCGCTCAGCGCGCCGCTGTTGTTCACGACCGTGTTGGCGTCGAACATCGGCGCCGGTGCCACCATCGGCGCCACCGGACGCGGCTATTTCGACGGCATCAGCGCATGGTGGTGGAATGGGTCGTCGGCGATTGGATCCATCTTCCTCGCCTTTTTCATCGGCCCGCGAGTCTGGCGCGCAGCAAAGGCGCACAACCTGTTCACGACAGGCGACTTTCTGGAACTGCGATACGGCGCGCTCGTACGTGCCCTCGTCACATGGCTAATCTGGCTGGGCACGCTGTCGATCTTCGCTGGTCAGTTGATCGCCGGCGCCGCGGTCCTCAGCGTTGTCGCGGATGTGCCGAGGTGGGAGGGGACGCTCATCAGTGCGTTTGTCGTGACCACGACGTTCATGGCTGGCGGTCTCCTCGGCACCGCGTGGATAAATGTCGTGCAGCTCGCGGTGCTGCTCATCGGCTTTTTGATCGCCGTCCCGACGGTACTCGCAAACGCCGGCGGATTCAGCGGCATCGCACAAGCCGCCGATGTCCCGACGACGTTCCTCGACTTCCTGCACTCGGGGGGGCCGCTCTCGGGCTGGACGCTGCTGGTCTTCGTGCCGGCGTTCGTCATCTCGCCAGGTCTGATGCAGAAAGCGTATGGTGCCGTGAGCGAGCGCGCGGTGCGGATCGGGATCGGTGTGCAGGCCGCCGCCCTCGCGATATTCGCATTCGCGCCGGCGCTGCTCGGCATGGCGGCACGTGCCACGCATCCCGGCCTCGGCAATCCGAACATCGTGCTGCCGACCGTTCTGGTCGAGCAGCTGCCGCCGTGGTTGGGCGCGCTGGCGCTGGCAGCCGTTTTCTCCGCCGAGGTCAGCGCCTGCGACGCGATTCTCTTCATGCTGGCCACATCGCTTTCTCAAGACCTGTACAAGCGGTTTCTTCAGCCTGAGGCGGACGACCGCGAAGTTTTGATGATTGCGCGGCTGGCGTCGATTGCCGGAGGTGCCGGCGCCGTCGTCCTGGCGCTGCTGCTCGAAACGGTCCAGAGTGCGCTCGCGGTGTTTTACGCCTTGCTTGGTGTGAGCCTCCTGGTTCCAGTCGTCGGAGGAATTTACATCCGGCGCGCGGGCACGCCTGAGGCACTCGCCGCGATCCTCGCGGGCAATCTCACTCTTCTGATCGTGCGTTTCGGTCCGCCGCGTTTCTTCGCGTCGGTGGATCCCACAGTCGCAGGTCTGATGGCATCCGCGGCGGGCTTTGCGCTGATCTATCTGGCACGAACCTTAAAGGTTCGTGCTACAGGTGACTGATAGGATCTAACGTCGCTATGAAAACCCACCGCATCGCAGTGCTTGCCGGCGACGGCATCGGCAAGGAAGTCATCCCCGCAGGCATCGACGTCCTGAACGCCGCCGCCGCGCGCGACGGCTTCACGCTCGAGTTCACGTCATTCCCATGGGGCTGCGACTTCTATCTCCGCAACGGCCGAATGATGGACGCCGATGCGGTCGCTCAGTTGGTAAAGTTCGATGCGATCTATCTCGGCGCAATCGGCGATCCGAAAGTGCCCGATCACATTTCGGCCGGCGAGTTGCTGCTGCCGCTGCGGCGGCGCCTGGTGCAGTACGTCAACTTGCGACCCGTTCGGCTGTTGCCCGGCATCACGTCTCCGCTCGCGGGACGCACCGCCGCGGACATCGACATCGTCTGCGTTCGCGAGAATTCAGAAGGCGAATACTGCGGCGTCGGCGGCCGCGTGCATGCCGGCACGCCTGACGAACTGGCGGAGCAGACCGGCATCTTTACCCGGCGCGGCATCGAGCGCATCGCACGCTACGCGTTCACACTGGCGGCATCACGTCCGAGAAGGCTGCTGGCGAGCGCCACCAAATCAAATGCCCTTCAACACTCGATGATGCTGTGGGATGAAGTGGTCGAGCAGGTTTCGAAAGAATTCCCCGACGTGAACTACCGGAAGTACTACGTAGACGCGATCGCTGCTCGTCTGGTGACGCATCCGCAAACGCTCGACACGATTGTCTGCTCGAATCTGTTCGGCGACATCCTCACCGACATCGGCTCCGCGATCTCGGGCAGCCTTGGAATCGCCCCGAGCGGAAACATCAATCCCGAACGAGACGCGCCGTCGATGTTCGAGCCGATTCATGGTTCAGCACCAGACATCGCCGGCAAGGGAATCGCGAATCCGGTCGGTGCAATCTGGGCGGGCGCGATGATGCTCGATCACCTCGGCGAGCATGCAGCTCACGACCGCATCGTCGCAGCAATCGGACGCGTGTTTGCGCAAGGAGAGATGAAGACGCCGGATCTTGGCGGCAGGGCCACCACCGCGCAGGTCGGCGCCGCTATTGCGCAGGCGGTTACGGAGGAAAGCCGACAGCCAGCTTGACCGCGGCATATTCCGGGTGAACCTGGCCGTCCGCGCATCTGATGACCAGCGGCGGCTCCACCCAGGTCCGATCGTGCATGTGTAGCGGCAGATCGCCTTGCCGCATCATTGCGAATAAGGCGATCAACGGGCGCTCACCTTCCCGAAAAGCCACCGGTCTTCTACGCACGATTGTCAGCGCCGCAACGGCGGCCGCTTCCTCTACGCGAGCGCGGTCGACGTCGGGAAACACGCAGGCGAACAGGCCTCCCGGTGCAATACGTTCGGCGGCAACGCGGGCGTAATCACGGATGTCGCCCCGCATCTCGAAGCGGGACGCGGCTCTTTGTGGGTGATCGCTTTCGATGCCGCTGCCCGGCGGGAAATACGGAGGGCTGCCGAAGACGAGATCGAACTGCTCGCCGGAGGCAAACGCTTCCGACGAACGAAAGTCCGCGAGTCGAATCTCGTAGCGAGGCTCGAGTCCGTTGTACGCGGCTGACTTCGCAGCGAGCCTGACGCTCTGTTCCTGCACTTCGAGCGTGACGAAGCGTGCACCGGGAAGACGCCATGCCGCGATCATTCCAACCGACCCGATTCCGGATCCAAGGTCGAGCACTCGCGCGGCCGACGGCGCCCAGGTGGTGCCGTACCATGCAGTCAGCACATCATCGGTCGAAAATCTGTGGCCGTCACGCAGCTGAAACAGTCGGAAGTGGCCACTGATCGCATCCAGCGTTTCGTCGGCCGCTACCTCAGGCGATGTCAGTGCGCCGGGCGGAACGATGCCCGGTTTTGCCCACCCTTTGAAATGTGTCCGTATCAAGAGCCTGATACCTGAAACCTCTTGTGGCACAGGCTACCATTGGAAGTGATGGCGCGATCGACTCCAGTACCTGCGATGGCCGGCGTCATCGAACGGCTCGAGGCATTCGTGCTCGAGCGATTTCCATTTGCGCTTGGCGCCATCCAGCGCGTCGCCGCACGAGTTCCTCAACCTCCCTCACGCGACTCCTTGATTGCCGCGGTCGAGAACGAGCTGCGGACGATGGATGTCCGTGATCTTGCTGAAACATCTCCCGGCGTCGCGGCCACGGCGCGGTGGAAAGACGCCGTCAGAGAGTTGCTGGATGCGATTGATGGATTCTTCGCACGCGAAGCGATCGCTGCATCGCTGACGCGTGACGAGAAGCTCGAGATCTTGCGCGGCATGGTCCTGATGCGCGCGCTCGACAATCGCCTGAAGCTGCTGTATCTGCAGGGTGAGGTGAAGTACGGCAGCACCGGCGTGCAGGGCAAAGGATTTCGCTCGCTCGGACAGGAAGCGATTTATGCGGCCGGTATCCGTCTTCGCCGCGGGGCCGCGTACCGCGAAGGCGATGGCGGGTGGCGGGGTGACGTCGTCTGCCCGCTCATCCGAGACAACGCGCTCGTGCTCGCGATGCACAACGATCCGTGGACGATCCGGATGATCCTCAACGCTCAGTTCGGCAAGGCGGGGCCGCCGATGGATGGACGCGACATCCACGTCGCGGACTGGGGATGGGGCATTCTGCCGCCGACGGCCCCGCTCGGCATCAACCCCGTCAACATCGCCGGCGTCGCAATGGCGTTTGCGCGTGAAGGATCCGAGCGCGTCGCGATTTCGCTGGTCGGCGAAGGCGCGTCATCGCTTGGCGAGTGGCACGAAGCGATCAATGCATGCGCGGTCAGGAAGCTCCCCGCCGTGTTCTGCATCCAGAACAATCAAACGGCACTTTCGACTCCGGTGAACGAGCAGTCCGCCGTGCGTGTCTTTGCGGACAAGGCGGCGGGCTACGGCGTGCCCGGCATTACGACGGACGGCACGGACCCCGAGGCAATCGCCGCCGCGTTCACGTGGGCAGCGGATCGCGCGCGAGCAGGACTGGGGCCGACACTCATCGAACTGGTGTCGATGCGGATGTGCGGCCATGCTCATCATGACGACATGCTGTATCTCGGCAAGGAACCGCCAGCGTCGTGGGAGTGCGCCCCGGTTGCGGATGGCGCGTACGTGAACCGCGAACAGTACGAGTACTGGTCGACAAAGGATCCGATCTCGGGGTACGCGGCAAAGCTGCTCGACGACGGGATTATCCGAGCCGGCGATGTCGAAACGTTCAAACACCAGGCGGAAGCGGACGTGGAACGCGAGGTGCGCGCCTTGATTGATGCGCCGTGGCCGCAACCCGCGAGCGCAGGGGAGCGAGTTCTCGCGGATGAACCTCCGCGCGTTCACATCGAGCCGCTCGACCCGTCGACGCGCCTGCAGATCGATTTGAACCCGGGATTGCCGCCGCTCGAGACCGGCTTGCCTTTCGACCGGAAGGGCATGACGTTTCTCGAGGCCGTGACTGCAGGCGTGGCGGATGCGCTGCGCGCCGATCCACGAGTGTTCGTCTACGGCGAGGACGTAGGCGGTCTGTATGGCGGCGCGTTTCTGCTGCTGCGGCCGCTGCTGCAGGAGTTCGGCGATCGCATCATCAACTCGCCAATTGCGGAGAACGCGATTTTCGGCATCGCCATCGGCGCCGCGCTCGCGGGCCAGCGTCCGATCGCGGAGGTGCAGTTCAACGACTTTGCCGCGACCGGATTCAATCAGCTTGTCAACAACGCGGCGAAGCAGCGCTATCGATGGGGCGCATCGATTCCGATGGTCGTACGAATGCCGTGGGGCGGCCTTCGTCACGCCGGGCCGTACCATAGTCAGAACACCGAGGCGTGGTTCTACCGGACGCCGGGACTGAAGATCGTCGTCCCCTCGACACCTGAGGACGCGCGGGCTTTGATGGCCTCCGCGGTCGCGGATCCGGATCCCGTTCTATATTTCGAGCACATCGCGCTCTACCGCGATCCGCGGATCAAGCAGCTGCTGCCGCAGGAGGCGTCGGCGCCAATGCCGATCGGTAAAGCAGCGCTGCGCCGGTCTGGAGACGACCTGGCGATCATTTCGTACGGCGCGTACGTACACGTCGCGATGCGTGTGGCCGACAAACTCGCGGCCGACGGCATCCAGGCCAGCGTGCTCGACCTGCGATCCCTGGCGCCGCTCGATAAAGACGCCACGCTCCGCGTCGCCCGTCACTGCAGCAAAGTGCTGATCGTCCACGAAGACACGCGTACGGGCAGCATTGGAGAGAGCCTGGCGGCCATCATTCAGGAGGAAGCGTTCGAATCGCTCGACGCGCCGGTGCGCGTCGTCGGAGCGCTCGACACGCCCGTGCCATACTCACCTCCGCTCGAGGAATATTTCCTCCCTTCCGAGGAGCGAGTGGAGCGCGCCGCTCGCCTGCTGATGGCTTACTGATATCCATGTGGATCTTGAAAACTGTTGGTGAAGATGAACCCGAGAAGGTGTTCCGAATCCTCCCCGGCGGTGTTCGCACGCTCGGTCGCGCAACGGGCGCTGACTTCAGCATCGACGCCGCACTGGTTTCTCGAATTCATTGCCGGTTGATCGCGACGGCAGGCGGCGGACTCGAAGTGTGCGATCTCGACAGCACCAACGGGACGTTCGTCAACGGGAAGCGCGTGCAGAGCGCGCAGCTCGCCTCAGGCGATCGCATTCAGATTGGGCGCGTGGAACTCATCGCCGTTCACGACAAAGATTAACGTCGCGCCGCAAGATATTCGAGCACGAAGGGATTGGTCGTTCTCTCCCTGCCGATGGTCGTGTCGGGGCCGTGCCCTGAGTGGACGACCGCATCGTCTCCGAGGGGGAACAGCACCTCGGTAATCGACCGCAGCAGTGTTTCGTAGTCACCGCCGGGAAGATCCGTTCGCCCGATTGAGCCGGCAAACAGCGTGTCGCCCACGAACAAGTCCGTCCCGGCCGTTCCTTGCATGCCGATCTGCAGGCAGACGCCGCCCGGACAGTGTCCCGGCGTGTGGTGTACGCGGACTTCGTAGCCGCCAAACTGAATCGGGGTGAGATCGTAGAACACGTCGATGGGCGGCTGCCGTCGCACTTTGAAGCCGAACATCGCGCCCTGCTGCTCGACGCCGTCGTACAGAAATAGATCGTCCTTATGCAGGTATACGGGCGCGTCGACAGCTTCTTTTGCCGTGGCAACGCCCGTGATGTGGTCGATGTGCGCGTGGGTCAGAAGGATGTACTTGATCTCGAGGTTGTGATCGCGGACCGACGCGAGCAGACCGTCGACCTCATCGCCAGGATCGATGATGACGCCCTCGTGCGTCCGCTCGCAGCCGACAACAAATCCATTCTTGTAGAACGGAGGCTCCGCGCGAACTTCGACAATCATTCGCTACAATCCTACCCATGATCGTCTGCGTTCTGGACGACCTGCTTTTCTCCGTGAAAATCTCGACCGCTGCAAAAGCGGTCGGCGCCGATGTCTACTTCGAGCGGACGCCAGGCATGGCCCTCGCGCGCATCAAGGAAAAACAGCCGGCGGTCGCCATTTTCGATCTGAACAGCGCGCGGCTCGATCCGCTTGGTGTCATTGCGCAGCTGAAATCGGATCCGGAGACGCGCGGGATCAAGACGCTTGGATTCGTCTCGCACGTTCACGCCGACACGATTGCCGCCGCGCGTGAAGCGGGCATTGACGAAGTACTCGCCCGCTCGGCGTTCGCCGAGCGTCTCGGCGAGATCCTGTCATCGTAAGAAAAACCAGGCGAACGCCCCGACGCCGACCAGAATCGCCGTCGCC
>Ga0134127_10002978_pt1 | contig 12142 bp, 12 predicted proteins | sample KB31753_FD_96459 | JGI IMG/M metagenome (GOLD analysis project Ga0134127, IMG submission 96459) | Terrestrial soil microbial communities with excess Nitrogen fertilizer from Kellogg Biological Station, Michigan, USA - KB3-175-3 | ecosystem: Environmental > Terrestrial > Soil > Unclassified ...
CCGGATGCGCACGTCGCCGTTCTTGGCGTCGACGATCTGGTAAGGCGCGAAGCGCTTGGCCTGCTGGACCTCGGGGGAGTTGAATTTCCGGCCGATCAGGCGCTTGACGGCGTACACGGTGTTGTGCGGGTTGGTGATCGACTGGCGCTTGGCGATCTGGCCCACCAGCCGCTGGCCCTTCTCGGTGAAGGCCACGATCGAGGGGGTCGTGCGGGCCCCTTCCTTGTTGGGGACCACCAGGGGCGTCCCTCCGTCCATGACCGCGACGCAGCAGTTGGTCGTGCCCAGGTCGATGCCCATCACCCTGCTCATGAACCCTCCCCCGTCTCGTGGCCGGCGCGATCCTTCGGCGCCTTTCCCGAGGACACCTTGACGAGCGCCGGCCGCAACAGCCTGTCGTTGTGCGTGTACCCCCTCTGCATCTCCTCCAGGACCATGTCCGCCTCGAACCCGGCGACGTCCAGGACCTCCACGGCTTCGTGCAGGTGCGGGTCGAAGGCCGACCCCAGTGCGTCGATCGGCTGCACCCCCTCCTTCCTGAGGAGGTCCAGGAACTGCTGGTGCACCAGCTCGATCCCCTTGCGCAGCGGATCGCGCGACGACTCGGCGGCCTTCAGGGCGCGCTCCATGTTGTCGAGGACCGGCAGGAGCCGCTTCAGGACGTCGCGCGCCGCGGCGCCGCCGGTTTCGTCGCGCTCGCGCTCCATGCGCTTGCGGTAGTTGTCGAAATCGGCCTGCTTGCGCAGCAGCTGGTCGTACAGCCGGTCCTTCTCCTTGAGCGCCTCCTCGAGGAGGGGGGACTTCGAGTCGATCTCCGGCTCGGGCTCGGGGGTCTTCCGCGCGGGCGCGGAGGTCCTGTGCGTCTTCTCCTGCTTGACAGCGCCGGTGGTCTCGTCGACCCCGACGACTTCGAGGATCTCGATGGGCTCCTCCTCGTCCTGGCCGGTCCCCGGGGGTTCCGGCAGATCGGTCGGCTTGCGCGGACGCGTCGGCATACAACCTCCCGCCCGAATATAGGTCAGTGAGGGTGGCTGGTCAATAAACTGGAGAGAAGACGGGAGATATAGCCCACCAGGGCCACCGCCCGCTCGTATTCCATGCGGGTGGGGCCGAGGATTCCCAGGAGCCCGGTCGTGCGATCGTCCAGCCGGTAGGGGGAGGCGACCAGGGCCAGGTTGCCGAGCGCCGGGTCGTCGGCCTCCGAGCCGATCACGACCCGGACCCCGGGCTGGCTGATGCAGCGATCCAGGAGGCTGACGAGGCGGTGCTTCTCCTCGAAGGTCTCGAACAGCCGGCGCATGGTCTCCATGTCCGAGAACTCCGGGTGTTTCATGATGTTGGTGGTCCCCTCGAGCACCAGCCGGCGGTCGTCCTGCTGGGCGTCGAGGTAGCGGGTCCCCAGGGTGACGGCGTTGTTCAGGAGCTGGTCGAAGGTGGCCTTCTCCTGCGCCATCAGGCCGACCAGGCGGGTGCGGATCTCGCCCAGGGTCAGCCCGGCGAACTCCTCGACCAGGTAGTGCCCCGCCCGCTCCAGGTCGGCCTGCCGGTAGTCCTGCTCGACGTCGAGCAGGCGGTGGCTGACGACCGCGGAGCGATCGACGAACACGCACAAGATCTTGCGCTCGTGCAGCCTGACGAACTCGATGTGCTTGAGGACCGCCTCCTGGATCGGGGGCGCGATGACGTAGCCGATCTGGCTCGTGAGGCGCGACAGGAGCTTCGGGATGATCTCCATCGCCTCGCTGAACTCCCCACCGGTCTTCGACAGGCTCTCGTCGATCAGGGCGCGGTCCCTGGACGGGATGCGCGCCGGCTCGAGCAGCGTGTCCACGTAGTACCGGTATCCCTTGTCGGTCGGGATCCGCCCGGCGGAGGTGTGCGGCTGGGCCAGGAAACCCATCTCCTCCAGGTCCGACATGACGTTGCGGACGCTGGCGGGGCTCAGCCCCTCCTGGATGATCTTGGAGATCGTCCTGGATCCCACCGGCTCCCCGGTGAGGATGTAGTTGACGATGATTTTCTTGAGGATGTCTTCGGCGCGGGCGTCCATCAGGCGTTTCGACTCATTAGCACTCGTTGACATCGAGTGCCAATATACCGGGGAGCGGGGCTTCTGTCAACGAGCCGTTCCGCCGGCCGGCGCCCCAGCGCTCCGGCTGCGGCCCAGGAGGAACGCCTTGATGAAGGGGTCCAGGTCGCCGTCGAGGACCCGCTGCACGTCGCCGCGCTCGAAGCCGGTGCGGTGGTCCTTGACCAGGGTGTACGGCTGCAGGACGTAGGAGCGGATCTGGCTGCCGAAATCGATGTCCTTCTTGGCCCCCTCCACGGCCGCGCGCTTCTCGTCCCGCTTGCGGCGCTCCATGTCGTACAGGCGGGCCTTGAGGACCTTCATGGCCATGTCGCGGTTCCGGTGCTGCGATCTCTCGTTCTGGCAGGAGACGACGATCCCGGTCGGCAGGTGGGTGACCCGGACCGCGGAGTCGGTCACGTTCACGTGCTGCCCTCCGGCCCCGCTCGACCGGTAGGTGTCGACCCGGAGATCCTTCTCCTCGATCGCCACCTCGATGTCCTCGTTGAGGTCGGGATAGGCGTAGACCGACGCGAACGACGTATGCCGCCGGCCTGACGAATCGAACGGGGAGATGCGGACGAGCCGGTGGACGCCGCTCTCGGCGCGCAGGAAGCCGTAGGCGTCCCGGCCCCGGATCATCAGGGTCGAGCTCTTGATCCCCGCCTCCTCCCCTTTCTGGTAATCGAGCTCCTCGATGCGGTAACCGCGCGCCTCCGCCCAGCGCAGGTACATGCGGTAGAGCATCTCGGCCCAGTCCTGCGACTCGGTGCCCCCGGCGCCGGGGTGGATCGTCAGGATGGCGTCCCCCGCGTCGTGCTCGCCGGTGAGCATGACCTCCAGCTCGCGCTCGTCGAGCGCCTTCTGGAGCGCCTCGACCGCCTGCCTCAGGTCGGCGCCGACGTCCTCCCCTTCCCCGGCCAGCTCGGCGCACACCTCGGCGTCCTCCAGGCGCTTCTCGAGCCGGCGGAACGCATCGATCTCCGAGACGAGGCGGGTGCGTGTCTTGAGGGCCGCCTGGGCGCCGGCGGGGTCGTTCCAGAGGTTCGGGTCGGCGACCTTCTTCTCTAACTCCGCGAGCTCGCGGGCCTGTGCCTCGAGATCAAAGATGCCCCCGAAGCTCGGTGAAGCGCCCCTTGAGGGCGTCCACCTTGCGGACGAGGTCGTCGATCTCGAAGCTGCGGGTCGCTTTCGCCACGGTCAGGAAACTCCGGTGCCCGATCGCAGAAACGCCGCGCGGAGCGCGGCGACGTGAAGAATGGCCAGTATAGCACAGCCCCAGGCGAAGAGGTCCCCGCAGCGGGAGTAGACGGTCCGATCGTGGCGCGCCATGAGCGCGCCGGCAAGCACGGCGCTCTCTTCGATCCCGGTCCGCGAAAGGATCCGTCCGTACGGATCGATGAGCGCGCTGATCCCGGTGTTGGCGGCGCGCACCATGAAGCGGCGGTTCTCCGCCGCGCGCACGGCCGCCATCGCCAGGTGCTGGTAGGGGGCGGCGGTGCGGCCGAACCAGGCGTCATTCGTGATGTTCACCAGAAAATCGGCGTCGCGCCCCGCCACCCGGCGGACGACCTCCGGGAAGATCGCCTCGTAGCAGATGATCGTCCCGGCGCGTCCGACGGACGTCGGCAACGGCTCCAGCCGCGTCCCGGCCGCGAACTCGGCGATCGTCCCGCCGACCATCCGGTTCACGAAGAAGAGCACCCGGGCCAGGGGAACGTACTCGCCGAACGGCACCAGGTGGACCTTGTCGTAGGTCGCTCCCAGCGTGCCGTCGGCCCCGACGGCGAGGGCGCTGTTGTAGGCGCGCAGCTCCCCGCCGGCGGCGCGGTAATCGATGCTCCCGACGATCAGGTCCGCGTTCAGGGAACGGGCCAGATCCCGCAGGAACGTCGAGTACGTCTCGTCGGTCTGGACCGTCGGCCCGGAGCCTGCCCCGCGCCCCGGGTGACGCACGGAGAACGGGCTCGACGACTCGGGCCACACGATCAGCCTCGCCCCGGCCGAAGCGGCCCCGCGGCTGAGCCGGGACAGGTCCGACAACGTGCCCGCCGCGCTCCGGGGATCCCACTTGCGGTCCTGCCGAACGTTCGCCTGGACGGCGGCAACCTGGATCGCGCCGCCGGCATCGCCCGCCTCCTGCCGGTCCCCGCGCCGCATCGCCAGCGCGCCGCCCGCCCACGACAGGCCCAGGACGGCGATCAGCACGGCCCCGGCGATCCGCACCCGGATCCCGGCCGGCCGGAGCACCAGGAGGGCGCCTCCGGCGTTCGCCGCCATCACCAGGAAGGACACGGCCAGGATCCCGCCCCAGGCCGACGCCTGGAGGAGCGCCGGGTTGCGGTACTGGGAATACCCGAGGAGTCCCCAGGGGAAACCGGTCAGCAGGCGGGCGCGCGCGATCTCCAGCGCCACCCAGCTCACCGGCGCGAAGGCCAGGGCGATGGGGCCATGGCGTCGCCAGGCGGCGCTGACCAGCCAGGCGAAGAGCGCGAAATACGTCGCCAGGTAGAAGACCAGGAGCGCGAGCAGGAGCCAGGCGACCGGGAGCGGCAGGCCGCCGTAGGTCTCCATCACCCCGGGGATCCAGTAGAGCAGGACGGCGAAGAAGGTCGCGCCGCAGGCGTATCCGCGGAGCAGGGCGGCCGCCCGGCCGGTCGACTGCAGCGACAGGAGAAAGGGGATCAGGGCGACCAGGGCCAGGAGCCCCCAGTCGGCGCGCGGGTACGCGAGCGCCAGGAGCGCTCCCGACACGCCGGCCCAGACACTTCCGGCTGCCGCGCCGGCATGCCGTGCCATGCCGGCCGCGCGGTCGCTACCTCTCATGCAGCAGGAGACGGAGCGGCTCCCGGACGTCGACCAGGCCGGTCGCCGCCTTGCGCAGGCCGGCGAGGCAGAGCGTCTCCTCTCCCCTGCGCACCCTGTCCCGGCGCAAAGAGGCGGCCGACGCCTGCGGCGCGAACATCTCGCTCCCGGGGGCCGGCGCGAAGAGATCGAAGACCGGCCGCAGGCGCATCACCCCCGAGCCGCGGCAGGAGGCGCAGCCCTGGGCCGCGGCGTATTCCCCCGGGGGCGGACGACGATGCGCCGGGGACCCGGCAAGCAGGTCGGCCAGATCGACGGGGCGCCGGCAGCCCGTGCAGAGCTCTTCCAGCAGGCGCACGGCCAGGATCCCGGACAGCACGGGGCGCAGCAGGCGGGCGAGCCCGGCGCGGGCGATCGATTCGATGACGGCCGCCGCATCGCCGGCGGGAACGACCGTGGCGAGCACGATTCTCCGTCCCGCCTGCCCGGCGGCCGCGGCGGCGCGTCCGGGCTCGAGGAGATCGGGGATCAGCAGGACATCCGGCGAGGCCTGGCCGGCCCGCTCGAGGACCGCCTCGAAGGGAAACGCCTCCCCGTCCCGGGCCAGCGGGAAGAAGTCCAGTCCCGCCATCGCACCGATCTCGCCGAGGCCGGCGCGCCTCGGATGGCGTTCATCCAGAAGGTCGAGAGCGCACCTGACGGCGGTCGCGGCGCCCAGCGCGTCGGCGGCCGCCACGAGCAGCAGCCCGCGCCCGTCTTCGGCGAGGCGGTCGACGAGAGGGGCGAGCCCGGGCAGGTCGTCCCGCACATCCTGCGCATTCCCGGCCACCACCCTCTCGTCGCGCAGATCCAGCGTGTACGTGTCCCCCTCGAGGCCGGGAAGGGCCGAGACCGAGACGGCCACGCGCCGGCCTTCGATGAGGAGGGTGAACCGGCCGACCTTGGGGATCACCCGGCCGCGGACCGCGATCCCGGACAGTCCCTCGATCAGCCGCGCCAGGCCGGGGTAGATCCCGCGCTCCTGAGTCACCTCCTGGTCGTCGACGCGCCGGCCGCTGAATACGACGCGGACGCTCTTCGCCTGCGGCTCGACCCGGATCGATCGCGCGCCGCGGCGGACCGCCTCGGCGGCGAGCGCGCGCAGCCTGTCGGACGGCGGGGCCTCCGGGCGCAGCACTTCCGGCAGGACCGGCACGATGCCGCGGCCGCGGTCCGCCAGGACGAGCTGGTTCTCGGCGCCGGGGAAATAGAGCACGCCGGGCTCGACCTCCGCGGGATAGAAACGCCGCAGCACCTCGGTGATGATGGACGGCGGGCAGATCAGCGGATCGACGCGCAGGCCGGTGAGCTCCTCCACGGCCGGGATGAGCGCGGGGACATCGGCGGACGACAGGCCCAGTGCGAGAACGCCGTCCTCGACGGCGACCGGCACCATGCCGTAGTAATGCGCCAGCCTTCCCGGAATCCGATCGACCGGCGGGCTGGCGAGGACCTCTCCCGCGAGCCCGGGCTGGAGGACCTCGAAATGATCCTCGAGGAACAGGTGCAGGGACGCCGGGGTCGCCAGCCCCATCTTGAGCAGGTTGTAGCCGAGCCGGCCCCCGCGGACCCGCTGCTCTTCCAGCCCGCTCGTGACCGCGCGCCGCGTGGCGATGCCGGCCTCGATCAGCAGGTCCCCCAGGAGCCTGTGATCCTCGGCCGGCGGGCGCCTGTCGCTCAACTCAGTCCCCCTCCTGCAGGATCCAGGCGGTCAGGTGGAGGTCCCGACGGAGCACCTGGACCGCGGTCTCCGCTTCGGCCCGCGTCTTGTAGCGGGCGGCACGCACCCGGTACACGACCGCGCCGCCCGATCGGTCCTCCTGGACGAGCGCCGGGAAACCCTTCGATGCGAGGCGGGACCTGAGTCGCTTCGCCGCGGCGGCATCGCGCGTGGCGAGGGCCTGGACGACGAACGCGCCGCCCCCGGCCTGGGACGGCGACGGGGCGCGCGCATCATTATTACGTGCGTCGGACGGGAGCCCGCCTGTAGGTGGTGGTGCCGGCTTGCCGCTCCCCAGGGTCTTGTAGAAGGTCAGGTCGCCGGGAAGGGACATCGTGCCAGGGGCGGTCTCGCCGGCGGCCCCGGTGGGATCGGCGGGCGGCGCGACGCCCTCTCCGCCCGTTCCGGTGCCGCGCCCGGCCCAGCGGGCCAGCCCCACCATGAGCCCCGCCACGATCACGACCTGGACCAGGAGCCTCTTGACGGACGGCGGTCCGGTCAACGCGTCCCTCCGGCGGCCTGCGGGGCATCCTCGTCGGCCTCGGAGACCCCGATGGAGTTCTTGCCTGCCAGCTTGATCTTCTGCATCGCCTTGTCGGCGCACTTGATCAGCCCGAGGCTGGTGCGCGCGTGGTCCGGGTAGGCGGCGACGCCGAACGACGCGGTCAGGGTCATCCCGGGCGTGTCGTCGACCAGGAAGGTCCGCGCCTGGAGCGACGTGCGCAGGCGCTCGGCCAGCTCGCAGGCCCCCTGCAGATCGGTCTCCGGCAGGACGATGCAGAACTCGTCGCCGCCGTATCGGAACACCTTGTCGCTGCCTCGGATCTCGCCGATCAGCCGCCGGGACACCTCGCGAAGCGCCTTGCTTCCCATGGAGTGGCCGAAGCGGTTGTTGATCTCCTTGAGGTTGTCCATGTCCAGGAAGATCAGCGACAGCGGCGTCGCGTAGCGGTGCGCCCGGTACACCTCCTCGCTCAGGAACCGATCGAAGTAGCGCCGGTTGAACGATTCGGTCTGATCGTCCTTGATGATCAGCTCCTTGTAGCGCTCGACCAGGAGGGCGTTCAGGAGCGCAGGGATCAGCTCGGGCACGAGGCGCCCGATGCGGTCCTGGTCGTCCTGCGCCAGCCCTTCCCCCTCGCGGGACAGGAGAAGCATGCCCAGGATGGCCCCGCCGCCGGGCAAAGGCATCGAGAGGACGTGCTCGATCCCCAGCCGGCGCAGCGCCTCGGGGGCGCGCGCCGTCGACGGCATGTACGAGGCGGGCGGGCCCGGGCCGCGCAGGTCGGCCAGGTCGAGCGTCAGGATCCCTTTGCGGCGCGGGTCGTCGGGCGGAATGTGCGCCGCCCTGAGATGGAACGTGTCCTGCTCGCTGTCGTACAGGTAGAGCAGGGCCGCCGTCGCCCGCCCGGCGTCCATTCCGGCGCGGACGATGGCGTCCGCGACCACCGTGAGATCGAGCTGGCGGGCCACACCCAGTGCGGTGCGCGCGATTCCCAGGTCTTCTGCGAGCCTGTCGGTGCTCACGGGGTCTCCGCGAGGCGCCACGCGGGGCGCTTCAGACGATCTTCCGTTTCAGGGCGTCGAAGATGTCGATCGGGACCGGAAAGATGATCGTCGAGTTCTTCTCCGTCGCAATCTCGGTCAGCGTCTGCAGGTAGCGCAGCTGCAGCGTCGTCGGGTTCTCCGACATCACGCCGGCCGCCTTGGCGAGCTGCGCCGACGCCTGGTACTCCCCCTCGGCGTGGATGATCTTGGCGCGCTTCTCGCGCTCCGCCTCGGCCTGCTTCGCCATGGCGCGCTGCATCTCCACCGGCAGGTCCACGTGCTTCACTTCCACCATCGACACCTTGATGCCCCAGGGATCGGTGTGACGATCCAGGATCTGCTGCAGCTCCGCGTTCAGCCGCTCGCGCTGGCTCAGCAGGTCGTCGAGCTCGCACTGCCCGAGGACCGATCGCAGGGTCGTCTGCGCCAGCTGCGAGGTGGCGTAATGATACTGCTCGACCTCGACCACCGCTCTCTTGGGATCGATGACGCGGTAGTAGACCACCGCGTTCACCTTGACCGAGACGTTGTCGCGCGTGATCACGTCCTGCGACGGCACGTCGTGCACGATGGTCCTGAGCGAAATCCGCACCATCCGGTCGATCGGAGTGAACACGAAGGCGATCCCGGGCCCCTTGGCGGTGTCGTGCAGGCGCCCCAGGCGGAAGATGACCGCGCGCTCGTACTCGTTCAGTATCTTGATGCTCGCGAGCAGCCAGACGACGACGGCGAACACGAAGAACAGACCACCCGACCCCACAGCACCCATCATGAGCCTCCTTCGCGGATCACCGCGGTGTCAGGACACTTCCTCGACCTCGATTGCCAGGTCCTGGACGCGGGTCACGCGCACCGCGGTTCCCTTCTGGATCGGCCGGGCCGCCCGCGCATTCCAGTACTCGCCGTGCACGAACACCCGTCCCGCTGGTGCGAGGTCGGTCAGCGCGGTGCCGCGCTCCCCCACCAGACCCGACGACCCGGTCGAAGGCCTCCGGCGAGACACGCGCACCACCAGGGTGGTCAGGATCGCCATGATGAATCCGGCGGTCCCGGCGATCGACAGGATGGCCCAGCGCGCCGCGCCGATGCCGGGCGCGGACGGCGTCCCCTTGAACAGCATCATGCCCCCGAGAACCAGGCAGACGATCCCTCCGGCGGTCAGCGTGCCGTAGCTGGGCACCTTCAGCTCCAGCAGGAACATCGTGAGGCCCAGGGCCACGAGCACCACGCCGACCCAGCTGAGCGGGAGAATCTGCGAGGCCAGGGCGAAAAGCAGGAGACAGATGCCGCCGATCACCCCGGGCGCGATCAGCCCGGGGTGGGTGAACTCGACATACAGCCCGACGAGGCCGGCGAAGAGCAGGAACACCGCCACCGTCGGGTTCGCCAGGACGCTGAGCAGGCGCTCCCGCGTCGACATGTCGAGCGACACGATCCTCACGCGGCCGAGGCGCAACGTCTCGCTGCGCCCGTCGAACCGCCGGATCGTCTTGCCGTCGAGGACCGACAGGATCTCTCCCTCGTCGCGGCAGACGTAGTCGATGAGCCTCAGCTTCAGCGCCTCGCGCTCGGTGAAGGCGCTGCTCTTGCGCACCACCTCTTCGGCAACCTTCTCGTTCCGGCCGCGGTTGTTCGCGAGGCTCCGCGCGTAGGCGGCGGCGTCGTTCTCGATCTTGGCCATCATCGGCGAGTCCTTCGGAATCTCCCCCATGGCGGCCACAGGATGGGCGGCGCCGATCCGCGTCCCCGGCGCCATCACCGCCACGTCGGCGGCGATCGTGATGAAGAACCCGGCCGAGGCCGCCTTGCTGCCGTTGACGAACACCACCACCGGCACGCGCGACCCGGTGATCTCCCGGATCATCTCCTCGGTCGAGTTGAGCCAGCCCCCGGGGGTGTCGAGCTTGATGATCAGGAGAGCGGCGTGCTCGTCGTTGGCGCGCCCGATCGTCTCCTTGAGGTAGCGGGCCGCGATCGGGTGGATCGCGTCGTCCAGGGTCACGGTGAAGACCACCGCCTCGCCCGCCTGCGGCGGCGGCGCGGTCGGGGCGGCGGACGCCACGACGACTCCCGCGGCGATCGCAGCACAGGCCAGGACCCTGGGCAGGAAGCGGGCCGGGCTCCTGGTGATCCGCCGCATCACCCTTCCCGGGCGCCGAGGAGCCCCCGCAGGCGCTCCACGCCGGCGCGGATCCGGTCGAGACTCAGGGCGTAGGACAGGCGCACGAAGCCGGGCATGCCGAACGCCTCCCCGGGGACAGTCGCGACACCGATATCGGCCATCAGGCGGCGCCCGAACTCGATCGACGTGGCGCAGCACAGAGCCTTCATCGCCCCCGTGACGTTGGGGAAGACATAGAAACTCCCCGGGGGCAGCATACAGGCAATCCCCTGAATCCGGTTGAGCGATCGGACGAGCTCGTCGCGCCGCCTCCGGTACTCCTCGCGCATGGCGGCGACCGAGTCCTGCGGCCCGCGCAGCGCCTCGACGGCGGCGGCCTGCGAGATGGAGGACGTGTGCGTCGCATCGTGCGACTGGATCTTGCGCATCGCGTCGATGACCGGCCGCGGCCCGAGCGCGTAGCCCACGCGCCAGCCTGTCATGGCGTACGTCTTGGAGAGCGAGTTGACCAGGAGCAGGCGCTCCTTCAGGCCGGCGCGCTGCGAGGCGAAGGAAGCGAAGGTCCCCGGGCCGTAGTGAAACGTGTCGTACGTCTCGTCCGAGATCAGCCAGCAGCCGGACTTCGCGGCGAAGGCCGCCAGCCGCTCCACCTCGTCCGGCGGGATCACCGCGCCGCTCGGATTGCACGGCGAGTTCACGATGATCGCCTTGATTCCTTTGTGAGCCTCCAGGTCGCGGGCCCGCGACACGAACCCGTCGTTCTCCTTCGCGCTCACGATGACCGGCTCGGCGCCGCACAGCTTCACCTGCTCGGGGAACGACACCCAGTACGGCGCGAAGATCGCCACCCGATCGCCCGGCTCCAGGAGCGCCATGGCGGCCAGGAAAAGGACGTTCTTGCCGCCGCAGCCGGTGATCACCTCGTCCGGTCCCCAGGCCCCCCCCTGCGCGCCTGCGTAGCGGCCGGCTATGGCCCGGCGCAGCTCGAGGATGCCGCCCGTGTCGGTGTAGTGGGTCTGGTTGGCCGCAAGCGCCGCGATCGCCGCCTGCTTGATGTTCTCGGGAGTGTCGAAGTCCGGCTCGCCGGGACCGAAGTCGATGACGTCGACGCCGCGCTCCCTCAGCGCCCTCGCCTCCATCATCACGGCGAGCGTCGGGGAGACGCTCACCACCTCCAGCCTCCTGGCCAGACGCTTGTCGTCGGACATCATCCTCTCGCTTTCCGCGCCGGCGCCCGCCCCGGGACCGCGAAGCGCTTCTTGAGCCGGGAAATGACTTCCGGGGGGACGAGCCCGGTCACGTCTCCCCCGAGGCGGGACACCTCCTTCACCAGACGGCTGCTCACGTAGGAGTACGCCTCGGACGGCATCATGAAGACCGTCTGGATCCCCGGCTCGAGCCGCTGGTTCATCAGCGTCATCTGGAACTCGTATTCGAAATCCGACAGCGCCCTGAGCCCCCGCACGATCACCTGCGCCCCCTGGGCGCGCGCGAAGTCCACCAGCAGCCCGTCGAACGAGTCGACCTCGACGTTCGACCAGCGCCCGACCACGGAGCGCAGGATGTCCACGCGCTCCTCCAGCGGAAACAGCGGGTCCTTGTCCGGATTGCGCAGGATGGCGATGACGATCCGATCGAACAGGTCGCGCCCGCGCGAGATGATGTCCAGGTGGCCGTTCGTGATCGGGTCGAAGGTGCCCGGAAAGACGGCGGTCAGCTTCATCTAGGAGCCTGTCCGAGTATTGGGCCGGGTCGCGTTCCGGACGCCGTGGGGCCGGATGCGAGGCGCCGCGACGATGTCCGATGCCGGAGCATCGTCGAGGCGCGGCAACGAAGCAGA
>Ga0134127_10002979_pt1 | contig 12142 bp, 14 predicted proteins | sample KB31753_FD_96459 | JGI IMG/M metagenome (GOLD analysis project Ga0134127, IMG submission 96459) | Terrestrial soil microbial communities with excess Nitrogen fertilizer from Kellogg Biological Station, Michigan, USA - KB3-175-3 | ecosystem: Environmental > Terrestrial > Soil > Unclassified ...
CAGGATGTAGGTGACCGGCGCCTTGATTGCGCGCACGAAACGCCAGATCTCGGTCGGCACGAAACCCTTGTTGATCGCGGGATCGCGCCTCCAGAGAACGCGGCCATCGGCGCGCAGCCGCGAGCCGTGCGCGACATAGGCCCGCAGCAGCGGCTCGGGCGTGCGCGGATAGGTCGCCTTGACTTGCGCCAGCAGCTCGTCCGCGCTGGCCCAGCCCTTTTCCTCTTCCACCATCCGCTTCGCGCGCCGGTCGGATATCGCGGGCGGGCGCTCGGGGCCGACGTCCTCGACGATCACCGCCGCCACGAGCTCCGGGCGCGAGCCGGCGAGCACCTGCGCAACGCGCCCGCCGGTCGAATTTCCCCACAGCACGATGTTGCGCAACCCGAGCTGCTCGATCAGGCCCTCGACGTCCCGGGTGTAATCCTCGACCAGGTAGTCGCCGCGCGGGTCCCAGTCCGAGTCGCCATGGCCGCGCATATCCACGGCGATGACGTGATAGTCGCGGCTGAAGTGCGGCGCAAGGTGGTCGAACGTGCGCGCCAGCCGGGCGATGCCGTGGAGCAGGATCAGCGGCTGGCGGCCGGCCGTTCCCCAGTCGAGATAATGGATGCGCAGGCCGTTGACGGTGGCGAAGCGATCTGCGGGCGGCAATTGGGCAAGGGTCACGGGATTACAGTATCATTTTCCAATTGGCCGCCACCACAGGAGAAACCCATCATGCGAACTGCGATTCCGGCTTTCTTGATCACCGCGGCGTTTGCCTGCGCCGCCGCTCCTGCGGCCGGCGCCGAACTACGCGTCGGCGCGAACGACACGGTCCAGACGGTGCTGGCCGGGCAAAAAGGCGCCCGGGTGACCGTGCGCGTGCGCTCCGGCCAGGAGCTGACCGGCATCGTGCGTGAAGTCAACGCGCGCGTGGTGCAGTTGGGCGGACTGAGCGGCAAGGAATTCTTCGACGCGGTGGTGCCGCTGGAAGCGGTGGACGCCGTCCTGGTCCGGACCAAGGAATAAGCGGGTGGCGCTGATGAATCCAGCTTCCGGGAAAAAGACCGTCGTCATCGCGCTCGTCGCGGTTATTGCCGTGGTCGCGGCCTGGTGGGGCTATGGCGAGCACCGCAAGGGCGAACAACGCAAGGCGATCGTGGCGCTGGTCTCGGATACCGCCACGCGCATGTCCAGCGCGTTGACCGCGACGGATGGAGGCCCGGAAGCCGCGCGCAAGCTCGAGGAGCACACCGCAGCCGCGGACCGCAATCTCGCCGAGCTGAAGCGCATGAATACGGCGCGCGAGCCCGCGTTCGCCGAAGCCGCCGACGATTACCTCCTCACCGGCCGTGAGATCCTGAAGCGGCTCGTGAACGTGCAGCGCTACCGCCAGCTCCTCTCCGAGAGCCTGCCGGCGCTGCAGGCGCACATGCGCGCGGACAACCGTACCGGGGCCTGGGTCCAGGAAGCGGTCAAGGCGCGCGAGCGCGTCAACAAGGACCATCGCGACTTGACCATTGCCGCCGGGGTGCTCGACCAGTTGCTGCAATCCTTTCCCGCCTCACAGAAAAAAATCGCGCCATTCGCAGGCCCGGCAGTGCTGATCGATGACAGCGTGCTCGCCGCCGCGCGCGCCCGCGCGCTCGAGGCCGTGAAGCAGGCGGCCGCGGAAATCGCGAAGACAAACCAGCCCGACGCCTTCCGCTAAACCGCAGTTTGCCGAATTCGCCGATGAAAGCCCTGGTGACGGCGTTCGAGCCGTTCGGCGGCGAGAGTGTGAATGCCTCGCTCGAAGCGATGCGGCGGCTGCCGGCGAAAATCGGCGTACTCGAAATCGTGACCATCGCCCTTCCAACCTCTTACGCACGCTCGCTGCCCGCGCTCGAACATGCGATCGCGCGAGAGAAACCCCAGATCGTGCTGTGCGTCGGGCAGGCGGGCGAACGCGCGGCGCTGTGCGTTGAGCGGGTCGCGGTCAACGTTCAGGATGCGGAAATCGCCGACAATGACGGCGCGCGACCGGTGGACCGGCCCGTGGTTGCGGGCGGCCCCGCGGCCTATCTCGCGACACTGCCGGTACGAGCCGCTGTCGCCGGCCTGCGGGCCGAAGAGCTGCCGGCTCAGCTCTCGATGAGCGCCGGCACCTTCGTCTGCAACCACGTGTTCTACGGGCTGATGCACCTCGCCGCGACGGGGAAGCAGCGCTTCCGCGCCGGTTTCCTGCACGTCCCGCGACTGCCGCAGCAGGCGCCCGTGTCCGGCGCGCCGTCCATGGCGCTCGATGACATTACACGCGGCATCATCGTCGTCCTGCAGTCGGCAGCGGCCTGACCGCAGCCGATGCACGCCGTGATGGAAAAAACCTAGCCGCCGAGCGGCCGTTGCGCCGCGACGGCCGCGTAATATTCCCAGGCCCGATCCGCTGCCCGGGCCGCAGGCCCGGTCTGCTCGTTCGCAAGGCTCGCCTCCTCACGGGAGAACGCGCGTATGCGCTTGCCATCGCCGCCAGCCGCGGCGAGCATGCCGAGATTCAACTGGGCGCTCTCCTCGAGGAAACACGCCGCGACCGTCGCGGCGCGCACGTCCTTGAACGCGGTGCTGATGCCGTGACCGCGCATCATGACCGCGACGCCGCCGCCAAGGCTCTTCGCGACTTCGTCGCCCAGCTCGCGCGAGCGGATCAACCCGATGCGCCCGTACTCCGGGAGGTCTGTGAATGCGGCGCCCTGGTTATGCACGACACGGTGCGGCTCGCCGAGCTGGGTGAGCGAGATGCACGCCGGTGGATGCGCGTGGACCACGGCGCCGACGTCCGGCCGCGCGGCGTAGATGCGCGCGTGAATCCAGAACTCGCTGTTGGGCGTGCCCTTGCCTTCCAGCACCTTGCCGTCCGTGTCGATGACCAGCAGGTCATTTTCGTCGGCGAGGCCCGGGCTGCGGCGGGTTGAAATGTAGAACGTGTTGGCGCCGGGAATCCGCGCGCTCACGTGGCCGAACGCGTTGGACAGCCCGAAGCGCTCGATGATGCGGTTGGCGAGCGCCACGTCGCGCCGCAAAGCCTGTTCACTGCTCACAGAATTCTCCCCTCCAAAGTTCCGCGGAATTCTAGCCCATTGCCGGCCGCGGCTTCATAGCCGCGACTCCTGGTAGTCCAGGTCTTCCTCGAGGTGGTGCAGTACGTCGTCGCTGATCTGGTTCTCGCGCCAGATCCGGATCAGCTCGCGCCGCTCCGCCCTGATCGCCACCTCCCGCAGCCGCCGCGCGGGGTCGGAACCGCCGCGCAGCACTTCGCCCGCCGCGACGCCGAGCTTGACCTTCTCGGCGAATTCGGCCCGGATGCGCTCGGCAATCGCCTCCGGAATCTTTTCTTTCGCCGCCGCCTCGTCGATCGCCGCCATTGCCGCCTTGGTGAGGGCGAACTTGGCGTGCTGCTCCTCCTCGTGCCCGCCCCAGTCGGCGCCGACCTTCAGCTTGCGGATCAGCGGCGCGAGCGTGAGCCCCTGCACCACGAGCGTGACGGCGATCACCACGAAAGTGAGGAATATGATGAGGTCGCGCTGGGGGAACGGCTTGCCGTTGTCCAGGAGGAGCGGCAACGCCAGCGCCGCAGCGAGCGAGACGATGCCACGCATGCCGCACCAGCTCATGATGAATACCTCCGCCTCGGGCGGCGCCGGGCTTCGGCTACGCGTCTTCTGGCTCAGCAGCAGCGGCAGGTAAGTCGCGAGGTAGATCCAGGCGAAGCGCACGGCGATGGCAACCACGCTGACGAGCGCCCCGTAAATGAAAAGCTGCCCGTGCGAGTACGCGGCGAGTCGCTTGGAGACTTCCGAGAGCTGCGTGCCGATCAGGATGAATACCAGGCTGTTCAGCAGGAACACCTCGATGTTCCACACCGAGCGCGCGATGATGCGCATGTCGGCGGAGACGATTTCCGGGGAGTAGCGCCCGCGCACGAGCCCGGCCACGACCACCGCGAGCACGCCGGAGACGTGCAGCGACTCGGCGGCGATGTAGGCAATATACGGCACCGAGAGCGTGGTCAGGACTTCGATGAACGTGTCGCCGAGGTGGCGGTGAATGAAGACGAACAGCCGCCCCATCAGCATGCCGACGATGATGCCGCCGATGGACACGCCCACGAACTGCACGCTCGCGTCGAAGAGCGAGAACGTACCGGTCAGCACCGCCGCCACCGCGAACTTGTAGAGCACCAGCCCCGAGGCGTCGTTCACCAGGCTCTCGCCCTCCAGCACCGTGACCACGCGGCGCGGGATGCTCAACCGCGACAGGATCGCGGTCGCCGCCACCGCGTCGGGCGGCGAGACGATGGCGCCCAGCACGAAGGCAGCTGCCCAGGGTATCTCCGGCACCACGAGTTTCAGCGCCGCGCCCACGGCAAGCGTGGTCGCGATCACAAGCCCGATGGCGAGCAGGCTGATAGGGTGGATATTGGCCTTGAAGTCGCGCCAGGACGTGAGCAGCGCGGCCTGGTACAGGATCGGCGGCAGCACCACCACCAGGATCAGCTGCGGGTCGAACTCAAGCTTCAGCAGCCCCGGCACGAAGCCGAGCGCCCCGCCACCGATCACCAGCGCGATCGGGTACGGAAACTGGAAATGGCGCGCGACCCAGCCGAGCGCGATGGCGCTCAGCAGCAAGAACAGTATGACTTCCAGCAGGTGCATGGGATTTCCGGCGAGGCGCCATTTTAACCATGCGGGCGCCCGGGCGGCGTGACTTATTACGGCTCTGTCATACTGGCGCCTTCGCCGACCGCAGCCTGGAAACCCTGCTTGAGCGCATCACCACCCGGTAGCACCCCGAGCGCCGCCCCGCACATCTCCTTCGCCGCGCTGCGCCACCCCGGCTACCGTGCGTATTTCGCGTGCTCGGCGCTGGCAATGATGGCGGACAACATCGAGCACGTCATCAGCTACTGGGTCCTGTTCCAGAAATTCCAGTCGCCGGAGCTGGGCGGATTCGCGGTGATCTCGCACTGGGTGCCGTTCCTGCTGTTCTCCATCTACTCCGGTCTTCTCGCCGACCGCTTCGACCCACGGCGCATCATCCAGCTCGGCATGCTGTGTTTCATCTTCGTGTCGCTCGGCTGGGGCGTCCTGTTCTTCACCGACACGCTCGAGATATGGCACGCCTGCGTGCTGCTCATCGTCCACGGACTGGCCGGCGTGCTGTGGGGTCCCGCCTCGCAATTGCTGATCCACGACATCGTCGGCGCCGGGAACCTGCAGAGCGCGGTGCGCCTTTCCGCCACCGCGCGCTGGCTCGGCGTGTTCCTCGGCCCGGCCGTGGGCGCGGGCCTCATGCTCGCACTCGGACCGACCTGGGGAATCCTCGTGAACGCGATGATTTACCTGCCGCTGGTCGTCTGGCTGTGGAAAGCGCCGTACGGCCCGCGCTTCCGCAAGGAGCCGCCTCCGCCCCCGCGCGCCGTGCGCGGGCTCGCCGACGTCGCCGCCACCGTGCGCGACGTCGCCGGCAACCGCGTCATCGTGTCGATGATCCTGCTCGCAGGCTGCGCCTCGTTCTTCATCGGCCACGGCTACCAGGCGCAGATGCCGGAATTCGCGCACGACCTCGGGCACGGGAACGTGGACTTTACCTACAGCATGCTGCTTGCCGCGGACGCCGCCGGCGCACTCATCGCCGGCATCGTCCTCGAGAGTCGCGGCCTGCTGCAGGCGCGCCCGCGCACCGCCCTCGTCCTGGCGATTCTTTGGTGTATTGCCATCGGCGGCTTCGCCACGTCTTCCGTCTACCCGCTCGCCCTCGCCCTGCTGTTCGTCGCGGGATTCCTCGAGCTCTCGTTCAACACCATGGCGATGACGCTGGTGCAGCTGAACGCGGCGCCGCAACTGCGCGGCCGCGTGATCGGACTCTACAACATGTCGGCGCTGGGCCTGCGCGCCTTCAGCGGCGTCACCATCGGCGTCCTCGGCGGACTGATCGGCATCCACTGGTCGCTCGCGCTCTCCGCACTCGCCCTTCTCACGATCACCCTCGGCCTGCTCGCCTTCAGCCTGAAAACCGTCCGTCCGCCCGGCAAGTAACGGTTACCGCGCCTCCTAGCTGAGCGCAAGGCACGCGAGCGCCGCCAGCGCGCACGCGAGCCCGCCGCCCTTGCGCACCGTGAACGGTTCGCGCAAAAACAGCATCCCGTACGCTGCGGTGACGACGAAGCCCATTTGGGTGATCGGCACCAGCACGCTCGCCTCGCCACGCGCGAGGCTCTCGAACATCAGGACGAGGCCCAGCAGGAACACCAGTGCCGTCGTCCCGGCATGGGTCCACGCCGCCCGCGGCGGCCGCGATTCGCGGTCGACGATCCAGGCGTAGGCGGTGGAGAGCGGAAAAAAAACCGCAGCCTGCCCGGCGATGAACGTGGCGGGCGTGCCCCCGGCTGCCGCGCCCACCTTGTAGAGGAAATTGGCGACGCCCATCGCCGCCATCGCAATCAGCGCCTGGATTAGCGCGGTCCGGGCCGTGCCGGGCGTGGACGCCGCGCCGGCCTCGCCGCCCAGGAGCAGCCAAACAGCAAGAAGCGCGGCGGCGAGGCCCGCGAGTTTCCACGCGGTCAACGGCTCACCGAGGAGCAGCACCGCGAGCGCGGTGGTGACCGTGAAACTCAGGCGGAAAATCGGCGCGATCAGGCTGACCGACCCGGTTTTCAGACTGCGCGCAAAGTTGATGAGCGCGATAAAGACAAACAGCCCCGCCCCGCAGCCCCACAGCATGTAGCTCTTCAACTCGAGCGTGCCGGTGACGAGCCCGTAGAGCACGACGGCCGGAGCGAAGCACCACGCCTGCGCCATCAGGAAATGATGCGGCTTGACGCCAATCGCGGCGCCGCGTTTGTAAATCAGGTCCGCCAGACCCAGACAGACCATCGCGCCGAGCGCGAGCCAGACGCCCTGGGCCATTTAATTGGGGCTGTCGCCCGGCGACAACGGGTTACGCCGCATATACGAATTTGTAAAGTTGCATCGCCGGGCCCGCTTGAAAAGGCGACCGAGGCTTGGACAATGGTAAGGAGTTCGACAACATCCGGAAACCGCCGCGCGCGCAGTATATATCGACCCCCGACGCAGTTGGGGACCTCGACATCATTGAAAGGAGCTAGTCATGTCACGCAAAACCATTTCCATTCTGGCCGCTGCCGCAGTTGCAACCGCGCTCTCGGGCGCCGCGTATTCGCAGGAGCGCATCGGCAAGGACACGCTGCTGGGTGAACCCGTCTCCGCCGACGCCCAGGTCGACAAGGTGGTCAACGTCAACGCGAACACGCGCTGGATCAACGTCGTTCAGAACGAGAGCGTGAAATTCATCGTGGGCGGCAAGACTTTCGCCTGGCACTTCGATTCTCCAAGGGCTTCGGTCAATCTCAAGGACATCGCGCCGGCGGGAGCCGTCGACCGCAATCTTATTGTCTACGTCACGCCCGACTTGACCTTCAGCTCCAGCGAATAACGGCGGCCCTCTGCGCCGGCGGGGTTCACCCGCCGGCGTTTTTTTTCGCCGATTTTCGTCCCGGCATGCCATTGCGGGCATCAGGCGATGCCCAGCTCCTTCTGCAAGTCCTGCACGACCTGCACCTGCGAACGCTTGCGCCACTTCACGCGCGTGCCGATCGGCTTGTTTTCGATATCGGGATTCACCTTCAGCGCGACGAACACCGGGCCGGGTTCGGACAGGATGCGCTCGACGTTGATCGAGAAGGTTTCCAGGTTGTCGTAGGCGTAGGTGCGGGTGTAGCCGCAGGCGCGCGCGACGTCGTGATACTTGATCGTCTTCGCGTTCGGCACCGGCTGGCCGCCGGTGGTGGCGTAGACCTCGTTGTCGAGCATGAAATGGTAGAAGTTCTTCGGCTGCTGCTCGGCGATGGTGGCGAGGATGCCCATACCCATCTGGATGTCGCCATCCGAGTCGAACAGCACGATTTTTTCCTTCGGCAGCGCCAGCGCGAGCCCCATCGCGAACGACGCATGCCCGCCCATCGCGGGATCGCCCAGTTCCACGTCGCGATTGCGCTTGTCGCTGATGTCGACCCAGTGCTTGCCGCCGCGCCCCGGCACGACGATAGCGTTGCCGCGGTGGCGGTTGTAGATCTTGAGCAGTTCCGCGGTGTCCATCATGGCGCGCCTCCTAGTTGAACCCGTGATATTCGTCGGCGACCAGGACGGCAACCGGCCGCTTGGTCTTCCTGGCTTCCTCGAACGCGATCGAAATGCGCCCCGCGTCGGCGCCGTCCTCTACCTGGTAGTAATTGATGCCGAAAGCGTTAAGGAAGCGCTCGGTGTAAGTCGCGGCGGTGTCGGTGTTGACGCCGTGGCGCGTATAGCCGCGATAGCCCACCATCAACACCACCGGCACGTTCATTCCGATGGCCCATCCGCGCATCGAGTCGCCGGACTCCATCAAGCCGGTGTTCTGGATCAGGATGAGCGGCACCTTGCCGCCGGCCGCGATACCCGAGGCCGCGGAAAAAGCGAGGCCTTCGCGGTTGACTCCGACCAGCGTCAGCGACGGCTCGGCCTTCATCAACAGGAACAGCCAGTTGGTCTCGCTGTCGGGCAGCCAGACGACGTGTGTCACGCCGTTTTTTTTCATTTCCGCGAGCACGACCTCGGGACTGAGGGCTGCTTTTTGCGCGTCACTCACAATGTGGTCTCCCCCTTTGGTCTTACAGCCGCATTCTATTCCACTCCCGCGGTACAAAAAGAAAACGGGGCCGGAACGGCCCCGTTTTCAATGCGTCGAAACTGCTGCTGCTACGCCCTGCCGGATCTGCCACCGCCGCGGTGATGGCCACCTTGCCGGCCGCGGGGCGCGAAGACTTCATCCGCGACCCGTTGCTGCTCGGAGGAGAGCGCCGCGTACAGCGGTTTTTGCACCGCCAGCATCTCGTTTGAGCGCGAGAGCGCAACTGTCAGGAACTGCTGCCGGCGCTCGAGTCGCTCGATCGCGGTCGGCCGCTTGCGCTCGCCGCCTTTCGCCTGCTCCATGCGCGCACGGCGCTCCTGCATGCGCTGGTCGGCCTGCTGCGCGTGCTTGCGGACCACGCTTGCAAAGGCATTCCATTGCGGCGCCTGGGCATCGGTGATCTTCAGCGCGGTTTTCATGTACGCGAGGCGCGCTTCGGCTCGCTCGGCCGGTTTGAACGCGGACTGCGAGTGCGCCGGCCGCTCGCGCGCGGCGGGAGGTGTCGCCGATTGGGCGACGGCAAGCGGCATGGCGGCCGCGACAAGGCTGAGCGATACCAAAGTGCTGATGATCGACTTTCTCATTTCAGTCTCCTTATGAGAGTGGTTGGCTGACATCCCTCCATGTCATTAACGCATCAGACCGGGCAAAAAAACGCGCTGTTCAGGTTTTTGATGTAACACTTTGTGTCGCTGATCGGTGAACCGGAAAATATAACAAAAGCAAATAGTTACGCGACTTGTTCCGGTCGGGCGTCGTACTGAGGCGACGTTTGCCGCCTGGCGCACGTCTCCGCCCGCACGCTAACGGATTGATTGTGTGCAATTAGTCACGCCTGGCATGGATGTCGCTGAGCAGCACAAGCGAGCCATTCGGCTCCGCTCCGTCAACTTTCACAAGGAGAGTTTCAGATGAAATCAGCATCCAAGTGGTTGGTACCGTTGTTTGCGGCGCTGTGTCTGAGCATGGCGTACACCAGCTCGATCGCCGCGCCCGGAGACACCGCGCAGCAGAGCGACAGCAAGCCGGATTGCAAGAAGACTCCGGACGATCCGCGCTGCGCGAAGTAACTGACGGCACCGCGAATACGGAACGCCGCCACGTGACTGCGATGGCGGCGTCCTGCTCCTCCCGACGCGGTCGGCGCAATCCCATGGAGGATTGCGCCCTCTTTTTGCATGATCTACGGAGGCTTCCATGAACCCCCACGACAGAAAACCTGAATTGATTCCGCTGATCGCGGCGCTCGCGCTCGGATTGGGCGTAGTCGCGTGCCAGGACAGGGCGCCCGAGAAGATGTCCGGGGCGCCGGACAGTGAACGCATCATCCGCCAACCCACCGGCACACCGGGTGTGGCGGCCGGCACCGCGGAAGGAAAGATGATGCAGGGAGGCGATTCCGCCAACAGTCCGGCGATGGCTGATGCAGCCCTCGCCGCGCGCGTCAAGGCCGCCCTCAGCGCGGAGCCCGAACTGAAAGCGCTCGCGGTCGATGTCGCCGCATCGGGCAACGCCGTCACGCTGAACGGGACCGCCGACAACACTTCGAACCGCGACAAGGCTTCACTGGTCGCCCTCGGCGTTCAGGGCGTCAATTCGGTCGAAAACCGGTTGGTGGTCGCCCGCGGCTCGTAGTTTCGGTCAAGCGTGACGGGGATCGCCCGTCGCCTGTCACGCTGCTCCAACCCATCTCCCGCAACGGGCAAGCGCCCGGCCGGATTCCTCCGGGGGCGCGTCCGCGTTTGTTCCACAAGGTTCTCCGGTGCGCTACCATGCACCCTCTCGCAACGCATTCAGGAGATCCACGATGGCTGCAGGCAACAGGACGGCGCTCGTCACGGGCGCGGGCACCGGCGTCGGCAAGGCGGTCGCGCTCGCGCTGCTCAAGGACGGCTACCGCGTCGCGCTTGCGGGACGGCGCAAGGAAATGCTGGAGCAGACGGCGAAGGAAGCCGGTGCCAGCGGCAAGAACACGCTGGTGGTGCCGACCGACGTCGGCAAGCCGGACCAGGTCGCGGCGCTGTTCGCCCAGATCAAGGAAAAGTTCGGCCGACTCGATACGTTGTTCAACAACGCCGGCGGCAACGCGCCGGGCGTGGCATTCGAGGACCTGCCGTTCGAGAAGTGGCAGGCGGTGGTGGACGTCAACCTGACCGGCATGTTCCTGTGTGCGCAGGCGGCGTTCCGCATGATGAAGGACCAGAACCCGCGCGGCGGGCGCATCATCAACAATGGCTCGATATCGGCGCACGTGCCGCGGCCGGGATCGGCTCCCTACACCGCGACCAAGCACGGCGTGACCGGGCTCACCAAGACCATCTCGCTCGACGGCCGCGCCCACGACGTCGTCTGCGGACAGATCGACATCGGCAATGCCATCAGCCCGATGACCGAGCGCATGGCACAGGGCGTGCGGCAGGCGAATGGCACGCTCGCCCCGGAGGCGCGCATGGATCCCTCCCATGTCGGCGACGCAGTGGTGTTCATGTCCAACCTGCCGCTCGACGTCAACGTGCACACCATGACCATCATGGCGAGCAAGATGCCCTTCGTCGGGCGCGGCTAGGACCCCGCTAGTCGAGCTTCATCTCCCGGATCACGGGAGTGAACTGCTTCATCTGATGGAGGCACATCGCCTTCTGCTCGTATGACGAGGAGCCGACCGGCTCGGCGTTGAACGGCGAGCGCTTCGCCAGCGCCGCCGCGGTTGTCCACCACCACCGGTTGCTTCATGGACTCGCTGAAGCGCTGCGCAACGAGGCGGGCGACGACGTCCGTGGTGCCGCCCGCCGGGAACGGCATCTTTCGTCCCCACCCTTTCGCCGCTATCATCGGCGACATGTTCACGCGATTCGATCGCGCACGCGGCCGAAACGCCCTGACGGCGGAGCGGCCTGGCGGCTTTACCCTGCTCGAAGTGATGATCGTCTTGACGATCATTGGCATAGCCGCGGCGATCGCGGCGACGAGCTACCAGCGACACGGCAATCGCGCGCGGGCCGCCGGCGTTGCCATCCAGGCCGCTCCGATCCAGCGGGCCGTCGAGGAGGCCTACAGCGCGGCCAGGAGCCAGTACCGGATCGCCAACGCTACCGACGGCTCGCTCGTCGGGTGCCAGGCGCCCGCCGGCTCGACTTGCGGCGATTCGGGCGCTACACCCGCCGAACTCATCCTGGCGCCGGAAAAACTGCTCATCACCGGCGGTACCATACGCGTATCGGCCGCTCCCTGCCATGTCGACTGTCCGAATTTTGCGCTGAGCTTCTCATCCGACATGAATGTCGTCGGGACGGTGGCGCCTCCCGTCGCACCCGCCGCGACTCCTCCCGCCGCGCCTGCCGATTCGGCCCCGTCCGTAAAGGACAAGGGTGCAGCGAAAGGATCGGATGTTGGCCCGCCCAGCGGCGGCATTGGGGGCGGCAAAAAAACCGGC
>Ga0134127_10002980_pt1 | contig 12132 bp, 8 predicted proteins | sample KB31753_FD_96459 | JGI IMG/M metagenome (GOLD analysis project Ga0134127, IMG submission 96459) | Terrestrial soil microbial communities with excess Nitrogen fertilizer from Kellogg Biological Station, Michigan, USA - KB3-175-3 | ecosystem: Environmental > Terrestrial > Soil > Unclassified ...
CACACCAATACGACCGTATTCGTTACTGCGGATCACGGGTTCGCCAACGCCACCAATAAGAAGAGGCAAAACGCGCCGAATATTGTGACGCCGCTCCACGGGACTTGCATGATGTGGCTCCCTTCCTGGCGATTCTATCAATTCACGTTGACAGTGAGACGAGCCGGGCGTATAGCCTGAGGCACTGGAGGGCACAGTCCATGAGATGGACAGCAATAATCGTTGCAGCCGTAGCGCTTTTTGGTTCTGCAGCTGCATCAGGCCAGGGACAAGGCCAGGCGAGAGCTCCAGAGGTGCCGCCGACCGACACCATGGCGGAAGACATCCCCGGCGTCATCAGAGGCGGGACGAAGATCGAAGTCGTCATCGCAAACGTTCCCGGACACGGAGATCCCGGCGTCACGTTGCAAGGCACGGAAGGGCCGATCGCCTTGCCTGACGGCACGATGGTGTTCTGCGAAACCATCCTGGCCCGCGTGGCCAGGGTCGAGAGGGACGGGAAGGAATCGGTCTTCGTCGATGCCGCTCTTGCGGGCGGTCCCAATGGCTTGACCTGGGACCCCAAGGGTCGGCTCATTGGTGCGACGACGGCTCCGGGTAAGGTGGGAGTGAGAGTCGTGTATCCAAAGGGGAGCGAAACGACGCTGGTCGATAATTTCGAAGGCAAGCCGTTCGTTCGCCCCAACGACCTCATCGCCGACAAGAAAGGCGGCATCTATTTCACCGATCCCGCCAACGTGCCTGACCCTTCCCTGCCGCCGGCGGTCTATTACCTTCCACCGGGCGGAGGCAAGGTCATCAAGGTCGTAGACAACGTGAATCCCAATGGCGTGACGCTCAGTCCCGACGAGAGGATTCTCTACGTGAACAGCGGTGGCACCGGGTATGTGCTCGCGTTTGATGTCCGGAACGACGGGACGCTGACGAATCGACGCAACTTCGCCAAGTATGAAGGCCTGCCCGTGACGGATGGCAGAGTCATGGGAGGAGGAGACGGTTTCACCGTCGATACCCAGGGCCGGCTCTACACGGCGGCGGCGGGGAAGATTCAGGTCTTCACTTCGCAGGGCGCGTATCTGGGCTCGATTACACCGTCGAGAAGACCGCAGAATCTTGCCTTCGCCGGGCCGGACATGAAGACGCTGTATGTGGTCGGTGGCGGGACGGTGTTCAAAGTCCAGATGCTGGCGCAGGGCATCAAGAGCCGCGGCGGGAAATAGCACTGAGCCAAAAATGAAATCGGCCTTCCCCATGGAGGAGAAGGCCGATATTTTTTGAGCCGGATGACCTGGCTTAGGACGTGGCGACGCGCGTGTACTTGTTGAACCACGCGATGGTGCGGCCCCACGCCTCTTCCGCCGAAGCTTTGTTGTAGCGTTCCGGCGTGGCGTCATTGAAGAAGCCATGCACGGAGTTCGGATAGATGTGGCCTTCGTGCGTGACGTTGGCCTGCTTCATCGCCGCCTCGTAGGCTGGGTATGCGTCCACCAGCGCTTTGTCGAGCCCGCCGTGGTGGACCAGGATAGCGGCTTTGATTTTCGGTACATCCGCCGCCATAGGTGCGCCGCCGTAGAACGGCGCGGCCGCCGCCAGATCCGGACCCAGCAACGTCGCCAGGTTATTGGACATGCCGCCACCGAAGCAGAAACCGGTTACCGCCACCCTGCCGTTCGAGAGCGGATGGGCTTTCAGCCATTGCGCGCTCGCGACGAAGTCCGAGGTCCTCTTGGCGGCGTCGATCTTGCCAAATAACTGGCCGGCCTTGTAGTCGTCGCCTGGATAACCGCCGACCGTCGACAGCGCGTCGGGCGCAAAGGCCATGAAGTTCTCGAGCGCGAACCGCCGGGCGACGTCCTCGGTATGTGGATTGAGTCCGCGATTCTCGTGGATGACGAGCACGGTGGGCAGCTTCGTCGGCGTCTCGGTACGCGTATCCTGGCTGAACGGCCGGACGAAATAGCCCTTGATGTAACCATTTCCATTGGGTGACGGAATGGTTTCGTAGGTCGCCTTGATCCGCTCGTCGTCCTTGCGAACCTGCTGCCCGAGCGCATAGTTCGGCATCAACGCTTCGACAATCGCCGCAGTCGTCAGTCCGGCGACGGCAAAACGCCGCGACACCGTATCCATGAAGTCGCGACGACTGATCTCACCGTGAATGAATTGTGTGTACAGCTCGACCGCTTCCGCGGGAATCTTTATTTTTGCGTGTTCTGTTGTCTGTTGCACTGGATGCCCTCCCTTTCGGCGGGTGAAGACTATCACGGACCCATGCCCAGGACGACCGTGGTTTCTCGGGCCGGTTCAGTGAATGAAGACTTTCGCGTAGCGGAATTGCACGGCGACCTGGTCGTCTGGCACACGTTGTAACCAGAGCTCAAAGTTCCCAAGCATCCCGGCCTTGAGCGTGGCGGTGATGAACGGCTTGTGGCGCCACGCCTCGCCGCCAAATCTGTAGGCCGAGTACCCGGCGCCGACCTTGAACCGGGCGAAATCGTATTCCAGCTTGGCGCGCTCGAGGAGGTGCTGCGTGGTGGCCGCCTCGTTCAGCGGCACATACGCGAAGTACGACGCTTCGAACGGGAGTTTCGGTGCGACGCGGTAAATGCCAAAGAAGTAGGGCTGGAAGTACAGCGCCTGCGCGCCGTGCGCGCCGAACGCCCTGGCCAGCAGCCCCTCCGTAATCAAGAACCCTTTCGGCCCCTGAAACGGCACGCCGCCACCGCCAACCCACATCTCCCGGTACTGCGCGGGATTGTCGAAGTCGATATACCCGACATCGAGTGGAACGACCCGGCCTCGCTGGTGGATGGCTTCAACGAGATGATAGGCGCCATCCGTCGTCGCTGTGCGCAGCAGCAAGAGCGTCTCGCTGGCCTGCTGAGCGGTCGCGGGGGCGACTGTCGCCGCCACCACCAGCATCATCAGGACGAAATGCCGTTCAACTCTCACCGTGGAGGGCGGGCGCCGCCGTTCAGTCGAACTCCTTGTCCATGGCCGTGCCGTTGATGTTCGTGAAGAAGCCGAGCAGGCAGCCTTCCGACCCATCGCGCAGGCGATGGCAGCGCACGCTCACCTTGTCGCCCGGCTTCAGGCTGTTGCGTTGCCAGCCACCGCGCATCAGGGAGGTGACGCTCCCGCCCTCCATGGCCCACATCTGCGGACGGCCCTGCGGGTTGGCCACTTCCATGTAGAGCCAGACATGCGGGTTGGTCCAGACCACCTCGGTGACGGTGCCGGACACAGTGGTGAACTCATTGGTGTTGTAATTCGCGTGGGAATGATGCGCCCACGCCGGAATGGACATCAGTGCCGCCGCTGCGGCCGCAAGAGCGATTGATCTGACGCGCATGGACTCAACCTCCTATTTCGGCGGCGCGACCTTCTCGGTCTTCTGCGTCACCAGGTCCGACATGCTGCAACTCCAGACGCCGGCGGTGGTCTTGTAGCAATGGCCGGAGGCGTTCGCCTCGAGAAAGCTGACGCAGTTGGCGCCCGGATCGGCGCGGCCCCAGGATACGTTCCGGCCTTCCCGATCGCAGTTGTAGCGCAGCAGGCTGCCCCGAATCGGATAGACGGGCAATCGGGTGTCGATGTCCGGGAAGAAGCTCGCGTCAACCTGCTCGGCGGCGCCGATCTCTCGCACCTGGATATTCTCGATGAGGAAGAGCGCGCCGTCGGCGACCCCTTCGAGCGTGCACCTGATGTACTGCGAGACCTGAGCGGCCGTCGGCTTGCCCTGCGCCTGATCCGCGGCCGTGCAGGTCGCCGGCTCGCGCGCCCCGTAGGGCTTGCTGACGCCGGCCTGCTGGGTGCGTACGATCGGCACTCTCCGCCCGGCTGCGTTGGTCTCATAGTCCAGCCGCTTGGCGTTCTCGTCCATCAGGAAAAAGGATTGCGGGAATTGTATCGGCGGCGCGGCCCCCGCGGGCACGTGGCCCTCGAGGATATACAGGCGCCCCGGCCCGCCGTGACCGGTATCCCTCGGATGCAGGATGATGCCCGCCGCGACGCGGCTCTGGTCGGGATTCACGAGGTAGATCATGTGGCCGGGGACACCCTCCATCACCTGCGCGCGGTCGTAGGTGACCTGGGACCCGCGATTGCGGAAGCTTTGCACCGCATGTTCGACGGCGGCGGCTTCGTCGGCCGCGCTCGCATTCATGTAGTGCACAACCGTGACCGTATAACGCCGCTGGCCGTCGATCGCGACGAACTGTTTCGCCGGGAGCATCGCGCCCGAGGCGGCGCGATAGGTGGTTGACGTAACTTGCGGCTCCGACGGCACGCTGATCAGGAAGAACTCATCCCGGCTGATGTAGTCGTGCCAGCCCTGCGCTACGGCGGTGCCTGTCATCAGCACGGCCACTGCAACCGCAAGGGTCACAGACTTGACGCTCATGCCGTCCTCCCCGGAAGCAACAATCTATACCACCCTTGAGCTGAAGCAAAACCTGGCGTTTCGCGCGGATCTACCAGTAGACCGGTGATGGGTTCCCTTCGGGCAATCGCTCCGCCAGTGTGGCACCCGAGCGCGTCAGCGCTTCCATGCGGTCGGCCAGGGACCGAAGCCGCGCCAGCACACCGTCGCGCTCGAGCAGCTCTTGCCACTCGAGCAGCGTGAGCTCCAGGATCTGCGCCAGGCCGACGACCAGGCCTGCGTCGGAGAGCGTCGCCGGCGCGGGCTCAATGCCCAGACGATCCAGCAGCGACTGCACGCGCTGGCGTTCGGTACGAATGGCGGCGGTCTGCGGCTCGTCTGGCGGCGGCTCTGGAATCGGCGTGGTGTGCGCCACGCGATATGCGCCCCCGGGATCCTCGCTCATCACCCGGAACTTCTGCAGCCCGCGCAGGACCAGCGTGTACTCACCGTTGGGGAGCTGCTCCAGCTGCGTGATCAGGCCAGCGCAGCCGATCGGGAAGATCGGTGGACGTCCTTCGTACTCCGCCTCGTGGCCCGGTTGCAGCAGGACCATGCCGATGATGTTATTGCCTTTGATTGCGTCGGCGATCATCGCGCGATAGCGCGGCTCGAAGATGCGGAGCGGGAGTGCCACGTCGGGAAACAGCACGACGTCTGGAAGCGGAAAGAGCGGGATGGTGGACGGCACCGCGACGGTCTGCGGCGGGGCGGCGGGCGCCGGCGATTGCGCCCACGCCAGGTTCCCGGCATAGCCCGGCAGACTCGCTGCCAGGATCGCCGCGGCGACGGTCTTTCTCACATGGGGAGCGGCGATTGAGATTCGCAACCGGCCATCAGGATAACTGAAAACACAGCAGGGATTCGCACTCCGACTGCAGCCCTTTCGCAGGTGCATTCCGTGACAGAATCTGCGCGAGACATGGCAGACCACACGGTGTTTGCCGCCGGATCGCACTTCGGACCGTACGTGGTCATCGAGCGAATCGCGACCGGTGGAATGGGCGAGGTCTATCGGGCGCGGGACGGCAGGCTCGGACGCGATGTCGCCCTCAAGGTCCTGCCCCCGGCCTATAGCGCGTCACCCGACCAGCGGGCGGCGCTCGAGCGCGAAGCGCGTCTGGTCGCCTCGCTCAACCACCCGCATATCGCCACGATCTACGGTTTCCATGAGATCGACGGCGTCGCCGCGCTCGCACTCGAGCTGGTCGAAGGCGAAACGCTCGCCGCCAGACTCCGCCGCGGACGGTTGTCCGAGGGCGAGGCGATGCGCTACGCCACGCAGCTGGCCGACGCGCTCGCCTACGCCCATCAGCTGGGGCTCGTGCACCGTGACGTCAAGCCGCGCAACATTGTCGTCACCGCCAAGGGCGCAAAACTGCTCGATTTCGGTCTGGCGTATCTGGTGCGGCCTGCCGCCGCGCGGGCAGCGGCCGCCGGCGATTCGTCAGCCGAGCTCAGCCCCGCCGGCACCCCTTTTTACATGTCACCGGAACAGAGCGAGGGTCTCGAGCTGGACCACCGGAGCGACATTTATGCGTTCGGGCTCGTCCTGTGCCAGATGCTCACCGGATTCAATCCGGAGAACGTCTCGGGCTTTTCCACCCGCACCTTGATCGTGGGACTCCTCAACCAGATCGGGTCGCTGCCGCTCCGCCGCGTGATCGAACGATGCCTGGCAAGCAACCCCGAGGAGCGGTGGGCCGACACCCGCGATCTCCGTCACGCCCTCGTCGCCGTCTCCGAGCCCGATATCGGCGACCCGCGATCCGGCGGGATCGAGGCGCCGCTTCAGGGCGCGCCTTCGACGGTCGCCTGGCCTCGCGCGCGGGTCCGCGTCGCGGTCGTTGCCGCGGCAATCGCCGCGCTCGGCGCGGCGGCGGCCGCGTTCCTGGCCGGGACTCGCGCGGCCGACGTCTCGCCGCCGGCGTATCAGCAGCTCACGTTCCGTCGCGGCTCCGTCCTGTCGGCGCAATTCGCCGGCGACAACACCATCGTCTACAGCGCCAAGTGGGACGACAAGCCGGAAGAGATCTGGTCGATGCGGCCCGACAATCCTGAATCGCGGTCGCTTGGCATCACCAACGCCCGGCTCCTGGGCGTCTCGTCCCAGGGCGAGATGGCCATCCTGACCGGCGAACGCACCGTATCAGTCGGCATCGACCAGGGCGGCATGCTGGCGCGGCTTTCTCTGGACGCCAACGCGCCGCGCGAGGTGCTCGCTGGCGTCGAGGATGCGGACTGGTCACCCGACGGGCAGAGTCTGGCCGTGGCCCACGTCCACGAAGGCAAGGTCAGGCTCGAGTACCCGATCGGCACCGTGCTCTACGACAGCGAAGGATGGATCGACGGCGTGGGAGTGTCGCCTGACAACGAGTACGTGGCGTTCGTCGATCATCCGCTCTACTACGATGACCGCGGCAGCGTCACGGTGATTCGCCGCACCGGCGGCACCCCTCGTGTGCTCTCGAGCGGATGGTCGGCGGTGACGGGCCTGACGTGGGCGCCGCGCGGCGACGAAATCTGGTTCACCGCGGCCGACTTCGGCACCACGGCGTCACTCTATGCAGTGGACCTCTCGGGCCGGGTGCGCACGGTGTCGCGGTCGACCAATCGGATGACGATCCACGACATCGATCCTGCCGGGCGCGTGCTGTTAACCGAAGGCCGGTATCGCGTCCGGATGGGCGCGATTGGAGAATCCAGCGCCGGCGAGCGCGAGCTGTCGTGGCTCGATGGCTCGGTGGCGACGGATCTGTCGGCCGACGGCGCCACGGTGTTGATCAACGAAGTCTCGGCGGGGGCCGGCACCCCTTTGTACGCGGTATACATCCGCAAGACAGACGGCTCTCCGGCGATCCGAATCGGTGATGGCGCGATGCCGGCGCTGTCGCCTGACGGCCAGTGGGCGGCGGCGCTGCTCCTCGGGACGCCGCCCTCGGTGGTGCTGCTGCCAACCGGGGCCGGCCAGCCACGCATGCTCGACCGCGGTCCGATCAGGGATTTTCAGGCGCTCGCCTGGTTTCCCGATGGACGCCGCATTCTGATCGCCGGCAGCGAAGCCGGGGCACCGGTTCGACTGTGGACGCAGGATGTTGCCACCGGGCCGCCGATCCCGATCGCGATGGAAGGTCTCTGGATTGCGCCCTACAGCCAGGCGATCTCGCCCGACGGCAAGAGCGTCCTCGCCCTCGATCCGAGTGGACAGAGCTGGCTGGTTCCCCTGATTGATGGAGGCCAGCCGCAGGCAATCACGGGCGTGAACAAGGGCGACGTTCCCATCCGCTGGGCCGCGGACGGGCGCTCGTTCTACTTGTTCGCCGAGGGGGGCCTGCCCACGGTGATTTACCGGTTCGATCTGGACAAGGGGCGGAGGGAAGTGCTCAGGGCCGTAGCCCCCGCCGATTCGACCGGCGTACGAATGGCAACGATCCAGACCACTCCCGACGCGCGGTACTTCGTCTACACCTACTCGCAGACGCTGTCGGACCTCTTTCTGCTCGCCAACGTGCGGTAGCCGCGACGCCGGGCCGGAGCCAGCAAGCGGCTCCGGCCCCGCTCACCCTACCGTTTCTTGGCTGCCTTCTTCTTCTTTTTCTTCTTTGGTTTCCCCTGGGGACCTGTAACGTCCTTTGACTTCTTGGCCATCGCGACTCCGCCGCCAGTGCCTCGGGCGCTCGCTCGCCTGAATGACGAGTCGGCCCCGGGCGTCTACCGAAAACTCGCACGCGGTCAGACGCGGTACCGCCGGGCGACGGGCACGGCGCAGCTCCGCGCCCAGGCCGGCCGGTACAGGCTGCGCTCCTCCCGGTGCGCCGCTCACATTTCCGATCCACGTAAACGGGATGACCCAGCCCGATCGATCGGGCTCGCCGGACGTGCGCACCAGTTGCGAGAACCCGTCGCACACCGTTCGAGACGGCACGTACTCCCCCATCGGAATCGCCAGCGCCAGATACCGGCCGCCGTCGCGCAGCATCAGGCCGCATTCGACGAGCGGCGCCAGCAGGCGCTCGACCTCGGGTTCGCCCGCCCCGCCAATCGTTCGCGCCAGGTTCCATAGATCCCGCACCGTATCGCATTCGCGATACAGCGTTCGCTCGATGCCGCTCAGTACGACGAACGGAGCGAGGCTCGCCGGCCGGAGGTCGACGACGACAAGATGCTCACCGGCGTCGATGGAAACGACGTCGGCGCGCCTGGCGGCCTGTTTCCACCTGTCGATCTGACGAACGAGCGGCCCCACGTAGGCGTCGACGTCGCGCGGTTCGCGGTACTCATAGGTGAAGTAACAGGCAAGGTTGGCGAGCGCCGCCTCCGGCAGCCGGTAGACGTGGCGGTACGCGGCCAGCGGCTGCACCTCGGTGAAACCCATTCGTTCGGCGTCGAAGTAATTCGGACTGAACCGATCCAACCGGATCGTGGCGTAGCTCTCGGGCGGCTGCAAGTGGGTTAACAGAGGGACTACGCCGGCCAGACGTGAGTATTCCTCGGCTGCCTCGCCGGGGAAGCCCCACAGAAAATTCCACCGCACATTGACGCCAAGCTCCTTGCACCACTTCAGCAGCTGAATATTCTGGAGCCCGGACACGCCCTTGCGCATCAACTTGAGCACGGCATCGCTCAAGCTCTCGATGCCCGGCTGGATTTCGGAGATGCGGGCGTCGCGCAGCAGCCGCACCTGCGGTTTGTTCAGATTCGACTTGGTCTCGTAATAGAAGCTCACCCCCAGGTTGGATGCAATCAGCCCGGGAATGAAATCCTTGAAGTAGCGCATGTCGAGGATGTTGTCGACGACCTGGATGTTGCAGCCGGGGTAGCGTTCAACCAGGTCCTTCACCTCGGCAAGTGCGCGCGCTGCCGGCTTGCTGCGGTAGGCCATCGTCGAGCCGTTGAGCCCGCAGAACGTGCAGTGCATCCGCTCGCCCCACCAGCAGCCGCGCGACGTTTCGAGGAACAGGCGCGGCAGCCATTCGCGATCGTAGCGGCTCGTCCGGAACTGCTCGAAGTAGTCGCTGTAGTCCGGATAGGGCAGGCTGCCCATGTCGGTGACACTCGCCGCGTTGCCGAAGCTGCCGGTCGCGAAATCGCATTCCACCCGCTCCCGGCAGCGGACGCCCGGCAGCGATGAAACCCGCTCCCCGCTCAGCACGCGCCGCACGAGCTCCGGAAACACGAGATCGCCCTCCCCCGACACCGCCGCGTCCACGAAGGGAAACGAGCGCACGGTCTCCGCACCCATCACGCCCTCGCAGTTGGCGCCGCCAAAGACGACGAACGTCGAGGGGCTCGCCCGTTTCAACCGCCGCGCGAGAGCCAGCGAGGCCACATGCTGCTGAAAGATGCTGGTGAACCCGACCACCCTGGGCTGGTCGCGCAAGATGGTCTCGAGGCAGTCGTCGAGGAACTGATCGATCAGTGCCCGGGCGCGCAGGAGCCGGTCAATGAGCGCATCGGAGTAGTAGCCTCGCAACAACTGCTCGACATAGACGGCGTCATCGGCCGCCGTTGTGTCGAACAGGGCGCGATTGAACAGCCACTCGCCTGCAAGGTCCTCCACGGCCGGCTTGCCGTCGTTGGCCACGCCGCAATAAAACCCCTGGCCGACAGCCTCGGCGAACCGGATCGTGAAGTAATGAACCTTGGCGTCCACGCCCTGGCGTGCCAGACCCGCTTTGAGCAGACTCAGGCCGATGGACGGCGAAAAGACCGGTCCGAACGGCATGGACACCAAGACGACGTTGGCCATCGTGATTCAGTTGTTGATGTTGTTGTGCGGCGGGGGGAACTATACGGCCGCGGCGCCAACGGGGCAAGCCGACTCCGATAAGTCCCGGAGCACGGGCGAGACCTTCAGAAAGGCATCGACCACCACTGGGTCGAAATGGCTGCCTCTGCCCTTGACGATGAACGCCACGACCTCGTCGTGGGTCAGCGGCTGGTGATACAGCCGGCGGGTGTGGACCGCGTCGTAGACGTCCACGAGCGCCATCACCCGTCCGGGGATGGGAATCGCCGTCCCGCGAAGACCTTCGGGATAGCCGGTGCCATCCCACTTCTCATGGTGCGTGTAGACGATGTCCTTGGCGATACCGAGCGTGATGTCGTCGCGAACGCCGACCTCCTGCTCCGTTCTGAGGATGACATCGCGGCCGTGCGCCGGGTGCTTCCGCATCTCGACCAGTTCCTCGGCCGTGAGCATCCCGGGCTTGTTCAGCACCCGGTCGGACACGCCGACTTTGCCGATGTCGTGGAGCGGAGCCAGAGTCGAGAGCAGCTCGATTCGTTCGGGTGTCAGATAGTCGCGGAACTCGGGATGGGAAGCGAGCGCCGTGGCGAGCACCCGTGTGTACTGCTGCGTTCTCCGCGAGTGCCGGCCGGTCTCGACGTCCCTGATCTCCACGAGCGACAGCAGCGCCTGGACCATCACACGCTGCGCGGTGGTTTTCTCCCGGCCCGCCCGATCCGCGCGGACGCGCTCGAGCGTCGACTGCGCCATGGTCATGGCCGCGAGTGCGGCGGTGACGCCGAGCGTCGGAAAGAGCGGCGACAGGAAGGCGCCGGTGGTCGACATCAGCGCACCGGCGCCGCCCCAGAGGGCTGCCACGCCCGCGGCACCGACGAGCGCCCCCCACGCGACGCCGAATCGTCCGACCAGCACGATCGAGAAGACGCCCAGGGCGATGACCGCCAGCGTCTCGGCGCCGACGCCATCCTCTGGCCTGCGAACGAAGTCGCGCTGCAGGAGATTGTCCGCGACGGTCGCCTGGACCTCGACGCCGGTGAACAAGGTGTCGATTGGTGTCGAGACGACTTCGCGCGTGCCGAGCGCGGTGGTTCCAACGAACACGATCTTGTCCCTGAACGCCTCCGGGTCGGCCTCGCCATTCAGCACGGCCACGGCCGGAACGTAGGGGAAGGTGCGCTTCCCCCCTCGATAGCGCAACAGCAGATTGCTCTTGCCGTCGAGCGGAACCGCCTCGGCACCGCCTGCCGGCATCAGCCATGACGTGTTCACATTGGCCACCCGCATCGTCATGTCGCGGCCGTCTCGCGCGGCGGCAACCGCAGCCAGCGCCAGGCTCGGATAGACGCGACCGTCGAACTCCATCAGCAAGGGCGCGCGCCTCAAGATGCCGTCCGGATCCGGTGCGGCGTTCATAAAGCCGGACGCGCCGGCGGCGTGGGTCAGGGCGGGCAGACTGCACACCGCACCAGTGGCTCGAAAGAAGGGATCCTCGGTTGCCTGGTCGCCCCGTCGAACGATTGGAAGGCCGAGCGCGTGCTGTGGACACTCGGTTGACGGAGCCGCGGCGCCGTCGAACGTCACGGCGTAGCCGAGGATCACGCGGCCCCCGCCGAGCGCGTCAGCGAGCACGGCGTCGGGGACCAATTCTGTCCCTTCGTAGCGATCCGCTTCGGCAAAGACGATATCGAGCGCGATCGTCGATGCTCCGAGATTGCGCAGCTGGCGGATCAACCTGGCGATGAGATCGCGGCGCCACGGCCACTGACCGACGGCCGATAGACTGCGTTCGTCGACGTCGACGATGACGACTCGACCGCTCGGCTGTCGGGTCGGTGACGAGCGGACCAGAGTGTCGTAGGCGCGGGACTCGAGCCCCGAAAGGAGGGAAGGGCGGTAGAGGCAGAGCCCGGCTGCAACCAACGTGGGAACCAGGCCGCACAGAAAGAGAAGAAGACGGGGCCGA
>Ga0134127_10002984_pt1 | contig 12127 bp, 8 predicted proteins | sample KB31753_FD_96459 | JGI IMG/M metagenome (GOLD analysis project Ga0134127, IMG submission 96459) | Terrestrial soil microbial communities with excess Nitrogen fertilizer from Kellogg Biological Station, Michigan, USA - KB3-175-3 | ecosystem: Environmental > Terrestrial > Soil > Unclassified ...
AGTGTTAAAGGCGAGCCACAGTCAGCACAAAACATTGCCTCTTTGTTCAGGAACAACTCACACGCGGCGCAAAATGGATTGGTTGTGCGTAGCTCGGCGAGCAGTTGGTCCAGGTTGTCTTCAATCGTGTCGAGTCCGTTTGCTCCTGTTGCGGAACTGCGAAACTCTCCTTCCGGATCGAAGAGGAAGTATGCGGGAAGGTTCTCCTGTTTGTGACTCACCTTGTAGTCGTTATCGAGTGCGCATGGCTCAGTGAGATTGAGCCGCGCGATTGCATCACGCACGAGGCGTGGATCTTTCTCAGAATCAGACTGCGGCACGTGCACGGCCACGACGCACAATCCTTCGCGCTTGCGCTGATCGCGTAGCTGAGCAACCTGGGCCAGGTTAGTCTTTGACGTTTCCGAGCTGACGGACCAGAAATGGACGAGGGTCGGATGGCCCTTGGTCTGTCGCGCAGTGACCCTGCGGTTCAGCCACTCCGTCGCCAACTCAAATGACGGCAACTCCAAATGAGCTTTCATTGCTTGCATTACGACCAGCTCGTCCGAATCTGTGGGGGCTTCATCAGAGTTTGCATCACCACGCAGTATTGCTCCGTCTTCTCTTTCAATGCTGCTAATTGCTCTGGCGTTGCGTCGGGGGCGCTGATGTCAAAACGCGCGTGGATGTCCTGAAAACCGACCGGCACTTCTTTCGAGATCCCGAGCGTGCCACTCAAATCCATCTCGCCTTCCACATCCACGCGAATGTGTTCGAATGGTATTCCCATCGCCGTTGCGACGAGTTGGCAGGTGAGTTGAGCACACGCGGCAAGCGCGCCCAGTAACAGATCTCCTGAACAGGCAGCGGTGCCGGGTCCACCGACACCGCTGTGTGCCTGCGCTTCAAGGATCTTCTCACCAAGTTCCACGGAGCATGCAATAGGAGTATCGGCTTGATCGCTGTGAGCCCGGATCAGGATACGCGAGCTGCTTGGATCGCTGCGATACTTTTCCTTCAGAGGCTTCTGGATTGCTCGAAGATCCATTCTTTATGATTCCTCGGAAGTTGTCGGGTCGATAATAGTCTTCACCTGAGAAACGTGATTTGCCGGAAACCCTCCGCGTCGCGCGTGCTCCTGAATCATCTCCTCATTCGGCGCGACGTAAACACAGTAAAGCTTGTTGTCGGTGACGTAGCTCTGAATCCACTGAATCTGCGGTCCCAATTCATTCAACACACTACATGACCGCTGCGACAGCGTTTTCAGCTCCGCGGGGGTCAGCTTGCTGGCCCCAGGCACCACTCGCTCAATAACATACTTTGGCATCGATTGTTCTCCATTTTTACGGGTTATTTCATTGCAATTCGGTTAATAATTTCTGAAACTCTTCATCATCACGTATCAGATCGAACGCGCTGTCCGTTCTGGCCCAGTGGGCCACGGTCCTAAATCCACTTTCAAACGCGCGACGAAGCAGAATCAGCGACGCTTTCTTTTCTCCTAGTAACGCGTAAGCGCACGAACAATTGTATACAGCGAGGCCGTCATTTGGTTCCAACTCGAGCACTCGTCTCAGCGTCGCCATTGTTTCTTCACGACTGCCAAAGCGCGCGTACGCCTCCGCGAGACGACTCATCACAATGATGTCGTCAAGACTTGCTTCGAGCTTCCGCGATGTGATCTCAATAACTTTGAGTTCGGCTTTGTCAGCAGACGCTGCATTGCCGAGCTTTCTATACGCACTCGCGAGAAACATCCAGGCGTCTTCGTCATAAGGTTTGAGCTCCGCAGCACGGCGGTAATGTTTTCGTGCACCTTCAAGGTCGTTCGATAGCTCCGCAATCATGCCCAGCCGGAGATGACCAGGATAGTAGTCAGCATTCTCTTTGAGAAGCTCCTCGATCGCGCGCTTTGACTCAGAAAACCTTCGCTGATTGAAATAGACCGTCGCAATGCCGAACTTAGCGTCTAGAGACGTCGGCTCGAGCGCGAGCGCTTTCTGATTCATCTCGATCGCTTTGCTTAGCCAGGTAGAAGAGCCGTCGTACCACTCGTACATCGACGAGTAAGCTTCAGCCAGTCCGGCGTAAGCAGACGCAAAACCAGAATCGATCGCGACCGCATCTTCAAACATCTTGATCGCGCTCTCCGTGTTTCTCCGACCCTTGACGTAGAGAAGCTCACGCCCGCGCATGTAGAAATCGTATGCGCGCAAATCGTCAGTTGGCTTTTGCGTGAGCAGCTCTCGCTCAGACTCGGAGAGCGACACTTTCAACGCGTCGACGATCTTTTGCGAGACCTCATTTTGCAGATCGAATATGTCTTCGATCATGCGATCGAAACGTTCGGCCCAGAGATGATAACCGTCGCGAACGCTGATGAGCTGTGCGGTGATGCGAATCCTGTTGCCCGCCTTTCGCACGCTGCCTTCGAGTATGTAGTTCACGCGCAGCGCATCGCCAACCTGACGCGTATTGACCTCCTTGTTACGGAAAGGAAGCACGTCGGTTCGCGAAACCACTTTCAGCTCTTTAATCTTCGAGAGGTCGGTGATGATGTCTTCCGTCATGCCGGCGCAGAAGTAGTCGCTTTCCTTTTCCGAGTTCATGTTCTCGAAATAGAGGACGGCGATCGACTTATCGGGCACGGCACCGGTCGTAAATGATGCGCCGGAGGATCTCGAGGTCGAGACTCTGTGCGACTGCGTTTCGAGCTCTCGTCTCAGATCTTTTAGATCGATCAGCAAGTCTTTGATCGTCTGATAGCGTTCTTCGCGATCCTTGCGCAATGCGCGAAAGACGACGCGGTCGAGATCGCGTGGTCCTTCGGCCAGGTGTGGCAAAAGCGAGTCGGGTTCACGATTCAGAATTCCTGACATCACGTCGATCGTGGTTGGGCCTGCAAACGGTTGGCGCCCCGAAATCATCTCGTAGAGCACACAGCCGAGGCTCCAGATGTCTGTGCGCGCATCGACCTCTAAGCCGCGGGCTTGTTCGGGTGACATGTAGTGGGCGGTGCCCAGCACCATACCGTACGCGGTGTTGATGAAATTCTGAGTCGGCGCGAGGGAGTCAGTCTCGAGTGTTTGCCGATCCCGGCTGAGTTTCGCGAGACCAAAATCAAGGACCTTAACGATTCCGTCGTGACGCAGCATGATGTTGTCAGGCTTGATGTCACGATGAATGATGCCGACGGCGTGTGTGGATGAAAGTGCGCCGGCGACCTGGATGCCGACGTCGAGCGAGTCTGCGGGACTGATCGGGCTTTTTCTAATTCGATCGCGCAGTGTTTCGCCGTCGATGAACTCGGTGGCGATGAAGTGTTCCGAGTCGATCTCGTCGATTTCGTAAATGGTCAGAATGTTTGGGTGGTTGAGTGCTGAAGCTGCTTTGGCCTCCTGCACAAATCGACGGACGCGTTCGCCGGACTGATCGCCGACCATGTCGGGAGGCAGGATTTTCAGTGCAACTTTGCGATCGAGTTTGGTGTCGTTGGCGAGGTAAACCTCACCCATTCCACCCGCGCCAAGCTGGGAGCAGATTTCGTACCGACCGATCTTTTTGCGCGCGGGGAACGACAACGCTCAATCCGGGGGAGGTTCTCTGGGCTCTAACGAAGCGCCGGCTATTGTAGATTACTTGTCACGGCGACGACAAATTCCCTTCAGGACTGGGATATTTCTAACTAAGTCTTTAGACAGGATTTCAGGATTTTCAGAATGAATAAGATTTATTCTTGCCCGCCTAAACTATAACGATTGAGCCCGCGCAGCGGGGAGAGCGCTGCGCGGGCTCAAGTCTAAATAAAATTAAAAACTAAGTGTTGCTCTTGCCGCCGCCTGCCGCAGCGGAGCTGGTTGTCGTTCCGGGGGTGCCACTAACACCACCAGTGCCCGTCCCGGTGCCGGTGCTCGATCCCGTACCCATGCTCGATCCGGTTCCTGTGCTTGAGTACGTGCCGTAACTGCCTTGCTTCACGCGAAGACGATTCTCAACGTTCGTCACACCTGACACTGACTCGGCGAGGTCCTCAGCGCGTCGCTTGTCTTGGCGGCTGGTCACCGTACCCGTCAATACCACCTCGGCGTTCGAAACCGCGACCTCGACGTCCGAGGCATCCAGGTAATAATCGTCGCTAAGCCGGTCGTTCACGTCTTCCTTGATACGTTCGTCTGAACGGCGATAACCCTTCGGTCCGCGCCCGCGGCGATGTTCACGCTGCTGATCCATGTGACGCCGGCGCTCTGCTTCTTCATCACCGAACCACGATGCGACTGCGTCTGAAGCACGATCCCACCAGCCGCGTTCGTCTCCGCCGCGATCGTAACGGTCGCGATCGTAGTCATAACTGCGCCCACGTTCGCGGTACGAGTCGCCCGAACGGAAACCCGTCGGGTAGTTGTAGCGTTGCGACGAGTAGTCGCGCATGCCTTCGCTGTATCCGCGCTCGGCTCCGGAGCGACCGTAGCTGCCGTACCTGCTTTCACGCGTGTCGTCGTCGCGTTCATTCTCCCAACCGCGGCCCCAGTAACCTTCGCGGCCGGTTTCGCGTCCTCCACCCGAGGAGGATTCACGGTTGTAGCCGCCGCGAACGCCGGACCCTTCGCGCCCATATCTTTCAGATTCTCTTCCGCCGCGACCACCATATTCACCTGACCGGCCCTCACCGTAGCGGCTTTCACCCCAGCGGTTTTCAGAACGCTCTCCGAAAGACCGGGTGTTATCTAAACTCGACCGGCGGTTGTACTGGCCGTAATACTGCGAGTCACGGTCATAATCACGATCGTCACGATCGTCATATCTCGTTGACATGTTTAACTCCTTTCTTCCTTACCCTTGCTCGTTATTAATTCGATAGTGCTTGACTTGATGCTGTCAGCACCCTTTCACAAAGCTGTTTCCTAAGTGCAACTTATTTGGCCGCAAAGAGGCACAAAAAAACACAAAGAGTTTTTGTGCCTTCTGCGTTAATTCGAGCTAAGGAGAGTCGATAGTTTTGAAGGATTGATGTTGCCGCCGGAGACGATGCAGACGACGCGGGTGGCGCCGGCTGAGCCGGAGAGGGCGCAGGCGACGGGGCAGGCGCCCGCGCCTTCGGCGACGATGCGATTGTGTGTGACTAAGAGACGGAGAGCATCCGCGACGGAATCAAGATCCGCGACAAGCGCGCCGTCGATCAACGAACGAGCGCGTTCGAACATTTGCGGGAATACTGCCTTGGCCCCGATTCCGTCGACCCATGATGGTTGATAGTCGATCACTGCCGGCGCTCCGGCCGCCATTGACGCCGCGAGTGGCGCGGCAGTCGCCACTTCCGCGGTGAAAACCTTACAAGCCGGACGTAGCTGGCGTAACGCAGAGGCAATGCCGCACGTGAGCCCGCCACCGCCCCACGGAATCACCACCGCATCGACATCAGGCAAGTCTTCCAAAATTTCCAAACCGATCGTGCCATTGCCTGCCATCACGTGCGGATCGTCAAACGAATGAATAAATGTCCCATCAACACCCGGGACGCCACGTTGTTCAAATGCCCGCCACCACTCGTCAAACGAAACCTTGATCACGTGCCCGCCGAGCCGCTCGATAGCATTGACCTTCGTATCGGGCGCGGAAGACGGAGCGATCACCGTGCACGGAACGCGAAGCTCGCGCGCACACCACGCGACACCCTGCGCCATGTTTCCCGCCGACGCAGTGACAACTCCACGCTCGAGAAGCTCCGGCGAGAGTCGACCAATCGCATTCGCGGCGCCACGGATCTTGAACGATCCAATCGGCTGGAGATTCTCCAATTTCAGGTAGATCTCAGCCGGTGCGTCGAGCAAATTGAGACGGACCAGGGGTGTGCGAATCGCCGTGTTCGCGATCGCGCGCCGCGCATCTTCAATCGCAGATAATGGAATTAAATCCACGGTTTCGCAGCTTACAATGTTTGTTGACTTTCTAGCCACTCAAGAGTAAAAGTTTCGGCACCTTTCGATATTCCAACTCCAGGAGAACTATCATGAAAGTCCTAGCCACAGTTCTGACTCTACTCGTCCTCTTTACTGCAACTGCCACCGCGCAAACATGGGACCCAGAGCTGCACTTGAAGTTGAAAGCTGTCGGTACACCGAGAGTTTCTCCTGACGGCAAGCGAGTGGTCTACACCGTCAACGAAGCAGTGATGACGGCGGACAAAAGCGAGTTTGTGAATCAGATCTGGATGGCGAACATCGCCACCAAACAGCACACACAGCTCACGTTTGGTGAGAAGTCTTCCACGAACCCAAAGTGGTCGCCCGATGGAAACTGGATCGCATTCACGTCAAATCGCAAAGACAACAGAAACCAGCTTTACCTCCTGAGCATGAACGGCGGTGAAGCCGAGCCACTGACAGACGGCAAAAGCGCAGTGGGAAACTTTTCGTGGTCGCCTGACGGTCGCTCGATCGCGTTCACGATGACTGACGCGAAAACTGAAGAGGAAGAGAAGAACGACAAGGGCAAGAACGATTTTCGCTGGGTTGATGAAAACGTGAAGCTCGCGCGTTTGTATGTGCTCTCGTTACAGAAGGACGCGAACGGCAAACGCGAGCCACGCAAACTCACGACTGCGAATTACCATGTGGAAGACTTTGACTGGTCCGGCGACGGTTCGCGCATCGCTTTTGGCCACGTCAAGTCGCCGGGGGCGAACGATTGGCCCACTTCGGATGTGTCCATCATCGAAGTCGCGAGCGGAAAGGTCACGGCCCTCGCCAACTCGCCCGCTGCTGAAACTTCGCCTCTTTATTCACCGGACGGAAACTCGATCGCCGTGCTCGCCAGCGACAACCCGCCACGCTGGGCGCAGGCCGGCATAATCCAGATTTACTCCGCGAATGGCGGCCAGCCTAAGAACCTTGTGGGATCTTTCGATGCCCAGCCGTTCGTTGCCGGATGGTCCAGCGACAGCAAACGCATCTACTTCAGCGAACCGAAAGGAACGGGTACGCAAGTCTACGTCCTCGACGTTGCAGCCAATCGCATCGACGAGATCAAAACCACACCCGCTGTGATCGGCGCGCTCAGTCTTAACCGCTCCGGCACGACGTTCGGTTTTGTAAGACAAACTTCCGACACGCCCGCGGATGTTTTCATCGCGTCCGCTGCCGATTTCAACGCCGTGCAAATCACGACTGTTAACGCCGACATCAAAACGCCGCCTGTTGGGCGCACCGAAGTCATCACCTGGAAATCGAAAGACGGAAAACAGATCGAAGGCTTGTTGACCTACCCGATCGGCTATCAAGCCGGACAGCGTGTGCCTTTGATCCTGAACGTTCACGGCGGACCGGCGGGTGTGTTCGCTCAGACATTCCTCGGCGGTCGAGGCGTTTACCCGCTCGCGACGTTTTCCTCGCGTGGTTATGCGATCCTGCGTCCGAACCCGCGTGGCTCGAGCGGTTATGGCACCGAGTTTCGTCGTGCAAACCAGCGCGACTGGGGATTCGGCGACTACCAGGATTTGATGACCGGAGTCGATCGCGTGATCGAGATGGGCGTTGCGGATCCGGAACGACTCGGTGTGATGGGTTGGAGCTACGGCGGATTCATGACGTCGTGGATCGTCACGCAGACGCCACGCTTCAAGGCTGCGTCAGCGGGCGCGCCGGTCACGAACCTCATGAGCTTCAACGGCACGGCCGACATTCCGGCGTTTATTCCCGACTACTTCGGCGGACAGTTCTGGGAAGCGATGGATCTCTACCAGAAGCACTCGCCGATGTTCAACGTCAAGAACGTCACGACGCCGACGATGATTCAACACGGCGAAGCAGACGTCCGCGTCCCGATCTCGCAGGGTTACGAGTTTTATAACGCGCTCAAAGTGAAGGGTGTGCCGACGCGAATGATCGTCTTGCCGCGCCAGCCGCACGGACCCAACGAGCCGAAGATGCAACTGGCGGCGATGAAGGCGAACCTGGAGTGGTTTGAGAAGTACATCGGCTCCAAGCGCGAGACTTCGAAGAATTAACCGCGGATCGTACGGATTAAAAACGCGGATTATGAAGTGAAGATTCTAATCGGCACTTCAGGGTGGCACTACAAGCACTGGCTCGATGGCGTGTTTTATCCGCCCGGCACTAAAGGCGCGACGATGTTCGATTTCTACGCGCGCCACTTCGACACCGTCGAGATCAACAACAGTTTCTACCGGCTACCCACGGCGAAGACTTTCGACAACTGGAGAGAGTCTTCGCCGCCCAACTTTCAGTATGCCGTAAAAGCGAGTCGCTTCATCACTCATATGAAGAAGCTGAAAGACCCGAAGCCCTCGGCGGAAAAATTCTTCCTTGTCGCTGAGCGTCTGGAAAACAAGCTGGGGCCGATCCTTTTCCAACTACCACCGCGCTGGAAGCTGAATGTCGAGCGGTTCGCGGAGTTTCTCGAGTCGTTGCCGCCGGAGCACAAATACGCGTTTGAGTTTCGCGATGAGAGCTGGTTGGTGCCGGAAGTTTACCGGCTGTTACGGAAACACAAGGCGGCGTTTTGCATACACGACTTTGCGGACATGAAAGTACCGAATGAGATCACTGCCAATTTCTCTTACATCCGGTTTCACGGGCCGACGAGCGCGAAGTACTGGGGATCGTATTCGACGGATGCGCTTCAGAAATGGGCTGACCGCATCGAGAGTTGGCGCAGCCACTTGAAGGCGGTTTACGTCTATTTCAACAACGATCCCGAAGGCGCTGCAGTGCGAAATGCGTTGACGCTTAAGTCGCTGGTTAAGCTTTAGACAGGATTTACAAGATGTTTTCAAGATTTACATGTAAATCCTGTTTACATCTTGTAAATCCTGTCTAACAATTACCTCACCATCACACGCACGCCAGCTCTGACGAGCACCGGTGGCCCCACAGTGAAAACCGGCGTACTACTAATCTGATACCGCGTCCCCGTCAGGTTCTGGAACGCCACGAACAATCTCAACTTTTCCGAAACTACTCGCGTCACCTGCGCATCGAGCGTAAAGAACCTCTCCAACGGCAAAAGATTCTGGTCGTCATCAAACTGCCTGCTCACAAACCGCGCCTGCGTTCCCACGAGCCACTTCTCGGTCCCGTACGTCACCTGGAAATTGAACTGATGCCGCGGCACCTGCGGCACCATCAATCCCTCCAGGCCGCGATTCGCCGGAAAACGCAGCACTGTGCTGTCCGTCAACAAATATTCACCTGAAAATTCCCAATGACGATCAACCTTCGACACTGCCGACAACTCGATCCCTCGGGCACGAATCGCACCGAGGTTCTGTCGTTGCCGGGTAATCAGCGCGGGCGTTGTAGAAAGCGTAATGTTCGCGACGGAATCATTGATTTCACTCCAGAAGACGTTTCCCCGCACAAACAATCGCTCACCGAACGGATTGAAACCGATGCCAGCCTCGCCGCCCGTGAGTCGCTCCGCCCGCAAATCAGCGTTCGCGTTCGTCACCACGTTTCCCACGCGAAAGTTGCGGTAAAGCTCGTTCAGCGTGGGCGCGCGAAACGCGCGATACGCCGAGGCACTCACTTCAACACCTTTATCGAAGCGCTTCGTTAACCAAACACGCGGACTAAAGGCCGTCTCCGTTCGATCGGGAAAAACATTCAGTGTCGGTGTTCCAATCACGGGTGTGCGATTTGAAAACCCGCGACTGTTTAGCCAGTGATCGACTCGACCTCCAAAACCGAACTGCCACGATCCGATGTACACAGAATCACTCGCAAAAACTCCAAACGATCTTTGGCGCCCACCGGCGTCCACAAAGGCCGTCACTCTTGAATTATTGAACGTCGTTTCCGCGCTGTGCCCGCGCACCTCGCGCCCTTCGACTCCAAACCGCAGCACCTGGTGATAGCCGAGGTTCGGTGTCGCCTGAAATACGAACCCAGCCTGTTGCGATGGATTGCGCTGCCGGTTCGTCAACGATTCGGAATTGCGATCAGCTGCAACGGCCGAAAAATTTTGATTGAACGTTTCACTCGATCCATATAGTCGAATGAAATAGGGACCGAGTTTAGGCAGCGTTGAGTCGAGACCGAAATCGATCGACGAGATGCGCGTGTCGTTCACTTGAAGGGGCGTACCGTTGCGGCGGCTCTCGCCAAACGAGCTGAGACGGAGGAATGAGAAACCGTGGGCGATGTTTGAAACCGTAACTGAGCCACTGAGATCGCCCGTTCCGGCGGCAGTGTCGACCGATCCTCTCTGATTCTCCGGTACGAGAACGTACCCGCCTGTGTGCAGCGCTTGTCCTGAAGCCACGATTCCCCAGTCGCCGAAAGGTTTTCCCGCGGTAAAGGAGGTGACGGCAGTGCCTGCATTGCCTGCGGAAGTTTCAATGTCGAACGCGGCGCCCCCGCGTGTTTCACTGTTCAAATTAATGACGCCGCCAAGGGCGCCACTGCCGTAGAGACTGGAAATCCCACCGTTCTGTATCGACACGTTCTCGATGTTCACAGAGGGCACGCGATTCCAGTAGACCCAACCGCCGAACGGACTGTTGAGCGGCACACCGTCGAGCAGGACGAGCGCGCGACTCGCGCCATTCGCGCCGACGCCTCTAAGCGAAACACCTTGAGCGGTCGGGTTTGTAGTTAACCCTCCTGAACGCCGGAACAAAGAGAAGCCTGGCACTTGCCGGAGCACGTCGTCGATCGTGAGAGCGCCCGCCGTAGCTATCTCATGTGACCCAATATTGAATTGACTGACGGACGTAACGGGAACGCGCTTCTCGGAATTGATTGGCGCGTTGACGACGATGCGTTCCATTACGACCGCTGGATAAAGTTTTATGCTTAACGGATATTTCACTGTCGTAACTTTGATCCTCGCCGTGCTGAAGCCGGGCGAGCTGATCGAGAGTTTTCCGTACGATTGCGTACTCAACAGTTTAAAATCTCCGGAGACGTCGGTGATTGTGCGAGAGGTGTTTCCGTTCGCTTCAAACTCGACGGAGGCGTGCTGGATCGCGTCGCCGTTTGGATCAGTAACCCTACCGTTGATTTGTATTGGTGGTTGTTGGGCCGAAGCGCTCAACATCCCAACGATCAACCAGCCCACAACTAAGAGCCAACTGTAGCGGCGGTCTTCCGTCGCCGCCCCTTCCTGGAACGCCGGATGGGGCGACCATAGAGTGCCGACCCTACACTTGCGCGCTTGAAAGCACAGTCCAGGTAGAGCAAGGAAACGTTGTCTTCTGGTACACCGATCCATTATTTCTGTTCTGTTTTCTCACTACTGCGAACAATGAGTGTCAGCTTCAACTCCGCCTGAAGCAACGATAATACCCACACCTCCGTCAGTAGGACCATCTGCGATCAAGTTGCACGAGGTTTGAATGTAGCCGTGTGCTTATACACATAACGAACCGGGGCGGGGAAGTGAAAAGAAACTGGTCAGTCGATTTCCGCAGCGCGGCGATCTTCGCCTGTGGACTACTACTCGCTGCCGCTTGCACCAGGAACAACCCACAACCACAGCAAGCCGGCAGTCAGAATCAAGTACTTACCTCGCCGACAGGCGCCACAGTCGCCGTTGAACCGGAAGACGGGCAGTGGACTATGCCCGCCAAAAACTACGCCAGCACGCGCTTTAGCGGTCTCCAGGACATAAACACAGGAAACGTCGCCGCGTTGAAACTCGCATGGTCCTTCTCAACCGGCGTCGTCCGCGGTCACGAAGCGGCGCCGATCATTGCCAACAACACGATGTACATCATCACGCCTTATCCAAACATTGTGTACGCCATCGATCTGACACAGCCTGGTGGGCCAGTCAAATGGAAGTACGAATCGAATCCCGCATCGTCGGCACAGGGCGTCGCCTGCTGTGATGTAGTCAATCGCGGCCTGGTGTACTCGGATGGGAAGATCTTTTTCAACACGCTCGACAACAATACCATCGCGCTCGACGCGAACACCGGACAGGAAATCTGGAAGACAAAAGTCGGCGACATCAATCTGGGCGAGTCGATGACGATGGCGCCGCTCGTTGTGAAAGGAAAAGTGCTCGTTGGTAACAGCGGCGGCGAATTTGGCGTGCGTGGCTGGCTCACGGCGCTGAACGCAGCCGACGGGAAGATTGCCTGGCGCGCGTATCACACCGGACCTGACGCAGACGTTCTGAT
>Ga0134127_10002985_pt1 | contig 12127 bp, 9 predicted proteins | sample KB31753_FD_96459 | JGI IMG/M metagenome (GOLD analysis project Ga0134127, IMG submission 96459) | Terrestrial soil microbial communities with excess Nitrogen fertilizer from Kellogg Biological Station, Michigan, USA - KB3-175-3 | ecosystem: Environmental > Terrestrial > Soil > Unclassified ...
CATGAGGCCGTCGGAGTCGTGCACCTCGGGCCTGAAGTCGGTTCGATGCGGCTGGTTCTCGCCGAACTGGTACATCGTCGTCAGCGGCGCGAGCCCGAGCGTGGCGACGGGCGCGCGCAAATACAGCCGCGCGCGCACCTCGACGACGGTCTCGTCGCCGGGCATCACGTCGAACTGATACGCGCCGTTCACGCGCGGCGAGTCGAGCAGCGCGAACATGCGAAGGGTGCGCGCGTCGGCAGCGGGCTTCACGATCCAGAATTCGGGGAAGTAGGGGAACTCTTCGCCCTGGCCGCCGACGGTGTCGACGGCCAAGCCGCGCGCCGACAGGCCGTAACGAGTTCCGGCCGCGAGCGCGCGGAAGTAGCTCGCGCCGAGGAACACGATGAGCTCGTCTTTGTACTCGGGACCGTTGAGATGGTAATGCACGCGGAGCCCGGCGTAGTCGAGCTCGCCCCATTTCTCCGGCGAGAGCGTGTTCTTGCCGAAGTCGAAGTCGGCGCTGTCGTAGGGAATGTGTCGCGCCTCGCCGTCGACGACCTCGTTCATGCGCACGCGCGGGTTCGACTGCGCGCGATGGAAGAACATCAGATCGAACGGCGCGCCGTCGGCTCGCCAGATCGCTCGATCGGGGCGGAAACGAATGTCGCGGTAACGGTCGTAGCCGAGTAGCTCGAGCTCTGCGGGTTGCCGGCGATCGGGCGGCTGGTGCGCAGCGCGTGCCTTGCGCCGCGCCAGAGCGGCGACGTCGTCGAAGTCGAACGCGAACGCGATGTTCGCGCCGAACAGCATTGCGACCAATGCGCCCACGAAGCGCGCGCGCGGCGCGCGTCGTGCGAAGAATCTCGAAATCATGAATGCAAACCTGCAGATGCCTCCCTGCCAACATACCGGTCGCCCCCATCTTCCGCCAGAGTCGCCGGTGCTATGCTCGTGGCGTGCCCGCTGCTGCCGCCATCTCGGTCGATCGACTCGTCGTGAACCGCGGTGGACGGCGCGTCCTCGACGAGATCACGTTCGATGTCGCGCCAGGCGAGATCGTGGGTCTGATCGGCCCGAACGGCGCTGGCAAGACCACGACGCTCGCGGTGCTCTCGACCTTGCTCGCGCCGGACGCCGGCGAGGTGCGAATCGCCGGGCACGACCTGCGCCGCGCGCCGCAAGCGGTGCGCCGCTCGATCGGCCGTGTCCCGCAGGAGACCGCTCTGTATCCCACGTTGACCGGCCGCGAGAACGCCGCGTTCTTCGCGCGCGTCGGCGGCGCGCGCGCCGCGGATGCGCGCCGCGCGGCTGCCGCGGCGCTCGAGCAGATCGGGCTTGCGGCGCGCGCGGACGAGCGCACCGCGGTGTATTCCGGCGGAATGCAGCGGCGCCTGAGCCTCGCGTGCGGGTTGCTCGGCGCGCCGCCCGTGCTGCTGCTCGACGAGCCGACGGTCGGCGTCGATCCCCAGTCGTACGAGAGCATCGTCGCCGCGATCCGCGCTCACGCCAAAGGTGGCGCGGGGCTGCTCTACAGCACGCACAACATGGAGGAAGCCGAGCAGCTCTGCGATCGGGTCGTGTTGATCGATCGTGGCCGCGTCGTCGCGACCGGCGCGCCGGGGCACCTGATTCGCGGTGCGCTCCCCGGGTTGCTGATCGATGTCGTGACGGACGAGGCGCTGCCGCGCGGTTGGCTCGGCGACTTGGCCGGGGCTCGCGAGATCGCGGCGCTGGCCGCGACCGGCCGCACGGCACCGCACGGAATCGCCGCGCGCGCCGCGCTCGAGGACGTCGCGCTGGCGCCGCGCGTTCTCGAGCTCGCGGCGCGCGAGAGGACGGTGCTCGACTTCCGCGTGCACCGGCCGAGCCTGCACGACGCGTTTCTCACGCTGACCGGGCGGGCGCCGCGTGATTGAAGGTTGCCGGCGATGCTGACCTCGCTCGGCGTGATCGTCGCCAAGGATCTCAAGCTGCTGCTGCGCGATCGCGCGGCGCTCTTGTTCCTCACGATCGCGCCGATCGTCGTGATGTCGGTCGCGGGGTTCTCGCTCGCGCCGCTCTATGGCGCCGACACCGACGAGCGCATCACCTATGACCTGCCGATCGTCGACGAGGACGGCGGCGAGCTCGCGACGCAAATCGAGGATGCGTTGCGCGGCGACGAGAGCCTCGAGGTGCGCCGCGTCGCGTCGCGCGCGGAGGCGCTCGAGCTCGTGCGCGGCAAGAAGGCGGGCAGCGCGCTCGTGATCCCTGCGGGCACCCGCGATGCGCTAGCGGCCGGCCGGCCGGCCCGCTTGGTGCTGTACACGGATCCGGTGCGGTTCCTCGACCGCATCAACATGACGCTGCGCGTGGCGAAGGCGCGCGACGTGCTGGCCGACGCCGAGCGCGCGCGGATCGTCGCGCAGCTCGAGGAGCAACGCGCAAACGTGAAGGCGCAGCTCGAGGAGCTCGATGCCACCGTGCAGCGCGTACGCGAGAATCTCGCGACGATGCGCCGCGAGGCGGGGGAGGAGCGCGAGCGGGCCGCCGGCGCGATCGACGCGGAGCTGAACCGTCTGCAAGCGGACGTGTCCCGCGAGGTCGACGCGCGCATCAAGGAGGTGGTCGCACAGGTCGACGCGGCCGTCGCCGCCCGCGTCGGCGCCTTACAGCAACCCGCGCGCGCGTACCTCGACGAGCTCGCCACGACACGCCGCGAGTTCGAGGCCTGGTTCGCGGAGCTTCAGCGGCTCGCGGCGCGCCGTGCCGACCGGATTCCGGACCCGCCCGCGTTCCCCGAGCCGCCGCCGGAGCTAGAGCGCGCGATCGAGGAGCCACCCGCGCCGATCGAGCTGCCGGTCAACGTCGAGCTGCGTATCCTGCCGCCGCTGCGCGCGGCGCTCGACGCGCTCGACGCGCTTGCCGTCGGCGACGTCGACGTGCAGGTGCCGCAGCTCGAGCTGCCGCAGGCGGTGATTCCCGCTGCGTCGCTCGGCGTCGAGGAGATCAGCATCGACGGCGGCCCCACCGAGATCAATCCGTTCGACCAGAACGTGCCGGGGTTCAGCGTCACGTTCATGCTGCTCGGCATGCTGTTCGCCGTCGCGCTCGGCTTGCTCGACGAGCGCGACTGGGGCACGTTCGATCGCGTGCGCGCGTTGCCCGTGCCGATGCTGAGCATCGTGGTCGGCAAGCTCGCGTCGCGGTTGACGGTTGGCGTTCTACAGATGACCGTGCTGTTCGCGGTGGGCTTCGCGCTGTTTCGCGTCTCGCTGGGCCCGCAGCCCTGGGCGTTGCTGTTGCCGATCTTGGGTATCGTGTTCGCGGGCACGGCGCTCGGGCTCCTCGCCGCGGCGATCGCGCCGAGTCGCGACGCGGTCGTGCCCGTCGGCTCTATCGCGATCCTTACGATGGCGGCCGTCGGCGGTTGCTGGTGGCCGATCGACCTCGAGCCCGAGTGGATGCGCAGCATTGCGCTCGCGTTTCCGACGACCTGGGCGATGGACGCGTTCAACGATCTCATGCTGCGCGGGCGGCGCGCCGAAGCCGTCTATGAATCCGTCGCGATGTTGTTCGCGCACGGCGCGGTGTATCTCGCGATCGGCCTCGCGCTGTTTCGGCGGCGCTACTCGAGAGCGTAACGGCTCAGGCGCGGCGGCAGACGAGCACGGCGTTGGTGCCGCCGAACGCGAACGAATTCGTCATCGCGAGCTCGACGTCTTGATCGCGCCGCGCGACGTTCGGCACGTAATCGAGGTCGCACTCCGGATCCGGCACTCGCAGGTTCAGCGTCGGCGGGATCGTGCCCGTGCGCACCGCGAGCAGCGTCGCGACGAGCTCGACGGCGCCCGCCGCGCCGAGCAGGTGGCCGTGCATTGACTTGCTCGAGCTCACGGCCACGCGGTCCGCGCGTGCACCGAACACGCGCCGGATCGCGGCGGTCTCGACGGCGTCGTTCTGTAGCGTCCCGGTGCCGTGCGCATTGATGTACGCGATCGCGTCCGGGGCCACTGCCGCCGAATCGAGAGCGAGCTGCATCGCGCGCGCCTGGCCGTCGATGGTCGGCCGCGTGATGTGCGCGCCGTCGGTCGAGAGCCCGTAGCCCACGATCTCGCCGTGCACGGTCGCTCCGCGCCGCGCCGCGTGCTCCCATTCCTCGAGCACGAGGACGGCCGAGCCTTCGCCGAGCACGAGCCCACTGCGGTCCTTCGCGAACGGCTTGCAGGACGCCGACGGATCGATGGGGTCTTCGCTCGCGAGCGTTCGCAGCGCTTCCCAAGCTTTGAGCGTGCCGAGCGTCAACGGAGCCTCCGATCCGCCCGCGAGCATCACCGGCGCCGCGCCGCTGCGGATTCTGAGCCACGCTTCGCCGATCGCGACCGCCGACGACGAGCACGCCGTCGAGAACGTCAAGTTCGGGCCCGTGAGCCGATGCTCGATGCCGATCCAAGATGCCGCCGCGTTGTTCATCGCCATCAGCACGGTGTACGGTTTGATCCGATCGGAGCTCTCCCGGTACAGCGTGTTGTAGCCGTCATCGGTCGTGGCCGCGCCGCCCATCCCAGTGCCCAAGAAGACGCCCGTCGTCGCGCGCTCTTCGTCGGTGAGCTCGAGGGCCGCGTTGCGCAACGCTTGCTCGCCGGCCACGAGTGCCAGCTGGCTCACGCGATCGAGCATGCGTAGCCGCGGCGCGGGGAAGTGCGCGCTCGCGTCGAAGGATGCCGCCGCAGCGATGCGCGTTGCGAGCCGAGCGCTCGCGTGCGGCAGAACGCCGATCCCGGAGCGTCCCGCGACGAGACCCGCGAAGAATTCCTCCGGATCGTTGCCGCCGGGCGCCAAGAGCCCCATCCCGGTGATCGCGACGCGCTTCATCGGCCGGTTACGATCCGGTGCGCGCCGCGGGAGTGTCGCGCTCGGCGATCAATTGATCGACGTACGCGGCGATGTCGCCGAGCGTTTGCATCCCTTGGCCGTTCGTCTTGGCGGTGACGTTGAACTCGTCCTCGAGCGCGAAGATGAGCTCGGTGATCGCGAGCGAGTCGAGCTCGATGTCGGCGAGTGGCGTGTCGGGCACGAGCCGCTCGGGCGCGAGCTCGTAGTCCTTGACGATGATGCGTTTCATCGTTTCGAAAGTCGTCGTCATGCCTCTTTGTCTCCGAGCCGCGGCACCGCTGCGGTTACCATACTACGCGGGCGCGCACGCTCACGACCGCTCTTCGTGTCGAGCGCTCTCACCTTGCCGCCGAGCCGCGCCGCCAGCGTCAGCACGCTCGGCGCCGCGCGCAGCAGCGGTAACAAAGGGCGCGCTCGGTGCGGGCGCATCGCGAGATGCGCGAGCACGGCGGCCCAGCGCACGCGCGACGCAAAATGACGCCGCCAGTCGCGCGCATACGCGCGGGCGACGGCCGCCTGACAAGCGCCGCCGAGCAGGGCGTCGCGATCGCGCGCGAGCCGCCGGCACAGCAGCCAAGAGGATTGCATCGCCATGCTGATTCCCTCGCCGAGAATCGGATGCGCCTCGCCCGCGGCGTTGCCGACGGCGAACCCCGAGCGCTCGCTCCAAGTCGCGTGAATGCCGGGCCGCACGGGCCCGACCGACAGCCAAGCGCCTTCACGGCGCGCGCCTTCGAGCGCGAGACGCACGCCGCGGCAGCGAGCTGCAAGGCCGGCCTGGACGGCGTCGCCGGCGGTAAGCGTGGGCGCCGCCGCGCGCCAGCCGCGCAACGCGTCGCGGCGTATGCAGCAGGCGAGCGTCAGCATGCCGCCGTCGGCCACGACCATGCCGCCGTATCCGCCGCGGAACGCCAGCACCGGCAGCAAACCGGGCTCCAAGCTCGCGCCGCTGAAATTCGCCTTGAACGCGACGAGATCGCTCCCGCGCGTGCGCTTCGCGGCGCGTTCGTGCCAAGGCTGCGGCTCCCACGATCCGTGCGCCGCGATCAGCACCGGCGCCTCGATGCGCTCGGCCTCTCGCTGCTCGACGGCGAGTCGACAGGTGTAGCGCGAGCCGCGGCGCTCGACGTCTTTCACGGCGCACGGCTGCAGGATAGCGACGCCGAGCCGCGCGGCGCGCTCGAGCAGCAGCGTGTCGAGCCGCTCCCGGCCGAGCGCTCGCGCGAAGCCCGCGATCGCGCCGTCCTGCCGCGGCAAGTCGGCAAAGAGCGCGTCCTCGCCGACGTAGAGGGCGACGCGCCGGAGCTCCGGTCCCGCCATCTGCGCGAGCTCGGCGCCGACGTCGAGCGCGTCGAGCAGTGCCAGATTCGGCGCGGCGATGCACTCGCCGCACACCTTGCGACGTGGGAACGCGCGCTTCTCGACGAGCGCGACGGACCAGCCCGCTTGCGCGAGCAGGATCGCGGCCGTGCCGCCGGCGACGCCGCCGCCGATGACGATCGCGTCGTAGCGTGTCACGGCGCGCGCCTCGCCACGAAAAGATGGCTGAACGCGCCGGCCGGCCACTCGTCGACGTTCCAGCCGGAACCGGCCGCGCGCAGCCACTCCGCTGTAAGCTCGCGCTTGCGGAATCCCGCGTGCACGCTGACGACGGCGTCGTGGCGCGTCACGTCGTTGCAGCCGATCGCCCAGAGCAAGCGGCTGCCGAGCAGCGCGAGCCGCGCGCGCCGCGGCTCGCCGCACACGAACGCTCGCGCGTGCGCCGCGACGCCCGCGAGCAGCCGCGCGAGACGCTCGCCTTCGAAGTGATGCACGAACAGGTTTGCGAGCACGACTGCGTCGCGGTCGTGCGGCGACTGCTGCTCGAGCCACTCGAGCGCGTCCGCGGCCACGACCTCGACGGACCAGCCGACGGCACGCAGCGCGGCGAGAGTCGCGGGTGTCACGGTCGGCTGCATGTCGAGCAGCGTGACGGCGACCTTCGGCCAGCGGCGCGCGCGGCGCTTTGCCAAGCGCAGCAATACGGTTCCGTCGCCGGCGCCGAGCTCGACGAGCCGCAGCGGCGACGTCGTGACGAGCGCGTCGAGCGCGCGCGCGAGCAGGGCGGCGTGGCCCATGATCCCGTTGACGAGCTTGAGGTCGCGCCGCGAGCGCAGCGCGCGCGGGTCGTCCGGCGGGAGCTCGTCGAGCAGCTCCGGCACGAGGCGGCGAGGCCAGCCCGTGTCGGTCCCTGCCGCTTGCGCCGACGCGATCATGCGACCTCGAGCAGCGCGCCGTGACAGCTGAAGCCGGCGCCGAACGACGACATCCACCACCAGCCGCCGCGCGCGCGATCCGCGAGCGCGGCTTCGAGCACGAAATAGACGAACGCGCTGCTCAAGTTGCCGAATTCGCGCAGAACGTTCGCGCTGTAGCGAGTCTGCTCTTCGGTCAGGCCGAGCCGGCTGCGCAGCGCGAGCAGGACGTCGCGGCCACCCGCATGCCAGACCCACGCCGCGATCTCGGCGCGGTCGACGCCGGCCTTGCCGAGCACGTCGTCGAGCACCCGCTCGGCGTGGGCAGCCGCGAGCTTCGGGACGGGCCGCGTCAGCACGTTCCGCAGCATGCCGCCGCGCTGCTCGAAGCGCAGAGCCTCGCGCTCGACCGGGTTCAGCAGCGAGCCGATATTCTTGCACTCGACGGAGCGTTTTTGCGGGGCGGCTTGCTGCGACAGCACTGCCGCACCGGCGCCGTCGCCGAACAGGCAGGCGCTGACGAGAACGCCGGGATCGTTGTCGAGATACATCGCGGCGCTGCTGATCTCGACGCACACGGAGAGCACATTCTCGCAACGGCGCGCCGCGAGCAGCGCGTCGGCGATCTGCCAGTTCGGTAGCGCCGCGGCGCAGCCGTGACCCACGAGGTCGAACGCAGGAAGATCCGGGCGCAAGCCGAGTCTCTCGAGCACGTAGCCGCTCAGGCCCGGGCACAGATACCCCGTGCAGGTGCTGACGACGATTCCGTCGATCTGTCCGGGCTCGAGGCTCGCGTCGCGCAGCGCCTTCGCGGCCGCGTCTGCGGCGAGCCGCGGCGCATGCGCAATGAAGCGCGCATGTAGCGTATCCGGGTCGATCGCGAAGACTTCCTCGAGCGAGTCGAGGGCGAGGTGCCGCGCGCTGATGCCGTTGTCGCCGGTGAGCACGAGCTCGGCGATCGTGCGCGCGCGCCGGTCGAGCTTGCCGAACCACGCCGAGCTCTGAAACGCCTCGAGACAGTCGGCTTTGGTGTAGCGCCGCGCCGGGTGCGCCGTGCCCAACCCGCGTACGAACATATTGCGTCCTCCAGACGTCACGGATCGGCGGGTGCGGGCCGCGCCAGGGCGGGAGCTCCGCCCAAGCGTTGGTTCCGGCCCGTAGCGCCGGCGTTCATGGGATGCCGGCCGATCCCCGCACCATAGCCCCGTAGCCTCGCTTCGGGCTAGGGCGGCTCGCAAGAGCCTTCAGATTCCCCAAGGAGCGTCACAAATTTTGCAATGCACGGCCGAGCCGCTGCCCATGAGCTTCGCGAGCAGGTCCGGCGAGCGCCGTTTTTTCGAGCTCGACCGCGCGGGTTACGCTGGTGGCACATTTTTCGCAGCGAATCTCGGCCCGCATCCGTCCAACAAAGGTCGATACGAACATGAACAGACGAGACGTCCTGAACCTCTACGAACGCGAGCGCCGCTTTCGACCCGAAGAAATGCCGGTCGAGTACTACGGAGTCGGGGTCGCGATGGCTCCAAAGAGCGAGAGCCTCGTGACGTGGGATGTCGCCGGGCACGCGCAGTGCGAGAAGGATCGGCTTACCGCCGCCTATCGCAGCCGGACGAGGACTCGGGGCGGCTACTGATCCCGACCTCGATCTCGATCTCCGACCGAGGGGATCTCGATGAAGCTGCCCTCGTGCCAGCGAATCCGGAGCGGGGCGCCGGCATCTTCGATCGATTCCTCGCTGACGTCGTTGCCTGCGCCGTAGTTGATCTGCTGATCCGCGCGTTGGTTGATGCCGAGCGTGAGCAGCAACCGGCTGCCGGCCTCTAGCCTGTGCCCGATCATTCGATCGCTCTGAAACGGTAATTGCTGCCTGACGCCCGCGACCAGCAGGTGCCGATGCACGCGGTCGGCGGCGTAGCTCAAGCGGAACGCGAAGGCGGGGTCGAAGAGCTGCACGTGCTCGCCGGTCGCGCGCTCTTCGTAGAGCGTCATGACGAGGTCGGCGTCCTGCTTGTTGATCGTGAAGTCGAGCTCGCCGCGCAGTCGCCCCGCGAGGTCCACGGCCTCGTCGAAGGGCTCCGACAGGAATGAAACGCCGCGTGCTTCGATGTCGCCGGCGACGAGCTCATTCGCCGGCCGCCAGCCGGCGTCCGTGCGGTCCTCGAGATCACGGGTCTCGGTCAGCGCCATCGGCACGGCCGAGCGCTCGGTGGCGAGCGCATGCGGCGGGCCGTCGGGCCAAGCCCGCAGATACAAGCGCAGTGGTTTCTCTGCGAGCGCCGTCAGCGACGGCGCGTGGCGCCATTCGTTCGCGCCGGTGACCTCGTAGTTCACGCCTGCGCGCAGATAGGTCGGGCGCTCCGCCTCGCTCAGCACGTGCGCGAGCCATTGGTAGCGCGCCTCGGTCATATCGATGCGCGCCACGGGGTCGAGCGGCAGCCCGCGAAGAGACGGTGAGGCGCCGCGCGCGACAGTGCGCTCGTCGAACGGGCCGATCAGCAGCGCGTGGTCGGCGTCGGGGTCGTGCTCGAGGTGCTCCGCGAAGTAGTAGAGCGCGGCGGTCTCGTGAGGCGAGTAGTAGCCGGTCACCGTGAGCACGGGTATGTCGACGTTCGCGAACTCGGGGCCGAACGGTAGCCACTTCCGCCAGAAAGCGTCGTAGCTCGGATGGTTCAGCCAGCTTCGGAAGATCGCGCTCGCTCGCCCGGGTAACGTCGGAAAATCGCGATAGCGGCGCCCCGCTCGATACCAGCTTGCGTCGAGCTCGCGCCAGCGGGCGTCGTCGAGCTCGCTGCCGGGGGCCACGAGAAGCTCGTGCACCCAGCGATACGAGGAGTTCACGAAGATCCGGTTGGGGTTCGGGAAGTCGATGCCGGGCGCCATCGGATCGGTCGTCGCGATTGCGCGCAGCGCCGGAGGCCCGCGTTTCGCGGCCGCCCAGGCGACGAAGCCGCCGTAGCCCGAGCCCTGCATCGCGACGCGCTCGTCGCTCCAGGGCTGCTGCGCGATCCAGGCGATGAGCGCCCAGGCGTCGTCGCCTTCGGTCTCGAACGGCGCGCGCGGGCGGGCGGCCGCGTCGCCCGCGATCCGCGCGAGCGCGAGCACGCTGGCGTAGCCGTGCGCGGCGGCTTCGCGCGCGTCTCGGCTCGAGCGGTCGAGCGTGATCTCGAGCAGCGCCGGCCGTGTCTCGCCGTCGGCGTCGGCCGCGGGTCGCGGGCGGACCACCGTCGCCGCGACCGTCGCGTTTGCCGCCACCGGGATCGCAACCTCCTCGACGACGTAGCGCCTCTCTATCTCTTCGGCGATCAGCGGCGGGGCGAGACCGTCGACGCTGCGGTACGCGTCGTACGCGAACCAGGCTTGGACGAGCTCGAGCGCGGCCGCGAGCGGGATCGATGTCTGTCCGCGCCGCTCGTCGAGCGCGCGCTGCAGATTTCGTTGCCGCGGCTCGATCGGCGCGGCGAGCCAGCCTTCGAGCTCGTACGCGTCGAGATCGTCGAAACCGTTCAACGTCTCGCGGAACGCTCGGGCGTAGGCGCTCGTGAACGAGACTTTCTCCGGCGCTTCCGACTCGATCGCCCGCGCCTGGACGTAAATGTCGTAGACGGAGGCGCGTCCGGGGGGCAGCGTGCTTTGCTCGCTCTCGAGTCGTTCGCGCAGCTTGAGCCGCGTGTCGTGTGCCGCCGCGGCGTCGCCGATCGCCATCTGCAGCGCCGCGAGATTCGAGAGGTAGAGATCCGGATCGTCCTCCGCGTACCCGGGCAGGACGCGCTCGGCGAGATCGTGTAAGGCGGACGGCAGCGCCGGATCGGTGGCATCCAAAGGCGGCTCGAAGTCGAAGTCCTGCGCGGCCGCGAGCATGGGGCCTAACGCCAGCGAGACGAGCACCACGACCTGCGCCAAGGGTTTCATCGCCGTCGGCGCCGCACGCGTTTCGCCGCCCAGCCTTCCTCTTTGTCGGCCTCGCTCTCGAGCTTCTTGAGATGCAGCACCTGCTTGAACAGCGGCAGGTGCGCCTGCGTGGTGCGCCCGATGTGAATGATCGTCGTCCGCGTGAGCTCGTGCGTGAGCAACTCGACGATGCGCTCGAGCGTCTCGTCCTCCATCGCGGAGAACGTGTCGTCGAACACGACCCAGTCCGGCGCGTGCAACGCGACGCGCGCGAATGCGAGAGCCATCTGCTCGTCCTCGCGCAGCTCCCGGTCCCAACGCCGATTCTCGTCGAGGCTTTTTACGTACCGTTCAAGCCCCGTTCGCTCGAGCGCATGTACGTAAGCGCGGTCGTCAAAACCGTCCGTGAGCGTAGGGTACGCGAGCGCTTCGCGCAGCGTGCCTCGCGGCAGATACGGCGTGCCGCGCGGAACGTACATGACCGATTCGCCGCGCGGCCGGACGATGCGGCCGCTGCCCCAGGGCCAAAGCCCGGACAGCGCGCGGAACAGCGGGGTTTTTCCCTCGCCCGGCGTTCCGCAGATCAGCGTGTGCTCGCCGGCGCGGATAACGACGTGCTGCTCCCGAAACCCCTCGCGCCCAACGGGAGAATCCACTTGCAGATCCTCGAATGCCATCGCATGGGCTGCACCGTCGGCGTAATCGATGCGGTCTCCGGCGTCGTCCGGTGATTCGGTGGCGACCAGCGCGGCTCTGAAGTTCGCCACGCGCAGCAGCGTGGCTCGCCAGTCCGCGATCGGGCCGAAGTTATCGACGAACCACCGCAGCGATCCCTGCGCCTGAGTGAACGCGTTGACCGCCAGCATCATGCCTCCGAACGAGGTCTTGCCGCTGAAGTACAGCGGCGCCGAGATCAGGATCGGCGCCATGCCCGAGATCCAGCCGAATCCTGCGATGATCCACGTGAGGTTCGTGAGGCCGCGAACGAGCCGGCGCATCGCGAGCATGACGTTGCTGACGTGCATCTCGACGCGCCGCCGCTCGTCGGCTTCGCCAGCCGCGAGCGCGATGCTGTCGACGTGCTCGCTGATGCGGACGAGCGCGAACCGCAGGTCCGCCTCGCGCGCGTAGCGGTCGGCGTTGCGGCC
>Ga0134127_10002987_pt1 | contig 12125 bp, 6 predicted proteins | sample KB31753_FD_96459 | JGI IMG/M metagenome (GOLD analysis project Ga0134127, IMG submission 96459) | Terrestrial soil microbial communities with excess Nitrogen fertilizer from Kellogg Biological Station, Michigan, USA - KB3-175-3 | ecosystem: Environmental > Terrestrial > Soil > Unclassified ...
CATGACGATCGTCCTGCGGCTGCCGGTTGAGGTTTTTATCGAAGAGGAGAAGGTTTTGCGGATAGCTGCTGGCCACCAGACGTCCATCGCTTATCTGGACCACGCCTTCACCCATTCCGGTTGCTCCGCCTGTTGGCAATGGACCAGAGAGAATGTTGCCTTCAAAATCCATAGTCCAGAGACTGTCGTCGTGGTAAATGGAAACCAGCAACCGATTGGGCGCGAGGAAAGTGACGTCGCCCAGGCCAAACTCAAACTGCTCGGGCCAATCGGAGCGCGTGATTTCAGCAACCTGTACTCCGTCTCGCCTTACGATCACTATGCGCAGAGGACCCGCGGCGAGAGTGTCCCAGGTGATCATCATCAGATGATCCGGAAATATTGATGAGGACGGTGGAATATAAGCCATTCCCTCCAGGTGCTCCGGGCGATAACTACTGTTGAGATACTGGATTGTCCGCGTACCCTTGCTGGCACAATTTTGATCGAAAAAGAACAGCTTGTTTGGATGCGGCGCGTTGTTCATGACGAACAAACCTTCCGACTGAACAAACGTAAACCCATTCACGAATTGGTCCATCTCCGGGTGATCGATTTTGCAGACCTTCGTGAGCACGCCTTTTTTCCCCAGCTCGGTCGCGTAGAGCTCGTAGCCATTCATCATCACGAGTCGATCCTTTAGTGACCCTGTGGTGACGAAAGTGATGTCTTCGGCATAACCACCGGTCCTCGCGCGACTGACGACGGTCTGCGCAGTGAGCTCAACCGGCAAAATTATGAGCAGTAACAGAGTAAGTTCACAGATTTTCATTGGACGCCTCCGGGAGTTGGGTGGTGTCTTATATTTGGATTTCTCTGTGCAACCTTTGAGTCCTCTGTGTGTCTGTGGTGATCGATCCCTGCAAATTTGTTAACCACAGAAACACAGAGGACACTAACGTTGCACAGAGAAGAACCTCAAACTATTGCTCGAACTTCAGGTCAGGTGATAAATTGCGCGCCGCACGCGCATTCTCTTCGCAGGTCTCACACTTAATAGGCGTAATTTCCGGATCAAATGGTGGGTCTCCTTCATTAAAAATGTCTGGAAACATCACACAACTTCTCCTGCAATGGCGCCGCGGTGACCAGTCGGCCCTCGAGCAGCTCATGCCACTTGTTTACGACGAACTGCACCGGCTGGCGCGCCAGTGCATGCGTCGCGAACGCGCGGGACATACGCTCCAGACCACGGCTCTCGTCAATGAGGCTTATTTACGTTTGGCTAATTCAAGCAGGGTTCAGTGGCAGGACCGAGCGCACTTTTTTGCCATTGCCGCGCAACTCATGCGGCGGGTCCTTGTCGACGAGGCACGCAAGCGTCTGAACCAAAAACGTGGCGGAGAGTTCACCAGAGTTGAAATCGAGGCGGTGCAAATCAACAGTCAACCGAAAGCGTTTGAGGTGCTTGCACTGGACCAGGCGCTCGATCGGCTGGCGGAGTTCGCGCCACGCAAGTGCAAGGTGGTGGAGCTGCGCTTCTTTGGTGGTTTGGGGATTGAAGAAACAGCGTTGGTGTTGGATGTGTCAGTCGATATCGTGAAGCGAGAATGGCGCACCGCAAAACTCTGGCTCTTACAAGAGTTAACACATGGAACACAAAAGATGGATGCAAATTGAGGAAGTGTTGCAGCAAGCACTCGATCTCGCGCCGAGTGAGCGAACTGCATTCCTCAAACATTTTTGCGTTGCTGATCCCACCTTGCTGGCCAGCGTCGAAGCCTTACTCGATCGCGAGAGCGAGGCGCGAAGTTTCATGGAATCTCCGGCCGTAGCTACTCTTCTTCCGCAAATATCGATCGATCCGCAGTCACAAATAAGTCGCTACAGAATCGAAGCCCGAGTCGGCGCGGGTGGAATGGGTGAAGTGTACAAAGCACGCGATGAAACGCTTGGTCGCGTGGTCGCCCTCAAGATGCTGCCGGTCGAATTTACTTCCGATCCGGAGCGCGTCCAACGTTTCAGGCAGGAAGCTTTTGCTGCCTCACGTCTCAACCACCCAAACATTATTACCATTTTCGAGATCGTCGAGGCAGAATCCAGTCATTTCATCGCTGCGGAATATGTAGAAGGTCAAACACTGCGTGAGCTGTTAACTGATCCACAGACAAAAAAGCAGCGCAGTTTGGATCTCGAGAAGGCGCTCGACATCACGATTCAGATCGCACGGGCGCTCAAAGCCGCGCACACCGCGTGGATCATTCATCGCGATATCAAGCCTGAAAACATCATGGTTCGCGAAGACGGCCTGGTGAAGGTCGTCGACTTTGGCATTGCTAAGCTCGGCGACGAGCGTGGTTCAACCGCAAACACGTCGAAAGTGTTCCAGGCGAACGATTCGTCACTCACTGTTCCCGGTCTGATCATGGGAACAGCCAGCTACATGTCGCCGGAACAAGCGCGTGGTGAACAGCTTGATGGGCGAACTGATCTCTTCTCACTTGGCGTTCTGATGTACGAGATGATCACGGGCGCCAGACTCTTTGCCGGATCCACACGCGTCGAAGGGCTCAAGCTGGGCCACATTCCAAAAGAGCTGCAACGCATTCTGCGGCGCGCGTTGCAAAGTAACCGTGAAGAACGTTACGCCTCTGCAGGTGAGCTCCTGGATGATCTGATTGGTTTTAAACGACGACGCGAGAGCCGGACTACACGGAGAATTGTCGGCGTGAGTGCGTTGGCGGTCGTCTTGGCTGTTGCAGTCGTGGCCGTCGCGGCTTTTCTCTCTGTAAATGAAACGTGGGAAGAAACCATCCTGCGAGATGGACATACAGCGGCTGTACGGCGCGCAGTTTTTTCGCCTGACGGAAAGTTGCTCGTCTCCGTCGGCGAAGACAATAAGGTGATCGTTTGGGATTTCGAGCGGCGCATGCCTTTAAAAATACTTAGTGAACATAAAGGAGTAATCAGGACGGTATCTTTCTCACCCGACGGCAAATGGTTTTTCACCGGAGATGACCAACAGACTGCGATTGTTTGGGATGCAAATCGTCTCGAGCAGGAGGCCGTCTGGCGCGACCAGCTTGGACCAGTTGGTGCTTCCGCCTTTTCGCCGGACGGGCGCGCAATCATCTACGCACTTGACTCCGTCTCGATAGTTCGCGAGGCAGGAACCTGGAAAAAATTGCATGAGCTTCCGTGCCAGCTCAGTTTTGGCAACTTCCTTTTTATGGGAGATCTTGTAGTGACGGACAACGGTCGAGGTAGGTGCAATCTATACACCGGGAAATCGGTGATTGGTGAGGAACCTGATTGGGCCGGAAACTGGGCCGCGCTCTCACCTGATCGCAAACAAATCGTTAGCGTCGATCCTTATGGGGAGGTGAAGTTTGTGGACCCTGTGCACCTGAAAGTTATCCGCAAGCTACACGGCCATCACGATCATGGCCGTACGGTTGCCTATTCTCCCGATGGCAAATTGCTCGCAACGGGTGGTGAGCGCGTCGTGTTGTGGGATCCGGCTTCGATGACGAAGCTGATGCCCCTGGAATACGAGTCGATCGTATGGAGCGTTGCGTTCTCTCCGGATGGACGCTGGTTAGTCTCAACTCATGGTGATGGTTCGATTCTCATCTGGGACGTCGCTAACCGAGAGCTCGAGGCAAATCTGAGGCAGCATAGCGGAGGCGTCCGCGCGATCGCGTTCTCTCCGGACGGCAAAAGATTAGCGACCGCCAGCGCGGACCATTCCGTCATTCTTTGGGACGCTGTAAGTGGGCGCAAGGAAGCAGTACTCGGTGGACATGAGACCAGAGTAACCGCGGTTGCATTTTCTGCGGATGGTCGCTGGCTTATTTCGGCAGATCAATCTGGCAAGCTGGTTCGTCACGATTTTGGTAGTGACGGAGCCCGAGTTATTAATCCCCCTGTAGCAACAGCGGGCTTTTGTGTCGCCATCTCGCCTGACGGACGCTTCGTGGCGACGACGTCTCTGATATACAACGCGGAAACTGGTGAAGTGCTCGTACCGTACGAGCGTCAATGGCACCAGGTTTACAGCGCAGCTTTTACGGCTGATGGACGGTCGCTTATCGGCGTGACCGACCAGGGAGTTGTTGTCATGCTTGAAACCGGCACGTGGCGAGAAATCGCACGACAGAAGTGGTCAGATTCGCCGCTCGTCAGCATGAGTATCTCACCTGATGGGAATCATTTCGTTACCGGGGAAGATGGGCGAAAGATACGACTCGGGACGATCAATCCGTTACAGCAAATCGGAGTAATTGGCGAGCACTCCGCGCGCGTCAAGGCAGTCGCTTTCTCACCAGACGGCAAACAAGTGGCTTCAGCAGGTGACGACAAGATGGTGGCGCTGTGGGATGTAAGCCGTCGCAAACTTGTGACTACGATCGGCACGCACACCTCGCCGATCTATGCGCTTGCTTTTTCACCTGATGGAAAGCGATTGGTTACCGGCGAACACGATCGCTCAGTGCGACAGTACACGCGCAGTCGCACATTGTGGGGCTACAAGATTCAGTGATTTTCTGTGGACCTTCGTGTTGTTACTCTTTTCAGTCTTAACGCATTCGCAATCACCGAAACCGAGCTGAAGCTCATCGCCGCTGCTGCGATCATCGGGCTTAACAGGATCCCGAAAAACGGATACAGCACACCTGCCGCGACCGGCACGCCCAGCGTGTTGTAGATGAACGCGAAGAAGAGATTCTGTTTGATGTTCTTCATGGCGGCACGACTCAATGAGCGCGCCCGGACGATCCCGCTCAGATCTCCCTTGACGAGTGTGACGTCGGCGCTCTTCATTGCGACGTCAGTGCCGGTGCCCATCGCAATTCCCACCTGGGCCTGCGCGAGTGCAGGTGCGTCGTTGATTCCGTCACCCGCCATCGCCACGATTCGGCCGGCGTTCTGAAGTCTCTTGATTGCATCGACCTTCTGATCCGGTAAGACTTCGGCGACGACTTCATCGATGTCCAGCTTGCGTGCGACAACCTCCGCTGTCGTGCGACTGTCGCCCGTCAGCATCACGATTCGAATGCCTTCTGCGTGAAGTTGTTTGACTGCGTCGGGTGTTGTCTCCTTGATCGGATCGGCGACACCAAGCAAGCCCGCCGCTTTTCCGTCAACTGCAACGAACATTACCGTCTGTCCATTGGCTCTCAATGTCTCGGCTTGCGATCGCAAATCACCAGGCTCGATTTTGAGCTCGTCAAGCAGCGAATGGTTTCCGAGCGCCACTCGACGACCATCAACTTCTCCGACCACTCCTTTGCCCGTCAACGAATCAAACGCAACCGTGTCGACGAGCTTCACACCGCGATCTCGTGCGCCCGAAACGATCGCTGCTGCCAGCGGGTGTTCGCTGTTTCGCTCAATACTCGCCGCGAATCTCAACAACGTTTGTTCGTCGATTTCGCTCGACGTGACAACCGTTTGGAGCTTCGGTTTGCCAACCGTCAACGTGCCGGTTTTATCGACCACGATCGTATCGACCTTCCGCATGACCTCGATGGCCTCAGCGTTCTTGAACAGCACTCCGTATGACGCGGCCTTTCCTGTTGCAACCATGATCGACATTGGAGTCGCCAATCCGAGCGCGCACGGACACGCGATGATCAGCACTGCGACGGCGTTCACCAGTCCGTACGCCATGCGCGGTTCAGGCCCCCAGATACTCCACGCGACAAACGTAAGCACCGCGATAATCACCACCGCCGGTACGAAATAACTGGAAACGACGTCAGCCAGCCGCTGTATCGGCGCACGGCTGCGCTGCGCTTCCGCGACCATCTGCACGATCTGCGCGAGCAGTGTCTCAGAACCGACACGCTCCGCGCGCATAATGAACGCGCCATTGCCATTAACTGTCCCGCCGACGACGCGATCGTTCGCACCTTTCTCAACCGGAATCGGTTCCCCAGTGATCATCGACTCGTCGACAGCACTCGATCCTTCGGTCACCGTGCCATCGACAGGCACTTTTTCTCCCGGCCGTACTCGCAGACGATCGCCAACAACAATGTGGTCCAATGGAACGTCTTCTTCGACCCCGTCTTCTCTGACACGTCGCGCTGTCTTCGGCGCCAGGCCGAGCAACGCCCTGATCGCTGTACCAGTCTGCCCGCGCGCGCGAAGTTCGAGCACCTGGCCCAGCAACACCAGCGTCGTGATGACCGATGCGGCTTCGAAGTAAACCGGAACGTTACCGTGATGATCTCGGAACGATGCCGGAAACATTCCCGGTGCGAGGATGGCGATCACGCTGAAGAGATAGCTGACTGCGACTCCCAGACCGATCAACGTGAACATGTTCAGACTGCGATTTACGACCGACTGCCACGCGCGTTCCAGGAATGGCCACCCAGCCCACAGTACCACGGGTGTCGCCAAAACGAGTTGCACCCAAGCCAGCGTCGACATCGGTATCAATTGCTGCAAAGGCTGACCGGGAATCAGGTCGCTCATGCCCAGCACAAACACGGGAATCGTGAGAATGACAGCAATCCAGAACCGTCGAGACATGTCGCGCAGTTCCGGATTCTCTTCTTCGTCGAGAGTGACGACGAGTGGTTCGAGAGCCATGCCGCAGATCGGACAACTTCCCGGTTGGTCGCGAATGATCTCCGGGTGCATCGGGCAGGTGTATTTCTGCCCCGGCGTAGTGACAGTTGGTTCAGGTGCGCGAGCGATGCTGATGGGTGTTACTGCCGCGGGTTTAGTGAGAAAGCTTTCCGGGTTTTCCTGGAAGCGGTGCAGGCAGTGTTTGCTACAGAAATAGTAAGTCTTTCCCTGGTACTCAAAAGAGCCTGCGGCACGATCCGGATCGACAGTCATCCCGCAAACCGGATCGAGTGCAGGTGCTTTGTGTGCTGCTGTCTGCATACTGTTGATTTACCTCTGCGTAACTCTGCGTCCTCTGCGCCTCTGCGGTGAAAAAGCAGGTTTACCGCAGAAACGCAGAGGACGCAGAGTTACGAAGAGAAAAGCCTTATCTTCGAAACTGGACCTTCAACCGCTAGCGCCGCCGCGTAGTCTTCGCCAACATCAATATCACACATGGACCAGCGCGACGCGTCGTCGTCTTCGGCGCGCAACAACTCAGCCTTCACGCCTGGACCAAGCGTCACATCGAACCCGTCGAGCGCCTGCGAAAGCCCCCGCCCCGTCGCTTTGATAAACGCCTCCTTACGTGTCCAGCACCTGAAAAACGCCGCGACCTGCTCTTCTTTCGCCAGCGTATTGAACACGTCGACCTCACAGCGTGAAAAGAAGCGCCGCGCGATCTCCTCAGTCGCAAAGTCTGCGCGAATGTGTTCGACATCGACTCCGATAAGACGCTCGCCAGTCATGGCCAATAGTCCAACATTATTTGAATGCGACATATTGAACCGCAACTTTGTGTCTTTGTGTTCGCCATTCAACGCCGGCTTGCCATAAACGCCGTACGAAAACTCCAGCACCTGCGGCTGCGACTGCAAATACCGGCCGAGCACGTCGCGCAAAAAACCACGGCCCACGACAAAAGCCCTCCGGTGCCGCTCAAAATAAAACCGACTGGCACGCTGAAGTTCATCCGGGTCCAGCGTCGCCCGAAACCGCTGAACCACGTCGTCTGTTTGTTCGAGATCCACGCGCCACACGTGTACCTCACCGGTTTGAAGCGATATTACCTCGGGCGCCCGCGACCACATTGAAGAATTGGACCTCACGGCATTCATTCTTTCGTGTCTCTTTACGGTCGTCAAATCGGCGCCACAAAAAGATAACTTTTATATGTAAAGTGCTCGTATTAGAATCGGCCCAGCCGTTGTACTGTACGTTTATCTCAGGTCAGTTCCAGTCTCCCATTTCGGATCCCCCGCATTCTTTGCGAAAGCTTGCCTGATCGATCTGCCTCGGGAGGGGGCCTGCAAATGTGTCGAATTACCTTCTGCATTGTCCGCATAACTATGTGCGGACTCTTTCTTTTAGCTGCAATAATCACAGCAAACGCGCAGTTCAGAGCCGGTGTCCAGGGAACGATATCAGACGTGAATGGTGCGCTCGTACCCGACGCCCGGGTCATACTTAAAGATACGGAAACAGGAAAAACTCAGGAAACTACGACCAGCGGTGAAGGGTTTTACCGCATTCTGGGCCTGGCGCCAGGCAAATACGAGCTCACTGTCGAGAAGACGGGTTACAAGAAAAGTATCTCGCAGAACGTGACCGTCGTTGCAGAGATTATTCAAGGCGTCGATGTCATTCTCGAGACAGGCGAGGTCACGGCGACAGTTACGGTTACAGACGAAGCCGCCTCACAACTCGAAACCGAGAACGCGAATGTCAACAAAGGTCTAACGACTGCCGAGGTTAAGCGACTGCCGCAAGTAGGTCGTGACCCCTACGAGTTGGCACGGCTCACGCCAGGCGTATTTGGTGACGCCGGACGAAGTCCAAATGGAAACTCCGCGGGCCTGCCGAACTCTCCCGGACCTGGCGGCTCAGGTCAATCAATTTTTCAACCCGAGAATCAGGTACAGATCACCGCCAACGGTCAACGCATTTCGGCTAACAATTTTCAGATCGACGGTGTGAGCGTGAACAGTCTTAGCCATGGCGGCGCCGCTGTGGTAACACCGAACCAGGAATCGGTAAAAGAGATTCAGGTATCGTCGGCAAGCTATTCTGCCGAGGACGGTCGAAACTCGGGCGCTCAGATCAAAGTCGTTTCGCAGAACGGTACTAACGACTTTCATGGCAGTGCGTTTCTCAAATACAACAGTCCGAAGCTCAACGCTTTTAATAAGTACCCAAACGAATTTGGTCGCGGACGCGTCGAAAGGGTCGAACGGTTCTTCCGACAATTCGGTGGGAGCATAGGTGGTCCACTTTATCTACCGCGTTTCGGTGAAGGTGGGCCAGCCGTTTACAGTGGCAAGAATCGACTGTTCTTCTTTCTCTCTTACGAAGCGCTGCGGGAAAATACAACGGCGCTCTCAACTGGTTATATCGAGACGCCACAGTTCCGCCAGGCTGTTATCGCCGCGCGTCCCGGCAGCATCACTGCCGGAGTTCTTGGCAGCTCCGGAATTCTGCCACGTACTGCCGGCGTCCTCACGTCCGCTTGCGCGGACATAGACGGCCGTTTCCCCTGCCAGCCTGTTGCCGGCGGTCTCGACATCGGATCGCTGAGTGGTGCGCTGGGCCAATATCAACCGATGTCGAACCTTGGTGGTGGAGGTCTTGATGGCATACCCGATATTCAGAGAGTCATCATTGCCGAGCCGAACAATAACAAACCCAAGCAGTACAATGCGCGGTTCGATTTCCTTCCGACGTCGAACGATCAGTTAACCTTTAGCACGTATCTGACCAGGGGGTTCACGCTGGCTGGTGATACGGGAGCTGCGGCACGTCAGCAAGCTGATATCACAAAGACGCCGCACAACACTTCGTACGCCGTGCTATATAACCGCACCATATCCTCGACGCTGCTAAACGAAGCGCGCTTCAACTTCACCAGGTTTGCTTTCAACGAAATCGAATCTTCCGCTGATACAAACTTCGGCATCCCGCGAATCGAAGTTGAAGGAATGTTTCGCGACGGCAGTCGAATTCGCTTCGGCGCTCCGCAAGCTGAAACAACTCCCGGAGACTTTTCGGAAAAGACATTTGAATTTCGCGATGTTGTAAGCAACGTCCGTGGAAATCACGGTTTGAAATTCGGCGGCGAGTATCGTAGGGAGCATAATGACAATAATCTCAATGGCGGCTCGCGTCCTTTGTACAGCTTTGTCGGCCTCTTCAATCTCGCCAACGATACGCCAATCTTCTATCAGATCACTGCTGATCCTGAAACAGGCGGAATTGCGAACGCCGAGCGCCATTTTCGATCAGGCAGCTACGGCCTCTTCTTTCAGGACGATTGGAAAGTACGACCCAACCTCACGCTGAACATGGGTTTGCGCTATGAGTACTTTGGCGTGCTCAAGGAGATAAACAATCAGGTCTCGAACTTTGTATTTGGACCAGGCGGAGGCTTGGCTGGATCGAGAGTCGAACCTACCAGCCAGCTATACAATCCCGATCGAAACAATTTCGCGCCACGCATCGGCTTTGCCTACAGTCCGCGACGTTTTGATCTCCAGGATAAACTGGTGCTTCGTGGTGGATTCGGTATCGCCTATAACCGTATACCTGAAGTCGTCTTTTCAAACACGCGCGGTAATCCGCCGTTCTTCGCGCGCTATTCGATCTGTTGCGGAACCGCGGGGACGCCTCTCGATTCGTTCGGATCTCCTTTCGCGGACGGGCAGATTCTCTATTCGCTGGGAACGAGCAGCTCGCCTTTTAGTTATCCCGTGAATCCGGCGCTTGCGGTAGGTATCGATCCGGCAACGGGCACTCCTCCGGATCGAACAGTCGAGGTATACGGCACGCTTCAGGATACGCCGACGGCCTATGTTTACTACTATTCATTCGAAACGCAGTACGCGTTACCGTACAACCTCACCGCGACCGTCGGATACCAGGGAAGTTCGAGTCACAAATTGATTCGTCTCGTGAATCAACGATTTGTTCAACAGGTGATTCCGCCCGACTACTTCGCATTCGCGGTGTTCATCCCGACACCTGACGTGAACTCAAACTACAACGCGATGAACGCACGACTGACACGTCGTTTCAGTCGCGGCTTCCAGTTTGACGTTCTGTATCGCTGGGCCAAGAGTATCGACACCTTGTCCAACGAAGGCCCTGGCGCCGAAACTAATCAGACGTTTCCACAAGACTTGAGCCAGGAGCGTGGTCCATCCGACTTCGACGTGCGGCACAATCTCAACATTTCTGGTCTATGGGATCTTCCGTTCTTCCGCGGGCGCAAAGACGTAGCCGGCAAGATCCTTGGAGGGTGGCAGATTGATGGCATATTGACATACCACACCGGCTTCCCCTGGACACCCCACGCTGGAGCGTGTACACGCACTGCGAATTCAAATGATTTCGTTTGTCCGGCGCGTCCGACGCTATACTTTGGCGGCAATCTCGAGGATACGGACAACGAAGCATTCATTAGGCCCGGCGGAAATTTTCCGGGTGGTGGAAACCTTTACTTTGGGACGACGAATCCGGATCTACGGCTTCCGCCAGGAATCGGACGCAACTCTTTTCGTGGTCCAAGGTACTTTGCCGTAGACATGAGCCTGGGTAAGCGAACTGGTTTGCCGTCGTTTCTTGGAGAGGGCGCCTTTCTGGAGGTCAAGGCAAACTTCTTCAATGCATTTAACAATTTGAATCTCGCACCGTTTGAGTTCTTTGCGCCGGATATTAATAGTCGTGACTTCGGACGTGCGCAGAGTGCACTTGCGGGAAGGGTTGTCGAGTTCCAGGCGAGATTCAATTTCTAGTCATAAAGTATGAAAGCCACAAAAAAGCACAAACGGCGGAAAAGATTTTGCGAACACCTTTTGTGCTTTTTGTGCCTTTTCGTGGCTGTTGTTTTTGCAACGACTCCCTCACACTCACAGCGTCCTGCAAACGTCGAGCAAAGAGTCAACGCACTGCTTGCGCAGATGACTCTCGAAGAGAAACTCGGCCAGCTCCAGCAACTCGACGGTGAAGGCAACGGGAACTTTCGTCCTGAACACCTTGAGCTAATTCGCAAAGGACTGCTCGGTTCGACGCTCAATGTTCGTGGCGCGCAACGTACGAACCAGGTGCAGCGCGTCGCGATGAATGAGTCGCGATTGAAGATCCCTGTATTGTTTGGTTTCGACGTGATTCACGGATACCGGACGATCTTTCCGATTCCGCTTGCCGAAGCGAGCAGTTGGGATCCTTCGCTCGCCGAGCGCTCCGCTGCCGTCGCCGCGCAGGAAGCGAACAATGTCGGGTTGCGTTGGACGTTCGCGCCGATGGTCGATATCGCACGCGACCCGCGCTGGGGGCGAATCACCGAAGGCGCCGGTGAAGATCCGTTTCTCGGTGCGGCGTTCGCCCGCGCGCGTGTACGTGGGTTTCAGGGCGATGATTACAGTGCGCCCGATAAAGTACTCGCGTGTGCGAAACACTACGTTGCTTATGGCGCCGCTGAAGGCGGTCGCGATTACAACACCACCGACCTCTCGGAGAACACTTTGCGAGAG
>Ga0134127_10002988_pt1 | contig 12125 bp, 13 predicted proteins | sample KB31753_FD_96459 | JGI IMG/M metagenome (GOLD analysis project Ga0134127, IMG submission 96459) | Terrestrial soil microbial communities with excess Nitrogen fertilizer from Kellogg Biological Station, Michigan, USA - KB3-175-3 | ecosystem: Environmental > Terrestrial > Soil > Unclassified ...
CGCCCTCTCGTGCCCTCCTTGAGTCGCTCCGTGAGACGGACTTTGGCCCCGCCGCGACTCAGGTCGATGAGTGGCAGGTGCAGCAACCAGCCCTCGCCCGTTTCAAGGACGATCGGCCCCAGGCCGACCTCCCGCGAATAGCGCCGCGACTCCGTCGCCTGCGGTCTTGTTGCGTGTCCGCTCGTCTCGCCGGAGACCATGTGGCTTGGCATACCGCAGGCATCGTGCCAGCCGCCGAGCCAACCGCAAATCTGTCGGCCCACGAGCACTTAGCGGCTACGCCATCTTTGCGCTGAGTACCGCCGTTCCCATCCTGGGCGTCGCGATGCTCGATCACGACCCGCCCCACGTGTCCTGCGGACTCGCGCCCTCAGCGGGCGGGCGGCCCGGCCGCCGGGGGCATGCGCACGCGCCACCACATGTTCAGCACGAAGAGAGCGGTTCCGGCGAGCTGGCCGAGCCCCCCCAGCGCGATGAGCCACCGCAGGCCGAGCGCTCCCGCTGCCGCCACGCTGATCTCGGCCGCGGCGCGCAGTGCTGTCGAGATTGCCATCACCCAGTAGACCGCCTCCGCCAGCTCGGGCCGGTAGCGAGTGTCGTCGCGCGCGGGGCGAGGGAACATCCAGGTGGCGACGCCCATGACCATCATCAGCATGAAGCCGACAAGCAGCAGGTGGGCGTGAGCCGTGATGAGCAGGCGGGGCGGATACGCGTCGAGGACAAATTGGCCGACCACGATGTAGGCCCCGATCAGGAGCCCCGCGAGTAGGAAGACGAAGCTGGTCTTGATGTACCGCCGGATCAGCGGGGTCATCCTAGTCGACCTCGCCCTCGGCTATCGTGCTGAGTCCCTCCAAGTCGGTAAGGACGAGCCGGCCGCCGTCCTCATCGAGGACGCCGTCCCGGATCCAGCGGCTCAGGGTCCGAATGGCGGTCTCCACTGTGGTGCCGGTCATGTCGGCCAGGCTTTGCCGAGTGAGGTGAAACGGCAGCGTGACGCCCTTGTCGCCACGCGCCCCTTCGCGCTTCGCGAGCCGCAGCAGGGCCGCGGCCAGGCGTGCCTCGACCGGATCCGCCGCGAGGGAGGCAACCGAGTCGTGGGCGGCCCGGAGCCGCCGGCCGATCATGAGCGCCATCTCCTTGATGAACGCGGGATGCCGCTGGGCGAGCGCGATGACAGGATCGGCCGGGATCTTGAGCACCACCGTGGCCTCGGTGGCCTGAGCGGAGGCCGGATAGGGGCGCTTCTCGATCACGGCCACACCGCCGAAGATCTCACCCGGCCCCAGGAGCTCGAGGACGACGTCCTTGCCCGTCTTGGTATGCCTCACGATCTTCACGTGGCCCGATCTCACCAGGTAGAGCCAGCGCGCGGCGTCGCCTTCCATGAAGATCCCGTCGCGGGCTCGATGCGCCTCCTCCCGCGCGGCGCGCGCCAGCGATTCGAGCTCACGCGCGGGAATGCCGGCAAACACCGAGTTCCCGCCCAGGAACGCGGCAATCTCCTCGGGGGACATCGGCGGCAGGATAGCACGAGGTCCCTGTCGCGAGATTGCCCCGGTGGGGCGCCCGTGTCTCACGGGGTCTCGCGCGGTATGACTCCAAGTGCGCGAACTCGCTACGGTTTACCCTGGCACCTCGCCTGCAGAAGGAGAGGCAGGAGGAAGGGCGATGCGCGGATTCGCGGAGTTGTTGTTCATCGGGCTAATGGCTGCACAGCCAGGTCAGACGGGGGCAACCCCACTGATCATCGACGGGCCCACTGTCCTGGAGCGGTCGCCCGCGGCGATCCAGGCGTCCCTCGGCCGGCCCGTCCGCACCAAGATCGTGCCCCGAGGAGATTTCCACCTGCCCGAGGGCGGCACGTCGCGGGTGTACACCGGTCGTGGGACGCAGATCGATGTTGATTTCGAGCGGGAGCGCAGCACCACGGTGGTCGTCGCGTTTCCCGACGCGACCGTCGCGCCCAGGACGTACGAAGCCGCGCTGGAAGCGGTCAACCTCCGTCCCGGCCCACCGCCCGACGTGGTCAGCCGAGACAGCCGGGAATGGCACGGTCTCGAGGGCTACTTCGTGCGCGTGATCGCCGCGTACCCGGCGCTCGACCACATCAACGCGATCATCCTGAGTATCCATCCGCTCCCCTAGACCGTCGCGGTGTCGACTGTGACCGCGGTCATTATGACCGCCGTCATAAGGAGCCGGGGCGTCCGGCGGTAGCGTGGAGCACGGGAGGCATGACATGACACACGAATGCAGCTGCCGCCACGATGTGCCGATGGCCATCGACCATTCCCTTCCGCCCGTCCGGGCCGAGCAGACCGTGGCCGACGTTGCGCGGCACCGTGCAGGGTCACTCGAGATCATGAAGGAGATGGGCATCAACCACTGCTGCGGGGCCCTCCTCACCCTGCGCGAGGCCGCCGCGGCGGCCGACATTCCTCTCGACCGGCTGCTCGGGGCGCTGAATGAGCCGCGCAAGACGCGGGCATGATGCCGGGCGAGGTCCCGGTGGCACGGGTGCACCTCGACGTGCGCGAGGACATCCAGCGGGGGCGGGAGCCGTTCGCTCGCATCATGACGGCGGTCAACGCGCTTGCGGTCGACGAGGCGTTGGTGCTCCGCGTCCCGTTCGAGCCCATCCCCCTCTACGGCGTGCTCGGTAAGCGTGGCTTCGCGCACTGGACCGAGTGCCACGCGCCCGACGACTGGTCGGTCGGGTTCTACCGTGACCGCGCGCCGAGCCGTGAGGAGACGGCGCCCGGGGCGCCTGCGCGCGAGCGCACCGTGCTGGACGTGCGCGGCCTCGAGCCGCCGCAGCCGCTGGTGCGGGTGCTCGAGGAGATCGACCGGCTCGGCCCCGGCGCCGAGCTGGAGGTACATCACGAACGCCGTCCCATGTTCCTCTATCCCCAGCTCGACGAGCGGGGCTTGATCCACGAGACGGACGAGCCGGAGCCGGGGCTGGTACGCATCCTGATCCGGAGGGCACCGGCGTGAGTCAGCCGGCGCGGCCACGGCCCGGGAGCGGCCTCTCGCCGCTCGTCCCGCTCGCCTACCTGGTTTGCGCCTCGGCCGCCTTCCTGACGGCCTCTCTGAGCGTCTCGTGGCTCGCGCCCGAGCTGGCGGGCCACTACTACCACCCGCGGCTGCTCGCCCTCACTCATACCGTCACGCTCGGATGGGTCACGCTCGCGATCATGGGCGCCAGTTACCAGCTCATCCCGATCGTGCTCGAGCGCGAGATCTGGAGCGAGCGGCTCCCGCGGTGGCAGCTCGTCATCCTCGCCGTCGCGGTGACGGGCATGGTCGCGCATTTCCAGCTCGGCACCTGGCCTGGGATGGCGGCGGCCGCCGGCCTGTTGGCCATCGGCATCGCGCTCCATCTGCTCAATGTGGGGATGAGCCTCCGGGGCTTCACCCGGTGGACGTTCACCGCCCGCCTGGTCGCCTTGGCGTACGGCGGGCTCGCGCTGACGACCGTGTTCGGCCTGGGCCTGGCGGTCAATCGCGTGTGGCCGTTCCTCCCGGGCGAGCTCTTCCCCACGCTGCACGCGCACGTGCACCTGGCCCTCCTCGGCTGGGTGGCGCCGATGATCCTCGCCGTCGCCGCGCGGGTGTACCCGATGTTCTTCCTCGCGCCCGCGCCGCGGCGTGGGCACTCCTTCGTGCAGCTCTGGGGCCTGACCGCGAGCGTGCCGGCAGTCGTGCTGGGCTTGCTCGGCGTGCCCGGCCTGCTCGTCGTCGGGGCGCTGGCGGCGGCGGCGGCAGCGGGAGCGCATGTGACCTGGGTGTGGGAGATGGCGTCGGGGCGGAAGCGGCCCGGCCTCGACTGGGGCCTCCGCTTCGTCCTCACCGCCACCGCGTTCCTTGTGCCGGCGGTCGTGCTCGGCGTGGCGCTGGCGACGGATCGGCTCGCGGGGCCGCGCGTGGCGCTCGCGTATGCCGTCCTCATGCTCGGTGGCTGGATCTCGCTCACCATCGTCGGGATGATGCTCAAGATCATCCCATTCCTCGTCTGGTACCGCGCGTTCAGCCCGCGGGCGGGCCGCGAGCCGGTGCCGACGCTGGCGCAACTGTCCTGCCCGCGCGTGGAAGGGCTGGCTTACGCGCTGCTTGCCGGCGGGGTGGCGCTCCTGGCCGCGACGGTATTCGTCGGGGAATCCACCTGGATTCGCGCCGCCGGGGTGGTGCTGGCGCTGGGCGCGCTCGCCTTCGTCTCGGCGCTCGCGCGAGTTCTCGGATACTTGTTCTGCCACCGCGGACAAGCGGTTACTTCTTCAAGCTCTTCAGCTGCGGGGGCCCCGACATGGCCCCCGCACTCCCCCAGGGGCGCGTGACGTGGAGGCGTCGGCCTTCGCGCGGAGCCCGTTCATCGCGATCTGGGAGACGACGCGGGCCTGTGCGCTGGCCTGCGTGCACTGCCGCGCCGCGGCGATCCCGCGGCGCGATCCCGGCGAGCTCACCACCGACGAGGGCAAGGCGCTGCTGGACCGGATCGCGGCCTTCGGCGATCCGCCGCCGCTGGTGGTCTTCACCGGGGGCGACCCGCTTCGGCGCCCCGACATCACGGAGCTGGTGGCCCACGGCACCCGACGGGGGCTGGTCGTGTCGTTGACCCCGAGCGGCACCGCGGCCCTGACCGCGGACAAGCTCCGCGCCCTGAAGGACGCCGGACTGGCGCGCCTCGCGGTGAGCCTCGACGGCGCCGGGGCCGAGACCCACGACGCCTTCCGTCGCGTGCGCGGCTCTCACGGTCACACGCTCCGGATCATCGAGCATGCGCGTGCGCTCGGCTTGGGGCTCCAGGTCAACACCACCGTCGGGCGCCAGACCGTCGGGGAGCTGCCCGCGCTGGTCGATCAGGTGACCGGGTTCGGCGTGCTCCTCTGGGCGCTCTTCTTCCTCATCCCGGTGGGGCGAGCGCAGGCCGAGCAGGCGCTCTCCCCGAACGAGATCGAAGCGGTGCTGCACTGGGCGGCGGAGCTACAGTCTCGCGTCCCCTTCGGGATCAAGACGACGGAGGCGCCGCAGTATCACCGGGTGATGGGCGGCCGACAACCGCATGCGGCGCGCCGGCGGATGCGGGCGGGGCGGGCGGTCACGGATGGCAACGGCTTCGTGTTCGTCGACCACCTCGGCAACATCTGCCCCAGCGGGTTCCTGCCCCTGCCGGCCGGCAACGTCCGGCGAGACGACCTCGTCGCGGTCTATCGCGAGCACCCGCTCTTCGTCGCGCTGCGCGACCCGGCGCGGCTCGGTGGGCGCTGCGGGCGCTGCGAATGGCGCGGGCGCTGTGGCGGCAGCCGCGCGCGCGCCTACGCCCTTCACGGCGACCCGCTGGCGGAGGATCCGGGCTGCGCCTACGAGCCGGCCCACCGCGAGACCGTCCCATGACCATCAGACACGACCAGGTCACCCAGGCCCTGCGGGAGGTTCTCGATCCCGAGCTCGGAATGTCGGTCGTGGATCTCGGCCTGATCTACAATGTGCAGGTCGATGCCGGTCGCGTGCGAATCACCATGACCCTGACGACAGAGGGCTGCCCGCTCCACGACGCGATGACCGAGTGGGTCCGGCGGGCGGTGGGGAGGATCCCGGGCGTGGATCAGGTCGAGGTGGCCATCACGTTCGAGCCACCCTGGACACCCGACCGCATCGGCCAGGCCGCGCGCTCGTAGCCGGTACACGCGGCGGCGGTGCCCCACCGTGAGGCGCCGCCGCCCCTCTCTCGATCAAGTGCTCTATGACCGGCGTCATACCTTCGTCCCACGTGAGTGCCGTATCCCATTGATATGGTGAACCATCTCGAGACACCCCGCCGGCGGCCCCGGCCTTGCAAGTTCGACGAGTAGCGCAAATACACCATCAAGGAGGCGAGCGATGAGACGGAGAATCGTGGCGGCGACGGTCACGGCCGTGCTGCTGATCGGGGGCGCAATGATCTGGCAGGGTCAGGCGCGCGACAAGGCCGCCGAGCCGGCCGCGATGCCAGAGGTGAAGGCGATCCTGACCTCGGCCCCGCTCGTGCCCCCGCCGGTGGACCGGCCCGGCAACGCGAGGGTGATCGTCAGCCTCGAGACCACCGAGGTGAAGGGCACGCTCGCCGACGGCGTGCAGTACACGTTCTGGACGTTCGGCGGGACCGTGCCCGGCCCCTTCGTGCGAGTGCGCGTTGGCGACGTGGTGCAGATCCGTCTCAAGAACGCCGAGAAGAGCATGCACCCGCATTCCATCGACCTGCATGCGGTCACCGGGCCGGGCGGCGGCGCGGCGGTGACCCAGCTCGGACCGGGCCAGGAAGGCGCCTTCGAGTTCAAGGCGCTCAATCCCGGGCTCTACGTGTATCACTGCGCGACCCCGAGCGTGCCCGAGCACATCGCCAACGGCATGTACGGGCTGATCCTGGTGGAGCCCGAAAAGGGGCTGCCTCGCGTGGATCGCGAGTACTACGTGATGCAGGGCGAGTTCTACACGAAGGGCAAGACCCTGGCACCCGGGCTGCAGGCGCTCGACGCGGCCAAGCTGACCGGGGAGCGCCCCGAGTACGTCGTCTTCAACGGCAAGATGGGCGCGCTGCTGGGTGAGGGCGCGGTCAAGGCCAACGTGGGTGAGACCGTGCGGCTCTACGTGGGCAACGGCGGTCCGAACCTGATCTCCTCTTTCCACGTGATCGGGGAGATCTTCGACACCGTCTACCCCGAAGGCGCGCTGGGCGGGGGCGCTCCGGCCCGGAACGTGCAGACCACGCTGATCCCGGCGGGCGGCGCGGCCATCGTCGAGATGACGGTGCAGGTACCGGGTCGGTTCCTGCTGGTTGACCACAGCATCGTGCGGGCGATGGAGAAGGGAGCGCTCGGAGTCCTGGAGGTGGCGGGCGCCGAGCAGCCCGGCATCTTCAAGACGCTGGTGCCGGGCACCCACGGGACGGGCGGCCACTGAGCCCGGACGCCCGTCCGATCAACTCTCACCACCCTCTCCCTCGAACGGGGGAGAGGGGTTTCGCATGAGGAGACCGATGATGTCACCGGTGCCTTGCCGTGTTGTCGCAGTGGCCGTGAGCTTGGGCTTCGCACTCGTGGCGAGCGGTGCCTGGGCTCAGACCCCTTGGCCGGTGCCCGATTCGGAGAAGACCAGGAAGAGTCCGCTCGCGCCCGGCCCCAAGGCGGTCGAGCAGGGCAAGAAGGTTGCGCAGGTCAACTGCGTCTCATGTCACGGGAGCACGGGTAAGGGCAACGGGCCCGCCGCGATGGCGCTCAGCCCCAAGCCCGCCGACTGGACCTCGAAGAAGGTTCAGGACGAAACGGACGGCGAGATCTTCTGGAAGATCACGACCGGCCGAGGCGCCATGCCGTCGTGGAAGCACCTGCCCGAGAACGACCGCTGGGCGCTCGTCCAGCACATCCGCTCGCTCAGGAAGTAGCGCGGTTGCCGAACGCCCGTCCGATCACGCGGTAGACCTCGTCGAAATCGAAGGGCTTGCTGATGCAGGGTGCCCCCGTCTGCTCGACGAACTGCGAGCTTTCGGGATTGAGCGTGTCGCCGGTGATGAACACGAAGCGAGACAAGAGGTGAGGATGCGTCGCGCCGAGGGCCTTGTACAGGGCCGGCCCGTCCAGCCCCGGCATCCGGACGTCGGACAGGATGATGTCGTACTCCGCCTGCTCGAGCCTCTGCAGCGCGGCGCGGCCGCCGGACACCGCCTCGACATCAGCGCCCTGGGCCTTGAGCAGGTCGGTGAGCACGCCCGCCACGTGAGGTTCGTCATCCACCACGAGAACCCGGATACCCGAGGGGAGGACGTGAGTCCCTTCCGCTTCCATCGTCTCCCCCCCCGGCGGGGCGACCACGGGAAGATCGATGGTGAGGACGGCGCCTCTCCCCAGCTTGCTCTCCACCCGGATGGTGCCGCCGTGGCCCTCGACGATGCCCTGGCAAAGAGGCAACCCGAGTCCGGTTCCCTGGCCTACCGGCTTCGTCGTGAAGAACGGCTCGAAGATGCGCTCCAGGACCTCGGGCGGGATGCCCGGCCCCGTATCCGCCACCTCCAGCAACACCCGGGAGTCGGTGGCATTGAATCGGGTGCGGATGCTGAGCAGCCGGGCGGAGGTGTTCCCATGCATCGCGTGGTGGGCGTTGGTGATGAGGTTCACGATCACCTGATGGAGCTGGTGGGGATCCGCCCAGAGCTTCGGAAGGTCCTCGGCCAGATCGAGGTAGACCTCGACGTTGTCGACTCGGAGCGGGTACGCGAGCAGCTCCACCGCCTCCTGAACGATCTGATTGAGGCGCGTGAGCTGCCGCTCGAGGGGATGCTGCCGGGCCAGGGCCAGAAAATTTCGGACGATCCGCACGCATCGCTCCGCGGCATTCGAGATCCGGTCGATGCGCTCGCGGGACGGCCCGTCGCCGAGCGTCTGGCGGAGGATCGAGCTGTACCCGGTCACCACGGTGAGCGGGTTGTTCAGCTCATGCGCGACGCCGGCGAGGAGGGTCCCCATGTCCGCGAGCTTTTCGCTCTGGATCCGGGCCGCCCGCTGATGGGCTAGCTCGTCCTCGATCCGGCGACGCTCGCTGACGTCGCGGGAGTTGATGAGCACGCCGGCCAGCATCGGGTGCTCGAGCATGTTCTTGCCGATGGCCTCGAGCGTCCTCCAGGAGCCATCCTTGTGGCGGAAACGGAACTCCAGCGTCGCCGTCCCTCCGGAGGTAGCGCGGAGACGCCCCAGGACGGCGATCGCCCTCTGGACGTCCTCGTCGGGCATGAACTCGAACGCGCTCCGGCCCTCGAGCTCGTGTGGCTCGTAGCCCAGGATCCGCAGGACGGACGGGCTCTCGTAGAGGATCGTCCCATCGAGGTCGAGGATCGTGATGATGTCGAGCGCGTTCTCGAGGAGCAGGCGGAAGAGATCGTCGCGCGCCCGAAGCCGCTCGGAGACCTCCCGGAGCTCGGTCACGTCCTGCTTCACCGCGATGAAGTGAGTGACCGCGCCGGCGTCGTTGGTGACCGGGGTCACGGTTTGCTCCTCGGTGTAGAGACTGCCGTCCTTGCGGCGGTTGACCAGGCGTCCACGCCAGCCACGTCCCGCCCGGATGGTCGCCCACAGCTCGCGGTACACACCGGGCTCCTGCACGCCCGACTTCAGGATGCCCGGGGTGTGCCCGATGGCCTCCGCCGCCGAGAAGCCGGTCAGGCGGGTGAAGGCCGGGTTGACGGAGAGAATGATGCCGTCCCGGTCGGTGATCACGATCGCGTTGGCCGCCGCGTCCACCGCCATGACCTGAAGCTGCAGCAGATCGTCGGAGAGAGTTGTCCGGATAGCCATGAGAGTTTGCCGTGCGCAAAACGTGCATAAGCCATGCCGCGTCCATCTCTGCGGCAAGTAAGGATACCGACTCTCTCTCCGCCGGCTACGACGACCCCTCAGCGTCATCCCCCGACGCAAAACTGTCATTCCTCCGGGATCCGGGACACCGCGCGTGCTCGCCCGTCGTGCATACGCGCACGAGCGTCTCGAGGGCCGGTACCTTCACCGGCGCGCCGGGCCGCCGGCAGTAGGCGGGCACCGGGTACATCCAGAGCTGATCGGCCACCACCGGGACCAGGAACGGGCATTGACCGGATTGGTTCAGCATGGCTCGGTCCTCCTCGTACTCGGATGCTCCTACGCGGGACCGGGACGGCGCCCGGTCCGGAGCGCATAGGAGCTCAGCACCTTCATGTAGTTGGCCCGCTCGAACGCGGCCGGGTCGCGAACCGACCGATAGCTCATGCTGCCCTGCATCTGCCGGATCGACTCGTACTCGTGGGCTCCCATCCAATCGAGCAACCCCTCTCGCACGGCGGTGAGGTGCTCGATGCCTTGCTGGAGCAGCGCCGAGGTCATCATCGCGATCCGCGCGCCCGCCATCATGGATTTCAAGACGTCGTGGGCGGTGTGCACGCCCCCGGTGACGGCGAGATCGGGCCGGACGCGTCCGTGCAGGATGGCGACCCAGTGCAGCCTGACCAGAAGCTCGTGCGAGCTCGACAGGGTGAGATGTGGCACGACCTCGAGGCTCTCCAGATCGAAGTCCGGGAGATAGAACCGGTTGAAGAGCACCAGCGCATCGGCGCCCGCCCGGTCGAGGCCGCGCGCGAGGTTCGCGGGGGCGCTGAAGGTGTGGCCGAGCTTGACCGCGACGGGGATGCGGACACTCGCCTTGACGTCCCGCACCAGGTCCACGTACCGCCGCTCCACCTCCTCGGAGGTCATGGCCGGGTCGGTGGGGATGTAGTAGACGTTCAACTCGAGAGCATCGGCACCGGCTTGCTCGATCTTCCGGGCGTGGGAGATCCAGCCGCCGCTGGAGATGCCGTTCAGGCTGCCCATGACCGGGATCCGGACGGCGGCCTTGGCCCGCCGGATGTGCTCGAGATAGGCGTCCGGCCCGATCTTGTAGCTCGGCATGTCTGGGAAGTAGGTCACCGCCTCGGCGTAGCTCTCTGCGCCGTGGGAGAGATTCCAGTCGAGGTACGAGCTCTCCACCGTGATCTGCTCCTCGAAGAGCGAGTGCAGCACCACCGCCGCCGCCCCCGCGTCCTCCATCCGGCGGATGTTGTCGACGCTCTCGCACAGCGGCCCCGCCGAGCACACCAGCGGATTCGCGAGCGACAGTCCGAGGTACCGCGTCGAGAGATCGATCATCAGGCACCCCCGGCGTCGCGCCCCGCGAGCAGCGCGGCCCACTGCTCGTAGACCCGCCAGCGCGCGAGCACGTCTTCCTGGGCCTTCTCGAGCAGCCGTCGGGCCGTCTCCGGGTCGCTGTGAGCCAGCATGGTGTAGCGGGTCTCGTTGTACGCGTACTTCTTGAGCGGCACGCTCGGCGCCTTCGAGTCGAGCTCGAGGGTGGGGCGGCCTTCTCGGGCCAGCTCGGGGTTGTAGCGGAAGAGCGGCCAGTGACCCGAGAGGACCGCGGCCTTCTGCTGGTCCATGCCGTGGCGCAGGTCGTAGCCGTGGGCGATGCAGTGGCTGTAGGCGATGATGAGCGACGGCCCCGGATAGGCTTCGGCCTCGCGGAAGGCCCGAAGGGTCTGGGCATCGTTGCCGCCCATGGCCACCCGGGCCACGTAGACGCTGCCGTATGTCATGGCCATGAGGGCCAGGTCCTTCTTGGCCGTCGGCTTCCCGCCCGCGGCGAACTTGGCGACCGCCGCGCGCGGGGTGGCCTTGGACATCTGCCCGCCCGTGTTCGAATACACCTCGGTATCGAGGACCAGGATGTTGACCTTCAGGCCCGAGGCCAGGACGTGGTCGAGGCCGCCGTAGCCGATGTCGTAGGCCCAGCCGTCCCCGCCCACGATCCACACGCTCTTCTTGACCAGGGCATCCGCCACACTCAGGAGCTCCCGCGCCTCCGGCCCGTCGAGGCCGTCGAGCGCTACCTTGAGCCGGGCGACCCGCTCGCGCTGGATCTCGATCCCGGCCTCGCTGGATTGATCGGCTTCGAGCAGCGCGAGGCCGAGGTCGCCCAGGACCGACCCGAGCCCGCGCAGCAGCTCCCGCGCGTACTCCGCCTGCTTGTCCAGGGCGATGCGCATTCCGAAGCCGAACTCCGCGTTGTCCTCGAACAGGGAGTTGGCCCAGGCCGGCCCGCGTCCGTCTCGATTGACGGTCCACGGCGTGGTGGGCTGATTGCCGCCGTAGATGGACGAGCAGCCGGTGGCGTTGGCGATCACGGCGTGATCGCCGAAGAGCTGGCTGAGGAGCTTGAGGTACGGGGTCTCGCCACAGCCGGCGCAGGCGCCCGAGAACTCGAACAGGGGCTGCAGCAGCTGGGCGTCCTTCACCTGGCTCGGGTTGAGCGCGTGCCGGTCCGTCTCGGGCAGCTCGAGAAAGAACCGCCAGCTCGCCGCCTCCTGGTCATGGAGCGGCGCCTGCGGCACCATGTCGATGGCCTTGTGGCGGGGGTTGGATTTGTCCTTCGCCGGGCAGACCTGGACGCAGAGCGAGCAGCCCGTGCAATCCTCGGGCGAAATCTGGATGGTGTACTTCTGCCCTTTCCACTCCGGCAAACGCGCGTCTGCTGATTTGAAAGCAGTCGGCGATTTCTCCAGTTGCGCCGCGTCGTAAATCTTGCTGCGA
>Ga0134127_10002989_pt1 | contig 12121 bp, 9 predicted proteins | sample KB31753_FD_96459 | JGI IMG/M metagenome (GOLD analysis project Ga0134127, IMG submission 96459) | Terrestrial soil microbial communities with excess Nitrogen fertilizer from Kellogg Biological Station, Michigan, USA - KB3-175-3 | ecosystem: Environmental > Terrestrial > Soil > Unclassified ...
GGCAGCGATATCACGGCTGGCGCTCTTACCGATACGACCAACTCCTTTGTTTATAACCCGGTGGCGAATACGATCGGCACGATTGCGGCCATACCGCGAGCGACAGGAGAGACGCGTGCACTCAACTTTAACGGTCTGATGTTGGTAATGGGTGGCGGAAGAACTGCGCCCAATCCATCGAACCAAGTGAATATCTACAATCCGGGTACGAATGCTTGGACAACAGGCTCGCCAGTTCCCGCTTTCACGACGGCAAGGCGCAACTTCCCTACTGACACAGATGGCACGACGAGGATTTGGTTGGCAGGCGGCTATGACAGTACCGGCGTCCCAGTGGCGTCGACGGAAAGATTCTGCATCGGCGGCGGAACGCCAACGCCAACACCTACTGCAACTGCAACTGCAACGGCAACGGCAACGGCGACTCCTACAGCAACTGCAACAGCCACTGCTACGGCAACACATACGCCAACAGCGACTGCGACTGCGACTGCTACGGCAACGCATACGCCAACAGCGACTGCAACGGCTACTGTCACAGGATCGCCAACGGCGACACCACCACCGGGAATTCGAGGTACGCCAACACCGCGTCCTCGCCCGACGCCACCGCCACGTCCATAGCGCTGTGAGCCGCTTCGCTGCCTGCCACGCCGAAGCTCCGAGAAGGCGGGCGCGAAGCGTACGGCTGGGACAATTATGGTGTGGTTGAGCCGCGTCTCACAGAGACGCGGCTACAGCGGCATTCTATTTGATGGCTCGATCAGCGTTCCGTTGGGACAGCGCGTGCGGTCGAGTTTCATCGGCTCACCAAATCTTAAAGAGCCGCCAGCGACTGTGCGTCCGATTCTTTTTTGTACGCAAGTTGTCTATGGGGAATGGAATTTTGAGATCGTACGCACTATTCGCATTTACGGTGTTGTGCGTGCTCACGGGTCTGTCTCCCGTCATAGCAGAGCAACCGCAGCAAACGCGCGAGGGAATTGTTACGACCTTCGCGCCCGTTGTGGAAAAGGTTGCGCCGAGTGTTGTGACCGTGTTTACCACACAGACGGTCTCGCGGGGACAGACGGCATTTTCGTTTTCCGATGATGCCTTGCGCCAGTTTTTCGGCGGACGCTCTCCGCAAGGACAAGGCAAACAAACGCTGCAAGGTCTCGGCTCTGGTGTAATTGTAAGCCCAGACGGATATATCCTCACAGCTAATCACGTTGTTTCAGGCGCGGACGAAATAATGATCGGGCTTGGCAACGATCTCCGCAGATTCAAGGCAAAAAAGGTCGGTAGTGATTCCGGCACCGACGTCGCGCTATTAAAAATCGACGAGAACAATTTGCCCTCCGTCAACTTTGCCGACAGCGATAAAGCGCGCGCCGGCGACATTGTGTTGGCAATCGGCAATCCATTCGGCCTGCGGCAAACGGTCACCATGGGGATCATCAGCGCAGTTGGCCGTGGCGGCATGGGCATCGTCGATTACGAGAATTTTATCCAGACTGACGCAGCCATTAACATGGGCAACTCCGGTGGTGGACTGGTGGATATCGAGGGCCGGTTGCTCGGCATTAACACGGCGATCTTTACCCGCAGCGGCGGAAACCAGTGGATCGGCTTCGCTATTCCTGCAAATTTGGAGCGTGAGGTGATGCAGAGTTTGCGTGACAAAGGTCGCGTCGTGCGCGGGTACATTGGTACCTCGGTGCAAACCCTCACTCCGGAAATAGCGGACGCTATGAAGCTCAAAGGGCAACAGACCGGCGCGCTTGTCGGTGAGGTTGAATCAAACGCTCCGGCGGCCAAAGCGGGAATTAAAACCGGCGATGTGATCACCGCTGTGAACGGGAAGAAAGTGAATGATCCACGCGAGTTGCGTTTAATGGTCGGCTCGATGGCGCCGGGGACCAAGGCGCACATGGAGATCAATCGCGAAGGTCAGACCAAAACGGTCGACGTCCAGCTTGGCGAGATGCCTCCCGGTGCTGCTGAAGAGAGCACCGAGACATCGCCTGAAGAAGCCGCGCAGCCGGAAAAAACAACTGTGTTCGGCGGCGTGGCGGTGACGAACATCAGTGATGACATCCGTACCGCGCTTAATCTTCCAAAGGACGTTCAAGGGGCAGTGATTGCCGATATCGATGCCGAGTCGCCGGCTGCGAAATCCGGCCTTCGCGAAGGCGACGTGATCCAGGAAGTGAACAAGCAGCCCGTGAAAAGCGCGAAAGATCTGCGAGCAATCAGCAAGAAGTTGAAGCCTAACGAGAAGATTCTGATGCGCGTTTACAGTCAGGGCCGCAGCAGTTACGTCGCACTGGAAGCAAAATGATGGTAGGGACGGCGCGCTGCGCCGTCCGGGCGCCGCAGCGCGGCGTCCCTACTTCAAATATCCAGAAGCACTCTCGCCTTCCAGCCGCCCTTCGTTCGCTCGACAGAGAAATCGTGAAGCGTCACCGCTTTCACATCCGCGCGTTGATGATGTCGTTCCGCATCGAGCGGTTCGCCATCGGCCGTTGCCTTCACAAAATAAATTTCATCTCTTTTGTCGATTTGCACTTCTCGGATGCGCAAGAGCAAACGCTCGGCGTCTTTAAGAAAGATCAGCTCCTGCAGGAGGTCGAACAGCAACATGTCGAGCTTGTCGTTCGAAAGCTCGATCTGGCGCGTCTCGCGCGGCTGAATCGCCTCGATGTTGTCGATCATGACGTTGGTCGTCGCGTCCGCAGCGTCGCTGAACAATTCCGCCAAATCGCGCCCGGTCGCTTCAAAAGCGATATCGGCAGTTCCGATTTCCTCGAGGTATTCGTACGGCATTGGCAACAATCGTCATCCCTGAGCGGATCCCGCAGACGCGGGAGGAGTCGAAGGATCCCGCGGCGTTACTGAATGTAAGGCATCGGGGTTCTTCGACTTCGCTCGGAATGACCTGGGGCTAAACTTCGCATTTTCTCAATGCAATTATGATCGTCTCTCTTTCTGCAGCGATGTCCTTTCCGATAAACACCAGTTCTGTCCCCTCGGATTCAAATGGCTCCAGTTCCCAGCGCGCCGCCACGAAGTTGAAAAGGTGCGCGCCATCGGCGAAGCGGATGAAACCTTTGGCCCGAACCACGTTGGCCGGCAGGCCCTCGGCAAAGCCTTCGAAACAATCGCGCGAAAAAACTTTACCGGAAGTGAATGCGAAAGATTCGAATTCAGACTGATGCTTGTGCGTTGTAGCGGGGATCGGTGATCCCGGCTCTGCGGATGCGATTTTTCTCTCGCGTCCAATTCCAAACAACAGTTCCGGATCAATCCTGCAACGTTCGGTCCGAACAATTGCCGCAGTGGGATTGATTTGGCGCAGTTTCGTTTCGAGCGGCTCGTTTTGTCCCGGCTCGATGAGATCGATCTTGTTCAGGAGCAACATGTCTGCGCCCTCGATTTGCAGACGGGTCGTGTGGCCAAGTTCCGGGAAACGAATAAGCATGTCCGCATCGATGACCGAAACGATGCCGTCGAGCCGGCATTGCGGCAGCGCTTCCTCAATGTTGAACACCAGCGCTTCAGGTTCGGCGAGCCCGGTCGTCTCGACCACAATCCTCTCGGGCGCGATCTTCTCGATGATCTCGTTTACCGCAGCTTCAAATTCGCCGAGCAACGAGCAACACACGCAGCCACCGCCAAGCTCGGCGATTCGCACGTTTTTGCCTTCAATCACCTTCGTGTCGATCGCGATCTCGCCGAATTCATTCATCACGATCGCCATTTTCCCGGGTTGCGTTGCGAGTATATGACGGAGCAAGGTCGTCTTACCGCTGCCGAGCGGGCCGGTGATTAATGTGATTGGAGTGCGCGGAGTCACTGAAAACTACTTTGTCGTCATCCCGAGCGGAGCGTAGCGAAGTCGACGGATCCCGCAGACAACCCTAACAATAATTCCACGGGATTCTTCGACTTCGTTCCGCTTTGCTTCACTTCGCTCAGAATGACAAATCATCCTTTCACATTCCCAATCGGCGTGAATCGCGCGACCGGCTTACTGATTCCTGCCATCTCCGTCGCTACGATTACCTCATCAATATCCTTGTAAGCGCCACCTGCTTCCTCTGCGAGACCGGCCCATGAAGTGCTGCGAACATAAATGCCGCGCGCTTCGAGATCGCGCTGAAGTTGTTTGCCGTGCCATTGCTTGCGCGCTTTGGTCCGGCTCATCGTGCGGCCGCTCCCGTGCGCTGTGCTGAAAAAGGTTCCAGAGCCCGAACTTGTGCCCACGAGTAGATAGGAACCAGTCTCCATGCTGCCGCCGATGATCACCGGCTGACCGGTGTCGCGATAGCGCGCGGGTAACTCGTCGTGCCCCGGACCGAACGCGCGCGTCGAGCCTTTGCGATGCACGAGCAATGTCTTTTCCTTCCCGTCGATCACGTGTTGTTCCAGTTTTGCGGTGTTATGTGAGACGTCGTAAACCACTCGCATCTCAAGGTCTTCAGCGCTGCGGCCGAAAATTTCGGAAAAAACTTCGCGGATCTGGTGAAGAATTACCTGCCGGTTGGCGAACGACATATTCAATCCGCATTTCATTGCCGCGAAATAATCGCGGCCTTCCGGTGAATCGAACGGCGCGCACGCCAGTTCACGATCCAGAATTTTGATGCCGTACTTCGGCTCCATTACTTTCAAGAACTTTTGGAGATAATCGGTGGCGACCTGATGTCCGAAGCCGCGGCTGCCGCAGTGAAACATTACGACTATCTGGTTCGGAATCGTGATCCCGAGTTTCTTAGCGAGCTCCTCGTCGCGCACGTCCTCTGGCCGCGCGACCTGCACCTCCAGATAATGATTGCCGCTTCCGAGGGTCCCGACCTGGTTGTAGCCCCGCTCGAATGCGCGCTCGCTGATTTTCGCTGCATCAGCACCCGCGATGCAACCGTTCTCCTCGGTAAACTCCAAATCTTCCTGCCAGCCCAGATCACGCTCGACGCACCAACGCGTACCTTGTTCCACCAAGTCTCGAAATTCGTTATGCGATAATTTGAGGAATCCATGAGTGCCAACGCCCGCCGGGACGCGTTGAAAAAGGCGATCGACGATTTCTTTCAAGTGCGGTTGCACATCTTCAAGGGTCAGGTTCGTGGTGACGAGACGCATGCCGCAGTTGATGTCGAACCCGATTCCTCCGGGCGAGATCACGCCGCCTTCGTGCACATCCATGGCGGCGACACCGCCGATGGGAAATCCATAACCGCTGTGACCATCCGGCATGCAAAGCGCGTAGCGCGCGATTCCCGGTAAGGTGGCGACGTTGCTAATCTGCTGATAAACCGCTTCATCCATTTCACGTACCAGTTTTTCCGTCGCGATGATCCGAGCCGGCACGCGCATGCCTTGCTTGTAAGTGGGAGGCAGTTCCCAAACCGTGTCAGAAATTTTTTGCAAGTTGTCAATGATGGCCATGGCACTGGCGTTCCTTAAACTCTTCGCGTGCGACCTGAGGGCCGCGTTTTATCTTAATCCGCTCCGCGGCTAACGATTGCTGGCCAGTTTGCGGCGCACCGCAATGTCGGCTGCGAGAATCTGATCAATGGTCGCGTTCACCGGCTTTGCCCACGCCTCGCCTGATTCGCGATTGTAATGGATCCCGTCGCCACCGGTTTTCCCCATGACGTAACGCGTGAATCGACGTGAATCGATTACTGGATCGCCCCGTGGCACCGCTTGCTGGATCAACCGGTAGATCCGATTCTGGACCTTTGAAAACCGCGACGAATCGGGCGGCCCGATCCAGATCATTCTTCGTGTGCCATCGGCGTGCACCGCGCCAACAAATCGCGCGAGGACATGGCGGATGTAATCGTCGGACAATGTTTGATCCATCCAGTTTGTGCCTAGCTGGACAATCACGATTGTAGGCTTGTATCGCTCGATCAGCGTCTCGATCTTCGGCGTGGCCATCGCTGGTGGCTTTTTGCCTTTGTGATAATCGGCATAAACATCGGTTGTAGGCGTCTTCTCGCGGTAGCCGCACCGCGTATAAAACACTCTTTCATCTTGCAACCAGCTCTCCGGTGAAGACCCACACGATGCAAAAAATGCCACGTTCTGGCGCCCGAACTCCCGTTCAAGATGTTCCCGCACCACATCGCCAAAGCCGCTTACAGATAGCGAATCGCCAATCATTAGCACCTTCGGTGGTGGCGGAGGGGCGGAGGGCTTCCACGGCTTCTGGAACTTACTGGCCAGGACAAGGGAGCCGATGACGACGAGCAAGCCGAGCGAGAATGAAACCGTACGAATCATCGGCGACCAATGTTTCTTATCGCCCGCTCTTGGGATATCGCGCTTCATCCTGGACACGAATGTACGGTTCCAGCTCAATCCGGCCCGAATCGTCCTTCGATTTTACTGTACTCCAAATCGAGCCGTCCAACGGGCGCAACTGAAGCTCGTAGCTCTTGCCAATTCGAAATTTCCCGAGTGATTGCGGTTGCAGCCCAATGTAAGCCGGGTGCATCACCAGAATTTGTTTCTCGCCATACTCGCCAGCAGTCACCTCTTCCACATCGTAAACAAATCCGACCAGGAATTCCTGATATGGCATTAATTCCTCCTTCTGAATCGGTTTCGTCGTAGAAACGAGTTTCGCCTTTACGACCAACGACGCCGTCGCGGGCGTTGCGCTCGGCGCGGCTACGGGCGCCAGTTTGGCGATCGATTCGCTAAGCGGTCGAACATCCGACCATGACTGCGCGGAAAGATCGCGGTCGATCTCTCCCCAAACCTTGTCCGCCCACTTGTTCATGTCTTCGCCGATGAAATGTTCCTTATCCGGCTCCATATGTTTGTAGGGATAGGAGATCAGTTTTCGACTATCGATCACCTGCGTTACGCCGCCGATACCTTTCTGCGTTTGGCCGAAGACAAACTCCTGAACTTCGCCTGAGACGCGCCCGGAAATCGGCGGCGCTATCCAGTAAATTTTTCGCAATTTCGACGGCGGCGTAATCGCTTTCTTGGTGAATGGCACGAGGTATTTTCGCAACATCGGCCCATCGCGATCGGGCTTTACCTTTTCGCGGCCTGAAAACAAACCGAACAGATTCGACCCGGTTTGCATAACGAGTATATCCGGCTGAATCGTGGCGAGGAGGTCGTCCAGTTTGGGAACCGTGTGTGATGCGGGCCGATGGCCGCTCGGTTCTCCGTAAGTATCGCGCTGTTCCTTGATCCCGTGCGAATCTGTCTTCGATTCGATGCTCCAGTAACCGCAATGCGTCTGAATGTGCGTAAAGGGTTTCTCTTTCAACCAGCTCATCGGGTTCGTGCCGCATGTGCAATAAGTGAAAACCGATTTTACGCGTGGATCGGCGCGAAATTTCTGGTCGAGCCGTTTGCTGAATCCGCACAACCCAAGTGAATCGCCGAGTATCAACACGGTGAGATCGCGTGGTTGATCAGCCCGAGCCGGAGTGTTTTGAACAAGTAAAGAAATAGCGAGGGTTGAAGCAATTGCCGCGACAGCCAGCCGCTTCGAAAAAAGGCTAATGTTCAACATCCAACCTTCGACGTTCAGTGAAGCAGCCCGTTCAATGTTGAGCGGTGAGCGTTGAGCGTTAGAGGTTGGCTTCCTCACTGACCTACAGGCACTTTGTCCCAGCCCTGGTCTGACTCGGTGAATTCGCGAGCGGCGAAACACCAGACGATCATTTTTTTCCTGGCGAGATAGCCGGGATCCTTCCGTGCGCGTCGATACAGGCTGATCCGGACGGAAGTGGAGCCGGAGCCGCGCGTGCCTATCAAATCAGGCGCAAAGCCGGTCTCATACGCAATTTGATCAAGCAAACCGGATTTCTCCGCAAGAAAATCGTGAAACACCAGTGTGTGGCTGTCGCCAATGATCAACAAGGGGCTGTTCGGATCCGGATTTATTGCCGCGCCCGTTTCTTTGTCGCTGATCGTTCGGATCGCGATTTTTTCCGGCTCAGGTTTCTTAATATTGGCGCCGGCAAGATCGCCGAGGTCGCCTTTGATCGTGATCTCTTTCCATTCTGCTGCGTAATTTTTCTGCGGTTGCGCGGTGAGTTTCTCGTGAATTTTGTCCTTTATCGTTTGTGCCGCCAGAACGCAACCAACTCCAGACCAGTGCGTATCGGTCTTGCAAAAAACCGGGCCGTGCTCGTTGGCACGGTTCTGAAGAAAGATTGGTGAGAGATCGACCACGTCGATTTCGCGTTTTCGCAGCTCGTCGTAAAATCGCGCCAGATACGGAGCCGCGGTTTCACCGTGCAGATCGACGTCAGGCAAGATTTTCTCTGGATAAATTGCTGCCTTGGGCGGAACTGGCATTAGCAGCAGATCGATTCCGCGCTTTTTCAGCTGCTCATGAAAGTCGACAATCGCCAGCATCGGATCGGCCGATTCGGGTTTATGTGCGCGGCTGACTTTCGCCGCGTCAGCGCCCCAGAATTGGCCGACCGAAAGAAATCGAATATCGCTGGAAAGGAAGAACCAGCCGTCCACGCCCGCAATCACTGCCGCGTTTTCACTCTGAGCCGCGCGAGATTTAGCTGCCAGTTCATTAAGAAATTTCTGTTGTGACTCCGACACCGGCTCCAGCTTTGGATCGCCCGCGAACGCTCTCGGCAGAATTAAACAAGCAAGGATAGCCGCGTAGAAACACGACTTGTGGGGCAGACTAAGAGCTTCTCGTGCGCTGCGTTTTGGCAGTGAGAGCGCTGTCCAACCCTCGCGGATTCCTGATAAGATTCGTATCGACTTCAACAGAGGGTCTTTCTATAACCGCGTTGCAAAAAAAAGCACCAAATATCAAGCGTGGTATTTAGCTCGCACATATTTATCTACTATTTTCTGCCGTTCGCGCTGCTCGTTTATTACGGGCTGTTTCGCGCGCGGCAACGCTGGCGTAACGCCTGGTTGATCGTTGCCGGATACACATTCTACGGGTGGGCGGAACCAAGGTTCATCGTGCTCATGTTCGGCACGACGTTCATCGATTGGCTCATGAGCCTGGTCATCGCGCATAACACCTGGCAAGTGTGGCGAGTCTGGGGGCAGCCGGTGAAACTTGTCGATCCGGCGGAGCGCAAGACGCGCGTTCGCCGGACAGCAATTACGATTTCGATAGTTTGCAATCTGGTTGTCCTGGGCTTTTTCAAATACTTCAACTTCGGCGTCGATACCTACAACTCGCTGGTGCAAAGCGTCGGGTTGGAGGGCACGCAGTTGAACACGTTTTTTCGCGTGGTGCTGCCGCTGGGCATCAGCTTTTACACATTTCAAGCGCTCAGCTACACGATCGACGTCTATCGCGGCAATGCTGAAGCGATGGCCAACTTTATCGATTTCTCCTGCTTCGTATCGATGTTCCCGCATCTTGTCGCCGGGCCGATTCTGAAGTTCTCGTTCCTCGCCGATCAGCTCAAAAATCGCCGTCTCACATCCGATAAATTCGCGCGCGGCGTCGCGTTTTTCATGATGGGCGTGGCTAAGAAAGTCTTGCTGGCGAATCCGTGCGGTAAAATCGCGGACACGGCATTCGATGCCGGCTCGATTCAAACGCTCGACGCGTGGGTCGGATCGTTCGCCTACTCGTTCCAGATTTATTTCGATTTCAGCGGCTACTCCGACATGGCGATCGGGCTCGGACTGATGTTCGGATTCGTTTTCGCGAAAAATTTTGATTCGCCGTATCTCGCACAGTCGATCACTGATTTCTGGCGGCGCTGGCACATCTCGCTCTCAACCTGGCTGCGCGAATATCTTTACATTCCGATAGGTGGCAACAAGGGCAGCCTTCCACGCACGTACGCGAACCTCACTATCACGATGCTTATCGGCGGACTTTGGCACGGCGCATCATGGAACTTTGTGATCTGGGGCGGCATTCATGGCGGGATGCTCGCATTCGAGCGCAGCCAGGGCCGCAAAGGTCTCTATCATAGTTTCCCCAAGGTATTGAGGATCGCCGTAACATTTGTGATCGTGACGATCGGCTGGGTGTTCTTCCGCGGCGGAACATTGCACGGCGCCGTCCAATATCTCGGCGCGATGTTTCACCTCCATCAGCCTTTCCCGAATGCGTCGTTGATTGGGGGCCTGATTTTCAAGCCCTATTACATTTTGTCCATCATCGTTGCGGGAATCGTTGTTTGGTTTGGGAGACAGACCTGGGATTGGAGCCAGGAAATGACCTGGCCGAAAACAGCGACTTGTTTCGCGCTCGGCTGGCTCGCGCTGGTCGTCCTGGCAACGCAGGAATACAACCCATTTATCTATTTCATTTTCTAGCGCGCTGAATATGCAAGATAGCACAACATATCGAGCACTTCGCCGGCCAACGACTCACGCACCACTACCGAACTATTCGTTGCCGAGATATGCCGACCCAACTCCGAGCGCGGCGCATCGGAAACTTCCGCGCGAAGAGGAAGCCGATCTGGCGTTAAAGAATACGAAGTTTACGCCGGGAACGCGGCAAGCTCTTATTGCGCTGTTTTTGTTAACGATTGTCGCTGTCCCAGTGATTCAGCTTGTTGGCGAATTTCGAGCGGCGGGCTCGATCAGCCGCCTGCCAATGGTTTCCATCTTCAAATCGCTGCCGTGGCTTCCACATGCTGAAGATCTGAAACGCGTCGAGCGCACACTGGAAAACGAGTCGTTAGTCTCGCAATGGCTCCTGCCGCGCATGCAATATCTGCTCACCGTGGTGATGGGCGCTGGCAATGAGCAGGTTTATTTGGGTCACGATCCCTGGCTGTTTTATCGGGCCGATGTCGACCACGTGATTGGGCCGCCGTTTCTCGATCCGATCAGGATGAAACACCGCTTGCAAACAAGCCGTGTCCAGCCCGATCCGATTAAAGCGATTGTAGATTTTCGCAATCAACTCGCCGCACGTGGGATCGATCTGGTGCTTGTGCCGGTGTGGGTGAAACCAAGTGTCGAAGGTGAAATGCTCGCCGTGTCTAGCGCCAATCGAGCTGAGGCTAAGGGCGGTTTACCCAATCCGTCTTTTAACGAATTCAAAACCCAGCTCGAACGAGAGAAAGTGCGCCTGTTCGATCCTGCTCCGTCTTTGATGGAGCGAGGAAGAAGTCGGCCTCTTTACCTCGATACCGACACGCACTGGCGGCCCGAGACGATGGAGTTTGTTGCGGAACGACTGGCAGATTTTCTCCAATTGCCAGCGGCGGCGGAATCAACCGCACCGTCGATTGTCGAAAAGGAAATCGTCGCCCGTGGCGATATCGCCGCAATGTTGAAGTTAACGAGAGGTGATAAGTTTTTTCCGCCGGAGAAAGTAACGATTCGACAAGTCGTCACTGGCAACGGCCTGTGGCGCCCAAGCAAGGAGGCCGATGTGCTTCTGCTCGGCGACAGTTTTTCAAATATTTTTTCGTTTGAACCGATGGGCTGGGGCGAATCGGCGGGATTCGCCGAGCATCTGAGCTTCGCGTTGCGGCGGCCCATTGACTGCATTTTGCGGAACAGCGACGCGTCGTTCGCCACGCGCGAGATTTTGAGCAACGATCTCGCGCGCGGGCGCGACCGCTTGGCTGGAAAAAAACTGGTAGTCTGGGAGTTTGCCGCGCGCGAGTTGTCGTTTGGGAATTGGAAACTTCTCGACCTAAAACTCGGTGAAGCGAAACCTTCCCGGTTTTTGACTTTAAAGCCCGGCGAGGAAATCGAGGTCACCGGAACGGTCGAAAGCATTTCACCCGTGCCGCGCCCCGGCACCGTGCCATACAAGGATCACATCGAGGCAGTGCATTTGGTCGACATCGTGTCTGCTGATTCACGCGGGGAGGCAGCGCCGCACGCCCAGGCGGTGGTTTATTTGTGGAGCATGCGCGATAACGTGTGGACACCTGCAGCACGGTTGCGGCCGGGCGAACCGGTCAAGCTGCGGTTGCGTCCATGGCCGGATGTCTCTGCGCAATATGAGAAATTTAATCGCACCGAGCTGGAGGATTCGGCGTTGCAACTAGAGGAGCCGGTTTGGGGCGAGGACATCGAAGTATTAAAACGCTGATCCCTGGGACAGCAGTCCGCTGTTTCAATTCTCAGAAAGATTTCGCCGGCGACCGCGAAACTTTCTCGTCAACTGCGATCCCGCGGCAAGGAATGA
>Ga0134127_10002990_pt1 | contig 12121 bp, 9 predicted proteins | sample KB31753_FD_96459 | JGI IMG/M metagenome (GOLD analysis project Ga0134127, IMG submission 96459) | Terrestrial soil microbial communities with excess Nitrogen fertilizer from Kellogg Biological Station, Michigan, USA - KB3-175-3 | ecosystem: Environmental > Terrestrial > Soil > Unclassified ...
TCGTGGACGCCAAGCTGGCCGCGATTGGAGAGGGTGGCGACGTGCACCAGCTCGACGTGGCGGAAGTGCCGCGCCACGCGTCGTTTCCGCGTCCCAATCTCTTTCTCGCCGCCGGCGCCGGCGCCGGTCTGCTCGGCGGCGCCATGCTCGCGCTGATCATGGGCTCGTTCGGCCGCTGGGTGCAGGAGCCGCTCGAGATCGAGCGCACGACTGGGATTCCCGCTCTTGCCTTCGATCCCGCGGACCCGCTGATGCTCGGCGGTGCCGCCTCGAGAAGCATCCTCGTGGCGCCGACGGACCGCACGGCCATGGTGCAGCCCGTCGTTCAGCGACTCTTCCGGACGGCGACGTCGCGTGGACTCTCCGCGACGACGCTGGATCTCACGGAGGCCACTGCCCCCGTGGACGTCCACGGCGCCATTTCGCGGCTCGAGCAATCGCACGACCTTGTCATCGTTCAACTGCCGGCGCTGGCGAGCGACGTGGCGGCGGGAGCGCTCCAGGACGGCCGCCCGGTGCTGCTCGTCGCTCCCCAGCACCGGGCCGAACGGTCCCGCATCGAGGCATCGGTGCAGCTGCTCAAGCGGCTGGGCGTTCCGTGCGCCGGCGTGGTGATGAGCGGCGGACTCGCCGCGCCGCGGCTCTCCATTCGACCGTGGATGCGATCCGCGACGTGACCCTCTCCGCCGTCGTGCTGACGCGCGATGAGGAGGCTGAGATCGGCGAGTGCCTGCGCTCGCTGGCGTTCTGTGATGAAATCGTCGTCGTGGACAGCGGGTCCACTGATCGCACGGTGGAGATCGCCCACGCCGCCGGCTGCCGCATCCTCCACCATCCGCTCGTGGATTTCGCGGAGAGCCGCAACCTCGGTCTGCGGGCGGCGCGCGGCGACTGGGTGCTCTTCGTCGATGCCGACGAACGAGTGTCTGCCGAACTCCAACACGAGATCCGATCGCGAATCGCGGGCGGTGGCGCCGAGCCGCCAGCAGGATTCAGCCTGCTGAGAATGGAGTGGCTCTGCGGATCCTGGTTGCACCACGGCGAGTCGCTCCGTGTCCCGATGCTGCGGCTCGCGCGCCGCGACGCGGGCGAGTGGCACGGCAGGGTTCATGAGTGCTGGCGCGTGAGCGGCCGCGTCGACCGACTCGAGCATCCGCTACACCACTACTCGCACCGGACCCTCGAGGACTTCGTGCATCGGGTGAATCGCTACAGCACCCTGGGCGCGGCGGACAGGTACGAGCGTGGCGTGCGCGCCCACGTCTGGCACCTCGTCGCGTACCCCGCCGGCAAGTTCATCCAGGATTACGTGGTTCAGCTGGGCTTTCTGGACGGCGCGATGGGGCTCGCGGCAGCCGGCGTGATGAGCTTTCACTCATTTCTCATCCGCGCGAATCTCCTGATGCTGTCGCGCAACGCCGCGCGAGACGCTCACGCGGCCGCGGACGATTCCACGAGGCTACCTGCCGGCGTCGTGAAAGCCGAAAACGGACAGGGCGGGTAGCAGCGACATCTGGAGATTCAGGTTGTGCACGTCGAACGCGGAGCTCTCGCCGAAGCCGAACGCCGCCGTCTGGAACAGATAGTTCATTCGCTGGGTGGTGCTCAGCGACACGCGCAACTCGCCGAATCGATTCCGAACGCCGCCGCGCGCGCCCGCGAACACCGCGACGTCGTGGGTCCACCAGGCGAATGCCACCTGCTGCATGAGATAGGCATCGTCGTCGTAGCGAATGCGGCCCAGGACGAGTCCCGCGTCCCAACGCCGGTGCAGCAGATCCGCCGCGGCCCATTGCGTCGACGCGCCTGGCCCGATCGCGGCGCCAATCACCTGCCCGCGCTGCGTATATCCCTGTGGAACCAGGCCGCTCAGGTAGAAGCTCGGCGTCAACGCGCCGAGGGAATCCGGCGTGTGCTCCAGCATCGTGAGCTCGGCCTGAACGCGAAGCCGGTTGCCGCTTTGGAGGCGGTCGACCCACTGGAGCCCGGCCGTGTAGCCCTGATTCCGCTGCGGGGCCACGAGAAAATCACGAAGAGACTTGGGCATGCGCGTGCGCGCCCACTCGCCGTAGATCTCGAATCCACTCTCCGGAAAAACCCAGCGGCCAAAAAGCGAAGTGATTTGATCGGACCCGTCCACGCCCGCCTTGGTGGGCGCGATGGGACGCCAGCGGGTGAGGAAATCGGCCCAGTGCCCCCACAGCGCACCCGATCCCGAAACCGGGTTGTAAACCGACCGGGCCACGCCGATCGTGAGACCCGTGTCCGCCGCGAGCCGCAGGGTCACGACGGCCGCGCTCAGCGATCGGAGATTGTTCGTGCTCAGCGTATCGAAGTAGCGCGATTCTGTCAGCGCGCCGAGGAGCACGCGTCCCTCGACAGCGCCCAGGCGCGTCGCGATGGGCTCGCGCGTCCGCGCGTACACTTGTGGAACTCCTTCCGCGTTGTCGCTCATCACGAGCGCGTTCGCGACGCCAGGACCCCACCACTGGTTTTCGGTAGAACCGCCGAAGCCAAAGCGTTGCACAGCGACCTCGAGCGACGACTGCCCTGGAGTGAGTTGCGTGTACGACTGGTTGCCGAACCGTTGCGGCATGTCGATGGATTGCGTCCCACCATGAAATGGCGATGCGAACGGGCTTCGTCCGCTGCCCGCGCCAGGCAGTGTCGGCGAGGTGAGATCGGCTGACCACGTCACCATCGGCGCGAACACCGCCGTGATCCGTCGATAGTCGGCGCGCACGCCCGCCGTGACAGCCACGTTCTCGCCGCGACCCGACCACAACGCTCCATCGTCGAACGATTGAGGCAGCCGCGAATTCCACACCGACTCCAGCAGCGGCTGCACGGGCGCGAACCGAACAGTTCGCGCGCTGTCCGTGAGGCGGGTGCCGAGCGAGAGCGGCGACCGAATCAGCGAGGCGGTGCCGCCGCACTCTCCGAGGTCGCTTCGAATGCGCTGCCTGTCGGCGCCCGGGCTGCGCAGGTAAATGATCGCTGACGTCGCCGCGGGCGCGACGACCACCGAATCGCCGCATTGTCCACTCGCGACCCGGGCCGGGACGCATAGCAGAAAGAGTCCCAGGCTCAGGCGGACTGGCGAGCATATCTCCTTCATGCGGGCCCCGTCTGCTGCCTGAGGAAGGCCGGCATCGCTCTGGTCACGAGGGCGCGCTCGTCGGCGAGCAGAACCCATCGCCATCCGACGAATGCCGAAGTGGCCAGGGCGACGCTCGCGTACGCGATGCCCGCCGCCGCAGACCCGGTGAATGCGCCGCCGCACACGATGGCGCCCGTAATGGTGGCCATGATGGCGGAGCGCATCACCACGCGGCCCGATTCGGGGCGCGCGGCCTTCAAGGCCCTTCCGGCGAGCCAGTACAAGAGCGCCATGTCGAAGATGACTCGCGCCGTGAACGCGAAGGCGACGCCAATGAGCCCGAAGCCGTGCGTGAGTCCCACGATCAGCGCGGCGTAGAGCGGCAGTTCCGTCAGATGCAGTTTGGCGGTGACGTCGGGCCGCCCCACTGCCTGCAGCAGCGCGAATGGCACGTAGGCGAACGAGGTGAGGTACATCCCCAGAGCGAGGCATTGAAGAATGCTCGTGCTGGCACGCGCATAATCCGGCCCGATCCACAACGCCAGGAGCGTGTGCGCGAAGGTCACCACGATGAGCAGCGCTGGAAAGGTCGCCAGCGCGATCAGTCTCGTGGACCTGTCGAAGAGGGACGCCGTGCGAGGCAGTTCGTGCTCGTGTGTGGCGGCGAAGGCGGGGAAGAACACTCCCATGATCGAGGACGGCAGGAGGGTCACCTTGCTCACGGCATCGAACGGCGTGGCGTAATACGTCACCGCCTTCACGGAGAGCAGCCCGCCCACGATGAACCGGTCCATGTTGCTCATGAGCGGACTCACCACGTTCGTCACGGTCATCCAGCCGCCCAGCCGCAGCAGCGGGAGCATGTCCGCGAGCGAGCCTGGAGTCGCCCGCCGGAGGAATCCGTACGTGGCGAGGCAGACGATCGCGTGCAACACGCACGAGGCGATTCTGCTCGCGCACAACACGGCGACGATCACCGCGAGGCTGTGGGAAAAGGGCAGCACCGCGAGCGGGCCGGCGAAATTGATGATCCCGAACGGCACGCGGAGCGCGCTCACGAGCCCAAAGTGCTGGTGCGCCTCGAGCAAGCCGCGAAGTCCCGACGCGGTGAGCACGAATGGGAGCGACACGGCCATCAGGTAGAACGCGTACGAGCTCTCGACGCGCAACCCGGACGGGATGTTGAGAAACCTGTACACGAGCGCATGCGTCCCGAGAGCGAGCACGACCGCCCCGACGCAGCCGAGAGCGCAGAGTGCCATGAGCGCCGTCGCGCTCACGCGCGCGAGCTGAGCGGTGTCGTCCTTTCCGATCGCTTCGCTCGCCGCTTGCGTCAGGGCGCGGCCGATCCCGAGGTCGAACAGTCCGAAGTATCCGATGACGGCCCATGCCAGCGTGAGCACGCCAAAGCGGTCCGCGCCCAGCCGATGGATCAGCACCGGCACCGCGACGAGCGCGATCAGCGCCGGCGCCGCCTGTCCCCCCAGATTCAGCGCTGTGTTACGGACGAGCAGCCGGCCGGTGATCTTCACGGGTTCTGCGTCCCCGGCGGAAGCTGTGTCAGATGACCGCCGGATCCGACGAGGAAGCTCGCGAGGAGACGCTGATCGTCGGCGTCGTACGCGGCCATCGACACGGCCGTGGTGAAGGGCGCCGACGATCCTGGAACCCGGATCGTGGCGGTTCCGTTGAACGTCCCCTCAGCGAGAGGAGTCATCTCGAGCGATGCTCTCCCGCCGGCGTCGGACACGACGCTCGCGGTGTCCCGCGTTGCGTGGATGCCACCCGTTCGCGTGACGCTCACCGCGATTCCACTTACCGGGGCCTTGGTCGTGGAATCGAAAAAGAGGAAATAGTAGCCGAGGCTGAATCCAACCCCCAACGCGAAGACTTGCTTCGTCGCGTGATAGGCGTTCGTGGGCTGGATGGAGAGTCCATGAATGACAGTTTGCGTGAACGGCGCGGGCAGATCCACCACCAGATCGCCCACGACGGGGTCCAGTCCGTCGGCCGTGGCTCCGTCGCCGAACACGGGGAATCGGCCGTCGGGGCCAGTGGTCACAACGTACTGATCGCCTGTGATGTGAGGCCCGCTGAAATGCGAGCCCGAGGTGCGAATGAAGGTCACGGGCAAACTGCCCGCGGCTCGCGCGAACTCGGGGCGATAGACGAGCGCGGCGAAGAACGCGAAACCGGGACGGGTAGTGATGGTGCCGAGCGAGCAGGCGCTCCCGCGCGCGGTGCTGGCCGGGCACGGGAGCCCGCGAATGCGATACGGCGCGGCCCCCGGAGGCGCCACGATCACGTCAGCGCTGGCGCCCGGCGGCGCTGCGATGGCCACGTCGAACGCCCCATCACGGTCGGCGACAGTCGTGACGGAGTCGTTCGGCCCGCCGCCGGGAAGCACGAGCGACACGCGTGTGCCGTCGACGCCAACTCCCGTATCGGTGTCGACCACCTGACCCGTGATCGAGATTCTCGGCGCGACGGTGCAAGCCACGACCTCGGAGCAGGGTCCGCAACCGGTGTTCATCAGGGTCGTGAACACGGCCGCGACACGAAGCGCTACGCGCGACTCGCGCGACCACACCCCGGGGATACTGGAACGACTCACGAGATGCGCAGGGTCGTCAGCATGTCGGCGCCAGCCTCGATGCGCGGCTCACTCGCCGTTGAACCGTCGGCGCGAGCCGCCAGATCCCGCGCGACGAGGAAAGTGAGTCCCCACACGATCCACACGAGCTCCATGACAAAATTGCTGAACATGCTGTTGAGAAAGATGCTGTCCACGTAAATCGCCACAGTGGACGCGACGACCCCGATGGCGAGGCCCCGCTCCGGGGGCGACGCGCCCGCATCTCTCCAGATGCGGCGGCAGCGTGCCACGAGGCTGGATACCATCCAAAGATAGGCGCAGAGACCGAAGATTCCTGTCAGCGCGGCAAGGAACAGGATGCCGCCGTCCGTCGAGTACGCCGCCGGCGTGTCCGGAATGGCGCCGTATCGGTTCTGATAAAAGCTCCAGGTATTGAATCCGATCCCAATGAGTGGGTGATCGGCGAATGCCCGGAGGGCAAGGGCCCAGGTGACGAGGCGCGCCGCGGCGCTCCCATTGGGGTCGAATTTGCCGTAGCGCGCCGCGAAGCTGATCAGCAAGGGAAGGGTCGGCACCGTAAGAATCAGGATGCCGGCCGTGAAGCGAAGCAGCCGCCGCGAGAGCCCGCGCGCCGCCAGCACGACCAGACCGCCGACGAAGAGCGCGAGCAGGGCGCTTCGTGAAATCGTCACGGCCACCGCCAGCGTGAGCAACAACGGTTTCCAGCGCGACACGCGCGCGCCGGAGGCGATCATCGCCAATTCGACGAGCAGCGGGATGAGCAGCATCGCGCCGGCGATGTTGGGGTCGAGCACCGTGGAGACGAGCCTGTGTCCCTGCAGATCCCAGTGGCCATCGGGCTGCACGAGCTGCGCGAATCCGGGAAGCAGCGCCGCCTGCACCACGCCGAAGGCGGCGAACACAAGCGACATGCTTTCGATGGCCCGCCACAATCGAGGGACGTCGCTCGCCTTGCCGCAGTTGATGACGACCGCGTAGATCATCGTGTAGAACAGCCAGCGGGCGAGGTACGCGAGCGCGACGATAAGCGACGTCCGCGGCATGCCAAACCGAGGCACCGCGGCGACGGCGGACGCGCCGCCGACGGCGGCGAAGACCAGGGCCGCGAGCAGCACCCGATCCATCGTCACTGCTCGGGCCTGAACGACAGCCGTGAACCCGGCGAGCACGACCAGTGCGAGCGCTATGTCGTTGCCGACGATCGGCAGCGCGTGTTGCCCGGCGGACAACACGGGAATCCTGTCCAGATTTCCCACGAGCAGAGCCGCCAGACTCCAGACGAGCAGCTCGAGCGGCCGGAGCCTGGTGCTGCGGGGCGGAGCGACTGTGGAAACGACGAGCTGCGGCACGGCGTGAGGGTAGTCGCGGGTCTATGGCATGTCCAGTGCGCGCGGCTTGTGGCGCTCGACGCGCGCCCGCTATCATCATCGAGTGACGCACCTGGCGCCGAAAGTCCACGTCCTGCTGCTCAATTGGAATCGATGGCAGGACACCGTCGATTGCCTCGAGAGCCTCTTCAGGCTGGATTACCCGAATTTCACTGTGGTGCTCTGCGACAACGCGAGCACCGACGGCTCAGTGGACCGTGTGAAGTCGTGGGCGAGCGGCCGCGGGCCGTCCGCCTCCGAGCCCCCGCTCGAGCTGCGTCCGCTCGTGTCTCCGGCCGTCCCGAAGCCAATTCGCCTGGTGGAATACTCACGGGAGGTGGCGGAACGAGGCGGGGATTCGGGCACAGATTCGCCTGAGCCACCGCTCGTCGTCATCAACACAGGCTCGAACCTGGGCTTCGCCGGCGGGAACAACGTGGGGCTGCGGTACATCATGGCGCGGTCGGAAGCACGGCTCGTATGGGTGCTGAACAACGACATTCTCGTGGCGCCGGAGGCGCTGGCGCTGCTCGTCAACGCACTGTCCGAAGCGCCTGGAACCGGCGCGGTGTCGGCGAGGTTGCTGGATTACCGCGAGCCCCAACTGCTGCAGATGGCTGGCGGCGGCCGATTCGTACCGTGGAAGGGGCATGGCGCGCCGCTCGGTCCTGACTCCGCGGAACGCGTCGAGCCCCCGGATTACGTGACGGCTGGATGCATGCTCATGCCCGTCGATGCAGTGCGCCGCGTTGGGACGATCGACGAGCGGTACTTCATGTACGTGGAGGATGTGGACTATTCCCTGCGGTTGCGCCAGAGCCGGTTCAAGCTCGCCTACTGCCCGGCGGCTCGCGTGTGGCACAAGGGAAACGTGACAGTGGCGCTGCGCAGCGAGCGACACGATTACTATACCGCGCGGAATGGCCTCATGCTCGTGCGGCGATTCTATCCGCTGCTTCTTCCTGTTGCATTCGCGTACTCGGCCTACCGCTGTCTGCTGCCGAAGCTCGTGCGGCTCCAACCGGGACGAGCGCGCGCGGTGCTGCGGGCCTACAGGGATTTTCTGACGCAGGTGTCGGGGCCAATGCCGGAGACGAAGTGAAATTCCGAGTCGCGCTCACCGCGCTTGCCGTTGTCGTGCAGGCGGGGCTAGGTCGAGCGGCCTCGGCGCAGCGGGCCGACTCCGTCGCATCGGCTCCAACGGTGGGCAGCGAACAGGAGCGATACGAGCGCCTGCTCCAGATCACAGGCCTGGCGCGACCATATCCGTTGACGGTGCGGGCTCTCTCGCCGCAGGATGAGCAGCGCCTCTCGCCGGCGGATACAGGCCACCCCTGGGCTGGGGTGGACAGGGCCTCGCGCGTGAAGCACGCCGGCCCGGTCGTCTGGCAGGCGCTGCCTGTTCGAGATCAGGTTTTTTTTAACTCGGCATTTCCCTACGGGTTCAACGACGGCCCGGTCTGGGCCGGACGCGGCCTCACCGAGTCGGTGGATGCCGGCGTAGCCGCGCGATGGGGCGTGTTGAGTCTCCAGATCGATCCGATGGTGTTCGTGGCGCAGAACACGGCCTTCGCCCTGGCGGGGTCGCGCCGCTCGGGCAACGCGATCTACGCGAACGCGGTTCGCCCAGGGACCATCGACCTGCCGCAGCGCTTCGGTCCCAGGAGCTACGCACGGCTCGACCCAGGGCAGACGACGCTCCGGGTGGACGTGGGCCCAGGATCGGTCGGCTTCTCGACAGCGGACCAGTTCTGGGGTCCGGCGATCGAGAGTCCGCTGATCCTGGGCGACAATGCCGCTGGATTCCCGAACGTGTTCATCGGAACCGCGCATCCGCTGGACATTGGCATCGGCAGCGTCCACGGAAAGGCGGTCTACGGGCGGCTCGAGGAATCGCCGTACGCGCCGCCGAACGCATTCGGCGCGTCACGCTTCGCGTCCGGCGTCGTAGGCGAGTTCACGCCTCGAGGCGCGCCGGGTTTGGAAATCGGAGCTGCGCGGTTCTTCCATACGCCGTGGCCGGCTGACGGGATCACCGCCTCGGACGTGTTTCATCCATTCGAGGGGATTCTCAAGAAGAGCCTGGCGACTCGCACGAACCAGAACGGCGACGACCCTGAGGACAACCAGCTCGCCTCGGTGTTCTTTCGCTGGGCGATGCCGGCGAGCGGCATGGAGCTGTACGGCGAGTACGGCCGCGAGGATCACAACTGGGATCTGCGCGACCTGTTCATGAACATTGATCATGACGCCGCGTACACGCTGGGACTTCAGCGCGTCTGGCGCCGGTCGGCCACGAAGTGGTACGTGCTGCGCGGTGAAGTCATGAACAGCCGCATCTCGCACCAGGCGCCGTCGGAAAACCAGGAAAGCTGGTACGTGCACAGTCCGATCACACAGGGACACACGGAGCTCGGCCAGATTCTCGGCGCGCCGAGCGGCATGGGCGGGGGAGGTTCGAGCATCTCGCTCGACAGGTACCAGCCCGATGGCCGCTGGACTGTCCGGCTTGGCCGGGAAATGCAAGCCGAGCTTCGCGGCGCGGGCGGGCTCGCGAGCCCCGACAGCGCTGACGTGATGCAGAGCCTCGGTGTCGAGCGCCTCCTGAAGCGCTCGGCCATGGATCTCACCTTCGGCGCGACAGGCGTGTGGGATCTGAACAGGAACTTCGGCCCGGACAAGTTCAATCTGAACCTGTCGTTCGTCGCGAGCAGGCACTGGTGAGCGGTGCGCCAGCGTGCCCACAGGCCTAGGCCAGGGCACCGGGAAGCGACGCGTGGCCTCGACGCCGCTGACGGGTCGCTACCTCGTTCGTCGGCGGTCGGTCGCCTTCGCGATGCGCGCGCGCGACGCTTGGCTGCGACTGACAGTGCCGCGCCGGGCGGCGGAGCTTGTCGCTCCGCCTCGAAGGATATTGCTGGCGATAGGCGGGCACGCAGGCGATGCGGTGATCGCGAGCGCCCTGCTTCCGGTACTCCGCGAGGCGTGGCCAGGCGTCGAGATAGGCGTCGCGGCCGGCTCCTGGTTTCTTCCGTTGTTGCGGGGCCATCCGGCGATCAGCTGGTACCACGCCGTCGACCACTGGAAGGCGAATCGCGGTCCGAACAGCTTGGCGAGCAAATGGCGCCAGCACGCGCGCAGCGCGCGATCCGCGTCGGAGCAGATGCGCCGGGTCGGCTATGACGCGGCGGTGGACGTCTATCCGTTTTATCCAAACATGGCGCGCGTCATCTGGAGGGCGGGCATTCCGGTGCGCGTGGGCTACGCGAGCGGCGGCAGCGGACCGCTCCTGACTCACGCAGCGGAGTGGCTCGACACGGAGGGCCATACGGCTGCGCAGCACGTGGAGTTGTTGCGGCGTTGGCTGCCGCACACAGAGTTCGCGACGCCGGCCCATTATGATTTGCCGTCGCTCGCACCCGACGAGGAACAACTCGGGCGGTCGCTGCTCGGGCGCGCCGGGGTCATCGCGGGGCGCTACGCCGTGCTCCATCCGGGCACGGGGAACCCGATCAAGTCGTGGCCCGAGACGCACTGGATCGCGCTCGCCCGTTCGCTCGCCGCCGTCGGCCTGCGTCCCGTTTTCACGGGGCATGGGCCGCGCGAGGGCTTGCTGATCGAGCGATTGATGCGAAGTGTTCCCGATGCTGTCTCGCTTCACGGACTCACGACCTGGGCGACCCTGCGCTACGTACTTCGACATGCGGTGGCGGCCGTCGGCTGCGACTCGGTTGCGATGCACCTTGCCGCGGCGGAGGGCACTCGCTGCGTGGCACTTATGACCGGCACGAGCGATCCGCGTCATTGGCACCCGCTCGGGGTTCGCGCGGCCTGGCTGATGAACAGCGTGCCCTGTAGTCCGTGCTACTTGGCTCGGGGCTGTGGCGGAATGGAGTGCGTGCGCGAGATTTCCCCGGCGGCGGTCCAGCGAGCTATCGGCTTTTGAACCCCCACTCCCGGGTGCCAGGTGATTGAACCAGACGGGACGTTCGCAGCTCTCGAGGCCTGCTCATGACCCGCATCCTCATTCTGGGCGCCGCGGGGATGCTGGGGCACAAGGCGTACGAGATTTTTTCGCCGGAGTTCGAGACCATCGGCACCGTGCGGCGTCTCGACGCGGCCGTTGCGGCGCGTGCCGGGTTTGCTCCCGATCGCCTGATCGCGAACGTCGAGGCGGAGCGTCCGGACTCCGTGGCTCGCGCCATCGACGCCGCGCAGCCGGACTGGGTGCTGAACTGCATTGGCATCGTGAAGCAGCGCGACGATGCAAAGCGGCCGCGTCCGTCGATCGAGGTGAACGCGCTCTTTCCCCATGTTCTGGCTGACCTGTGCGAAGCGCGCGGGGCGCGGATGATCCATCTCAGCACCGATTGCGTGTTCTCCGGCGCGCAAGGCAACTACGCTGAGGCCGACGTCCCCGACCCGGTGGACCTGTATGGCGCGACGAAGCTGCTCGGCGAGCTGGATCGCGACGGCGTGCTGACGATTCGGACGTCCATGATTGGCCGCGAGCTCACAGGGCACGCGTCGCTGGTGGAATGGTTCCTCGCGCAGCCCCCGGGACCGGTGCGCGGCTTCACCCAGGCATTCTTCAGCGGCCTGACCACACAGGCGTTGAGCCGCGAGCTCGCGCGGATCATTCGCGGCGGGAGCACATTGCGCGGCATCTACCATGTGTCCGCCGATCGCATCTCGAAGTACGACCTGCTCTGTCTCGTGAACGACGCGTATGGCGGGGAGCGTTCACTCACGCCGGACGATTCGTTTCGATGCGACAGGAGCCTTGATTCCTCGCGCTATCGAGCGGAAACAGCCTTCGCGCCCGAGGCGTGGAATGCGATGATCGCGGAAATGGCCGCGGACCCGCGGCGCTGACGGCGCGCGCTCAGCGCTCGAGAATCGCGAGCGTCGTGCCGGCCACCGTGCGCAGCCCGCGAAAGGCGGGTTCGTCGCGGCGCAGCTCGTGCAATGCCCTCGTCACGCCACGCCAGCCAACGCCGTAGTCGTGCCAGAGAATCGTGCCGTGGCCCCCGGGCA